>Ga0335072_10011379_pt1 | contig 12746 bp, 10 predicted proteins | sample Lox_Sample_21_FD_206725 | JGI IMG/M metagenome (GOLD analysis project Ga0335072, IMG submission 206725) | Soil microbial communities from Loxahatchee National Wildlife Refuge, Florida, United States - Lox_Sample_2.1 | ecosystem: Environmental > Terrestrial > Soil > Wetlands | place: USA...
CTCAGGTCAATCGACTTCCTTTCCGGCGAGCGCCGAATAGATGACGCTGCCGGAGCCGTGGATCAGCAGGCCGGTGGCGATCAGCGCCACCGGCACCATCAGGCAGAGCTGGAAGAGCGTTGCCGCGGCAACGCCGATGGTGCGAGTGCCGCCCGCATATCCGATCGCCAGCGCATAGGCGAATTGCAGGGTGCCGAGAAATGCGGGTCCTGAGGGTACCAGCGTGCTGAGGCTCGCCGCCCCTTCGAGGATCAGGGCATCGGCAAACCCTAATGTCAGCCCCACGGCCTTTACCGCAAACCACACCGACAGCGAGTCCGGGACATAGATGACGAGGGTCAGGACAACCACCTCGATGATGCGGCGGCTGCGCAGCAGCTCAAATCCGCGCTGCATCATCGCCAGTTGCGTCGCTATTCGCGGCAGCGAGGCGAACAGACGCGAGGTCAGCGGTCCCGCAAGGCACAGAGCAACCAGCAAGACGACTCCGAAGATCGCGCCGGCGGTGATAAAGACGCCGACCAGCACTCCCGACAGCCTGCGGGTGACTGTCGCGAGCAGCAGGCCGATCCCGAGAATGGTAACCACGGCGAGGCCGTCGAACAGGCGCTCGATGACGATCGAGGTCAGCCCCCAGACCCGCGGGAGACCATAAGCTTTCTTAAAGAATTCGGCGCGAAACAGTTCGCCCAGCCGCGCCGGCATGATCACGTTCAACCCGTAGCCGACCACCAGGGTTTTCGCCACTGCCGGATACGGAACGGCGGCAGCCGGCCGCAGGATGATCTGCCATCGCCAGGTGCGAAGACCGAGATTGGCCGCGTAGCACAGGATTGCTGCTGCAAGCCAGACCGGGTCGGCGCTTCTCAGCGTCGCGATAACGGCCCCGCTCGGCACGCGATGCAGAGCAAGCCACAGAAAGAACAGGGTGCAGGCGAGCCCCGCGGCAACCTGAATGATGACCCGGGTCTTCATGGCGACATCGACCCGGCGGCGCCCGGGCCGGCTGTCGCCGCAGCGCGACCTCTGCCGCGACATCCGGCGCAGCGGGGGCAAGCGCGATCCCGCCGCGCGCCGATCGGTGGTGTCATCCGCGGATCAAAGGCGATCATCTGCCAAAGGCGGCATGGGCGAAAGGCGCATATGGGAAGAGGGCAAGGCGGACCTTCATCGGCACGGCAAAACTCCACACTTTATGAACCAGCAGAATGTAATGGCTGCCTAGAATCCCGAACCCGCACAGCCCCAATGCGACAATATCCATTCGCCTTTTCCCCGCTTCGCCAAATCGCATGGCGGAGATTGAAATCGAGCGATAGCCAATTACTGCGGCCAGTGTCATGAACGGCGCAAAATCGAACCGAAATCGCATCGTCATAAACATGGCCGCAAGCACGAGCAGGACAGCGGAAAGATTTGCGAGCAGTGCCAGACGCAGGATCGCGGTTGCTTCGGGCGCCAATTGCGGTTTTGACACGATCTGGTAAACCCCGATCGCCGCGAGCACAATTGTCAGCGGGTTGGTCAGCAACGGTGGGAATGGCGGTGCTTCGATACCGGCTACCCGGCTCGCCAGAAACCCCGCGAATCGCGGGATGTCTTTCGCCATATAGGGAAGCCCGGTGGCATAATAGAGCAGGCCGATCCAGATGCGGGCGAGACTAAACTCGCCATAGTTGTCGAAAGCCCGGGCAAAGTTCGGGTTATTTTGCACGAAGCCGTAATATCGAAAGTCGGCGAAGGTGAAAGGATTACCCCAGCGCTCAAAGTTGATGATACCGGCGCCGGCCGCGAGCATTCCGAGGATCATGACCGGCAGCAGGACCGATCGGTCGCAGACCATTGACCTGATCGCGGTGACACCTCCTGTTCCGAAAAAGGGTGGTCGCCGTCCGGCTGCGTGGCGCCAGGCTTGCCGCGCGACCAGGAGAAGCGTGCCGAGATAGAGTGCGACCCCGATCGTCGGCCGCGTGTTGATTGCAAGCCCGGCCAGGATTGCCATCGATATCAGGTCGCGATGGCTGAAGCCTTGCTGGCGGAATGCGGCCCGTACGACCAGTAAATTGAACGCGGCCGCCATTGCCGCCGACCAGAGTATCGACTCGTGGTAGATGGCCGCCGTGCCGAGTATGTAAAGCTGCGGGCCGCTCAGTGCTGTCGCTGCGAGCATGACCCCAAGAAAAAGCGGGCGCCGGTTGGCGAGCGAAAGGCTGTTGTGGACGGTCAGGACCATCGCCAACTGCAACGCGACAAAGGTGACGTCGGCGGTCAGGCAGGAGATCCGCGCGAGATCGATCGTTGCAATGTTGGCAAACGGCATTGCGAATAGTCGCAACAGCGCCGGAAACATGCCAAAATAGGTGTAGGTTTTGCCATTTTTTGTAAACGCTTCGAAATCGATGATCTTTGGATTGATATCAAATCTACCGTGGAGCAAATGCACCAGCATATTGTCATAGACTTTATCCAGCATTTCTGTCGCAAACAGTCGGAACGTCCCATTGCTCAACAAAAACAGGTAGTAGATGGCAACAATCGCCACCAACGCTGCAAAGACCAGCACGAGAGCATGGTCGATTTTGATCTTGGACATGGGGACCCGTCCCGAGGTCACGCCGCCGGAACGATGCGATCCCGGTGTAACAACGCGGCAGCGAATATCAAAACCGTACCGCGAACGGCGAGCGATTTGACAAGCCGGCACCGACAGGATCTTCAACCGAGCGGCGAGGGCGGTTTTGCCATGGCCAAGCCGGACGCCAAGCCGGTCCGATCAATCCGGTCTTGTGCCTCGCCCGGGAATGCCGGGTGAACGAGCGGCTACGGGTGTGGCGGCTACTGGCATGGTTGAGACACATCGCACTCGTCCCTCATTTTCGGTCGCCCCCGCTTTCGCGGGCATGACGATCATTGTGCGTCAGTACCATCTGCCGGAATCGGACCACCAGGCGAGCGGCTGTGCTGAGCCCGGAGCTTACGCCCGCCAAACGGATCGGAAAACCCGCCCGATCGGGGGAAACCGCCGGTCACCGGATGCGCTGGTTTCCGCCGGCCCGGCTTTGCGCTAGCCTGTTGCGGGACGACAAAATCGGGGCACGGCATGAGCGAGGGTAAGGCGACAGGATTTCTCGACGAGTTCCGGGCGCGGGGACAAGCCATGGCCGATGCCTGCACCCGTTGCGGCGATTGCTTTCGCGCCTGCCCGATGGCCGAACCGGCCGGGCTTGCCGCGGCCGACCCCGGGGAGACGACCGCCGCGATTGTCGATTTGATCACCGGCGGCGCCGGCAGCGATAGCGCCATCCGATGGGCTTCGGTGTGCAGCGGCAGCGGGAGATGCGTTCCGGCCTGCAGCCACGGCATCAACCCTCGCTTCATGGTGCAGCTCGCCCGCGGGTTTGCCCGCGCGCAACAGCCGGGAGCACCCCTCAACACCCGCTGGCGTGGGCCGTTCGGCACGATGAGCCGCGGCGTGCGCATCCTGTCGCGGTTGCAGATGCCGCCCGAAACCTTGGCCCGGCTGCGCGGGCAGCGGCAGCCGCCGCGTCAGCGCGCGCCCGAAATCGTCTTTTACACCGGCTGCAATATCCTGAAGACGCCGCACATAGCGCTTCTGTGTCTCGATATGCTCGATCTGCTCGGCGTCGACTACGAGGTCATGGGTGGGCCCGGCCAATGCTGCGGTGTCTACCAGTTCCGCGAGGGCGATTTTGCCAGCACCGCGCGGGTCGGGTTTGCGACGATCGATGGCCTTGCCGCCGCCGGCACGTCGACCGTGTTGTCGTGGTGCCCGAGTTGCCAATTGCAGATCGGCGAGGTGGCGCTGCCGAGTTACGAGCGGCAAGTCGGGGCAAAGCCGTTCGATCTGAACCCGTTCCTCGTCTACCTTGCAGACCGCGCCGAGGAGCTGGCGCGGCTGATGGTGCACCGGGTTGAGAAGCGCGTCGCCCTGCACGAGCGACCGGTACTGCCACAGGTCATGGCGGCCGTCAAAAAACTGCTGTCGATTGTTCCCGGTGTCGAGTTCGTCGATATCGACGTGCCGCGGGTCGGGACCCAGGCCAACAGCCTGGCGGTGTTGCCGGCGTTCAAGCGGGCGCTGGTCGAAAGAGAACTCGCCGCGGTCGCCGATGCCGGGGTCTCGACCTTGGCGACGGTCTATCACGCCTGTCACCGCGAATTGTGCGATGCCGGCGACGGCCGCAGCTTTGAGATCGTCAATTTCATGGAGATCCTCGGCGCCGGTCTCGGTCTTCATGCCGAGGATCTCTACAAGCGGCTCAAATTGGTGGGCGACATCGATGACATCATCACCGAGACGAGCCCGTTGATCGCCGAGCACGATCTCGATCTCGACACCGTGCGCGACGCGCTCCTCGCCGAATTCGGCCCCGCGGCGACCCGAGAGCAACGCACCCCCCACAGCGGCCGGAGCTGATCAGAATAGCCAAAGACGGCCCTGCTCTGCGATAGCGGCGCGTCTGAAAAGAGTCTGGCGTCGTCCTTGGCAGCTGCGCGGGCGCGGCAGAGCGAATCTTGTTCACCGCGCGGAGAAAGCTCTACTCGCGAGTGTCAGGCACGCGCGGTCTCCGGCGTTGCGTCCGGCGCTCATCGACCATACCGCCTTGCTATCGCGGACCACGCGCGATGGGAGATCAAATCACCTCGCCCCGGCGGCACCTTGACTCGGCCGGGCGCCGAATCGAAAGTCAGGAGGTGCGAACAGGAGAAAAAGCATGCTGCCACGCGAGGAAAACGAGCTGTTGACCCGGATCGGCCCAGGCACCGCGATGGGCCGGACCATGCGGCTCTACTGGATTCCGGCGTTGCTCGCGCGCGAGTTGCAGGAGCCGGACGGGCCGCCGGTGCGGGTACGGCTGCTGGGTGAGGACCTGGTCGCGTTTCGTGATACCGACGGGCATATCGGCCTTGTCGACGAGTACTGCCCGCATCGCCGCGCCTCATTGTGGTTCGGGCGCAACGAGGAGGGCGGGCTGCGCTGCGTCTATCACGGCTGGAAGTTCGCCGTCGACGGCAGTTGCGTCGAACAGATGAACGAGCCCGAGCCGTTCTGCCACAAGGTCCACCTGACCGCCTACCCGACGGTCGAGATGGGCGGCGTCATCTGGACCTATATGGGCCCGCCCGAACGCACCCCGGCTCTGCCCAAATTCGGCTGGACGCAGGCGCCCGAAACCCACCGCCACATCTCGAAAGTGATCCAGGAGTGCAACTGGCTGCAGGCGCTCGAAGGCGGGCTCGACACCTCGCATGCGCCGATCATGCATCGATTGCTGCAGGCCAATGCCGGCCGCGGCGGGATCGACCCGTCGAGCGCCTATGTCCGCGCCAAGGCGCCGAGCATCGTCGTCGACCTGACCGATTACGGGTATCAGTACGCCGGCATCCGGGCGCTCGGCGACGACGAGGCGCATATCCGCACCTATCATTACATTCTGCCGTTCCATCAGATCCGGGCGTCACGGTCGGAGACCGGCGGTCGGGTCGATGCCGGGCATATCTGGGTCCCGATCGATGACTACAACACGATGGTCTACAACTGGCAGTACAGCGTCACCGATGAGCCGCTGTCCGACGCCGACCGGCTCGAACGCGGCATCGGCAACGGACCATTGCATGTCGACCAGACGACATTCCGTTCCAACGCCAACCGGCAGAACAACTACCTGATCGACCGTGCGGTGCAGAAGACCCTGAGCTTCACCGGGATCGACGGCGTCAATGTGCAGGACCGCGCGATCCAGGAAACGATGGGCGCCATTGTCGACCGCTCGAAGGAGCATCTCGGACCGGCCGACAAGGCGATCATCCAATTGCGCCGGCTGCTGCGCCAGGCGGTCAACACCGCGGGCGAAGGCGGCGTCCCGGCCGGTGTGCGGCCGAGCTATTACCGGCTACGCGCCGCCGAAACCGTGGTGCCGCGCGCCGGCGACTGGCGGCCGCTGGTCGGCGAGGGACTGCCGCGCGAGGAGATCCTGCAGACGGTGTGACGATGGCGGCGGATCAGAGCGAGGCGGCAGACCAGGGCGGCCCGGCCGACCGCGGTGAGGCGGCGTTGCCTCGGCGCCGGCAAATCCGGATGACCGCGGAAGAGCAGGCGGCATTTCTGCGCGACAACTCGAAATGCGCGCTCGCCACGATCGACCAGGACGGTTTTCCGCATGTCGTGGCAATGGGGTTTTATGTCGAGGACGGCGTTTTTTACATGACCTCCTATGCCAAGGCGCAGAAGGTCCTGAATATCCGCCGCAACCCCAAGGTCGGTCTGATGGTTGAAACCGGCGGGCGCTATGCCGAACTGCGCGGTGTCATGGTGCGCGGCACCTGCGAGATCATCGACGATGTCGAGGTGGTGCGCCAGGTTGTGAACCACCGCCGCAGTGCCGCCGAAAGCGGCCGGCGGGGTGCGCTCGACAGCGCTCCCAAGCGCGTCGTCCTCAAAATCACCCCGCGCAAAACCACCAGTTGGGACCATGGCAAGCTCGGCGGCAGGTACTGACACCGGTCTGGCGGCGAATGTGCCGGCAGATCGCTGACAGACGGCGGACGATTGCGAGCGACTGCAACGCGGGTCGGCGCGCAAACCCGAGTCGGCGCTTTCTGTTACGGTCGCTACCGCCGGGCTGGGTGACGCAATGCTGCGGCGCCCGTCACCCGTCAGAACACCGGATGATTCGCGGCAGGCGCCGGCAGCGTCGGCAGCACGATGCCGCCAAACGCTCGATCATCGCGGCGCTCCTTTTTTGACCGCTGGGTTCCAATGACACTGGACGGACCCGTCATCGTCAGCGCCAACGGGTCGGGCCGCGCTGATCTGACGCGGCGTTTCGCGCCGAATCGATCTCGCCTCCAGGCTCGGGAGCGGCAATCTCGCCATGATTCGGGTCGAGCGCGCCGGCCGGAACGGTTGAACCCGGCAACAGAGTGCAATATCGGCCGGGCCGCAGCGGGGTAGGGATCATTGCCTGTCCTGAAGTATTCGTGCTGAGCTGGCCTGCCGGATACCGCTCCGCCTGAGGGCCTGAACTGTTTCAGCATTGCCGGCGGGCGCGCGGCGATTTGACCGGCGCGGGAGGACTATCGCGCAATTAATCAAATCAGTAGAATATATCGGGGGTCCAGCAACTGCCACGCGCCATGAAATTCGTCTTTGTTCTGGTCAGCCTCGGCGTCGCCCTGGGCGGGTGCTCGACGCTCCCCACCTCGGGCCCGACAGTGAGCCAGGTCTTTGATCAATCAGTGCAGAACGGGCAGCGGCAGTTTGATCTCGTCAATGTCGACAACCGCGTCGTGACTATGCTGGCGGAGCAACCGATCGCAAGCTTTCACGCGCGGTTTCGATCTTATGGCAAGCCGCCACAACCAAAGATTGGGATCGGCGATACGGTGGCGGTGACGATCTGGGAGGCGGCCGGAGGAGGGCTTTTCAGCGCGCCGGTGAAAACCGAGGGCGCTTCCTCGGGAGCCAGTGGCACGACGATTCCCGACCAGGTCGTAGCGGCTGACGGCGCGATCAGCGTGCCGTTCGCCGGCCGCGTTCCGGTTGCCGGGCATACGCCATTGCAGGTGCAGGACGAAATTCAGCAGCGCCTGGCGGAAAAGGCGATCGAGCCGCAGGCGATCGTCACTGTCCCAAAGAGCGTCACCAATACCGCGACCGTATCCGGAGAGGTTGTCAGCGGGGCCCGGGTACCGCTCTCTGTTGGGGGCGATCGCCTGCTCGATCTGATTGCCGCCGCCGGCGGGAGCAAGGCTCCGATTTATGAGACCTTCGTCCGTCTATCGCGCGCCGGGGTAACTGTAACCATTCCCTTGGAGCAGCTCGTTTCGGACCCCGCCGAGAACATCTATGCCTGGCCGGGTGACGTTTTAACCCTGGTCCAGATACCGCAAACCTTCTCCGTGTTTGGCGCGACGACGCAAAACACCGAAGTGCCATTTGGCGCCGAGAAAATAACTCTTGACGAAGCGCTCGCCAAGGTCGGCGGGCTGCAGGATCTGCGCGCCGATCCGCGGGGCATATTTCTGTTTCGCTTCGAGCCCCCCTCGGTTGTCGACGCGCTCAAGGCCCCGGTTCTGCCTGTCGGGCCTGATGGCAGCTCTCCGGTGGTCTACCGCCTCGATCTCAGAGAAGCCAAAAACTATTTCTACGCCAAGCGCTTCCCGATCGAGGACAAGGATGTAATCTATGTTGCCAACGCGCCGCTGACCGAGCTGCAGAAAGTCTTCACCCTGATAAACACCGTGACCGGACCGGTGATCAGCGGCGTTGTCGTCAGCCGTTCGATTAACAATCCTTGATCTCTGAGGAAGAAAACCAGGGACGGGACAGCGTCAATCTCGCAGGCTCCGATGCAGGCGCCGATAATGTGCAATCCGGCCGACAATATGGGGGGCTTTAGATGCGGCAGTTGATGATTGTCGCAATATTTGCGATCGCCGTGGTTGCAAAGACCGCAAACGCCGAGCCGCAGTGGCTGACCTTGCCACCCACTCCGAGCTTGCCGAAAGCGGCCGAGAGCGGTTATGCGCCGATCAACGGCATCAAGATCTGGTATGCCATCTTTGGCCGCGGTGCACCGGTGATCCTGCTGCATGGCGGGCTGGCCAATGCCGATTATTGGGGCAACCAGGTCCCTGAATTGCAAAAGAGCTATCGGGTCATTGTGATGGACAGCCGCGGCCATGGCCGCAGCACGCGCAACAACGAGCCTTACGGCTACGATCTGATGGCGTCAGATGTGATCGGGCTGATGGATTTTCTCAACATTCGCAAGGCGGCGATCGTCGGCTGGAGCGATGGGGCGATTATCGGCCTCGACATTGCGATGCTTCATCCGGACCGGGTGTCAAAGCTGTTCGCTTTTGCTGCCAATTCGGATCCGAGCGGGGTTGCCGACATCTCCAAGAGCCCGGTGTTCAACGCGTTTATTGCCCGCGCGCGGAAGGAGTATCAGAAACTCTCGCCCACTCCCGACCAGTTCCAAGCCTTTCTCGCCCAGATCACCAGGATGTGGGCAACCCAGCCAAACTGGACCGCCGCGGATCTGCAGCGCATCGTCGTCCCGACCTGGATTGTCGATGCCGATCATGACGAGGCGATCAAGCGCGCGAATACCGAATTCATCGCCGCGAATATTCCAGGTTCGGGGCTGCTGCTGCAGCCGCAAGTCAGTCACTTCTCGTTTCTGCAAGACCCGGGGCAGTTCACCACCGACCTGCTGCATTTTCTGCAGCACGTGAAGGCAGATTGACGGCGCTGGCCGCAGAGATCGCGCGGCCCGCACACCCGCACCCCACCGTAGCCTGACCGACCGCGCAGTCGCCTGTCCGATCAATATTCCTTGTAGGGCAGGAATTTGCCGCTGAGCGTGAGCTTGACGCGGTCGCCCTTCTGGTCGGGCTGGCGCTCGATCGCCATGTCAAAGTCGATGGCGCTCATGATGCCGTCGCCGAATTCCTCCTGGATCAACTCCTTCCACGTCGTGCCGTAGACCTGCACCAATTCGTAAAAGCGATAGATCAACGGATCACTCGGCACCGCATTCGGCAATGACCCGCGATAGGGGATGTCCTGCAACAGGCTCTGCTCCTCGCCGTCAAGGCCAAACAGTTTTGCCGCGCGCTCGGCCTGGTCGGGGCGCAGCCTCATCTGGCCCATCAATGCCGCGGTCAAATAGACAGCCGAGCCGCCGCCAATTTCGGCGACGATCGTTTTCCATGTCAGGCCTTTTGAACGCTTGATGCCAAGGATTTTGCGGGTCAGTTCGTCACGCGTCATCGGCGCCTCCTGCCAAGCTGCACAGATCCTGACCCGTGCAACCACGATGCCAATCGGTCCGGGTTGCGCCTGCGGCTGCGCATCGGCGCCGTCAAAGGCTTTGTGCGCCGCCGGCTGCGCGAAGACTGGCGCTTGCTGCACATACATCCGGGCATTCGGAACCGCCGCGATCGTGCGGATTGCGCCACTCGGGCCATATCGAATTGTCGCCACCGGCAGCAGTCGGAACCTCGCGCGGCCCGGCCGATCCGGTGGCCACAGCCATTCTCGACGATGCCGATCGCCTGCAGGCTATGCGATTGGATCCCGGCGATAATGTCATTGTGAGCCCGCGGGTCGACGCAAAGTGTCGCCCAAGGATTAGGCTTGGCGTAGCAATCCCGTTGTAACGATGCGATACGTAGGGCCACATTCCCGGCGCCAGCGAGGTGCGCAGGAGGGACAGGATGGCTGAGGATTTCTCCGGCAAGGTCGCGATCGTCACCGGCGGCGGCAACGGCATCGGGGCTGCGACCTGCCGCGCCTTTGCTGTGGCTGGCGCACATGTTGCGGTGGTCGATCGCGATCGCGCGGCGGCCGAGCGGGTCGCGAGCGAGATCGCGGGCAGCCGCGGCACCGCCACGGCTCACCCGCTCGACGTCACCGATCGCGCCGGCTTTGCCGCCCTTGCTGCCGATGTCACGGCGACCAGGGGTGGCATCGACATCCTGGTCAATGCTGCGGGGGTGACGGTGCGGCGGATGATTGCCGATATGGGCGCGGAGGATTGGGACCGCGTCATCGCCGTCAACCTGACCGGCGCGTTCAACGGCATCCGGGCGGTGTTGCCGTATTTGCGCGCCCGTGGCGGCGGTGCGATCGTCAACATCGCCTCCGTCGCCGGCCTGCGCATCTCGTTTGGCGGCACCGCCAATTACAGCGCTTCAAAAGCCGGGCTGTTAGGACTGACGCGGCACGCCGCCTACGAACTCGCGCCCGACCACATCCGGGTCAACGCGGTGTGCCCGGGCGCGACCGCGACCGCCTTTGGCGGGGCCTTGCCGAGCGCCGAGGCCAAGGCCGAACGCGGCCGGAAAATCCCGCTCGGCCGCATGTGCGAGCCCGAGGATATCGCCGACCCGGTGCTGTTCCTGGCCGGAAACGCCGCCCGCATGATCACCGGCATCGCTCTGACCGTCGACGGCGGCCTGTTGATCAAAAACGACACCCCCTATGAGGAATATTTCCGCCCGCGCTGACGATGCAAGCCTGACCGCTGGTAAGCTGGCAGCGGGTGCGGGCGAACCCTCACCCGGATCACAGCCGGGTCACCCTCTCCCGCATGGCGGCAAGGGGGAACCCAGCCAAAGCGACGGATGGGCGAAGGGCACACCTCGCCGCGGGTCGGCTTTAGGCGCCTCGCGGATGGCAGCATTCCGGCATTCGAGTATGACCCGTCATGCGCTTGACGGCGACCAGCCATAGACCCGCGTCAGGGTCTCGCCCATCAGCTTGGTGCGGTCGCTGTCAGACAGCCGATCGGTGACGCGAAACGCCTCGACCCCCTCTTTATAGGTCAGCAACGCCACCGCGCGCGTCCAATCGGTGCCCCACATGCAACGATCGAGGCCGAAGCCGTCAAAGACCCGGCACAGCGGATCCCACAAATCCTTGTATGGGAAGGGTTCGTGCGACAGCGTGCAGGCGCCTGAAATCTTGACCATGATATTGGCATGTGATGCCAGCGCCAGCAGCCTTGGCAGATCGGCAAAGGGGTTGGCGGGCGGCGGCGGCTCGAATGGCTGCTGCAGTCCGAGATGGTCGATCACCAGGATCGTATCGGGGTTGCGCCGCGCCAACTCGCCGGTCTGCGCGAGGCGCCCCCAGCACGACATATTTACCGGCAGCGAATGCCGGGCCGCCGCCTTAAGAACCCGGTTGATGCCGGGATCGGCGGGATCCTCCGAAGCGCCGCGGGTCAGCATCAACCGGATCCCGACCGTGCCGTCGGCCGCCGCCCAGTCGGCGATCGTATCAGCCACCTTCGGATCGTTTGGATCGACCGGCTTGACCAGCCCGAACCGGCCGGGATGGGCGGCGTGGACTGCGAGGGCATAGCTGGCGTCGTAGCGGTACATCGAGAACGGCGAGACCAGCACTGCGCCATCGACGCCGACCGCGTCCATTGCGGCGACCATCTGGTCGCCGGTGACTTCCGCCGGACCGTGCAATGTGCCGAGCCACGGGCGGCCTGAATGGTTGCGTTCATAGGCGTGGACTTGGGCATCTATCGTCAGCATGAGTTGCGGCCTACCAATAACGCGATGGTTCGAGGGAATGTGGCGCGCCAAACAGAAACGAGTCAAACCCGCGATGACGATTGGCAGAGTGCGATCGCACCAACCGGGATGCGCTGAACGCCCGGCGAGCATGCCGGCCTCGCGCGGCCAGTTGGCGCGAAACGTTGCCGCGCTATCCCTGGCGGTCGCGGCGTGCTCGGGCGGGCACCGGACGGCATTTGCCGATTCGATCGCAGCAAAAGAGCAGCTCTGCGCTGCGTGCCACGGCGCCCAAGGACTGCCATCCGATCACGCGGTGCCGATTATCTGGGGGCAGCAGCCGGCGTATCTCGAAAAGCAGCTGACCGACTACCGCAACGGCGACCGCGCCAGCCAGATCATGTCATCGATCGCGGAGAGCCTGAGCGAAGCGGAAATCGCCCGGGTTGCTACCGATTTCGGGCATCGCAAGTGGCCGGCACAAGCGCCGACGAAACCGCCCGCCGCCCCGCCCGCGATCGCGGGATGCCTGGGTTGCCACCACTCGGACCTGACCGGGGGAATCAGCGGTGCCGGGATCGCGCCTCGCCTCGCCGGTCAGCTTCCGTCCTATCTGGTCGACACGATGACCGCTTACGCGGATGGTGATCGCGGCAACAGCTCGCTGATGCCGGCGCTGATGGAGG
>Ga0335072_10011380_pt1 | contig 12745 bp, 12 predicted proteins | sample Lox_Sample_21_FD_206725 | JGI IMG/M metagenome (GOLD analysis project Ga0335072, IMG submission 206725) | Soil microbial communities from Loxahatchee National Wildlife Refuge, Florida, United States - Lox_Sample_2.1 | ecosystem: Environmental > Terrestrial > Soil > Wetlands | place: USA...
ATAGTTGTGCTCGGCGAGGGCGCCAGCCTCAGCCAGGCGGAGATCATCGCCTACTGCCGCGAGCGGCTCGCCGCGTACAAGTACCCCCGTGAAGTCAGGTTCGTCGCGGAACTACCCAAAGGGCCGTCCGGCAAGATCCTCAAAACCGAACTCCGGGACAGCTGAAGCTCCTTGATCGATGTTGATTCCGGGGTGCTGTTCGCCGCCTGAATCAACATCGATCTTGGCAGAGAGCGCGAGTATCAGGCAGCCAGCGATGAATAGAAGCTGGCGTCGCCCTTGCGCACGACGCTGACGTCGCCGCCGATGCCCACTGGCACCGGGCCGGCGATGGTGATGCGGTGCATCAGCCGGGGCAGGTCGTCGTAGTCGGCCACCGCGTAGTGCTGAGTGGCCCGGTTGTCCCAGATGGCGATGTCCCCGTCGCGCCAGGACCAGCGCACGGTGTTCTCCAGCCTGGTCACGTGGCGCTGCAGCAGCTCGAACAGGTCTGCTGAATCGACCGAGCTCAGCCCGCTGAACGACCGGACGAAGTGGCCGAGCAGCAGCGACGGCTCACCCGTCTCAGGGTGAATGCGCACCACCGGGTGCTCGGTCTCGAACTCCAGGTGCCTGAACTCCTCCCGGTACTGCTCCTGTTTGACGTCGACGCCGCCGATCTGCGGGCGCTGCGCGGCATAGTCGTAGCGGTTGGAGTGCACCGCGCGCAGGCCTGCGACCAGCGCCTGCAGTGCGGGGTGCAGCCGACGGTAAGCCTCGACGGTGTTCGCCCAGACCGTCGTTCCGCCATAGGGCGGCAGCGTGATCGCGCGCAGCACGCTGATGGCCGGAACGCGGTCGACGAATGTCACGTCCGTGTGCCAGCTGTTGGCCTTGCCCTGCTCGGAGTCGATGGGCAGGATCGCCCTGCCGTCGCCCTTGACAGTCGGATGCGGCTTGGTCACCTCACCCAGCAGCCGGGCGAACGCGAGCTGGTCAGCATCCGTGGCGTGGAACTGATCACGCAGGAACACCACCCGGTGCCGCAGCAGTGCCTCCCGCAGTTCGGCCAGCGCGTCCGGCTGCACGTCGCCACCGATCCGGATGCCGCCGACGATTGCGCCGATGACTCCGCCGACCTGCGTGACCTCGATGCGCTGGAAGTCGTCGCCGCGTGCAGCGGGTGGGTTGACCGTGCTGTCGAGTAGCTGGCTCATGCGCCCCAACACCTTTCGTAGTCGCTACGTGTCTCCCTCAATCTGCCCTCGGTGTGATATAAAAGTCAAGTATTCCGATTTACTTACTAGACTTCTTCGGATCGTCCCGGAGAGGCCGGGCAGCCCCGGAATACAGCCGCGATCAGCCGGGTTGCCGCGGTCGACCGGCAGCCGAGTACGACCAGGCAGGACGAGCAGATGACGGTTTCCGGAGCAGGGCGACTGCACCTTGCGGTCGCGCTGGACGGCGCGGGCTGGCACCCAGCAGCCTGGCGCGAGCCCGGCGCCAGGCCGGCCGAGTTGCTCACCGCCGGATACTGGGCGGACCTGGTCACCGAGGCCGAACGGGGCCTGCTCGACTTCGTCACTGTCGAGGACGCGCTCAGCCTGCAGTCAGCCAGCCGGCACCAGGCTGACGCTCGCACCGACCGGGTCCGCGGCCGCCTCGACGCCGTCCTCACCGCCGCCAGGATTGCGCCGCTGACCAGCCATATCGGGCTGATTCCTACGGTAACGGTGACGCACACCGAGCCGTTCCACATTTCCACGGCGATCGCGACGCTGGACTGGGTGAGCTCGGGTCGCGCCGGGGTGCGCGTGAAGGCGTCCGCCCGCCAGGACGAATTCCGGCATTTCGGCCGCCGCACGCTGCCCGCCGGGCCGCAGGCCGCCAGTGACCTGTTCGCCGAGGCGGCTGACTACGTGGAAGTCGTCAGGCGCCTGTGGGACAGCTGGGAAGACGACGCCGAGATTCGCGACGCCGCGACCGGCCGCTTCATCGATCGGGACAAGCTGCATTACATCGGCTTCTCCGGCCGCTGGTTCTCGGTGAAGGGACCGTCGATCACGCCCCGGCCGCCGCAGGGTCAGCCCATCGTCGCCGCGCTCGCTCACCGCGACGTCGCGTATCAGCTGCTGGCCAGCAGTGCCGACGTCGGGTTCATCACGCCGGGCGATGCCGCCAGCGCCGCCGCGGTCGTGGCCGAGCTGGCGAGTTTGCAGGAGGCCGCAGGCCGGGCTGACGATCCGGTTCAGCTGTTCGCCGATCTGCTGGTGTTCCTGGACGACAAAGCCGCTGCGGCCGAGCGCCGCCGCGCCCGGCTGGATGACCAGGCAGGCTCGCCGTACCAAAGCGATGCCCAGACATTCACCGGAACGCCCGCTGAACTGGCCGATCTAATCCTGCAGTGGCAGTCCGCCGGGCTAACCGGCTTCCGGTTGCGGCCGGCCGCGATCCCCCATGATCTCACCCAGATCACTCGAGCGCTCGTAGCTGAGCTGCAACGTCGCGGGGCGTTCCGGCGGGAATACGAAGCGCCCACCCTGCGCGGCATGCTCGGCATGCGTCGGCCGGCCAGCCGTTACGCAGCTGTCGGCGCGCCAGGGGAGGCAAGCGCATGACGGGCAAGCCGGTCAAGCAGGTGCACCTCGCGGCGCATTTCCCCGGCGTGAACAACACCACCGTGTGGAGCGACCCGCGGGCCGGCAGCCATATCGAGTTCAGTTCCTTCGCGCACTTCGCCCGGACTGCCGAACGGGCAAAGTTCGACTTCCTGTTCCTGGCCGAGGGACTGCGGCTGCGTGAGCAGAACGGCCAGATCTACGATCTCGACGTCGTCGGCAGGCCCGATACCTTCACGATCCTCGCCGCCCTCGCCGCGGTCACCGACCGCCTGGGCCTGGCCGGCACGATCAACTCGACGTTCAACGAGCCCTACGAAGTAGCACGCCAGTTCGCGACTCTCGATCACCTGTCGGCTGGCCGTGCGGCGTGGAACGTGGTCACCTCGTGGGACGCGTTTACCGGGGAGAACTTCCGTCGGGGCGGCTTCCTGCCGCAGGAAGCCAGGTACGAGCGTGCCCGGGCGTTCCTGGCAACCGTGCTCGAGTTGGTCGACACCTGGCACGGCGACGAGGTCATCGCGGACGCCGCTAGCAGCCGCTTCCTCTCTCGCGCCGGCGCGGGCAAGTTCGCGCATACTGACAACCACTTTGACATCGCCGGCCAGTTCGACGTACCGCGCAGCCCGCAGGGCCGTCCTGTCATCTTCCAGGCCGGGGACTCCGACGAAGGCCGTGAGTTCGCTGCCGCGGCTGCCGACGCGATCTTCAGCCGGCATGCCACGCTCGAAGCGGGCCAGGCGTTCTACGCCGACGTCAAGGGACGGCTGGCCGCCTACGGCCGGTCGCCCGGTCAGCTCAAGATCCTGCCCGCGGCCACGTTCGTGCTCGCGCCGACTGACGAGCAGGCTCGCGAGCTGGCGCACGAAGTTCGCCTGCAGCAGGTCAGCGGCGCGACTGCGATCGCGTTCCTGGAGCAGGTGTGGAACCGCGACCTTTCGGCCTGCGACCCGGACGGCCCGTTGCCCGACGTCGATCCGGAGCCGGGCGAGAACATCACCGCGCGCGGCCGCGCCAGTGTCAGGATGTACCGGGACCCGATCGCGACCGCGCGCGAGTGGCGCGACAGGGCGCAAGCCAAGAACCTGTCGGTGCGCGAACTGATCATCGAGGTGACAGGCCGGCAATCGTTCATCGGATCGCCGGCCACCGTGGCCGCCACTATCAACGAGTTCGTGCAAGCTGACGCGAGCGACGGCTTCATCCTGGTGCCGCATATCACGCCCGGCGGCCTCGACGAGTTCGCCGATACTGTCGTGCCGTTGCTGCAGGAGCGCGGCGTCTACCGCACCGAGTACCACGGCACTACGCTGCGCGAGCACCTCGGGCTGGAGGCCCCCTGATGACGGGCAACCTGATGACGGGCAACCACCCGGCTGGCACCCCGCTGGCGGTCCTTGACCTGGTCCCGGTCCCGTCCGGCTCGACGGCGGTCGATGCCCTCCGGAACAGCATCGACCTGGCTCAGCAAGCCGAACGCTTCGGGTATGCCCGGTACTGGTTCGCCGAGCATCACCTCAATCCTGGCGTGGCCGGCACGTCGCCCGCCGTCGTCCTCGCGCTGACCGCCGCCGCGACGTCGGCGATCAGGATTGGCTCTGGTGCCGTGCAACTGGGGCATCGCACCGCGCTCTCCACGGTCGAGGAGTTCGGCCTGATCGACGCGCTCCACCCGGGACGGCTTGATCTCGGCCTCGGGCGGTCCGGTGGCAGGCCGCCGGAGCAGTACCTGACCGCCGGACCGGCGGGCACGATTTCCGCCCAGGTTTCCGGCGGCCGCGCGCCGAACGGGTTGCTGATTCCGCCCAGGTACTCGCCCGAAGCGCTGTTGAAGTCGCCGCGGTTCGCCCTGCAGCGCAAGCTCCTTCAGCTGCCGAACGCGCAGCCCCAGGACTACGCGGAGCAGGTCGACGACATCCTCGCGCTGCTGCGCGGGAGCTACGCCTCGCCGGACGGTATCCGGGCCCGCGCGATTCCTGGCGAAGGCGCGGCCGTACAGGTCTGGATCCTCGGCAGCAGCGGCGGGCAGAGCGCGGATGTAGCCGGCCGCAACGGGCTCCGGTTCGCCGCGAACTATCACGTCAGCCCCGCGACAGTGCTGGAAGCAGCGGACGGCTACCGGGCTGCGTTCCGGCCGTCTGCTGAGCTAGACCGGCCTTACCTGGCCGTGTCGGCTGACGTAGTGGTTGCCGAGACTGAGACCGCTGCGCGCGAGCTGGCCACCGGATATGGCTTGTGGGTCCGCAGCATCCGGTCCGGCGAGGGAGCTATCGAGTTCCCCACGCCGGACGAGGCCAGGTCGCACAGCTGGAGCGAGGACGACCGGGCGCTCGTCGCGGACCGGGTCGATACGCAGTTTGTCGGGTCGCCAGAGCAGGTCGCCGGCCAGCTCGAGCAACTTCGTGACGCGACCGGCGCGGACGAGCTGATCGTCACCACGATCACTCACGACCACGCTGACCGGGTGCGTTCGTACCAGCTGCTGGCGCAGGAATGGAGCCAGCGGTGAAGTCATCGCCAGAGAAAAGGAGGCGGCCGTGAGCGTCGCAGTCGTGGTCGGCAATCCCAAGCCGCGGTCGCGCACCTATCAGGCTGCCCACATCGTGGCCGAGCGGCTGGCCGGCCGGCCGGCCAGCCTGAGCATCGACCTCGCCGACCTTGGCCCCGCGCTGCTCGACTGGTCCGACCCGGGCGTTGCCGACCTGGTCGCAGCGGTTCAGGCTGCCGACCTGGTCGTGGTCGCAAGTCCCACCTACAAGGCCACCTACACCGGCCTGCTCAAGCTGTTCCTTGACCGGTTCGGGGCCGGGTCGATGACCGGCACGGCAGTACCGGTAATGCTCGGCGGCCACTGGAAGCATGCCCTGGCCCCCGAGCTTCTGCTCAAGCCGGTGCTCGTCGAGATCGGCGCGACCTGCCCGACAGCCGGGCTGTTCCTGCTTGACTCAGAATTCGAGGCGAGCGACACGCTCGACAGCTGGCTGGACCGGGCACGTCAGCAAGTCGCGGCTACCACGAAAGGGCTGGCATGACCACCGCTCGGCTCAGCCAGGCACAGCTAAGGCGCGTGTTCGCGGCGTTTCCCACGGGCGTCGCCGCGGTCGCGGCCGTCATCGACGGCGAGCCGTCCGGGCTCGCGGCCAGTTCGTTCGTCTCTGTGTCGCTCGATCCGCCGCTGGTCTCCGTCTGCGTCGCGCACACCTCCACAACCTGGCCGGCGCTGCGGACTGCCGGGCGGCTCGGCATCAGTGTGCTCGGCGATCACCAGGAGCACGCCAGCAGGCAGCTCAGCTCGCGCACCGCCGCGCGTTTCGCCGGACTGGACTGGCGTGCGACCGAGGACGGCGCGGTCCTGCTCAGCGAGGCCAGCGCCTGGTTTGACTGCTCGCTCGAGCAGGAGATACCGGCCGGCGATCACGACATCGTGCTGCTGCGCGTCCACGATCTCGGGGCCTCCGAGGTCATGCCGCTGGTATTCCACGCAAGCAACTACCGCCGGCTCACCAACCGCTGCCGGCCGGGCGCGAGCCCGCTGAAACATTTCGGCGCTGCTGACCTTGCCAAAGCCTGAACGGCGATTTATCACCGTTATGAGGCGGGGTAACCGCGACGGCCACCCGCCCAGCTCCGATGCGAAAGGAGCCCGGCATGGCAGGCGACCACGCTGCGAGGAACGGTCAGCTCGACCGCGGGGCCATCGGCTTGCGCGAGGTCATGTTCCAGTCGATTACATCGATGGCGCCGGCCGGCGCGGTCGCGTTGTCTATCGCCGCGGGCGCTACCTACGCCGGCGGGGCCCTGCCGCTGTCGGTACTGCTGGCACTTGTCGGCTGCCTGCTTGTCGCTAGTTCCATCGGCCAGCTGGCCAAGCACCTGCCGTCGGCCGGCAGTATCTACACCTATCCCGCCGAAGCCATCCACCCTGCGCTCGATCGTCAAGGCGGGCTCCGGCAACACCGGCAACGTCTTCACCTTCCACTTCGCGACTATCAAGGGCTACCACGGCTTCTCCGGGATCGTGGCCGGCTCGATCTACACGATCCTTGCGTTCATCGGGTTCGAGGCGTCGGCACCGCTGGCGGAGGAAGCCCGTAATCCTCGCCGCACGATTCAGGTCGCGGTAGTTACCTCGTGCCTGGCCATCGGGCTGTTCTACGTGCTCACGACCTATGCCGGCGACGTCTTCTTTGGCCCGACCAGGTACGTAGCGTTCGGCGCGCTGAACGGCGGCAGCCCGTGGATCCAGCTAGCCCGCGATGTCTGGGGCGTCGGCTGGGTCGTTGCGTTCCTGGCGATCGCGAACTCCACCTTTGCCAACGGCAACGCCGGGACGCTTGCAACTACCAGGACCTGGTACGCGATGTCCAGGATCGGCGTGCTGCCGTCCCCGCTGGCCAGGACGCATCCAACCCGGAAGTCCCCGTCTGTCGGGGTACTGCTCCAGCTAGTGATCACGCTGGCAATCGGCATCCCGCTCGGCCTTCACTTCGGCCCGGTGGTGACCTTCATCTTCCTGGCGACGATCCTCACCGGGATAATGATCGCCATCTACATGATCTTCAATTTGTCCTGCCTGCTGTTCTATGCACGCAAGGCACGCAGCGAGTTCAACTGGCTGCTGCACGCAGTGATCCCGGTGCTCGGCATCGTGGCGTTCCTGCCGGCCTGGTTCACGGCAATGGGCATCGGTCACTCGGTATTGAAGTTCGTCGCGCCGCTGAGCTACCCGTCCAGCGAAACCGGGCTGGCGATCGGCATCTGGTACCTGATCGGCGTTGTCGTGCTGGTCTACTTGTACGTGCGGCATCCGTCCCGCCTGCCCGAGATGAAACGCGTCTTCGCCGACGAGCCGGTCAGCGTGAGCTCCCGGCCTGTCTCGACCGGAGAGACCACGTGAGCGACCCAGTCAGCAACAACACAGTGAGCGGTACGGCGACCGAGGGCTACCTGGAAGTTCCCGGCGGCCGAGTCTGGTACCGCTCCGTTGGCACGGCAGGCGACCGCGTGCCCCTGCTCTGCCTCCACGGCGGACCTGGCTTCACGCACTACTACCTCGAGCCGCTCGAGGCGCTCGCCGACCGCCGCCAGGTGATCTTCTATGACCAGCTGGGCTGCGGGAACTCTGACCGGCCCGATGACGAGTCGCTGTGGACCGTCGACCGCTTCGTCGAGGAACTCGCTCAGGTCCGCGCGGCGCTCGAGCTAGACGATCTGCATCTGTTCGGCAGTTCGTGGGGCGGCATGCTGGCCATGCAGTACACCCTCGACCGCAAGCCGGACCTGCGCAGCCTGATCCTGTGCGGCAGCCCGGCGAGCATGATCCGCTGGGTCGCGGACTGTGACGAACTGCTGGCCGCTGAGCCCGACGAGGTACGGCAGGTCATCCGCCAGCACGAGGCCGACGGGTTCACCGCCTGCCCGGAGTATCAGGCCGCGATACTCGGTTTCTACCGTGCGCACGTCTGCCGGATGAATCCGTGGCCAGTCGGACTGGAGCGGTCCTTCGCGCAGGCTGGTTACCAGGTTTACAACACGATGAACGGCCCCAGCGAGTTCACCGTCACCGGCACGCTGAAGACCTGGGACATCATGCACCGGCTTGGCGAGATCACGGTCCCGGCGCTGCTCGTCGGCGGCCGTTACGACGAGTGCACGCCCGGACACCTGACCGAAATGGCAACCCGGATCAGCGGCTCGCAACTGGAGATCATTGAGGACGCGTCCCATCTCTGTTTTGCTGAGCAGCCCGAAATCTTCGCCGAGCTGGTCAACGCGTTTCTCGATCAGCACGAAGCTCCTCCGGGCTGACGGCGTTGAGCAACTCACGCAGTGTCGCTGTGTAACTCTCGAGTGCGGCGCGGCCGTCTGCAGTGAGGGATACCGCCGTCACGGCATTCACGCCGCTGCCCGTCTTGTCCATCCGGACGTATCCGGCAGTCTCCAGCTTGCGCAGGTGCGTGATCAGGTTGCCCGGCGTCAGCGCCATCAACTCCTGCAACCGGGTAAAGGACAAGGTGTCGCCAGCGGGCAGCGTTGCGAGCGTCACGGTGATTCTCAAGCGGGCCGGAGCGTGGATCACCGGATCGAGCCTGTCCTCGCTCACAGCCCGCGGAGCCGCCGGCCGAGCGCTGCCGTCAGCAGCAATGCGACGCCACCCGCGAGCGCGCTTACCGCCCACACCGCTTCCGGTCCGGCGAATCCGCTGCCGGCCCCGACGACCAGGAACCAGCAGCCAAGGCCGAAAACGGACCAGTCCAGGAGCGCGGCGGCACTAGCCGCGACGACAACACCTGCCACCAGGACGGGGGCGGCTGCTCCGTAGACGCCAAGAACGGCCCTGCTCGCCCCAGCGTGATCAATAGCAGCCTCCAGGACCAGGACCGCGATGAAGCCCGCAAGATAGGCGAACAAGAGAAGGCGCCTGCGCGCGGCGGACAAGCCGCCGACACCGCTGGCAGCGCGGCCGACGAGGATCACGCTGACGATCGTGGCGGCAGCGAGGACGAATGTCAGCGTTAACAAGGCCCCCGGCGTCGGCCCTGTATAAGGCCGCTGGCCTCGAACCGACAGCCAGATCGCGCCATCGCCCGCCAGCCAGGCAGCGCCCCACACCGCAAACAGGACCGGCCGCCTGATCACCAGCGCACGAGCAGCCCGGTTGCGCGCATCCTGCAAGATGTCAGACGCACGCTGCGCGTCCAGTTGCTCGTCGGTGCCCCGCTTGTCTTCCATGCTTTTCTCCAGGATCGCAGTTGACTTTGCACTGCAAAGCTACGGCACTTTGCAGTGCAAAGTCAATGGGCGCCTGCCGAGATTGCTGCCCGGGCAGCATGGTTTAGCAACAACTGACAAGCTGTCTGCATGAGCAGCGAACGGATCGAGGTCGAGCGGACCATCCAGGCTGACCCGGCGGCGATCTTCGCGATTCTCCGGGATCCGCAGGGCCACGTCGCGATCGACAGCTCCGGCATGCTGCAGTCAGCCGACGGCCAGCCGGTGAGCGCCGTAGGCGACAGCTTTGTCGTGCACATGGACCGCGAGTCGCTGAACGACTACCCGGAACTCGGGCGCTATGACGTCACCGTCACGATCTCGGTCTATCAGCCTGACCGGGAGATCGCCTGGACCATACTCGGCCAGATCCGCCCGCAGATCGGCCACGTGTACGGCTACCGGCTAAAGCCAGCGGCCAGCGGCACGCTGGTGACTTCGTATTACGACTGGTCCCAGATCGATCCGCAATGGCGCGAGGCGGGCATCTTCCCGGTCATCTCTGAAGGTGCTCTGCGGGCTACGCTCGGCATCCTGGCGAGGACGGTTGGCCAGCGTTAGCTGCCTGAGTCAGCAGGCACTGTCCGCAGCCAGACAGCGCAGTCGGTCGGCAGTAGTTCGCCATCGAGCGGGCCGCTCGCCAGCAGCAGCCCAGCGTGGTCCGGCAGCCGGGCCGGCTCAGCCGACAGGTTCACCACGCACCGCACGCTCGTGCCGCGATCGAAAGCCAGCACGCCGGGCGCCGACGCCAGCCAGGTCATCGGGCCGTCCCCGAGCGCCGGCTCGGACCTGCGGACGGCGAGCGCAGTCTGGTAGAGCTCGAGCATCGAGCCGGGCGATCCGGACTCGGCCTGGACGGTAAGCTCGCGCCACTCCTTGGGCTGCGGCAGCCACGGCTCCACAGCCGCCCCGGCGGGCGAGAAGCCGAACGGCGGCTCTTGCCCGGCCCACGGCAACGGCACCCGGCTGCCGTCACGACCGGGATCGGCCCCGCCGGTTCGCCGCCAGATCGGGTCCTGACGGCGCTCGTCCGGTATATCCTGCACCTCCCACAGGCCGAGTTCCTCGCCCTGGTAGACGTAGACCGAGCCAGGCAGCGCCATGGTGAGCAGCGCCGCAGCCCGCGCCCGGCGAGTGCCGAGTTCCAGGTCCACCGGCAGGCCGTGGAAGTAAGCCCGGTGCTGGAGGCTGAACGCGGTATCCGGGCGACCGAGCCGCGACACGATGCGGTCCACGTCGTGATTGGACAGCACCCAGGTGGCCGGGGCTCCGGCCGGCGCGTTCAGCGCGAGCGTGTTGTCGATAACCTCCCGCAGCTGCGCGGCATCCCACGGACAGCTCAGGTACGGGAAGTTGAACACGGTGTGCAGCTCGCCCGGACTGACGTAGCGCGCGAGCCTGGCCGCGTCGGGAATCCAGATCTCCCCGATGAGGACCCGGCCGGAGTATTCGTCGGCCAGCGCCCGCCAGGACCGGTAGATCTCGTGTACGTCGTCGCGGTCGCTGAACGGATGGGATGGTCCCGGCGGCTCGTCCGGGCCGATCTCCGGCAGCGCCGCATCTTTAGTGAGCAGCGCAGCCGAGTCGATCCGGATGCCGTCCGCGCCCCGGTCGAACCAGAACCGCAGGACGTCCTCGAACTCCGCCCGCACCTCCGGGTTCGCCCAGTTGAAGTCCGGCTGCTCCGGCGCGAACAGATGCAGGTACCACTCTCCCGGCGAGCCGTCTGGCTCGGTGATCCGGGTCCAGGCGGGACCACCGAAGATGGACTGCCAGCCGTTGGGCGGCAGTTCGCCGGCCTCGCCTCGGCCGGGACGGAACCAGAACCTGTCCCGCTCGGCCGATCCGGGTGCCGCCGCGAGCGCTGCGGTGAACCACGGGTTCTGGTCAGAGCCGTGGTTCGGGACGATGTCGATGATGATCCTGATGCCGAGGGCGTGCGCTTCGGCGATGAGCAAATCGGCGTCGGCAAGCGACCCGAAGACCGGCTCGATAGCGCGGTAGTCGATGATGTCATAGCCAGCGTCCGACATCGGCGACGGATACCACGGGTTGAACCAGATCGCGTCCACGCCGAGGCCGGCCAGGTAGCTCAGGTGCGCCCGGACGCCCGCCAGGTCACCAGTTCCGTCTCCGTCGCTGTCGGCGAAGCTGCGCACGTAGAGCTGATATATGGCTGCGCTGCGCCACCAGTCGGCGTGCGGTGCAACTGGCCGATCGGGACCGTGAGATCCGAGATCTAGCACGAGAACCTGCTTTCTTGTCGCGAGCGGGCATAGCGCGGCCAGCCGAACGGCTCTGTAGCTTGACCAGCGCTGTCAGCTAGGCAGCGCTGTCAGCCGGTCGGCTTTTAGTGCGGTAGGGCGGGCGGGGCGGGCTGAATTCACTGGTGCCGGGGGCGGGTTGGTTAGCCTCTGATTCCTCCGGCGGTCAGGCCGGCCATGATGTTGCGCTGGAAGATCAGGAAGAACACGATGGTCGGGATCGCCGCCATCGCGGACGCGGCAATGATCAGGTTCTGCGGGTTGGCGCCGAAGGCCGCCTGCCAGATTCCGACACTCAGCGACTCTCTGGTCGGGCTGTAGCCGTACTCGGCCAAGAGCGGCCAGAGGAAGTCCTTCCACACCGCGACCAGCGCGAAGATCGACACGACCCCGAGAATCGGCCGCGATATCGGCAGCACGATGCGCCACAAGACCTTCAGGCGGGACGCGCCGTCGATGGAAGCGGCCTCGAGGTAGTCGGTCGGAATCGAGTCGAAGAACCGCTTAAGCAGGAAGATGTTGAACGCGTTGGCGACCGACGGCAGCCAGATTGCCTCCGGGCTCCCGATCAGGTTCCAATGCAGGATGGGCTCGTTAGCCATGGTCACGTACTGCGGGATAACCAGCACGGTGCTCGGGATCATCAAGGTCGCGAGCATCAAGAAGAGAATCGCGTTCCCGAGGAAGGGCCGCAGTTTCGACAGCGCATACGCGGCGGTCACGTCGAAGACGAGCTGGAACGCCAGCGCGCCGAACGCGTAGTACAGCGTGTTCCACAGCAGCCTGGCCATGTCCAGTCGGTCCCACGCCTGGACATAAGTGCTGGGGTAAATGTGATGCGGGTAGAGCGTCGGTGGGGTGGCGATCGCTTCCTGGGTGGACTTCAGTCCGTCGCTGAACAGGAAGTACAACGGCCCGATGAAGACCAGCGTGAAGACCACGATTACCAGCGTCAGCACGACCCGGTACGCGATCTTGCCGGAGTGCCGGTTAAGTTGAGCGCTGGAGATCAGCGTCCTCGTGCTGCCGGTCGTCTCCCGGCGCCGCCGCGCCCCGTCCGGCCCGGCCGCACCAGAAGCCCTGACGCTGGCGGTGCTCAGTACTGCCACCTCG
>Ga0335072_10011381_pt1 | contig 12745 bp, 16 predicted proteins | sample Lox_Sample_21_FD_206725 | JGI IMG/M metagenome (GOLD analysis project Ga0335072, IMG submission 206725) | Soil microbial communities from Loxahatchee National Wildlife Refuge, Florida, United States - Lox_Sample_2.1 | ecosystem: Environmental > Terrestrial > Soil > Wetlands | place: USA...
ACCTGCGCCGCCAGTTCCGGACGCTGGCGGTGTGCGTGGTGGTGATCCCGTTCCTGCTGCTGCTCCTGCCTGCCGACAGCACCGGGATCCGGGTGGGCCGTTCGGTGTTCTTCGTGGTCGGGGGGTCTTCTCGGCGACCGTCGGGTACCTGGGCATGTGGCTGGCGGTGCGCGGCAACGTGCGGGTGGCCGCGGCGGCCGGCGAGGCCAGCCAGAAACGGGCGGTGCAGCTGGCGTTCCGCACCGGCGGCGTCACCGGGATGCTGACGGTCGGGCTGGGCCTGCTGGGTGCCGCGGTCGTGGTGGGCGCCTACCGGGGGAACGCGCCCGGCGTGCTGGAGGGGTTCGGGTTCGGCGCGGCGCTGCTGGCGATGTTCATGCGGGTGGGCGGCGGGATCTACACCAAGGCCGCCGATGTCGGCGCGGACCTGGTAGGCAAGGTGGAGCAGGGGATCCCTGAGGACGACCCGCGCAACGCGGCGGTCATCGCTGACAACGTCGGCGACAACGTGGGCGACTGCGCGGGCATGGCCGCCGACCTGTTCGAGTCCTACGCGGTGACACTGGTCGCCTCGCTGGTCCTGGGCGAGGCCGCGTTCGGCACCGCCGGCCTGGTCTTCCCGCTGCTGATCCCGATGATCGGCGCGGTCACCGCGGTGATCGGGATCCTGGCGGTCAGCCCCCGCGACCGGCACCGTTCCGCCCTGACCGCGATCAACCGCGGCTTCTTCATCTCCGCGGCCATCTCGGCGGGCCTGGTGGTGGCGGCCGCGTTCGCTTACCTTCCGGGCAGCTTCGCCAGGCTGCGGGGCATCAGCGCGCAGGTCGCCGCGGTGCACGGCAACCCGCGGCTGGTCGCGATCGTCGCGGTGCTGATCGGCCTGGCGCTGGCCAGCGGCATCCAGCTGCTGACCGGTTACTTCACCGAGAACACCCGGCGGCCGGTGCGCGAGATGAGCCGCAGCTCGCTGACCGGGCCGGCCACCGTCATCCTGTCCGGGGTATCGGTGGGGCTGGAGGGGTCGGTGTACTCGGTGCTGCTCATCGCGGCCGCGGTGTTCGGCGCGTTCGCGCTCGGGCAGGGCAACGTCACCCTCGCCCTGTTCGCGGTCGCGCTGGCCGGCACCGGGCTGCTCACCACGGTCGGCGTGATCGTGGCGATGGACTCCTACGGGCCGGCCACCGACAACGCGCACGGCATCGCCGAGATGTCCGGCGACGTCACCGGCGCGGGCGCGGAGGTGCTCACCCACCTCGACGCAGTCGGGAACACCACCAAGGCCATCACCAAGGGCATGGCCATCGCCACCGCCGTGCTCGCCGCGACCGCGCTGTTCGGCGCGTTCCGCACCGCGGTGCAGAGCGCCCTGGCCACGGGCGGCCACGCCGCCGCCTCGTTCAGCCTGTCGGTCGACCGGCCCAACGTCCTGGTCGGCGTGCTCGTCGGCGGCGCGGTGGTGTTCTTGTTCGTCGGCATGCTGATCATGGCCGTGGGCCGGGCCGCCGGGCGGGTGGTGACCGAGGTCCGGCACCAGTTCCACCAGCCCGGGATCATGGAGGGCACCCGGCTGCCCGACTACGCGCGGGTCGTCGACATCTGCACCCGCGACGCACTGCGCGAGCTCGCCACCCCGGCGCTGCTGGCGGTGATGACGCCGATCGCGCTCGGCTTCGCGCTCGGCTACGCCCCGCTGGGCGGTTACCTGGCCGGCGCGATCATGGCCGGCGCGCTGATGGCCGTGTTCCTGGCCACCTCCGGCGCCGCCTGGGACAACGCGAAGAAACTCGTCGAGGACGGCAACTTCGGCGGCAAGGGCACCGACGCTCACGCGGCCACCATCACCGGCGACACCGTCGGTGACCCGTTCAAGGACACCGCCGGCCCGGCGATCAACCCGCTGATCAAGGTCATGAACCTGGTCGCGCTGCTGATCGCGCCCAGCGTGGTGACCTACAGCGGCAATGCCGCGGTGCGCGCAGTCACCACCGCGCTGGCCCTGGCGATCCTGATCGCCGCGATCCTGGTGAGCAAACGGCGCTCAAGCGCCGCCATCGCCAGCCCGGAAGCCACGCAAGAGGCGAGCCCGCTGGCCCCGCCGGCGCCGTCTGCAGGCCACCGGGGAGACCGGGCACCCAGCGGCTGACCGGCTCGCCGTTCGCGGCGCCCCCGAGCCCGACGAGGTGGGCAGCCAGATCGCCTGACAGGCAATACTCCTGGAGGATGTCGCCCTGACCGGCGAGGCGGACATGCTCGAGACTTTCAACGCCGCCCGGAACGATGAGTACGAGGAGTCGACGGCCGGTGCCCGGAGTTCCTGGCCGGCTTGGCGGGAGAGAAGCTCCTGGCCATTTCACGTTTCGGGAACTTGAGGCACGCGGGGAAGACCTCGGGAAGCTTCAGGGCTTCTACCGCAAGATCCATGGAAGAGACCTGCATGGCGCACGCGGACGTGACGTCACGGATGTCAACCCGGAGGCGTCCGGCAAGGCACTGGGCGAGTTCGCTGCCAAGGTGTACGCGTCGCGGAGGCGTAACCCCGCCGCGGTGAAGGCGGCGCTGCGTTCCAACGTAGCGGGCCATGCACAGCTGACTGCCCGCTAACGGGCAAGTGCCGGGAACGGGCTCGCCGGGCCGGCGCAAAGCGGAGCCCCTCAGGAGTTCTCCGCCTTCCGGTAGGCACCCACCACGTCCGCGGCCCCGGCGTCCATCCAGATACGGCCGGCTTCCAGCCAGATCGCCCGGCTACAGCTGCTGGCGATCGCGTCCAGGCTATGGCTGACCAGGAACACGGTGGCGGCCCGTTCCCGCAATTCGGCGAGCCGCTGCGCGCTGCGCTTGCGGAACTCGGCGTCGCCGGTGGCCAGCGCCTCGTCGATCAGGAGGATGTCCTGATCGCGGGCGGCGGCGATCGCGAACCGCAGCCGCTGCGCCATGCCGGTAGAGTACGCCCGCATCGGCAGGTTGATGTGCCTTCCCAGGCCGGAGAACTCCGCGATCTGGTCGTAAATGTCGCGTACCTCGCTACGGGTCATGCCCATCGCCAGGCACCCCAGGGTGATGTTGCGGGCCCCGGTGAGGTCCTCCAGGAGGGCGGCGTTGACGCCGAGCAGCGCCGCCTGCCCCCGCGTGTATACCTGGCCCCGCGCTGGGGGCAGCAGGCCGGCGATGGCCCGCAGCAACGTCGTCTTCCCGGCACCGTTGGCGCCGACCACTCCGACGACCTCACCCTCGTAGGCGACCAGCGAGAGGCCGCGCAGGGCGTGTATCTCCCGGGTCACCACACGCGCCGCCGCCAGGCCCGCAGCGCCGCCGCCCGCCGTGACCGGCGAGGCGGGGACGCGTAAATCTTATAAACCACGTGCAAGCCGTCGACGACTACAGTGGGCTTGCGCCCGGCGGCCGACATGACCGGGGCGGACGGTCCGGCCTGCGCGGGCTCGCTGCGGTGCTCAGAGCGGGCGGTCATGATCTCACCGGTCTCCGCATCGGTTCCTGGCCCGTCCCGGGCGGGACAGTGGTCTCAGGGACCGTCAGCGGCGTACCGCGGTGAAGGCGAGCCCCATCGCCGCCCTCTCATTATCCTCCCGGCGTGGCGGTCCTGCAGGCCCGCGGGCCAGGTCACGGTCCGGGCCATAGTCTGCGGCGAGGCCGGTCAGATGTCCCCGGCCAGTCTTTCTGCCACGGCCGCGGGCGGGATCCACAGGCCCGGACGTCCCCGGCAGGGGATGACAGGATCGACGGGTGCGGGAAACTCGAACACCCAGTGGTACCACCCTGCGGTGGCCCACGGGCTGGGCGAGTCGGTCAGGACGTCTGCCAGGCGGACAATGCCGATGATCGCTTCCCGCGCCTGCCATGCCGCTCGCGGCTGCCCGAAGGCTTCGGGATCGGCCATCGTCCACAGCAGCCGGGAGGAAGCCTCAGGATCGGGGTCGGCATTCTGGCCGGCATGAATCAGCAGCGGGCCGCGGTACGCAGTTCTCCACCGCCGGTTCTCGACGTCCTTGCCGCCGTAGATGGTGGCCCAGGCCCACGGCTGCCGGATGGTCAGCGCCTTCACAGCCGGAAGCCGGCCACTGCCCTGGGCGTCACCCGCCGGCTTGCGGACAGTGCTTCGCGCTCTGCCCACCGATCACCTCCAGGGCACATATCCGGCCCCGCCGGAGCGCGACGGGGCCACGCCCTGCCCGCGGCGTCGCTGCGGGGCATTCATGGGCGTTCCTTCCTTGTCGGCCAGGTCGCCGCATCAGTCCGGGGCGGTCAGGCGCAGCGCGCGGGGGCCGCTGCCTGGCGATCACCCGTGACAGGCGGCGCCTGGCTGTCGCCCCGCTCGCCACGGCCAGGCACGGCCCGCACGCACCGCGCCAGCCGTCCCGGCGCGCGGCACCAGCGGCGGCCAGGAGCGGGCAGACCACGCCCGGCTCGGCCAGCACGCTGACCGCCGCGCTACCGCTGTCCCCGCTGGGCAGCGGCGCGCCAGCACCGCCCGGAAACCCGCCTGGTCCGCGCTGGCCGCCCAGCCGCGGCCGACGGCGGCCGCCACGACCGCCGGGGCGGCGAACGCCATGATCGCCGCGCAGACCGGCCGGGGCCCGGTCACCGCCATGCGCTGTCGGCGCCGCGGGCGGCCTCCCGCGCCAGCCGGGGCATCACGGCCACGAGCACCTCTTCCGCCCGGCCGTGGGCGCTGGCGCCGACCCACAGCCGGTAGGTTTCCGGTTGCCGTGAGCGGTCCCGCAGCCGGTAACCCGGCAGGTGCGCGGGGGCCGCGTACCCGGGCACCCCGGCGTCCGCGAGCGCGCGGAGCACATCCGGCACGATGTGCTCGCTGATCTCCAGGACCGGTGCCCACGCGGCATCGTCCAGGCCATTCCCGAATCCGCCGGCCGGCAGCCACCACAAGCGGCCGGGGCGCGCGGGCTGCTCGGCGGGTCGTGATATCGGTGCCGTCATGCCGTCCTACCTCCCGCGTACGGAGAGCAGGACCCATCGGCCATCCGGCGATTCCGCGCGGCTGGAGTGCTTCGCGCGGACGCGGCGGGGTCCACCACCGGGTGGATCGAACCACCAGCACCTATTCTACGGCACCGCTCCCGCACCCCCCGCGTGGGCAACAGGCCCGTGCAACGAGATCACATCCCGGAGCGGACGAAAACGCCTGATATGGCGTCCGGGATTCCCTTACCAGCAAAACCGGCGGGACCAACGAGCGCCAGCCCGACCGGCACCGCAACTACGGCCAGGCGGGTGGTCACGCCGTCGCCGGGCCACGACGTGGCGGGCGGTTCAGCAGCGGCAGCACTTCGGCCAGCCGTTCTTCGGCTCTCTCATAAGCGCTGCCGCCGACCCACAGGCACCAGCACGCCGGGAACAGCAACCGACCGGACCTGAAGCGCACGCAGTAGGCGGGAATGCCTGCCCGGCTCAGTTCCTCAAGCAAGGCCCGGACCACCCGGCGATCCACCACGAGCACAGGTATCCACCAATCGTCCGGCAGGCCATTGCCCTGCTCCCACCGCCACAGGCCAAGCTGGTGAGGCGCGCGCCGCTGCGGGTGACTCATAGCGCTCACGTTCCTGCATCCGTCCGAATCGGGACGCAGGACCCGTTGGCCAGGTGGCTTGCTAGCCGCGGAACCACGGCTCCGGCGGGGCCCACCGCCGGGCGCCTGGGGCGGCAGAACCGCCTCAGATGTACCGACCTCATCCTATTCTATCGCCCGGGCCTGGCGGGGCAGAGAAGCTGTCAAGTGCCTGGATAAGGCTGGATGAAGCTCTGGCGGGACACGTGTCCTGAACCGTCACTATGGCTGATGGCGTCTGCTGAGCGCAGCGACGTCTTCAGGGCGGTAGATCGCGTCATGAGTGTGCTGCTGATGCACAAGGACCGTGACCTAAACCTCGACGGCGATCTATCCGCTCGACGAGCCGTTCTCCCGCCGCCATCTTGTCGATGCTGTTTACAACCGCCCCACTGGATTCGATGGCACGGGAAAGGGTGCCTATATAGATGTTGTCTCCCTCCACCGTGATGTCCATCCCGATGGTCTGCACGTCGATCTCCGTGACGGTGATGTTCAGCCCTGCGACGCCGGGAGCGGCATCGATTGCCCTCGCGATGTCAATGATCTCAGGCCCCTGGATCGCCTTATCCACGTCCAGGAGCACTCTGCGGATGTTCATCCCAACGCACTTTCCTTAAGTGATGGCCGACGGCGTTACCGGTCGCTGGCTGCGCTGTAACGGCCCGCTTCGAAAGGGGCCACCCGTCAGGCCAGACAACGCCCATCAGCACACGGACCGTTTGCTCAGGCTCGCCGCCGGACGCCGCCGGGGTAGATCTGCACGATCCACCCGTCCATCGAGGGCTTGAACAGTGCCGCCGCCGCGATGCCACGATCTCTCAGCGCGTCGGCCATGCACGCCGCCGCGACCCGCGCTTTCCTGCCTGTTCCGAACTGGCGTATCCCAGTAGCGCGTGATCGCTGGTGCAGTAGCCGCTGGTCGCTGGCCTGGAAGCCGGCCGGCCATCTTTGCGTATCGGGATCCACGTTCCCCTCCCTAGGGCCTCACGCGTCCGCCCGTGACAGCTCTCGGCGCCGTGCCGAAGACCTGCCGGCAGAGTTCGGGGCCCGTAACCCGTGGGCAAGCGCTCGCCCTCGAGCAGCCTGAAGGTGCGTTCGCCGTTGTCGCGCCGCTCTGGTCGCAGGAACAACACCGGATCTGCGCTGGCGGCCCGGAAGCCGTGCGAGAGATCGAACAGGCGGGTGGCAAAGGAAACCCGGATGCCGGATTCGAGCAGGCTCATCAGTCGAATGCGTAGCTGGCCGGGCCGCATCGGCATCCGGCTGCGCAAGGAAATCACACGATACACCGCCCTACCGCCATCGCTTCACCACGCAGAAGCCATTAGCCATAGTGACGGTTCAGGGCACATGTCCCTGCCGGCCGGAGACGTGGCCTGCCTGATCACGAAGACGACCGTCTTGAGGTGCCAGTCGATGGTCTTCAGCGGCCGGACCCGCTCGGCACTGCCCTCGTGATCTTCGTCCGCGGCGGAACTTCCAGGCGACACCGCCGTGGGTGTATCCCGGGCGCTATCCATATGACCGGCTCGCCGGATGCGGGCCCGGCGCAGCCCGCGGCCCAGGGTCGCCAATCTGAAGCCAGCCAGGAACTCACGCCCCGGCATGCCCGCCTCCCGGAACCTCGACCGCAAAAGGCCATCAGCCGTGCGGGCGGTTCTGTGGCTGTCGCGCTCCTGCCGGAGCCCTCGTCCGGCATACCGGGTGAAGCACGCATCGCCAATGGCTGCCCGGCACCGCGGCCAGTGCCCACCTGGGAACATTGGGCGCGAACATAGCCACGGTCGGTGCGCTGCTTCCGGGCAAGCAGCGCTCAGCGGAGCAGAATCTTACCGCCGGGGATGGCATCGTCCAGCATGGTGGCGTCGGCGCTGAGCTCAGCCGGGTCCTCGTCGCAGATGATTCCGACGACCATCCCCGGGCGGCTGATGATCAGGTCGGCGAGGGGTCGCTGACGTACCTGCGCAGACCAGCCTCGAGGACCAGCATGCTGGCCTCCAACGGGCAAGAGACGGCGGGCGTATCGGAAACCAGGACCCGGCTCAAGCGGCCGGCCCGGGCTGCTGTTCTGCCTGCGGCTCCGTCACCCGGCCCACGGCGGAGGGACTGCGCGATCCCAGCAGCGCCGTGACCGGAACGCCTGCACGCCAGGCTTGGTACAGCACGGCCCGGTCGGCTTCGACGAATCCGCCCCAGACGCCATGCCGGCCCAGGCCGGGCCACGGCCACTGCCGCATGGACACCTCCAGGCACTCCGCCCGGACCGGGCATTGCTGGCAGATAGCCAGCGCGCGGGATGCCTGCCTGCGGGCAAGGTGCGGCTTCTTGGCCACGGGGAACCAGGAGTCTGGATCCATGCCGCTGGTTGCGCACCGTACCAGCGGACTCATCAGGCGGGTCGTCAGTTCCCGGTCGCTGAGTGCCGATGGCTCCTTGCGGTCCGCGCAGGTCCGGTCAGATCGCCGTGCAGGCACGTGCGGCGGGAACGGCGTGCTCATGGGCCAATCCCTCCCTGCTATCCGGCGCTCAGGCCGGGCCTACGCTTGTCCGGATCCCGGTGCCGGGGGCGGGTCCTCAGACTGGGTACGCCGGCGGCCAGTGCGGCCGGAGACTCCGGAGGTGGCCTGGCCGCCGATCGCGGCACGCGCAGGGCGGGCTTGCCGAGGCGGCCTGGATGGTCTCGCCAGCCGGACCCGGATGCGGCGGGGATAGCCGCCGGGATGCTCACCAGCCGTGGCCGGCCAGGCCACACCGGCGCAGAGCCACGCAAGAGAATCACCGCCCTACTGACACCGCTTCATCGAGCAGAAGCCATCAGCCGTAGCGACGGTTCAGGACACGTGTCCCGCCGGGAGCTTCATCCGGCCCACGAATCTTACCGGATGACATCGGCCGTCCCCGGCAAGTCCCCCCCGTTCGTCCCAGGGCCGGGCCTCTCGTGGAATGGGTGCCGTACGCGCCGCAAGGGCGAGCCTGCTCGGCGGTGAGTGCCCGGCGGTGGACCTCGCCGCAGCTGCGATCGTGCGGCTGGCAAGCCACGTGGCCAACGGGTCCTGCTTCCTGATCGATGGGGACGCGAGGACGTGAGTGATGTGAGCTCGCCACGGTGGCGTCGTCATTACCGGCTTGGCGTGGTCGGGCAGCGGGAGCAGGCCAACGGGCTGCCGGACGACTGGTGGGTACCCGTCTTCATGGTCGATACCCGGATTGTGCCCGGATTGTGCCCGGCTTGCTCGAGGAACTGCACCGGACAGGGGTTCTCGCCTGCTGCGCGCGGTTCGTGCCCCGCCGCCCGTTCGCGCGGTGCTGGTGCCTGTGGGCGGGCGTTAGCGCTTGCGAACGGGCCGGGGAAAGACTCGCCGCAGTACTGCCCCTGCTGGCCCGCTCGCCACGTCGCCCATGGTGTAACGACCCTGCGTCCTGGCCGGAGAACCCGCCGGAGGAAAGGCGCAGGACGTGGCCGGAATTCCCGAAACTGAGTGGTCGCGCGCCGTGCAGTTGCTGCAGGACGCGGACGAGATAGCCCTGGCCTGTGACGTGACCGCGGACGGCGACGCGCTGGGCTGCCTGCTGGCGGCGGCTATTGCGCTGCACAAACAGGGACGGCGCGCGGTGGCGTCCTGGGGCCGGACACCGTTCGAGGTGCCACGGGCCCTAGCGGGGCTGCCCGGCCAGGAACTCCTGGTGCCGCCGGCGCGCTTTCCCCGCGCGCCCGGCCTTCTCGTCACCTTCGCCGCACCCAATGTGGATCGTCTCGGCAGCTCGCCGGGGCGGCCGAGCGGGCCGAAGGCGTGATCGTGGTGGACGACCACGACTCCAACACCCTCTTCGGTAACGTGCACCTGGTAGATCCGGACATCGAGGCAACCGTCGTCATCGTCGATGATCTCTTGCGCAGGCTCGGCGTTCCGCTCGATGCCGAGTTCGCGGCGCCGCTGTATGCCGGGCTGTCCTCCGGCACCGGATCGTTCAGGGACCGGGTGACCTCGGCGGCGACCCACGAGCTCGCCGCCCGGCTGCTGCGTACCGGGTTCCGTCATGACCTGCTCGCCCGGGCCATGTGGGACACCCACTCCGTGGGGTACCTGCGGTTGCTCGGCGTGATGCTCTCGCGCCTGGTCGCCGAGCCGGAGGCCGCGGCCGGCCTGGGACTGGTCTGGACGTACTGCACGGCCGAGGAGGCGGTGAGTAACGGGGTGCCCTGGGAGGAGGCAGGCGGTCCGGTAGCCGACCTGCTGCAGACCGCCGAAGACGCCGGAATCGCAGCCGTCTGCAGGAAGGACACCGACGGAACGGTCCGGGTCTCGCTCCGGTCGCGGGACCGGATAGACGTCAGTGAGATAGCCGCGGACCTTGGCGGCGGGGGGCACCGGTTCGCCGCCGGCTTCACGTCCTGCACCGATGTGCCGGCCACGATGGCGCTGGTGCGCGACGTGCTCGCCCCGTGGAAACGCCGCACCCCTGCCTGAGCCCGTCCGGGAACCGCAGCGTTTTCACACCAGGCCGGTCAGCTTGTCCGTCACGGCCGCAGGCGGGACCCGCAGGCCCGAGGCGTCCGCGGCACGCGATGACAGGGGCAACGGCCCTCGGTACGAAGTCCTCCACCGGCGGTTCTCGACGTCCTTACCGCTGTAGATGATGGCCCAGGCCCACGGCTGGCGTACCATCAGCGCCCTGACCTCCGGCTGGCCACGGCTCCTGGCCTCGGTCCAGCTCGCGCTGGCCATGCTCTCTCCAGGAACTGCCGGGCAGCACGCGCGCTTGCGGTCGCATTATCCCGGCCCCGGATCAGGTCAGCTGGCCGCTGCTGCCAGAGCCTCGTCCAGGCTGGCGAAGTTCGGGATGACCCGGTCCAGGCCGGTGATCGCGAAGATGCGCAGGACGGCAGCACCGGTAATAACCAGCAGTACCTGGCTGCCTTCAGCCTGAGCCCGGTTATGCGCACCCACCAAGGCGTGAACCCCGGCCGTGTCGCAGAACCGGGTACGCCCCAGATCGACCACCAGCGTCCCGTGTCCGTGCGCGGCTGCGTTAAGCAGGGCCGTCCGCAGCCCGTGGGCATTGGCGATGTCGATCTCTTCGGGCGCCGTCACCACCGGTACACCCCGGACCATTCGGATCGGGAAACCGGTCTCAGCCATCTGCGTCAGCCTCTGCGGCCGTTGCGATGCCCGGCAGACCGGGCGGGACCGAGCGCCGGAACATCAGCAGGGCGACGTCATCCCGGGCGTGCTCGCTGCCGACCAGCGCACCCATCACCGCGGCGCTGGCAGCCTCCGCGGACTGTGCCGTGACCGCCTGGCACAGACGGGCCAGCCCCTCGTCGATCGGCTCGCCGGGGCGCTCGATCAGGCCGTCGGTGTAAAGGCATACCAGGGTTCCCGGCGGGATCGGCACGGTGGTCACCGGCCGCCGCGCCCCGGCGGCAACGCCGATCATCAGGCCGCCGGCGGCGCGGGCCAGTTCCGCGTGCTGGCCCGGCCGCGCGATGACGGGAGGAAAATGCCTGGCCAGGCAGAGACGCATCACGTCCAGCCCGGGGTCGATGACCGCGTACAGCACGGTGGCCAGCGCGTCGGGTTCGAAGTGCCGCATTTTGCGATCCAGCCTGTCCAGCACCTCAGCCGGATCCGGGGTTTCCAGCGCGTAGGCGCGCAGCGCGCTGCGCATCCGCCCCATGATGATCGCGGCGGGCAGCCCGGACCCGGCCACATCGCCCATTACCATGCACAGTTCCCCCGACGGCAGGCTGAACACGTCGTACCAGTCACCGCCCGCCACGCCGCTGCCGGGAACGTACCGCGCGGCCATCTCCGCCCCTGCCACCACCGGCAGCGCGGACGGAACCAGGCTGCGCTGAACCGCGGTCACCGCCGCACGATCGGCCCGGGCCGTCATGGAGCGCACTGCCGCGGCCGCGCCATCCGCGGCTAGCTGCAGCAGCTCGATGTCACGGCTGGTGAACTGCCGGGGTGCCAGCGAGCCGACATGCATGACACCGATCACCCGGCCGCCCGCCATCATCGGCACGCCCATCATGGACTGGATCCCCTTGTTCCGCAAGATCGGGTTGAGCACGGTCGTGTGATCGACATAGTCCAGGATCACCGGCTTCTGCCCGGCGGCGATGCGCCCAGCGAACCCCTGGCCCGCCGGGATGCGCACGCCCTGGCTGACCTCCTCCTCCAGCCCGGCCGCCGCGGTCGCGATAAGTTGCCCGGAGGAGTAATCCAGCAGCAGCACCGCGGCGGTGTCGGCTCTGAGGATCTCTCTGGTGCGGTCGAGCAGTTCGGTGAGCAGATCCCAGTCATCCAACCGGGAGAGAGCCGCGTCGGCCGGTAGCTGGATACCCCGGAACGTGGCTTCCGCCGGTACCGGCTCTACATACGCTGTCATCTCCATGTCTCCCGCCTTGAGGCCCCGGCCGCTGCGGGGCAAGAACTTTGTCCTCATCCAGCCAGCAGCCGAGCCGGTAATAGAGGCCTGCTCGGTAGCTCGCCGGGAGCGGATCCCTGACCGTGAGCTTGTACTTCCGGCGGGCGTCGGGGGCCTGGAGCTGGTGCAGCCTGATTGACAGCGCGTCGGTGTGGTACTGTCCGGTCACTGGCCGGGTCTCTCGGCCTTGTCGCATGCGAGGGCGAGCCCGCGTGCGGTTGCTTCGGCGGTGCGGTACCTTCCGCACGGTCGCGCCTCGCGCACAGCCACCGCCACCCAGCACTCGCCGGGCGGACGCTGCCTGTCGCGCCGCACATGGCCTAGGTGCTCACCATTCCAGGTGACAAGCTGGATCACGTCCGACCCCGGTACCAGCGGCGCGCGGGCCAGGCCCAGGGTACCGGCCAGATGCCCTAGCGCCACTTCCTCCCAGATCCGCCACTGCGCGCGGTAGACGATACGCTCCGCCTTGCGGATCACGTCGATGGCGTCGTTGCCGTTCATCGCTCGGCCTGGTCAGCGGGTCAGCTTGCGGTAGGTGACCCGGTGCGGGCGGGCCGCCTCGGCGCCGAGCCGGTCCGTCTTGTTCTGCTCGTAGGCGGCGAAGTTGCCCTCGAACCAGAACCAGTCCGCCCCGCCCTCCCAGGCCAGGATGTGCGTCGCGACCCGGTCCAGGAACCACCGGTCGTGGCTGGTGATCACGGCGCAGCCGGGGAACTCGCCCAG
>Ga0335072_10011382_pt1 | contig 12744 bp, 6 predicted proteins | sample Lox_Sample_21_FD_206725 | JGI IMG/M metagenome (GOLD analysis project Ga0335072, IMG submission 206725) | Soil microbial communities from Loxahatchee National Wildlife Refuge, Florida, United States - Lox_Sample_2.1 | ecosystem: Environmental > Terrestrial > Soil > Wetlands | place: USA: Florida...
GTTTTGGAAGGGGTGCTGGCGTCCAGAGGTCGGTTTGGGAATCAAGCTTTACGCAAAGTTGGCGGGTCTCGGGCTTGTCATCAGCCTGTTGTGTGCGGGCTGCGGAACCGGCATGACGGTTGTGGCCATGGAAAGCCCCACCATCAGCCAGGTTTCGCCTCAGGTTGTGACCGCGGGAACGCCAAGCGTCACCGTAACGGTGCAGGGTTCAAACTTTCAGTCGCAAGCAGCGTTGACGGTGAATGGAAGCGCGGTTCCGACAACGGTGGTGAACTCGACGACGCTTGCGGCAAACATCACCGGGACGACGCTGGCTCAGCCGGCAGTAGCGCAGTTGCAAGTTCGAAATTCGGACGGAGCTCAGTCGAACCAGGTTCCGTTGACGGTGACGAGCGCGCCGAATTCATCGAACGACTTGTCAATCACGACAACGCAGCTGCCGAGCGCGCAGGTTGGAAGCACCTATAAGGTTTCAATTGCGGCGACTGGCGGGACGTTGCCCTACAAGTGGACCGTCTCTTCGGGAAGTCTTCCGCCGGGTTTGACGCTGTCAAACGCGGGGGTCATTTCAGGCACCCCAACGACCGGCGGCACCTATACCTTCAGCGTTACCGTGGCAGACGCAGGTCTCAAGACTCAGACGAAGACCGTCACATTTTCAATCGTGGTTACCGGATCGGCGAGTGTTCCAACGGCGTTGGCGGTCAACTCAACCTCGCTGGGTTCAGGACAAGTTGGTTCTTCGTATAGCGCGTCTTTGAGCGCAAGCGGCGGAACGCCGTCCTATAGCTGGTCGCTGGCTTCGGGCAAACTGCCGGCGGGGTTGAGCCTGTCGAGCGCGGGTGTGATTTCGGGCACGCCGACGGCAAGCGGAACCTCGACATTTACGGTGGGAGTGAAGGACAGCGGATCACCGGCACAGACGGCATCGTCACAAGAGTCCATCACGATAAGCGCGGCGCCGAGCAAGCTGGGGATTGCTACGACCAGCCTCGGAGCCGGGAAGAGCGGAAGCTCGTACAGCGCAACGTTGAGCGCAACGGGCGGTACACCGAATTACACGTGGTCGATCGCTTCGGGAAGTCTCCCGGCTGGGCTGACCTTGTCGAGCTCGGGCACGATCTCAGGCACACCGACCGGGAGCGGGATCTCGACGTTTACGGTCGCGGTGCAGGACAGCGGATCACCGATTCAGACGGCTTCGGCACAGGAATCGATCAATGTGGGCGCGGCTCCGGTAACGCTGACGGTTACAACGACCAGCCTGAGCGCGGCACAGACTGGAACCTCGTACAGCGCGACACTGAGCGCGACAGGTGGCACGCCTGGCTATACCTGGTCGGTGAGCTCCGGAAAGTTACCTGCCGGACTTTCGCTGTCGAGTGCAGGCGTGATCTCCGGAACTCCCACGAAGACCGGTACCTCGACCTTTACGGTAACCGTTACCGATAGCGGGTCGCCGGCGCAGAAGGCCTCGGCACAGGAATCGATCACAGTCAGTTCGACAGCACCGACTTTAGCGATTGCGACAACAAGCCTGAACGCGGGGCAGAGTGGAACCTCCTACAGCGTGACCCTGAGTGCAACCGGCGGCACTCCTGGATATACGTGGTCGATTTCTTCGGGCAGTTTGCCGGCAGGGCTGACTCTGTCGAGCTCGGGTGTGATCTCGGGTACGCCGACGGCAAGTGGCACCGCCACATTCACCGTTACGGTGAAGGACAATGGCTCGCCGGTGCAGACGGCCTCAGCCCAGGAATCCATTGCAGTGAGCGCCGCACCTAGCACGTTGACGATTACGTCGACGAGCCTTGCCGGCGGAAAGACGGGAAGCTCGTACAGCGCAACGCTGAGCGCGACGGGCGGAACGCCGAACTACACGTGGTCGATTTCGTCGGGGAGTCTGCCGGCAGGGTTGACTCTGTCCAGTGCGGGCGCGATCTCAGGCACGCCGACGGCAAGTGGCACGGCCACATTCACCGTTACGGTGAAGGATAGCGGTTCGCCGGCGCAGACGACCTCCGCGCAGGAATCCATTGCGGTGACTGCAGCTTCGAGCACGTTGACGATTACGTCGACGAGCCTGGGTGGGGCGGAAACCGGAAGTGCGTACAGCACGACGCTGAGTGCGACGGGCGGAACTCCGAGCTATAGCTGGTCGGTAACGTCGGGAAGTCTTCCGGCTGGACTTTCCATGTCGAGCGCGGGTGTGATCTCCGGAACTCCGACGACGACGGGTACGTCGACCTTCACGGTAATGGTGACGGATAGCTCGTCGCCAGCGCAGACGGCGTCGGTTCAGGAGTCGCTCACAGTCAGCGGATCCCAACTGGCCATTACGACGGTGTCCTTGGGTTATGGCAACGTTGGCGCAGGCTACTCGGCTACGCTGAACGCGACGGGTGGAACGCCATCCTATACGTGGTCACTGGCTTCGGGAAGTCTGCCTGCCGGCCTCACGCTGTCGAGCGCGGGAACGATCTCGGGTACGCCGACAGCGGGTGGCACGTCGAGCTTTACCGTGAGCGTGACGGATAGCGAATCGCCCACGCAGACGGTGTCGGCGCAGGAGTCGATAACGGTCACCGCGAACAATGTCACTCCGGGAGAAGCACAGATCTATGTGTATCCGACATCTCCCGTTGCGCCGCGTGGCTCGTATCAGACCGTGACTGCAGTTGTTACGGGCGCGAATGACAAGACGGTGACGTGGACTTCCGATGGTGGCTCGATCGTCGGAACGAATCCATGCGTGGTGAATGAGCCGTGTACGGTGGCTCTGTATACGACGAGTCCCGGTACTTATCACCTGACCGCGACCAGCAATGCGAACCACTCGGTGGTTGCAACGTCCACGATCACGATTACGGGCTCGCCGACGCCGCAGACTGCGCATCCCCGGCTGGGCGGAATCACGCCTTCGATGCTTCCGGTACTCCGGGCCAAGGCTGTTTCCAGCAACCCGATGTATACGACGCTCTATAACACGGCGGTGGCTGCCTATAACAATGACAATGCCATCTGGTCATGGTCCTGCAATGGAGGATCGGGTCAGCCGAGCTCGGATCAGAGCGAGGGCTGGAAAGAGGGCGATGCCTACTTGTTCGCCTTCATGTCGATGATCGATCCCAATGACTCCACGTACAACTGGGGATGCTATGGGCGCGATATCTGGATCTACTATGCCAACTTCTGGTTGAACCCGCTGAGCAATTCGTACTCGCCGGATACCCTCGCGATCCGGCAGACCGATGCGAATTATGGTCTTACGGGAAATCACGGGGCGGATTCTACGGAAGCACTGACGCTCACGCCGGACTGGCTGATGGCTGGAGGGTATTTGAGCGCAGCAGATCAGACTGTCACGCGTGCGTACTTCGCGCTTGCAGCCCAGCAGATGATCAGCATCGCTTACACGGGATCGCGGGCGATTGTCGGAAATTACAACGGCCCAGGGCAGTTCAATACGGGCAGTGTCTGGGATTTCGTTGGCCAGCGAGCTATGGGCAACAACTATAGCCACAGCAAAATCATGTTCCTGACAGCTGCTGCGCTGACGTTCAACGACACGACTACCGACGATCCCGCCGAGACGAATACTTGCAGCGCAAGCCGTTACACAGTCTGTCCGGACGGAACGGCAGGCTCTCTGCACGCATACTGGACGTACTTGACCGGTGGATCGCTGTACAAGGACTACGCTCACATGGAGGATCCAGCGGTGAGCCTAGCAGCATACCAGGCGGCCTACTCGAATCTTCCGAGTGCACCAACCTGCGAGGACTCGACTACCGGAAACCAGACTCCTTGCTTCGGTGATGGCCGCGGAGGCGAATCGGCGGAAGGAAGCTGGTACCAGTACTCGATGTATCGACTTGCGCTCGCGATGGCCTCCATTCAGTCAGCGGGATACAACGATCCCATCGCGTATGGGCCTCAGATGAGTCTCGCAACCTCGAGCTGGTGGGACATGAAGACTGTGTCCGATCTCGAGTTCCTGACATATTCTCGTTATCCTCCACAGCCACGATTCTCGTTCTTCTCGACGGGGGATACTTTGGGCTTGGATCGCTCGCCCTCGGACTTTGAGACTGACGCATGGATGATGGTGAACGATCAGTTAGCAGGCCGCACGGACCGGACGTCGACTCTCGAGTGGCCGTTGTTGTATTCGACCATCGGCGGGCTCTCGGCGTTCTATAACAACCTCGGAAACGCGTATGGATCGATGAATGCGATTCCTCTCTTCGTGGCTCTGCCGGCTGGGGATCCGACGGCGAATCCACCCGCCGACCCGCGGCCTCAGATGCCAACCGATCTTTTCAACGGGGGCAATCAGCACATCCTTGTTCGCAGTGGATGGGATCCGAATGGGCCGTTCTCGGCGAGCGATCAGGACGGGGGAACCAACACGGCATTTTCGTACTACTGTTCGAACACCCGCATTGACCATGAGCATGAAACCTGCGGCGGCTTTGACATACTCAGCCACGGCGAGTACATCACGAAGACGCGGACCGTGTTCAACGACTACAACATGATGCTGGCAACTGCCGAGCATAGTAATGGAGCGGGATATGGGGTGGCTCCCAGCGCACCTTGCGCCACGGCGGGTTCCTGCTTTGAATGGCAGGCGGCGCTTGGCAGCGACGGAAACGGCGGCGGCCAGTTCTGGCATGGTTACCAGGCAGGATCGGTCACCCTGGCACATGCGGAACTGCCCGGTTATGTCGCTGCGATCGTTGACACCACGAACCTCTACAACGGGTCATCTGCCGTTGGCTGGGGTGGAATGTCAGGGATTACCGCTGCATCCCGTTCCCTGATCTATCTGCGCGGGTCGAACCAGGTCATTTATTACGACCGAAGTGCTGGTGTGGCGAGTGAGAGGCGTGTGTGGATGACGTCCACCGGCCCGATCACCATATCGGGAACCAGTGCCAGCTGGCCGACGCGTTCCGGCAAGCAAATGGCTTATTTGACCAGCCTCCTGCCCGCGAATGCAGCTATGTCGGACGCGGGTGCTTACATGACCAACGAGAACGGTAATCCGGGAACGAGCGACTGGGAACCTTACTCGCATGTGCTCATCGACGGCGGCGATACCGCTGCCACGCAGTTCCTTACCGTTCTGGAGTGGGGAGGTTCGTCCTTCGCGAAGAGCAATACGGTTCTGGTGCAGTCGACAGCAGGCCAGAACTTCGATGGTGCCTTGGTCGGAGGCACGCTGCTAATGTTCATGCGGAACTGGCCTGCGACGTTTACCGGAGTGACCTATCCGGCCTCCGGAGCGGCGATACAGTATGTGTCCGACCTGGCACCGAACACGATGTACTCAATCTCGGGAGCGGGTACGCCGGCAACAGCGACAACTGACTCCGCTGGAGTGCTTACCTTCAGCGCAGCCGGTACAGGCAGCATCACGGTATCGCCGTCAAACTAACCCACGGGAATCAGGAGAACTGACGAACGTAGATTGCTCGGGCGGTGTAGTGCAGAAAGCACCATGCCGACTTGAGCAAAGAGAGTCCTTCGACGCGGCGGTAGATGTTCCAGGTCCAACTGGCGCTTCGCCGCTTGTCTGAGGAGACAGAGGATGATGTAACTCGGTACCGGGCGAGATCCTGTGGGATGCCATAGGCGATGTGACCTCGCTTCAGGACCTTCAACCACGTGACGTAATCCTCATGCTTTATGTGGGGCATGAGGACTTCGGGAATCTGATAGCGGTCGATCGCCACGGTAAGGCATCCGATGGAATTTCCTCGAAGAAGGCCTTCATAACTGACCGAGCGAGGGACCTTAACAGGATTGCTCAGGGATCCGTCGCGGCCGATTCTCCTGTACTGTGCGAACGAGAAGCCGGCCCCAGTGGACCGCATAAAGTCGATCTGTATCTGGAGTTTGTCGGGGAGCCAAAGGTCGTCGCTGTCGAGAAACGCCAGGTATTGTCCTCGAGCAGCCCTGATACCACGGTTTCGGGCCTCTGCAACACCGACGTTTTGTTCAAGCGCAAGAACACGGACCCTTGAGTCCTCGGAGGCAAACCGCTGTGCGACCGCTAGTGTGCCGTCTGTGGAAGCATCGTCGACGAGTAGCAACTCCCAGTCGCTGTAGCTCTGGGAGAGCACGGACTGGGCGGACTCACCCAGCGAGCCCTGGCTGTTGTGGGCGGGCATGATGATTGAAACCAGCCCTTGCCGCCATCCTAACTTGTCTTTGGTTGGGATTTCGTTATCCATGATCGCGGTTGAGAGTTATGGTGCGAAGTCTGAGGTGCCGGCTGGAAGGATCAGACTCTCCAAGGGTATTTCGAGTAGAACACTCAAGCAGAGATGAGTCGAACACTGAAATAGATAGGGTATTCTATTGCGCATGGAGGATCTGCCCGGACAACTCACGAGATGGGATTTGTTCTAACTATCCTCTACTTTCTGACGTACTACCTGACGCCTACGGAGATCTTTGGATCGCTGGCGGAATACCGGATTGAGCTGATCCTTGCGGGCGTCATCCTCTTGATATCTATCCCAGCTCTGAGCGGTTCAATTCTCGGAAAGACATCCCAAACGATTGCACTGGCGGGCTTGGCCTTCGCAACATTTGCGTCGGTGCTGGTGGGTGTAGGCTGGGCAGCCGGCGGTGTCAACGCATTGCTGCTGTTTATCCCGAATGCGTTTGCATACCTCCTCGTTTGCCTGTTTTGCACCTCTAAGCGGAAAATTCAGGGCGTCATTTTGATGATGCTATTCGTCTGCCTGTTCGTTATCGGGCAGGGGCTGGCTGAGATGCGACGCGGGTTGCCGACGGGGCTCGCTGCACGAAGCGTGGACATGAGTGACAGTTATTTCACTGGGCAGAGCAATGATCAGAAGGAGTGGTTCTACAGGCTGCGCGGACACGGACAGATTAATGATCCGAACGACTTTGCCCAACTCATCGTATGCACGTTGCCTTTGATGTTCTTCTTCTGGAAGAGGAAGAGTTCAGTCAGAAACTTTTTTGTTGTGCTCGTTCCGGTTGGATTTCTCCTCTACGGAGCGTTTCTTACACACTCGCGCGGCTCCATTCTTGCTCTTTTAGCGGTGCTGATGGTGTCACTGCGAAAGCGAATCGGGACGGTACCGTCACTTGTGCTTGCCGGGCTACTTTTCGTTGGAGCGACGGCCACTGGTTATACGGGCGGTAGAGGTATTTCGACGACCGCGGGCGAGGACCGGACAGAATTTTGGGGTGCAGGGCTCGAACTGTTGAAGGCCCATCCGCTCTTTGGGATCGGGTTTGGCAACATGCCTGACTACATCGGGCACACTGCGCACAACTCGATCGTAGTCTGCGCCGCGGAACTCGGTCTCTGCGGTCTGTTCTTTTGGTCAATGTTCCTGCTTCCAACCTTTCGGGATTCGTTCACGGTTGCATGGCCGCGGAAAGTGATCGAGAAGAAGCCCGTCCCGCTCTCTGAGGTGTCGTTCTCTTTACCACCGCCCGGTGCAGCAGTCCCGGACGAAGCGGATGTCAGGCGGCTGGCAAAGCTGGTGTCGCTCTCTCTTGTAGGGTTTCTCGTTACGGGCTGGTTCCTTTCGCGAGCCTACATTTTGACTCTGTTTCTGCTTGGCGGTCTTACAGAGGTCACCTTCCAGATGGCGCTGCAGAGGGGGATGGTTTCACCGCGGCTGCCGCTGGGGCGCGTTCTTCGGTATTCGGGATTCCTCACCATAGGATTCATCCTGATCATGTACCTCACGCTCCGCATAGTGAACCTGACGCATTGAGAGGGTCGAGAGCGTGACGGAATTTCGCCGCATGAAGATCGCTCATGTCGTCGACAGCATGGAGGTTGGCGGCGCAGAGACGCTCGTCCGGCAAATGTGCCAACTGCAACGAGAGCAGGGTCACGAACCGGAGGTGTATGCGATAGCGGCACTGGGTCCGCTGGGCGAACAGATGCGCGCGGAAGGCTTTCGAGTTCAGGCGAACGTTGGCCGGCACCAGATTGATTCTTCACTTCACTTTTCGCGAATCTTCAGGTCCTCACGACCGGATGTCGCGCATCTGCACAATCCCACCGCGGCGATGTATGCCGCTCCGGTGGCGCGGCTGGCAGGCGTTCCGAGCATTGTCTCCACAAGGCATAGCCTGGTGGCTCCCCCTCGCAACCTTACGATGGAGCGAAAATACAGGGTAGCCGCGATGTTCTGCGATTGGATAGTCGGTATCTGCGAGGCAACGGCGAACAATATCAAAGATGCGGGAAGCGCACCGGATCGCAAGATTGTCACCGTCTACAACGGCTGTGTGCCCATTGCAGCTCCTCCGGAAGATCAATTTCCTGCAAAGGAAGGGTTCACACTGCTCTTTGCCGGCAGGCTTGAGGCAGTGAAGAACCTACAGTTTCTCCTCAGTGCATTTCGGGACGCTGTGGCGCAGGTGCCTGAGATGCGCTTGTGGATCGTCGGTGATGGGACCGAGCGGAGCCGGCTCGAGTTCGCGACCGATCAACTCGGCGTTCGCCCATTTGTGACGTTCTGGGGGCAGCAGATGGACGTTGCCCGGTTCTTTGCGGCAGCGGATGCGTTCGTGATGTCTTCAGTTTCTGAAGGCCTTCCGATGTCGTTGTTGCAGGCGCTTTCTGTTCGGCTGCCGGCAGTCGTAACCGATGTGGGAGGAATGGCGGAGGTCGTGAAGCTGGCGCAATCGGGAATTGCGGTTCCTCCGGGTGATGTGGAGGGAATGACAGGTGCTCTCGTGCGAGTGGCTACTCGCGCGGACGAGCGCGAGGTGTTTGCAAACAACGCGCAACGTGCTTTCGACGCGCACTTTACGTTGCCGGTCATGGTGCAAAAGTATTCTGACCTCTACCGCAATACTCCGCGGGCCAGGAGACGGTGGGGAAAGTGAGCGGCTACTCTGCGCTGACGAGGTTGTCCGGCTTCGGATCGTAGACAGTGCGCGTGAGAATGCGCCCTGGATTGCCGACGCAAATCGAACCGGGTGGCACATCCTTTGTAACGACTGCGGCGGCGCCGACAACGGCATCCCGACCGATGGTGACTCCCGGAAGGATCGTGGCGCCGCGGCCGACCCACGCGCGGTTGCCGATACGCACCGGCCGCACCTCCTCGGGTTCCACCTGAAGGTTGGCGACACGTTTATCGGGGTCGACGGGATGTTGCGAGTAATCGGAGATTGAGCAGCCACCAGCGATCAATACGTCGTCGCCGATTTCGATCAGTTTTGCGACGGAGAAGACGCATCCGTCTGCGACGAAGCTTCGATTGCCGATGCGGACCGTGGGATCCGAAAAGATACGCCCTGCCATAACGGTGAAGATCCCGGAGAGGTAAACATCGTCGCCGATGTAGATTCTTGGAGTGCCCGAGATGCTCGGGACTTGCTCCATCCGCAAGCCCTTGCCGATGGATACGCACGCGGCTCGCATCACGGGATAGCGAAAGAACGCCACGCTCAACTTTTCGCCGATCTCATAGCGTATGTAGCGGCAGAAAAGAATGAATCTATAAAGCGGATCCAGAAAGCGCGGGATGGGAAGTTGAAAAGTCAGAACAGCGCGGCCGATCCGTTTGAGTCCTGCGTAGAACGGAGTTTCAGCTTTCCTGATCTTTACCATGAAGTCGTTGATGAACATTCTGCGAGTGTGAATCCGTCCTCTTCGGTGGCCTATCTGCAGTCGTTGAGCAATTTACGAAAAACTCTTGGTGATGGTCAGCGGTTGCGAACGCAGTCGTATGTGAGCGGTATCAGCGGACCTTCTTTGAGCACTTCGAAATCGGTAACCTTGAGCGCCTGCAAGTCGTTGGGCTCGAAGCCGACGTCCGCATATTTCGTCTTCGTGTCGGCATCGTTTTGCGCCGTCAGCGCAAGCTCACCTCCGTCTGCAAGGAACATTCCGTATTTTTGCATGGCGCGCGCGACCACCTGAGCCGCGGGCTTCAGCTGGGAGACGTCGTAGTTGGCGTTGAGTCGAAAATGAACGCCATAAGGAGGAGCCAGCGCGGGTCCTCTGGGGCCGCCAGCGTGTGTGGCGGGGCGAATGTAGACGCCGGCGCGAATCCGTTCGTTGGGCAGAATAAATCGGATGGCGTGATCGATGTGTCCGACGGCGAGCTCGTCGGCGTTGAACAGCAGCGGAGCGATCGGGAAGCCGGCAGCATCGGCACTGCTGCACTGCTCGCCGCGCCCGGACGGGGGGTAGATGCGACTAAGGTCCCAGATTGCAAGGATGGTGGCGGTAAGAGCCTTGCCGTCGTAGTTGGCGGACCACGCTTCATAGAGCTTGCGGTCGTCGCGGTCGACCACTATATAGTGGCAGTCTTCCTGACCGACAGGACACCGGTAACCCGATTGTCCTTCCATGCCTCCACCCTCGGGAAGTGGAACGGAAGAAACCTGGTCAGAATCGTCGGCGTAGAACTCCTTGGCCGGGCGAAAAGGTACCTTCGGAGTTGAGGCATTAGCCTGGAGAACTCGGATCATGAAGTCTACCCGCATCCTGCCCGTGCCCCAGCCGCCAGCCTTGGCAAGCCATTGAATGATGGCGTCGGAGGCGGGGTCGAGTGGGGCGTTGCTGATGTCCTGAGTCCAGACCGCGCCGGTGGGAAAGAATGGAGCCGGGGACGCAGCGCTGCCCACCCGCGCTGCGCGAGCCTTTGCGATGTGAGTGTGAAAGGAGTAGGCCGTCACCAGCACTGCCACCACGCATCCAGTGACGACAACCCGTCGCAGGTAGCTCATGATGTTCAGGATCCGGACGGTCGCACCACTGGCTTAGCCGCCTCACTGTGCGACGCTGCTATGATCGTCCGCCTCCCTTTGCTTGTCAATATATCGGCAGGTACTTCCGTTTGCACTAGCGTTCAATGCACTGCGGATCAACGATGCTAGGATGAAGCACAGCCGCACTGACGAGTTCTTCGCCAGCGATTTGATCCGAGGGTTTCCCGCACAGGAGCTGGGCCTTTGCGGACGCCGCTGAGGGTTCTGCAAGCGCCAGTGACTGACAACGGGCGCGGCACCTTTCCGGGAACGGCCTCTGACTGCATCCAACCTTTGAAACGCTAATTAGAAGACTGGAACGGCCAGCTCAACGAAATGTCGAACACCAAGATTATCGCGCGCAACACAGGTTGGTACGGTCTCGAAAATCTGGTTAGCGCCCTGGTTACGCTGTTTACCTCGATTGCGATCGCCCGGACGCTCGGGCCGTCGAAGATGGGTTACATCATCTTTGTGGCATGGATCGGGGCGGTGGTCACCAGCCTGGGTAGCCTGGGAATTCCTGCCACGATGCAGAAGTACATGGCGGAGTTCCTTGGAATGTCGGACCCGGGAACCGCGCGCAGTATTTATTTCCGCACCTTGTGGATGCAGGTGTGGCTTTCGGTCGTGGCAACCGTCGGCATTATCATCTGGGTGCTTTGGGACGCACCCACCGGCTACAAATTCGCCTCGGTACTGGTGGTCCTAAGTATCTTCCCGGCGATGGTCAACTCCATCCCCGCCCAGGCGAACGTTGCTTCGGAGGAACTTGGTTATAACCTGCCGGCCTCCGTCATTTCGATTCTGGTGTTCTTTGTCGCGATCCTGGCCACGGTGGTCTTTCACTGGGGCATTATTGGTGTTGGCGCCTCGATGCTGATCACGAGGATCGTTGACTGCCTCGTCCGGCTTATTCCAACGACGGCGCGTATCGCAAGCTGGCCGAAGTCGCAGGTCGAGCCGCATGGTCTTCGCGAACGAATGTTCACGTTTGCGTGGCAGAGCATCGCAACCATGATTGTGGCGATGATCGTCTGGGATCGCTCCGAGTTCATTCTGCTAAAAACACTCAACGTGGACATCAAGCAGATTGCCTACTACTCGGTCGCGTTCACGATGGCCGAGCGGCTGCTGATGTCGTCGCAGGTTTTTGGCTCGGCGACGGGTGCCACCATCTTCGCGCAGTATGGGCGTGACAAGTCGCGCCTCCCGGCAATCACCGCATCGACGTTTCGCTATCTCGCGCTGTCGTCGATTCCGGTACATCTCCTCGCCTGTTCGTTGGCTTTTCCGGCGCTGATGGTCCTGTACGGCAACCAGTATCGCGGCGCTCTATGGGTTGTCACACTCGCCCCGCTGCTCTGTCTGCCGAAGGCGTTCATCGGTCCTGTCCAAAGCCTCTTGCAAAGCAACGAACGTCAGACTTATGTGATCTGGGCGACGGTTTTCGCGGGCATTGTCGACATCGGGGTTGCGTGGGCGCTGATTCCGGCGCATGGCGCGGTCGGCGCCTGCATCGGAAGTGGCGCCGCACAGTTGACCGCCGTTGGCATGATGTGGGCGGTGGGAATTCGTCTCTACAACATCCGCCTGCCCTGGATGCAGATCGTGAAGATCACCGCCGCCAGCATCGTGGCTTCCCTGGTTGCACATTTCATTGAGAAGCCATTGCCGCCGCTGGTGGGCGTCATCGCGGGCGGTTGTGCTGCTCTTGTGACGTTGCTTCTGCTCTTTTATCTGCTGCGGGTGCTGGAACCGGAGGATCGCGCGCGGTTCAGCGTTCTTACCAGCATGTTGCCGAAGCGAATCGGACGTCCGGTGGACAGGATTATCGACATCCTGGTGAGACCCCAGATTGCGAGCGCTACTCCGACGAATGTGTAGCCTCGGGCACAACTCGGCGCAGCAGCAACTCAGATTCATGTATGTCGCTCCGGTGCGAGGGGAGGACGCGGCATGAAGATCAGC
>Ga0335072_10011383_pt1 | contig 12743 bp, 12 predicted proteins | sample Lox_Sample_21_FD_206725 | JGI IMG/M metagenome (GOLD analysis project Ga0335072, IMG submission 206725) | Soil microbial communities from Loxahatchee National Wildlife Refuge, Florida, United States - Lox_Sample_2.1 | ecosystem: Environmental > Terrestrial > Soil > Wetlands | place: USA...
TGCCGCGCGGGCAGATTACTGCATCGAAGCTGGCGCAGAGCATGGATTACGGCGCGGGCGTCTTCGAGTTGGATGGGAACTTCGACGACTGCATGCGGTTGATTCAGGAATTGGGCAGCGAGCCTTCGATTTACGTAGCAAACTCGATCAATCCGTTTCGAATCGAGGGGCAGAAGACGGTGGCGTTTGAGCTGATGACGCAGTCCGGGTGGCGCGTGCCGGACCAGGTGGTGGTCCCGGGCGGGAACATGGGCAATAGCTCGGCGCTGGGCAAGGGATTCGAGGAGATGCTGGCGCTCGGATTGATCGACCGGCTGCCTAAGCTGAATATCATTCAGGCGGAAGGAACCGCACCGCTAGCGACGCTGTTTGCATCGCTACGCGACAAGAATCCGGAAGACGCAGCGCGGTTGCCGGAGAGCGCGCTCGCTGCCGTCGCGCATCCGAGGACGCTTGCGACAGCGATCAAGATTGGTGCGCCGGTTTCATGGCGGAAGAGTTTGCGCGCGGTGCTGCGGTCAGGCGGGCAGATCATTTCGGTGAGCGAGCAGGAGATTGCAGACGCGAAGGCGATGATTGGGCGCGACGGAATTGGTTGCGAGCCGGCCTCGGCAACAACGCTGGCTGGAATTCGCCGATTGGTTGCGAGCGGGCATATTCGGCGCGACGAGAATGTGGTGGCGGTCCTGACCGGCCATGTGCTTAAGGATCCGGATTATGTGACCCAGTACCACCGAGGGATGCTGGCGCTGGAGACAGATGGCGCCACGGTGAAGATTGCGGGGACGTTTGCAAACATGCCGTTGCGCGTGGCGGCGAATAGGGCGGCATTGATGGATGCGCTGGAGAAGCGGCGGTGAGATCGATTCGTGGCCGGGCAGCCATTTTCCCGCACGCGAAGACCTGAATCAGTCCAAACAATACACATGGAAAATTTTAGATTTGGCGGTGGAAGGATGCTCTACTATCCGAGCCGCATACGATGAGCCCTGCGCGCGAAAATTCGTTTGAGTTGCGAGTGCCGGCTTCGACCGCGAATCTGGGCGCGGGATTCGACTGCCTGGCGCTGGCGCTCGAGCTTTATCTGACGGTGCGCGCAACGGCGCTGACGAAACCAGGATCGCGGTCGTGGGCCCGCAGCCGCGGCGCGATGGGAACGGCTGCGCTGCCGGGCAGTCCGGAACAGAACCTTATCTTCAAAGCCATGCGGTATGCAGCCGAGCGCGAAGGACTGAAGCTGCCGATGACACGCATCGCGGTCCACAACGATATTCCGGTTGCCGGAGGGCTCGGGAGTAGCGCGGCGGCGATTGTGGCGGGAGTCTCTTTGGGATTTGCATTGGGGGGGGCGGAGGTGGTGAAGGAACGCGTGCTGCGCTACGCGGCCGAGATGGAGGGGCACGCGGACAACGTGGGCGCGGCACTGCACGGCGGTTTCGTGGTGACGTTCGTACGGCCGGACGGAAACGTGATCGCGGTGCGAAAATCCTGGCCCAAGGTCGTGAGGATGATTGTGGTGACGCCGGATTTCCCGCTGGAGACCGAGAAATCGCGGGCGGTGTTGCCGCCGACTTTTTCGCGCGCGGATGCGGTGCACAATCTTCAGCGCTCGGCTCTATTCGTGGCCGCACTGGATGAGCGCCGGTACGATTTGCTGTGGGACGCGCTGCAGGATCGCCTGCACCAGGATTATCGCAAGATGCTCATCCCGGGGCTGGCAGACGTGATCGCGATGCCGAGGTCGCCGGGATTTTTGGGCGCGGCGCTCAGCGGCGCGGGGCCGAGCGTGATCGCGTTTGCGACGGAGAAGTTTGAAGATGTGGGGAAAAATATCGCGCGGCATTTCGAGCGCCACGGAATCCGGTCAACAGTGCGGATTTTGGAGGCGGCGCAGGAAGGTCTCACGTGGCTGCACAAGAGCTCCTCTGTGAGCGCCGGCTAGACCACTTCCCTTTCCAAAAATAAGCGCAGAGGGCCATCACGGGCAGGAGAACGATGGCCAGCGCGAAAACGAGCAACACACCCAGCAAGAGCAGGTACAGGAGCATTCCAGCCAATTTTGCCTCCGTTCCCCCCGGCTCCCGTGTAACCCGATTGTGGAGGCAAAGTTGCGGCGTGGGCCAATTCGATTCGTCTATCGCTTGGATTGGGCTTTTCGGCGGGGCCTTTTGGAAGCGCGGCCGCGCGAGACCGGTTTCGTGCGGCCGACACGGGCACCGATCAGGGCGTCCGCTTCGATTTCGACCAGCATCAGGGGATCGATCAGGCGGCTGACTTCGACCATGGAGGTGGCCGGCCGGATTTCGCCGAAAAATTCGCCGTGGGCGCGGCCGATCTGCTGCCAATCGGCGATACGGGTGACGTACATGCGGGTGCGAACGACGTCCGCCATGGTGGCGCCGGCTTTGGCGAGGGCGGATTCGATGTTGCGCAGCGTTTGCACGGTTTGGGCATAAGGATCGTTTGGACCGACGATGTGGCCATCGGGACCGGTGGCCGTGGTGCCGGAGACGTGAATATACGGGCCGACCTTTACGGCGCGGGAGTAGCCCACGATGGGTTCCCATTTTGCGCCGGAGGAGATGTTTTGGCGTTTCATACTTGTCAGTGCAACCTCTTCCACGCCAGGTTCGCAGAATGATCTACGCTCTTAATAGTACGGCTCCAGGAAATTTGATTTGGAAAGCCGAGTCGAGGGTCACAACCGTCAGACCGCCAGCAAGTGCAAATGCTGCAAGATACGAATCGGCCCAATCCTTCGGCGCCGGACGAGACGAACGAGAGAGCGTACGGAAATGTGTCTCCAAGTCGGCCGGTTCAGCCATGATCTCGATACGGTCGTCCTCGAGCCAGGTATCGTGCGCGGTCCAGGCCGCCTGTTGATTCTTGACGCCGTCTACACCCATCACCGCTTCCGCGGTCAGTAGGCGCAAAAGCCCGAGCTGAGTGAACCGGCAGAAGAACAAGCGCACAGTCGGCTCTAAACCGTCAAACCACCTGCGCGCAACAATATGGTGGACGTGGCGCTCATAGGTAAGCGCCACCCAAACATTGGTATCAGGGAAAAGAAATAATGTCGTAGATCTTCTCATTGTCTAGGTCAAGCGTTCCTGGCTGCTTGGACCGAATAATAGGAAGCGATACTCTCTTACGGGGCTTTCGACGGTTCTCCTTCAATACCTGGTGAACACCGCGAAGGATCAGCTCTCGCGTAGAGCTTCCCTCACTGGCAGCGCGACTCTTCAGCCGCCGATAGATGGGGTCGGGAATATCGACCGTCGTTCTCATGGTGCCATTATGCCATATTTATGGCCATGGATTAGAGATTGTGGCCTCAATTGAGGAACCGTTTGCGGAGAGACTCGGGAACGACCGGGCATAGATCGCCGCGGCGACCGAAAATTGAGTAGCGAATGCGAGCGATGACGCCGTAGACGACGTCGCGGACCGGGCGCGGCACGACGGCTGAGATCGTGGCAAACGCACTCCAGGCGCCGCCTAATTGACGGAAGATGTGAATGAATGCGTCGGAACGGACAAGCAGGCGACCATCGGCCGTAAGTAACGCGACGCTATCGGGCAAGGACGCGCGTTGCTCCGGCGCGATCTTTTGCGCAAATGTGAGGCCTTGAAGAGGAGCGAACCGAAATTCGCCCGCGCGGTCGCGGCGCAGGACGAATTTCACAGCGCCGTGGCAGAGGCCGCAATGGCCGTCGTAGAAGAGAATATCGGTCGAGGGCACGGATGGGCTCAGCGAGAGCATAGCATGCGGGCGTATTCGCGGAACCAAGGGAGCCGGGAGACTAACGTCTCGGGGGAGCGCTTGCATTCGCGTCTATGTCTAATAAGATGTTTCTATGCACAAGGTTCTGCGAACGTGAAATGCCAGAACATTCTTGAGGCCATCGGGAATACGCCGCTGGTGCGGCTGAACCGCGTCGCAAAGGACGTGCCGGCCGAAGTGTATGTGAAGGCGGATTACCTGAACCCGGGCGGCTCTATCAAAGACCGCATCGCGGTCTCGATGATCGATGAAGCGGAGCGCAAGGGCCTGTTGAAACCAGGCGGAACGATTATCGAGGGCACGTCGGGGAATACCGGCATGGGCCTGGCGCTGGTCGCCGCGGTGCGCGGATACAAGATCGTCTTCACGATCACCGATAAGCAATCGCGCGAAAAGATCGACATTCTCAAAGCATTCGGCGCCGAGGTGGTGGTCTGCCCGACGGCTGTGGAGCCGGAGGACCCGCGCAGCTATTACTCGGTTGCGAAAAAGCTGGCGCGCGAAATCCCGAATTCGTTTTACCCGAATCAATATGAAAACCAGATGAATCCCGAAGCGCACTACCACACGACCGGGCCGGAAATCTGGAAAGACAGCGAAGGCAAGATCACGCACTTCGTGTGCGGGTTGGGAACAGGCGGGACGATCAGCGGCGTGGGGCGCTATCTGAAGGAACAGAATCCGCACGTGAAGATTATTGGAGTCGATCCAATCGGGTCCCTTTTCTACGAATATTTCAAGACGGGGAACATCGGGAAAGCGCATACGTATGTGGTGGAGGGAATCGGCGAAGACATCCTGCCGACGACGCTCCATTTCAAGGTGCTCGATGACGTGGTGCAGGTGAATGACGAAGAGTGCTTCGTATGGGCGCGGCGGCTGGCAAAGCGCGAAGGAATTTTTACAGGAGGATCGGGCGGCGGATGCGTTTCTGCGGCGCTGCGGGTGGCGAAAAGCTGCAAAACGGGGGACGTGGTTGTTGCGTTCCTGCCGGATGCGGGCAGCCGTTATCTGAGCAAGATTTACAACGACGGCTGGATGCGCGACCACGGCTACACAGAAGCCGAAGTGACGCTTACGGCAGCGGACGTGATTCAGGTGAAGCGGCAAAACGGCAAAGCGCGAGAGCTGATTACGGTGAGCCCGAACAGGACCGTCTATCAGGCGTTGACGACCATGCAGCAGCAGGACATTTCGCAATTGCCTGTGTTTGAAGACGATGAGCCGGTGGGCACGATCTTCGAGGACAAGATTTTCAACGTGGCATTGCAAGGGAAAGACTTGCGGAAATTAATCGTGCGCGAGGTGATGGGACCGGCGCTGCCGCGCGTCCCCGGAAACGCGCCGGTCGAGCGCGTGACCCATTTGCTGAGCCATGAAAGCCCTGCTGTGTTTGTGGCGATGGACGACGGAAAGCTGGAAGTGCTGACGAAATTCGACTTGATGGATACAGTCGCGGGACTTGCCGGACGCAAAAGGTAACCGGGCCTGACGCTGCGAAACGACCGCTGCCGCGAGAATACGGGCGGCGCGCTCGGCGTGCTAATCTGATCCTACCGGATACTCCTGAAAACCTTATGCGGATTGACGATTTCAACGAACGGCTGCGACAAGGCGTCCTTGTAGCAGACGGAGCCATGGGCTCTGCGCTGTATGACGCGCTTGGTGCGCAGCGTTGCCTCGACGAGCTGAACGCGACGAACGGCGAGGACGTGTTTCGGGTTCACCAGGCGTATATCGAAGCGGGCGCGCAGATCATTGAGACGAATACCTTCGGCGCGAACCGCATGAAATTGGCCGCGTTCGGACTGAGCGAGCGCGTGACGGAGCTGAATCATCGCGGCGTGAAGATTGCGCGCGAGGCACGAGAAGCGGCGCGGCATGAGGTGTTGATCGCGGGGTCAATCGGTCCGCTGGGGGCGCCGATGAATGGAAGACCCGAGGCACGCGATGAAGCGGCAGCGACGTTTCGCGAGCAGGCTGGCGCGCTGGAAGAGCGCGGCGTAGACCTTTTTTTCCTTGAGACTTTCAGCGACGCGAATGAAATCGCGGCGGCGATTGACGCGATTCGTTCGTTTTCGAAACTGCCGATCGTGGCGCACCTTACGTTTTCCGACGAAGGCGTCACGTTGGGCGGGATGAGTCCGGCGGATGTGTGGAGCGCGTTGCGGGAGCGGCAGATCCAGGCGATTGGCGCAAACTGCACGGTGGGGCCGCAGCTCTTGCTGCCAGTGCTGCGCGAATTCGCCGCGAAGTGCGAGTTGCCTCTTGCCGCGATGCCTAATGCGGGCTTCCCCAAGCGAGTAGGCGATCGAGTTGTTTACCCGCGATCATCTCCGGAATATTTCTTTGCGTTTGCGCAGGAAGCATCGGTAATTGGCGCGCGCGTGCTTGGCGGCTGCTGCGGCACCACGCCTTCGCACATCCGCGCAATCGTAGAAGCGGTGAAAAAGCGACACCCAGAAAAGCATGCTTCAGGTGCGGCCGCAGCGGGAGTGGAAACGCCGACCGTGGATGCAGCTGAACGCGCGCGGCGAATTGCGGCGCGCCCGCCAGAGAGCAAACTATGGGCAAGCATTCAGGCGAAGAAATTTGTGATTTCGGTGGAGATCGATCCGCCGAAAGGGGTCGCGATCGACCGCGTGATCGAGCAGGTGCGGGTGGTGATGGCGTCCGGGCAAGTGGACTGCATCGACGTGAACAGCGGCACGCTGGGGCGCGTCGGACTGGATGCGCTCGCGATGGCGGGGGCGCTGGAGGCGCACGGCTTCGAGACGATTCCGCACCTCACGGCGCGCGACGCCAACATCATCGGCTTGCAGGCACAGCTGCTGGGCGCGTGGACCGTGGGCGGCGTGCGAAACGTGCTGGCGATTACCGGCGATCCGCCTTCGGCGGGAGGCACTTCAAACCTGACCGGCGTCTATCAGGTGGATTCGATCGGGCTGGTGCAGATCCTTTCCAAGCTGAATCGCGGGCTCGATTGGAACGGGAAAAATCTGGGCGGCGCGACGAATTTCACGATTGGCGTGGCCGTGAATCCGGTGGCAGAAAACCTGGATGAAGAGCTGCGACGATTTGCGGCGAAAATCGAAGCGGGCGCGCACTTCGCAATGACGCAGCCCATTTTCGACCCGGAGCATTGGTACGCCTTCGTGGAAAAGCTTGGCGGCGCGCCACCGATTCCGACACTGCTCGGCTTATGGCCGTTGACGAGTTACAAGCAGGCTTTTCGATTGAACAATGAGGTGCCGGGAATCGTGATTCCGGAGCCGGTGCTGCGCGAAATGGAGAGCGCGGGAGAAGCGGCGCGCGATCGCGGCTTTGCGCTGGCCCGGAAGATGCTGGATTGGGCGCGCACGGCGCGCGACAGCGGAGTAGCCGGCGCTTATTTGATTCCGCCATTCAAGAGATATGAAGAGATTCTCGATCTGTTTCGCTGAAGCGGTGGCAGGTTTTTCGCCCCAGCCTAGAAGAACCAGAAGCGCTTGCGGCGGCCGGATTGGGCGGCTTCGAGACTTTCTTTGTCGAGAAGCTCCGGGACGAATGGCAGCGGCTTTCCTTCGAACGCGGCATGCGGGTTCGCGACAAGCAGCGCGTGGGCCAGATCCTCTCCGTAATTCTGCGTGACGGATTCGTAGGTTTCCTTCAGGCGAAGTGGGCGGCTAGTGACGTTGTGCGCGTCACTGGCGATAAAGTGAAAGACGCCGGCGCCAAGCCAGCGTTCCGCGGCTTCCTGAGCCGTGCGGCCAAATTTTCCCGCGATTGATTGTGCCGTCACCTGGGCGTAACACCCCTGCCGCAACCATTGGAATAAACGCTCGGGTTTGGTGCGAATCAGCGGATTGCGCTCGGGATGAGTGATGATCGGTGTGAGTCCGGCAAGCTGCAGATTGTGAAGCGCCTGATCAAGGGCGGGCGGAATGGAAAAATCGGCAAATTCGACGAGCAGATAGTTCTTCTGGTTCAGCGTGAAGCGCGTGGGATTTTCGCGAATGGCCTGCAGATTCTCGAAGCTGAGGTGAAAATCGCAGCCCGTGCCGAAAACGATGAGGCCTTCGAAGCGCGACTGGAGCTCTTCACGGCGTTGCTTGATCAGTTCAGGCTGAAAGGCGTAACGGGCATTCGAGTGGGGCGTACAGATAATGTGAGACACACCATCTTCGATCGCCATTTCCGCCATGGCGAGGGAGGTCTCGACCGAATCCGCACCGTCGTCAAGGTTGGGGAGAATGTGGCAATGGATGTCAATCATGAAGGAGGCAGAATATCGCATCAGGGACAGTGAAAGAAACGACCGTTGACGGCTAGGCGCCAGGGAAGTATCTACATGGTTTCCCCGAACACGCTGATATTGGGATACTTGCTATACTTAAGAGCTTTTATGCCGCACTTTTATCACTGGGTCTGATCGTGACTGGCACAAGGAGAGAGCATGGCCGCGGAGCGGACGCCGGATTTTTTTGCCGGGAAGAGCGTGAAGGTGGGAATCATCGGTTGCGGATACGTGGGTCTGCCGCTGGGATTGCGTTTTGCGGAAATTGGTCACCAGGTGACAGGATTCGACCTGGACGAAAGCAAGGTGAAGCAGCTGAATGCGGGGAAATCGTACATTCAGCATATTCCGGCGGATAAAATCCAGGAGCACGTGAAGAACGGGCGGTTCGGGGCAACGACGGATTTTTCGAAGCTGCGCGGAATGGATGCTGTGCTGATCTGCGTGCCCACGCCACTCGACGAACGGCGCGAGCCGGATTTGAGTTACGTGGAGCAGACGGCGCGCGCGATCGCTCCCCATCTGCAACGAAATCAGCTGATCGTCCTCGAAAGCACCACTTATCCGGGCACGACAGAAGAGCTCGTGCTGCCGATTCTGGAGGCGGGCGGTCTGCGCTGCCCCGCCTCGACGACGGAGGTGGCGACCGATTTTTATCTGGCATTTTCGCCGGAGCGCGAGGATCCGGGAAACAAGCACTTTGGCCTGGCGCAAATTCCCAAGGTAGTCGGCGGCGTGAATCCCGCGAGCGGCAAAGCAGCAGCCGGGCTCTATGCGCAGATCGTGTCGCGCGTGGTTCCGGTGAGCTGCACGCGCGCGGCCGAAATGGTAAAGCTGCTCGAAAACATCTTCCGGTGCGTGAATATTGCGCTGGTGAATGAACTGAAGCAGCTTTGCCTGCGGATGGGTCTGGACGTGTGGGAAATTATCGACAGCGCGGCAACCAAGCCATTCGGCTTCATGCCTTTCTATCCGGGGCCTGGATTGGGCGGACACTGCATTCCGGTCGATCCATATTATCTGTCGTGGAAGGCACGCGAATATGATTTTGCAACTCGGTTCATCGAGTTGGCCGGCGAAGTAAATACCGCGATGCCTTATAACGTGGTGGAGGCGCTGGCAACCGCGCTTAACGACCGGCAAAGGAGCATCAAGGGGTCGAAAATCCTGCTGCTTGGCGTGGCTTACAAGAAGGACGTGGACGATTTGCGCGAGTCGCCTTCGCTGAAGCTGCTGGAGCTGCTGACGCAGCGCGGCGCAGTGATCGATTACAATGATCCCTATTTCCCGGCGCTGCACAAGATGCGTCATTATGATTTTTCTAGCATGCGCTCAGTGGAGCTAACGCCGGAGAAGCTCGGGGGTTACGATTGCGCGCTGATCGCGACGGATCACTCGAGCTATGACTACGACGCAATCGTTCGCGGGTCGAGGCTGGTGGTGGATACAAGAAATGCGACGAGGCGCGTGAAAGAGGGCCGCGAGAAGATCGTTCAGTGCTAGCTTCCCGAATTGGTACAGAAAGGGCCAGTATTTACTAGAAATAGCGCATAGGCCATTGGTTCCATTGCGCTGGTACTGCCCTACCGCTATGGTGTGGGGTATGCCGACCCACACTATTCCGCAGAGAGAAAAGAGCCCGCTGGTTACTGATCCGGGCAGGCGGCGCAGCATGCGGGTGCTGCTGAGCGTGCCCATCGTGGTGAGCGGGAAAAACGCAGATAATCAAGCATTTACGGAAGAGGCGCGGACCCTGGTGGTGAACGCCCACGGGGCGCTGATCGCACTGGCGGCCAAAGTGATCGCGAATCAGGTGATCACGATGGCAAACAAGGCGACCAGGCAGTCGCAGGAGTGCCGCGTGGTTCACGTGGGAAACGCGCAGGGCGGCAAGATGCAGCTCGGTGTCGAGTTCGTAAAACCTTCGCCTACGTTCTGGCAGATCGACTTCCCTCCTGACGACTGGGTCGTGCCCGAGAATTAGCAGCCAATCCCGCAGACGTCCTATTTGCCTGCGGACGGACCTGTACTATCCGACGTCAGCTCGACCCGCAAGCTCCCGAACGGTAAATCGGCAAGCATGGATATGGGTGTATGGGATGCATCGTTGGCATACCAAATGGTGAAATGAAGGCCAGTGCTTTCGCTATCGGTCTGGGAGACCTCGATTGAGATGCGCGACGCGATGAAGCTGCCGGCGTCGACCTGCACCTGATCGGATGCGGCTTCGAGATGTGCGACGGCCTGATAGAGATTCTGGCCGTCATAAACGGGCACACGCAATTCCGGGGTGCGTTGCCAATCCGCAGCGCGGAGAGTGAAGAGCATACCGAGTGGGTCGCGTGTGCCGGGCAGCACCACGACGGATGGGCCTGGGCCTCGCCGTATTTCGCCTTTTGGTACCGGATGCAGAATCTTCGTTTCCGTCTTGCCAAGTTCGTCCATGTACATTTCGAGCTGGCGGCACTCAAGGGCGGCGGCATCCGTGTAGGAGTCGAACTGATCGTCGATTTCGAAAAGATCGCGCACGGAATGAACGGTGTGGAACGCGGCGCGGAAGTGCCAGGTATGCCAGCCGAAAAGGTCGCGCCGTTCGGGAACGCTCAGTTCGAGGTTCGCGGCATCATTGAAACCAGACCAGGCAATCCGGTAATCGAGTTTCTCGCCCACGTGGAAAGGCATGGCGGCTTCAACGGGCGTGGCGGGTGCCAAACGCACGCCGGGCGCCTCGTGCAGACGGCGAACTTGGGCGAAAGCGGGAGCGTGGGGTATGGCTATCGCTGCAAAGCCGAGCGCGATGGTCAGAATGAGAGTCGCGATTGACACGGCCATGTGCCTGCGTTGCGGTTTCATCATGTTCGCCCAATCCGCAACGAGGCTTCACTCTGGTGCAAAGCTCGCTTGCGCGCCTGATTCTTGCGTGCCGCGGATTCGGCACGCTATATTCAAGCGTACCTGAAAGGCTTCGCTGAAACAGCTTCCGCGAGCGGGCAACACTGTAGCTGGCGATCCATTGTCGAATTCCCGTAGGAGGAATTTTCTCGTGCGTTATCTTGTAACAGGCGGCGCCGGATTCATCGGCTCGAATATGGTGGACGAGTTGCTACGGCGCGGGCACCATGTCGTGGTCCTGGACGATCTTTCCACTGGTAAGGAAACGAATCTGGCGCATGTTCGCGGGGAAATCGATTTTCGCGCGGGCACAATTACCGACCTCGGCATGCTGCGGGCGTGCTGCGAAGGCATGGATTACGTGATTCATCTGGCGGCGCGAACGTCCGTGCCGAAGTCGGTGGCGAATCCCCTGGAAACGAACCATGTGAATATCGATGGATCGCTAAATGTGCTAGTCGCGGCGCGAGACGCCAAGATACGCCGCGTTGTTTTCGCAGCTTCCTCCGCTGCGTACGGTGAAACGCCGACTTTGCCTAAAGTGGAAACCATGCAACCGGCGCCGATCTCTCCTTACGGCGTGACGAAATTCGTGGGCGAACTCTACAACCAAGTGTTTTCGCGCATTTATGGTCTCGAGACAGTTTCGATCCGCTACTTCAACGTGTTCGGGCCACGACAGGATCCTTCTTCGCAGTATTCAGGCGTGCTTTCGCGGTTCATGCTGGCGGTCATCGAAGGACAACCTCCGGTGATTTTCGGCGATGGAGAGCAATCGCGCGATTTCACATACGTCGATAACGTAGTGGACGAGACGCTGCGTGCCTGCGAAGCGAAAGAAGCGTCGGGGAAGGTGTTTAACGGCGGAACGGGAGCCCGGATCACGCTAAACGGTGTGATCGCGCTGCTCGAGAAAATCACGGGGCGCAAGATCGAGGCGCGCCACGAATCGCCGCGCATGGGAGACATTCGCGATTCGCAAGCGGACGTTTCGCTGGCGAAAAAAATGCTTGGGTACGTTCCCCTGGTCAACTTCGAAGAAGGGTTGAGGCGCACCTGGGAGTGGTATAGCAAGGCATACCAGGCGCGCTGAGAAGAGCCTTTTCGCGCGCGCTTGCACACCGCCGGCAAATGGCACAGAAGGAAGCCGAGGGCGTCTGGACGATGATCACCTGTCTTCTGCGAATCGGCGGTAAGCCTGTCCCCGCAACCGATGGCGCGACATTCGAGCGCCGCAATCCCGTCAGCGACCAAGTCGTAACAAGAGCTGCCGCCGCCACCAAACAGGACGGTGCGAGCGCGATTGAAGCGGCCGCGGCGGCGTTTCCGGTTTGGTCGGGATTCGGCCCCAATAAACGGCGCGCGCTGCTCTTAAAGGCTGCGGACCGCCTCGAGGCAAAAACGAACGATTTCATTGAACGCGTGGGAGCAGAAACAGGCGGCACAGCGCCGTGGGCCGGATTCAACGCGATGCTCGCCGCCGGCATGCTGCGTGAAGCCGCGTCGCTGACAACGCAGGTCGCCGGTGAGGTGATTCCGTCGGACACGGCGGGCTCGTATGCGTTTTCGGTGCGGCAGCCCGCGGGAGTTGTGCTCGGGATTGCGCCGTGGAATGCGCCGGTGATCCTGGGAGTGCGGGCGATCGCTACGCCGCTTGCCTGCGGCAACACTGTGGTCCTGAAGGCATCGGAAATGTGCCCGGCGACACATTCGCTGATCATCGAGGTCCTCGAAGAGGCCGGGCTTCCTGCCGGAACCGCGAATCTGATTACGAATGCCCCTGCCGACGCA
>Ga0335072_10011384_pt1 | contig 12743 bp, 14 predicted proteins | sample Lox_Sample_21_FD_206725 | JGI IMG/M metagenome (GOLD analysis project Ga0335072, IMG submission 206725) | Soil microbial communities from Loxahatchee National Wildlife Refuge, Florida, United States - Lox_Sample_2.1 | ecosystem: Environmental > Terrestrial > Soil > Wetlands | place: USA...
CTCCTCGCCACAGCCCATCCTCACCACCACATCCGCCCGCTCGGCGAGCTCGCGCGTGAGCAGGCGCGGACGGCGGTCGGAGAGGTCGATGCCGAGCTCCCCCATCGCCTCCACCACCTCGGGGTGAACTCGCTCTGCCGGGGTGCTGCCGGCGGAGAGCGCCGCGTGGCGGCCAGCGGAGGCGCGCTCGAACAGCGCGGCGCTCATCTGCGAGCGGCCGGCGTTGTGCAGGCACACGAACAACACCGTCGCCATCAGGTCTTCTCGGGCGTCGGCTCGGCGCCGGGCAGCGCGGGATGCTCGCCACGGACGAACTGATAGGCGAACGCACCGATGGGGGCGCCAACCAGCGGCCCCACGAGATACACCCAGAAGTCGTGCCACTGGTCGGACACGAGCGCTGGGGCAAATGAGCGAGCGGGGTTCATCGATGCGCCCGTGAGGGGACCTCCGAATAGCGCGTCGAGGGCGATGGTGGCGCCAATGGCAAGCGCCGCGGGGGCTCCCACCGCCCGGGTGTCGGTGGCGACGCTGAGGATCACGAGCATCAGCAGGGCGCTCATCACCCCCTCCACGATCACCGCCCGGCCGGTTGCGATGCTGGGCACGGTGGCCCCGAGATCGGCCGGCTGTGTGGGCCAGATCGCCCACAGCAGCAGGGCCGCGAGGGTGGCGCCGATCAGCTGTCCCGCGAGATATGCGAGCGCGTCGCGGCCGGCCAGATGGCGAGTTAGGAAGAAGCTGAACGTCACGCAGGGGTTGAAGTGAGCCCCCGAGACGTGTCCGAGGGCGGCGATCCCCGCGAGGATCACGAGACCGAACACGAGACTCACGCCGACCGGCCCGAGCGCGCCGTGGGCGAAGGTGTCGGTGACGATCGCGCCGCAGCCCGCGAACACGAGCGCGAACGCCCCAAGGGCCTCCGCCGCGGCACGGCGCGGCAGATTCGGCCGCCCGCTCAGCCCAGCCACCTGCGCAACTCCCCCCACCGAGACTCGCCGGCGAGGAAGTAGTAGGCCCACAGCCCCCGCCGCTCGACGCCGAGCAGGCCGGAGTCGGTCAGGACCTTCAGATGCTTGGCAAGCGCCGCCTGGGAGATGGCGAACAACGGCAGCAGCTCGCACTGGCAGACCGCCTCCGGAGAGGCCTTGCGCACGGCATCCACGATCCGCAGCCGAGTGGGATCCGCGAGCGCCTTGACGAGCGCCGCCAAGGCCGTTGCGTCCACGCTCGAGAGGTCGGGCTCCACGAACGCCGCCTGGCAGCCGCCCGGCCGACGAACGCGGTCGTTGATGACCGGTACGGAGGAAGGCACGGCCCGGGAGAATACACAACTAAATGGTTATTGATTCTCTGTGCCGGCAACGCCACGAGCGCTCGCTCGCGCTCGGATCCTCTGGCGTAACGAGCGTCGCGCCGGGGATGTAGGTGGCGATGCGGCGTGGATCGCGTGTCAGCAGCGGCCGGCGGGTGACGGCGGCGTGGGCGCCGATGAGGAAGTCGGGGAGGACCGCCTGGCGTTTGCCTCCGGCGCGGCGGTAGTCGGCGTGGGCGTGGCCGGCGAGGAAGGCCGCCGCCGGCGGTATGTCCTCGACGACGGCCATCGAGGGGAGCGCCGCGCGGAGGGCCTCGATACGGGAGAACCGAGGGGCGATCTCGGCGAGGACGATCGCGTTGAGGACGAGCGCGCCCCGCTGGGCCGCTCGTGTGAGCTGCTCCTGCGACCACGACAGCCAGCGCCGGTCCTCGGTGAAGATGTCCAGCAGGACGCTGCTGTCGAGGAACGTCTCCAAGCTCAGCCGCTCACCGGCGGCTCAGGGCGAGGATCTCATCGGTGCTCATCTCCCCCTCGCCGGCGCCACGCATGCGGCGGATCTCCTCGGCGGCCCTGTCGGGATCGACGAGCAGCCGCGCGCCGTGCTCGTCGAGATCGAACTCCACCTCGCTGCCGGGCTGGATGCCGAGCGCGCGGCGCACCGGCAGCGGGATCGTGACCTGGCCCTTCCGCGTGACTCGCATGCGGTAAGACTAGCAAGTAATACCAGGGGGCCCGGAAAGACGCCTACCCGAGATACCGTTCCAGCAGGCGATGAGACTTCCGGCGTCATCTGGCCACAGCGCGCCGTGCCGGCTGGCGGTGCTCGGCGCGACGATGGCGCTCACGGCGACGATGGCGCTCGCGGCGCTCGCCCTGGGAGCGCCCGCGGTCGCGGCGGGGGCTGCGGGCACGACGTTCATCCGCGTGAACCAACTCGGCTACCCCACCCAGGCGCCGAAGCGGGCGTACCTGATGTCCCACCGCGACGAGACGGGTGCGGCGTTCTCGGTGCAATCGAGCGAAGGTCAGGTGGCGCTCAGCGGAACGGTGGGGCCGCCGGCGGGATCGTGGAGCTCGCGCTTCGATCACGTGTACGCGCTGGACTTCGACGCGGTCCAGAGGCCGGGCAGCTACACGATCTCGGTGGGCGGTCACGCGCCGGCGTCCTCGCCGGCGTTTGCGATCGGGCCGGCGCGGACGCTCTATGAAGCGCCGCTCGCCAACGCGCTGTCCTTCTATGAGAACGAGCGGGACGGCCCCGAATTCATCGCTTCCTCGCTGCGCTCCGCGGCGGCGCACCTGAACGACGAGGACGCCACCACGTACGCGACGCCGAAGGTGAACGACGAAGGCGAATTCAAGGGAGAACTCACGAGCCTCGGTGAAACGATGGACGCGGCGGGGGGATGGTGGGACGCTGGGGACTACCTGAAGTTCGTGCAGACCACCAGCTACGCGGTGGACGCGATGCTGATCGGGGTGCGCGACTTTCCCACCCAGATGGGCGCCGGGACGGAGCGCTCGAACTTCACCGAAGAGGGGCGCTTCGGGGTGGAATGGCTGTTGCGGATGTGGAACGACGAAACGCGCACGCTCTACTACCAGGTGGGCATCGGCGAGGGCAACGCGAGCACCGCCGGCGACCACGACCTCTGGCGGCTGCCCCAGGAAGACGACAGCTACGGCGGCCAGAATCCGCTCTACCGCTTCATCCGCCATCGGCCCGTGTTCCGCGCCGGCCCGCCCGGCTCGCCGGTGAGCCCCAATCTCGCGGGTCGGGACGCGGCGGCGTTCGCGGAGTGCTTCCAGGTCTTCCAGCAGACGCGCCCGTCGCTGGCCGACCGCTGCCTGCTGGCGGGGGAGCACATCTTCGAACTGGCCGACACCGACCCCCAGGGCAACCTGCTGACGGCGATCCCCTATGACTTCTACCCGGAGACCGAATGGCGCGACGACCTGCAGCTGGGCGCCACGGAGCTGGCGCGCGCGCTGTCCTCCGCCTCGCAGCTGCCGACGGGCCTGCCGCACGCCGAATCGCTCTACTACCTGCAGGAAGCAGCCCACTGGGCCGGCGAATATCTGGCCCACAATCGCGAAGGGGGCGAAGGGCTGAACCTCTACGACGTGAGCGGCCTCGCGGACTTCGAGCTCGTGCGCGCGCTGCGGACGGCCGGCGAGACGTCAGGGCTGGCGGTCGACGAAGACCAGCTGATCGCGGGCCTGGCCGAGAAACTGCAGGCGGCGGTGGAGCAGTCCGCACGGGACCCCTTCGGCTTCGGCTTCCCTTGGGCGGCCGCCGACACGGCCTCACACGGGGACGGCCTGTCGGTGATGGCCGCCGAGTACGACAACCTCACCGGGGAAGACACCTACGGCGCCTACGGCGAACGTTGGCTGTCCAACGTGCTCGGTGCCAACGCCTGGGGGTCGTCGTTCATCATCGGCGACGGCAGCACCTTCCCCGACTGCCCCCAGCACCAGGTGGCCAACATCCTCGGCTCCCTCGACGGCTCCGCCCCCATACTCGCCGGGGCGGTGGTGGAGGGCCCGAGCGACGAAAAGAGCAAGGGGCGTCTCCCCGGCATGCGTGCCTGTCCGGCGCAGGGGGGCAACGCCTTCGGGCGCTTCGACAGCAAGGCCGTCTACCGGGACAACGTCCAGTCCTACACCACCACGGAGCCCGCCATCGACCTCACCGCCTCCTCGATGCTGGCCTTCTCCTGGCAGAGCGGCTCCCCGAGCCCCCTCGCGGCCCAACCGGAAAGCTGAATCGAGGTCGGCGAGTTTGCGGTAGCCACATCTTCGATCAGTGCTACACGTGAGTGCTACCATCACTGCTATGGCCTCTCGTCACCCTCGCCTGGGAGTCGAACGCGACCCCGAGATGCAGCGCGCTCTGACGCTCACCCAACCACTGCTCGATCCCGCCGAGACACGCTCCGCGGCGGCACAGATTCGCGCGCTCACCCTGCGCGGCGCGAAGGCCGTGCTCGCCGGCGCCGGTTCGGAGGCACAACAGCAAGCTCAGCTGGCCGAACGCTACGGAGCGAGACCCGCCCGAGGAAGCCTGCTGGAACTGGACCCGCCGCCCGGCCAACCAGACCCCGCCGCGCCGGCGTCTGAGGCGCTGAGGTGGGTTCGCGGCGAGTGAACGCCGCCTACATCGACGCCTCCGCGCTGGTCAAGCTGTTCAAGGCGGAGCCAGAGACCGTCGCCTTCCGGGAGGCTCTCCGCGACTGGCCCGTTCAGGTCGCAAGCGAGCTGATCCGCGTGGAGGCCATCTGCGCCGCCAGGTGCCTGGGCGGCAAGGACGTGCTTGCACGCGCACGCGAAGCCCTCGAGCACATCAACCTGATCCCGATCACCCCCGAGATCGTCGACCTCGCAACCGAGCCCCACACACCACCGCTACGGGAGATGGACGCCATTCACCTGGCCACCGCGCTCACGATGCGCGACGACCTCGGCGCCATGTTCGTCTACGACAACGACCTGCACGCCGTCGCACAGACCCACGAGCTCAACCCCCTCTCACCACGCTGAGGGCGCCGACCGCCGCTCATCGTCACCGATGGCCGGCAAGGAAAGCCGACGCGGGGACTCGAACCCCGGACCCCCACTTTACGAGAGTGGTGCTCTACCAGCTGAGCTACGTCGGCGCGGCCTTCGATGCTAGCGACGGCCGCCCTGCACCGCCACGTCCGAGCGCTCGATCGCGCTGAGCTCCGCCAGCAGCGACTGGCCGTGCTTCTCGCAGAAGGCCGGCCCGATGCCCTTCACGGCGAGCAGCTCGCGCTCGTCGCGGGGGCGGGCCCGGAGGATCTGCTCGAGCACCGCGTTGGAGGCCACCCTGAAAGCCGGCAGACCCTCGGCGCGAGAAAGCCGCCATGCGCGCAGGCGCTCGAAGGCGTCCTCGTCGAGAGGCTCGGCGTCCTCGTCCGGGGCCCGGCCGGCCTGGCCCGCACGCGGCCCGGCGGCCGGCGCCGAGCTGCTGCTGGGGCGGGATCGACGGGCCCGCGCGGCGGCCACCCGGGCGAGCTGCGGGTCGGGGTCGCACACGTCACAGCAGCGGCCCGTGGGACGGCCCGGGGAGGGGTCGCCGAAGTGGGCGAGGATCTGCGCCCGGCGGCAGCGCTCGGCGGCTGACATGTAGCGCTCGATCGAGCGGTAGGACTCCCAGCCGCGGTCCTTGGCCGCTTTGATCGCCGCTGCCGCCATCCTGGTGCTGCCTTCGCCGGTGGGGCGCACGAGCAGCCCCGCGGCGCCGCCGGGGCGCAGGCGCACGGCGCCGGCTCGCTCGGCGATCGAGAGCAGCACCCGCCCGTGCTCGTCGAGCTCGCCGTGGCCGACGGTGGCCTCCGGGGCCTCTTCCCGGGCGGCGCGCGCGCGCAGGCTCGCCACGTAGGCCTTCACGTCCGCGACCGTGGTCTGGCGCTGGTTGTTGAAGCGGATCAGCCGCCCGAGGTCCATGCGGGCGGCCAGCAGCAGCGCACGCGCGGGCGCCCCGTCCCGTCCGCCCCGGCCGGCCTCCTGGTAGTAGGCCTCGAGGCTTGTGGGCAGCGCCCAGTGGACCACCGTGCGCACGTCCGCCTTGTCCACGCCCATGCCGAAGGCGTTCGTCGCCACCACCACCTCGGCGTGGCCGTTCATGAAGGCCTCCTGACCGGCGGCTCGGCGGCCGGGGCTGAGGCCGGCGTGGTAGGCCACCGTGGCGATCCCCTGCGCGGCGATCAGCTGCGCCACCTCCTCGGTGTCCTTGCGGGTGCCGCAGTAGACGATCGCCGGCCGCGCGGAGGGCTCGCGCAGCACGCCCAGCAATGTGGCGCGCTTGCGCGCGACGGCGCCCTTGCCCTCCAGGGACACCACGTCGAAGGCGATGTTCGGCCGGTCGAAGCCGGCCCTCACCGACACCCACTCGCGCAGGTCAAGCCGGGTGGCGATCTCCCGCGCCACTCGCGGGGTGGCGGTGGCGGTGGCGGCCATCACCGCCGGCCGGCCGAGCCCTTCGATGGCGTCGTGCAGGCGCAGGTAGTCGGGCCGGAAGTCGTGGCCCCACTCGGCCACACAGTGGGCCTCGTCGACCACGAACAGCGCCACCTGCCGCTGGGCGAGGGCCGCGCGAAAGGCGCCGGAGGCGAACCGCTCGGGAGCCACCAGCACGAGCTGGGCCTCCCCGCCGGCGATCTCCCCGAGAGCCCTCTCGTTGTGGCCCTCGGCCATCCCCGAGGCGATCATGCTCGCCCGCACGCCCGCCTCCTCGAGGCGGCGCAGCTGGTCGGCCATCAGGGCGATCAGCGGGCTCACCACCACCACGAGTCCCTTCCCGGCGAGCGCCGGCAGCTGATAGCAGAGGGACTTGCCGCCCCCGGTGGGCATCACCACGAGGCTGTCGCGGCCCGCCAGCGCCGCCTGCACGGCATCCCGCTGGCCAGGCCGGAAGGAGCGCAGGCCAAAGCGCTCGAGCAGAGCCTCGGGGGAGGCCGGGTCGCTCAGCGGCGGTTCCAGACCACTCGGGCGCCCGCGGCCGGCACCAGCGTGATGGCCCGCCGCCGGTTCCACTCGCCCCGCCGCCAGACGCTGCGGCGGGGCATGCTGGGCGCGAGCTCCGCCAGCATGGTCCTCAGCATCAGCTTCATCTCGAGCATCGCGAAGGAGGCGCCGATGCAGCGCCGGATGCCGCCCCCGAAGGGAATCCAGGCGAAGGTGTCGGGGGCGCTGTGCAGGAAGCGCTCGGGGCGGAACTCCCTGGGCTGCTCGTACACCCGGGGGTTGTTGTTGGTGAGGTAGATGGAGGCCACCACCCGGGTGCCGGCGGGCAGGTCATAGCCGCCGATGCGCATCGGCTCCTTGAGCAGGCGCACCACGCCGGGCACCACGGGACGGGTGCGCAGCGTCTCGTGGATCACCGCCTGCATGTACTCCTCGCTCTCGCCGCCGTCGATCTCCTCGATCAGCCGGGCGAGCTTCGCGGGGTGGCGCACCAGCCGCTCGATCGCCCAGGCGGTGGAGGTGGCGGTGGTCTCGTGGCCGGCGAGCAGCAGCGACACGAGCTCGTCGCGCAGCTCTCCGTCGGTCATCCCCTGGCCCTGCTCGTCGCGTGCGAGCAGCAGCAGCGAGAGGATGTCCTGCCGCTCGGCCAGGTCGGGCTGCTCGCGCCGGCGGGCGATCTCCTCGTGGATCAGCCCGTCCAACCGGTCGAGCGCCTCCCCCAGGGCACCCGCGGGGCGGTCGAAGCGCTGGCTGAGGGCGAAGCGGATCATGGTCAGCGCGCGCACCGGTTCGGCGAGCTGCCGGATGGCGTCCTTCAGGCCGCCCACCTCGTCGCCCACGCCGAACACCGCCCGCTGGATCACCTCCAGGGTGATCGCCCGGGTGTGGGCGCTGAAGGTCATCGGCACGGCCAGCGGCCAGCGGGCCATGTCGCGCTCGGTGGCGGCCACGATGGTCTGCTCGTAGGCGCGCATGCGCTCGCCGTGGAACTGGGGCAGCAGCAGCTTGCGCTGGCGCATGTGCTCGGGACCCGTGAGGGTGATCACCGAGCTCGGCCCCAGCACCGCGGCGATGGGAGTGTCGCCGGTCGCCGAGGGAGCCGCCTCGGGGGGAGCGGTGAGCAGCTCCTTGACGGCGGCCGGGTCGCTCACCATCGTCAGCCGGCGACCGCTGGGGGCGAAGGTGATCGTGAACGCCTCGCCACAGCGGCGCGCGCAGAAGTCCATCAGGGCGGTGGGCGCGAGCGCCCAGGCGAGCGTCTGTGCGATCGCCGGCAGCGGCACCCGCGGCGGCAGCCCGCGGGCCGGGTCGTGGCCGAGATCGATCGGCTGGGTGGTGGTGAGGGTGCTGGCCATGGCGATCGGCGACTCCCGCCCCGCTCGTGGCGTGGACTCGGCCGCGGAGGTCGCTCCCGGGGAGGAGGGACGGCTCTATGTTTAGCGCAACGCGGCCCGCCGGGCGGGCCGGTGGCCGGGGCGAGCGCGGGCGCGGTGCTCGCGATCCTCGCGCAGCGCCACCGCCACCCGTTCGCTGGCGCGGGCGATCTCCGCGCCCGAGAGACGCTCGGGCAGGCGCTCCAGGTAGCCGGCGAGCATGCGCGCGGGCAGCACCCGCACGCCCTTGCGGCGCGCCAGCGGCCGGTCCACCCAGGCGCGGCTGAACACCAGCAGCGGCTCCACCTCCCAGCCGGTCACCCGTTCGATGGCCCGCCGCTGAGCCTGGGCCTGGGCGATGGTTGCGCCGTGCACGTGAGCCACGCGCACGGGCCCGGGATGGCTCTTGGTCTCCACCGTGAAGACCCCCGCGGGGCCGATCAGGATGTGGTCCACGTTTCCGTTGCCGAGGCTGGCGTCATGGATCACGCTCCAGCCCTGCTCGCGCAGGTCGTCGAGCAGGCCGCCCACCTGCTCCTCGCCGGCGGCGCCCCGGTCGTGGCGCTCAACCAGCGGCAGCACGAATCGCAGCACCACGAAGATGGCGGCCAGGAGGCCGATCTCGGCGAGCAGGAAGCGGGGATCGCGCAGGCCGAAGGCGCGTCCGAGCAGCGCCGTGGCGACCGCGAGCACGCCCAGCGCGACGAGCGTGCGCAGGCGCAACCGCCGCACGATCGTGCGCGCGTGCTGGCCGGCCACGCGCTCGGTTGGTTCGTGGCTGATCGCGTACATCGCCCTGTGGACACATCGTTTGATCAGCCGGACTCCTTTAGCCACCGGGCGGTCTCTGGGCGGACCGCTTCACAGCCAGGCTTTTCCCGCAAAGAGCGCCAAAACCCGTGTAAACCACGGTTGATCCCTAAAGCCCGCGCCTGTGCCAGCCGAAGCCAGAGGCAGAGCAGCGCGCAGGCACGGACGCCGGAGCGCTCAGCACGGATGCCAGCCATGTACGACTATTCAGACTCCTCCTCGCTCACGGACGTCTGTCCTCCGCCTCCGGACGTGTGCCTGCTGCTGCGGGCCCATGCCGAGCAGCTGTGGCTCACGCGAGAGATCGTGCCGGTGCTGGGCCAGCTGCACGATGCCCAGGCGCTGCCCGAGGAGCAACTGGGAGCAGCGCTCGCCTACCTCGAAGTGGCGTGGCTGGAGGCCAGCCGGCTGGCCTCCGAGACGGATGCCGCCTATGAGGCGCTCGAGCAGGCTGTGCACCTGTGCGCCGCCTCTCGGCGACCCACGGCGTCGGGCGATCGGGTGCTCTCGCTGCAGGCACGACGCTACCGGGTGGCGGTGCTGCGGCTGCGCTACGCGATCGCGGCGCGGGTGCGGGAGCTGATCGCCCCGCCCGCCACCACCGAGCCGCTGGCCGAGCCCGAACCCGCCGGCTGATCGCCGGCGGGCGCCATCGCATAGGCTGGCGCCCCCGATGGTCCCGGCCTTCGACCTCCAATCCCACTCCACCCACTCCGACGGCGCGCTGGAGGCGGCGGCGGTGGTGGAGCGGGCGGCGCAGGCGGGCGTGGAGCTGCTGGCGCTCAGCGACCACGACACGGTGTCGGGCGTCTCGGAGGCGATCGCGGCGGGAGAGCGCGACGGGGTGAAGATCGTGCCGGCGGTTGAGATCTCCTCGATCGACGACCTCTCCCCCACCCCCCGGGAACTGCACATCCTCGGCTACCGCATCGCCCACGAGGATCCGGCCTTCCAGGCGCTGCTGGCGGACTTCCTCTGCGACCGGGAGAAGCGCACCATGCGCATGGCGGCGGCCCTCGCGGAGCTCGGCTTCGTGCTCGACGAAGAGGAGATCCGCCAGCGCAACGCCGCCGGCAAGCCGATCGGCCGGCCGCACCTCGCCGAAGCTGTGTTGCGGGCGCCCGAGAACGAGCAGCGGCTGCAGGCGGAGGAGATCGACGACATCGGCTCCCTGATCCGTGGCTATCTGATCGAGGGCAAGCCCGCCTTTCGCCTGCGGGAGACGCCCACGGTGGGGCAGGCGGTGGCGGCGATCCACGCCGCCGGCGGAGTGGCGATCTGGGCGCACCCCTTCTGGGACGTGTCCGAGGAGGTAGAGGTGCTCGAGATGATCGACCGCTTCCGAGGGGTGGGCATCGACGGGGTGGAGGCCTTCTACGTGACCCACACCCGCGAGCAGACCGAGCTGCTGGCGGGCCGGACGGCGGAGCTCGACATCCTCAGCACCGGCTCCTCTGACTTCCACGGACCCGAGAACCGGCTCTTCTCGCGGTTCCTGGCCTTCGAGACCTACGGCCTGGAGGCCAACCTCGGGCCGATCCTCGGCTGAGGCCTCGGCGGGCGCGTCTAGAGGCGATAGGCGAGGGCTTCCAGGGCGAGCTCCTCGGAGACGTTGAGGGCGAGGCGCAGACGGGTGTCTTGGAAAAAAGCGATGCCCGCGCGCGCGCGCGCGGGCGCGCGCGGGGGCCCACAAATCGAAAGATCCCGCTCGAGCTCGCTCATGCGATCGAGGTTGTGCACCACCTCGGCGGCGCCCTCCGCCAGGCACAGCAGATCCCGCAGCCACAGCTCCCCCAACCGCAGGGCCAGCTCGAGGGCCCGGGAGCGGGCCCGTCGCTCGACCCGGCGGCGGGCCTCGGCGGTCTCCCGCTCCATGCGCTTGCGCTCCTTGGCGGGCGCCAGCTCGAGCTCCTCGGCGCGGGCCTGGGAGAGCTCCTCGCCCGCGCCCACGCCGGCGGCCCTGGCGACGTCCAGGATCTCCCGCCAGGGGCGCTCGCCGCTCCTGCCCGCCAGGGCGGCCCGCACGAAGGCCTCCGCCGCACACCGCAGCTCCCGGCCCCGCTCGCCCGCCAGCAGCGCCGCCAGGCGACCATCGCCGAGCGCCAGGCGAGCACAGGCGCGGGCGTGGACCAGCGCCTGGTCGCCCGCTCCCCCGCCCTCGAGCCGCTCGTGTCGGTCCTCTGCGGCCGCGAGGCTCTCCCCATCCGCGGCGAGCAGGCCGCGGGCGATGGTCTCGGCGGGAAGGGCGTCGAAGCGGACGTGCAGGCAGCGGGAGGCGATGGTGGGCAGCAGCTCCTGGCGACGATCGCTGAGGAGCAGCAGGTGGACGTAGTGGGCGGGCTCCTCGAGGGTCTTCAGCAGGCGGTTGGCGGCCTGGTCGTTGAGGGTGTGGGCGGCCTCGATGACGAACACCCGGCGGCTGGATTCGAAGGGGGTGCGGGTGGCCTGGGCGACCACCGGCTCGACGTCGGCCACCAGCACTTCGGCGGCGCCGCTGGCCTTCACCCACGTGAGGTCGGGGTGGGTTTCGCGCTGGACGCGGGCCCACACGTGCTCCTCGTCGGCGGCTCCCTGCGCCAGCAGGGCGCCGGCGAAGGCGCGTGCCACGCTCGCCTTGCCGGTGCCGGGGGGGCCGTGGAAGAGATAGGCGTGGGAGGGCCGCCCGCCGGGGGCCGCGGCGGGAGCGAGGACGGCGCGGGCGTGGGGCTGCTCTCGCACCCTCTCCCGCAGCCGCTCAAAGGCGTCGTCCAGCACCCGGCCATCCTAAGAGACGGCGACCCCGGGGGCCGGCTGAAAGGCGAGCGAGGGGGCCGGCTGAGAGGCGAGCGAGGGGCACGCTACGGTGCGTCGATGGCGGGCGGCACGCTGATCACGCTGGAGGGCCTGGACGGAGCGGGCAAGTCCACGCTTGCGCGGGGGATCGTGGAGGCGTGCGCGGAGCGGGGCCGCACCATCGAGCTCCTGCGGGAGCCCGGCGGGGTGGCGCTCTCGGAGCGGCTGCGGGAGATCGTGAAGGACCCGTCGCTGAGCATCGACGGGCGGGCGGAGGCGCTGATCTACGCGGCCGCGCGGGCACAGCTCGTGCACGAGCGGCTGGGGCCGGCGCTCGCGGCCGGCGGGCTGGTGCTGCTGGACCGCTTCGTGGACTCCTCGCTGGCCTACCAGGGGGCGGCACGGGGGCTGGGTGTGGAGGAGGTGCGGGCCATCAACGCCTTCGCCACCGGACCCGTGAGGGCGGATCGGACGCTGCTGCTGGCGCTCACTCCCGCGCAGGCGCGGAGCCGGCTGGGGGGACGGGGCGGGGCGCTCGACGAACCCGATCGGCTGGAGCGGGAGGACGAAGGCTTCTTCGCGGCGATCGCCGCGGCGTATGAGGATCTCGCGCGCCAGGAGGCGCAGCGATTTCGGGTGCTGGACGCGACGCTGGCGCCCGGGGAGCTGCTGGAGCGGGCGCTGGCGGCGATCGAGGACCTGCTCTGAGGCTAGTTGGCGAGGCGCAGCGAGGGCTTGGCCTGGTGCTCGGCCTGATCGCGGACGCCGGCCTGGAGGTGACAGCGCAGGAAGGCGTCCACCACGCGGGGGTCGAACTGGGTGCCGGCGGCGCGCTCGATGCGGGCGATGGCCTGGGCGACGGGCCAGGCGGGTTTGTAGGGGCGATCGTGGGTGAGGGCATCGAAGACGTCGGCGATGGCCACGATGCGGCCCACCATCGGGATGCGCTCGCCGGCGAGTCCGCAGGGGTAGCCGGAGCC
>Ga0335072_10011386_pt1 | contig 12742 bp, 9 predicted proteins | sample Lox_Sample_21_FD_206725 | JGI IMG/M metagenome (GOLD analysis project Ga0335072, IMG submission 206725) | Soil microbial communities from Loxahatchee National Wildlife Refuge, Florida, United States - Lox_Sample_2.1 | ecosystem: Environmental > Terrestrial > Soil > Wetlands | place: USA: Florida...
GCCGCGGGCATCGCGCTCGTCGTGCGCTGGTGGCGTCCGCGCGACTGGCGAAAGCTCGTGCGGGCAGGCGTCCTGATGGCGGCGGGGCTGGCGCTGCCGCTCGTGCCATGGGCCGCGCGCAACTGGCGCACGCTCCATGAAGTGCAATTCCTCGCGCCGCGCTACAGCACGCTGCCCGGAGAATTCGCGCCGCTCGGCTTCAACAACTGGACCGCGACGTGGCTCTGGCGCTTTCGCGACGTCTACCTCTCGCTCTGGAAGCTGGACGACCAGGTGATTCCCATGAGCGACCTCCCCGCTACGGCATTCGACTCGCCGCAGGAGCGCGCTCGCGTGGCCGCGCTGCTCAACCAATACAACAACACTCTCACGCTGACCCGCGCCCAGGACCGCGCCTTCGGCGAAATCGCGGGCCAGCGCACGGCGCGCCATCCGCTCCGCACCTACGCCAAGATTCCGCTGCTGCGCTCGCTCGCGCTCTGGTTCACGCCGCGCATCGAGCTGCTGCCGGCTTCCGGGCAGCTCCGCCCATTCGCCACCGAGTGGGACGAAGACCGCCAGGACGTGCTCGTCACGCTCGGCTTCTTCGCCTTGAACGTGATTTACGTTGGCCTGGCGCTGGCCGGAGCGTGGCTCGCCCGGGGGCGCTGCGGCTGGGGAATCCTGATCGCGTTCATCCTGCTGCGCACGCTCTACATCGCGTGTTTCGTCGAAACGATCGAGCCGCGCTACGTCCTCGAATGCTTCCCCGCGGTGATCGCGCTCGCCGCCCAGGTGTTTTCGCGTCGCCCACGGTCGGCAGACGTCGCCGCAGCAGCAACGGTTTCGTAGCGGCTGCCGCGTTGTTGGCCGGGCCCCTTCGAGGCTTCGGCGGTCGCTGTGTTCTAGCGCTGGCTCTCTTCGACCGGTTCGGGGTGAATCGTCAGCCGGAAAATCTGCGGGAAGTGGTCCTTCACGCGGCTTTCGAGCGCCGCCGTGATGTCGTGGACCAGCGTGATCGGCAGGTCGCCGTCCATCGCGCAGTGGCACGAGACAAGAATCTTGTGCTCCACGCTGCGCACGTGGACCTCGTGGCAATCGATCAGCTCGGGATACTCCGACGGCAGCGAATTCAGGAAGTGCTGCACGGCGCGCGAAAGCTCCTTCATGTCCGCGGCGCCGGGAATGCGCGCGCCAAGCGGCTCGATGTGGATATTGACCAGGGCGTGCCGGTCGGTGGCCTCGCGGATTTCGTCCTCGAGCTCCGTGGCGCGCGTATGCGCCTCGCGCAGGCTGGCGTTCTCGTCCACCTCGAGATGCAGCTCGATGAAGAGCCGCCCGTCGAGCTGGTGCGCCGAAAGCTCGTGAACGGCCAGGCCGCGGCGCTGCGCGATCGCGCGAATCGTGTCGAAGAGGTGCTCGTTCGAGGGAGCCCGCGGCTCGACGTGCACCATCACATCCGCCGGCACGATCCGCCCGATGTTCCGCTCGACCGCGTCGCTCGCCAGGTGCGCCTGCTCCAGGCTCGCCGAGCGCGGCACGCTGATCGTCACGTCGACGAAATAGCGCTGGCCCGAGCGGCGCACCCGCACGCGCTCCGTATTCATCACGCCTTCGGTTGCGTCCACCGCGCGCTCGATGCGGTCGCGCAGCCCGCTGGGAGCGACGTCGAGCAGCGCGTCGACCGTGCGCTTGCCGAGCCGCGAGCCGATCCAGATGATCACGCCGGCCACGCCCAGCGCGGCGACCGCGTCCGTCATGCTCAGCCACGGCACGCCGAATCGCTCGCCCAGCCACGCGCCCGTGATGCCCAGCACCACCACGAACGTGCTCCACACGTCCGTCGAAAAGTGCAGCGCGTCCGCCTCCAGCGCCTCGCTCGGATACTTTTGCGCCACGCGCCGCAGCGCGCGCGACCGAACGAAATCGATCCCGATGGTGAGTCCGAGAATCGCGATCACGCCCAGGCTCATCCGGATCGTCGCGGTGCGGAAGATCAGTCGCTGAATCGCCTCCCAAATGATGTACACCGCCGTCAGCAGCAGCAGGCCCGTCTCGACAAATGCCGAGAAGCTTTCCACCTTGCCGTGGCCGTAGAGGTGCTGCGCGTCGGCCGGCTTGTCCGCCACGCGCACCGAAAGGTAGGTGATCACCGCCGCCACCAGATCGAGGATCGAATGCAGCGCCTCGGAAAGAATTCCCAGGCTGCCGGTGACGACGGCCAGAATCACCTTCAGCGTCACGAGCACCAGCGCCGACGCTACCGAGCCTCCCGCCGCCATTCGCTTCTCGCGCGACGCACGCGCGGCCAGCTCCGCGCCATCAGCCGTGGCGGCTTGCGCATGCGTCGACGCACCCGTGCGCACCGGCTCTGACGCCCGCCCCATCCCCGATTCGCGTTCCGTTGCCTGTGCGGCCATTCCCGCGATTATACGCTCCGGCCCCGCCGTTTCAGGCTCGCCGCGTCTGCCCTTGGCGTGTCGATTAGGCGGGTGAAGGTCGATCCTAGCGGGATGAAGGATGAAGGGGGCGTATAATGGCGGCAAGTCGCGATGCGAGGTTGATCGATGACATTCGAAGAAAAGCTCCTTGGAAAGCTCCGGGAACTGCCTCCTGACAAGCAGAAGCAGGTCCTGGAATTCGTCGACTCGCTCAAACTCCAGGACGGCGGAAAGAAGCCGCTGCGGAGCCTAGAAGGTCTTTGGGCCGATCTGGATATTCACATTACGGAAGAAGACATCGCCGAGGCCCGGCGGGAGATGTGGGGCAGTTTCCCGCGAGACATCGCGCTGTGAGTGCGGTTCTCGACACTCATTCCACCATCTGGTACCTGTTCCGCTCGAAGGAGCTATCGGCTCCCGCTCTTCAGGCGATTCGTCGCTTTGTCGATAACGGCCACCCTTTATTTATTTCGACTATCTCTCTTATTGAGACGATCTACCTGGTGGAACGTGCGCGACTACCTCTGGAGGCGCTGCAACGCCTCGACTCCGCGGTCAAGTCGACTGCTGCTGGACTTCTGATCCAGCCAGTCGATGGCGGAGTAGCCGAAGCCGTGTATAGGGTCCCGCGTGACGCCGTTGCGGACATGCCGGATCGCATTATCGCCGCGACGGCTCTCCATCTCGGACTACTCCTTGTTACGCGAGACCGCCGTCTTCAAACCGCAGGCATTGAAACGATATGGTAGGTGGGACCGTCGGAGGGGTAAGCATGCGACTAAAGGACAAAGTAGCCGTCATCACGGGGGCGGGCACAGGCATCGGCGAGGCGATCGCGCACAAATTCGCGCGCGAAGGAGCGCGCGTGGTGCTGGCGGGGCTGCCCACCGACCCGGTGAAGGACGTCGAAATCGCGATCATCGAAGCGGGCGGCGAGGCCGAAGTCTATCTCGGCGACCTTTCCGACGAGCACCACGCGCGCGCTTGCGTCGACACGGCGCTCCGCCGCTTCGGCCGCATCGACGTGCTCGTCAACAACGCCGGCATCTTCATCGCCAACGCCGAAACGGACGCCTATCGCATCGAGGATTTCGACCGCACCATCCGCGCGAACATCCGCACCGCGTTCCTGATGACGAAATTCGCGCTGCCGCACCTGCAGAAGACGCGCGGCAACGTCCTCTTCACCGGTTCCGAGGCCGGCATCAACGGCTCGGCGATGTTCACGCCCTACGGCGCGAGCAAGGCGTTTCTGCACGCGTTCGCGAAAGGCGTGGCGCTCGAGCAGGCGAAGTACGGCGTGCGCGCGAACTGCGTCTGCCCCGGCGCGATCGACACCTCGTGGACGCGCGGCCCCGGCGGCCCGCTCAGCCCCGAAATCCAGGACACCATCGACGGCTCGGTGCCGCTCGGCCGGCGCGGGACTCCTGAAGAAATGGCCAATATTTTCGCGTTCCTCGCTTCGGACGAAGCAAGCTACGTGACCGGCGCGTTGCTGCTCGCCGATGGAGGCGTGACGCCCGCAAAGGGCAGTCCCGGCGTGATGGTGCCGGACGAACTGCGAAAGATGCCGAAGGGCACGCTATCGCTGCAGCATTCGCACGACGGGCTGCACGGCAAGGAAGTACACATCGCGAAAAAGTGACCGTCAGGCTTGCCCGCGTGCCGCAGGCAAGCAGAAAGCGAGGTCATCTTGAGCGAAGCGAAGGATCTCTCTTGCAGCGCTGCCGCGCGCGGAAACGATCCTTCAGGCGATCAAACTCAAAACCGCCGCCTTCGGGATGACGATCCCTGCCTGCGGCGGGCGGGCTCGTCGGATCGTCACTTCAACGCGGGCGGCGAAACCAGTGGTAGGCGCCGCGGCTCGCCGTGGAAGCCGCGAATCTCGATCTCGTCGAGCAGCAGCGACGGCGCCACAACCGTGCTGGGAATGCCGCCCTGCGCGGAACCAAACGCGCCGAGCGCCGTTCCCGCGAGGCCGTCCGCCGAATTCTGCATGAAGGTGTACACCGATGCGTCGTTGCCGATGCCCAGAATGTTGCGCAGCGAGCGAATGGTGAGCCCCTCGATCACGCCGTCGCGCACCGGCTCTTCGTGGCCGTCCGCAACGTAGACGCGATACATCGCCAGCGGCATTCGCGCCCCGCTCGAGATGTCGCCGCCGAGCTGGCTCATGAAGTCGCCGAAGTCCTGCTGGCGCAGCGCGGCGAGCGCGGGATTATCCATCCGCTTCACCTCGATGCACCATTGCTGGCCGTTGTCCTTGCACGCGCCCAGAAACTTCTTGCGCAGATCGTCCGGGCTGAGCGCGTCGCTCGATTTGAAGAAGAGGTTGCTGCTGAGCGGGCTCGGGTCCGAAAGCATCGCCGACCGCGCGTGCCCGTTGGACATCTGAAAATCGGGGCCGGGCCGGCGCGACATCAGCATGTTTTTCAGCATGCCGTTTTCGACGATCGTCACGGGCTGCGATTTGGTGCCTTCGTCGTCGATATCGTAGGCGCCGAGCAGCGGGTGGCCCTGAAAATCCGTGGCCGTGGGATCGTCGAGCAGCGTCACCGACGCCGGCAGCACGCGCGTGCCTACGCGCCCAGTCCATTCGTTGCGCCCGCCCACGCGCTCCATGAACGAATCGTAGTCCTGCGTGGCCGAAAGCGGCGGGCGATCGCCCCCGAGCGACGGCTCGAGCACCTGCGCCAGCAGCGACCCCGCCGCGGGCGCGTCGAAGAGCACCGGCCCCGTGTAGTCGGAGACCAGCGGGCTCGAACGCTCCACGAGCAAATCGGTCGCGGCCTGCGTGAGCGACCTGGAAACGGCCGCGGGATCGGGCAGGTCGACGGGCTTCGTCTCATACACAGAGTAGAAATTGTGCTGCGGCAGGCCGTCCTCGGATTCCGTATCCATCGCCGCTTCGATCGAGGAAAGGCTGCGCGACGTGCGCATCGTGGTGCCCTCGCTCGTCATCAGGTACGTGGTCGCGTAGACGATGTAATAGGTGACGCGCGTGCCGTAGAGCTGCGGGTAATCCTTGAGCGCCACGGACGCCGCGCGCGCCTCATCGTCCCAGTTGCGCGAGGTCCAATCGGGCTCGGCGTGGGGCTCGATCTTGATCACCGGCGACGACTGCGAGAAGTCGTCGATCTCCGGCGGCTTGGTGAGGCTGCGCAGAAACGCCTGCTTCAGCGACATCTGCGTGACGGCGGCCTTGTAGGCCTGGTCGGTGGCGAGCCACAGATCCTGGCGCAGCGAATTGTAATCGCGGTCGATGCCCACTTCGCCGGTCGAACCCAAAAAGCCCTGAAAGCCGTCCGCGCTCAGGAAATTGGAGCTGTCGAGATGATAATCGCCCACCCGCACATCCACGCTCATGAACCGCGTGCGCGAAACCGAGCTCGAAATCAGCGCGCCGTAGGAAGCCGTCACACTGCGAACGTCGAGATCGAGCAGCCGGTACTGGATGAAGAACGGCTTGTCCGCATCCGGCAGTTGCAGCCGCGCGCGCGACCGCTCCATCTCATCGTGCATGGCGTGCAGCGTCTGGTCGCTGTCGTTCATGACGGCGGTGGTCTGCGCGGCCAGCGCCGAGGAGGCATCGGGAAGCGTCCCCACCGGCGTATCCGCCGCGTGCGGGCCGTTCGTCGCGGCCCAAACAGGCATGGCAAAAGCGGCAAGCAGCAACAACGAAATGGGAAGTTTCATCACTGCTGCCCCTTTGCGTCGGGATCGTGCGCGGGCGGCGGCAGGATCGGCGGCCGGTCGGTGGACGTTTCCTTCTTCTGCACTTCCATCTCGGAAATCAGCATCGGCGGCGCCACGGCCGACACCGGCACGCTGCCCGATTCGGCGCCGCAGTAGCCGTTGAAGATTTCGTCCTTATCGCCCGTGGCCACGATCTTCGTGAGCGAGACAAGCGGCGTGCCTACGATATCGACGCCGCGCACCAGCTCGTCCGCCCGCCCGTCCGCGAAAACTTTGTAAACCACCAGCGGCTGCACCTGAAACGCCTGCGGATTGCCGCGGCCGGTGAATGTGAAGCCGCCCGCGATGTCGTCGATCAGCAGGCCAAACGGCTTGCCCTGCTGCTTGATCAATTCGATCAGCTTCGCGCGCAACTGCGCGTCCGTCATCGTGTTCGTGCTCGTGACGATCAGGTTCCCCTGCCGCGCCACCGGAGCGTAACCGAGCTGCCGTCGCCCGTGGCCGTTCGAATGCGGAATATTGATCAGCGGCGAGCGCGACATCAGGAACGTCTTCAGCACGCCGTTGTCGACCAGGTGCACGTCCTGCGCCGGCACGCCTTCGTCGTCATACGGGTAGTAGCCGAGCAGCATCTGCCCGTTCAGCGATTTCTCGGTCGGATCGTCCTTGATGGAAATGAAGCTCGGGAAAATCTGCTGGCCGATTTTGCTCGTAAACGTCTGGCCTTCGGTGATGTCCTTCTGGCGGAATCCCTCGGCGCGGTGCCCGAAGACTTCGTGGAAGTACACGGCGGCGGCGCGCCCAGTAAGCAGCGCGGGTCCGGCGTAGGGATCGACGAGCGGCGCCTTGTCCAGCGCCTCGGTCTCCGCGATCAGCTTCTGAATGCTGGCGAAGACGGTCTTGTCGCTCGGCTCATCCTTCGGATCGAGCCAGTCGAAATTGGCGTAACGCTCGATGTCCATTCCGTCGGGCGCCTTGCTCTGGACGAACAGCTCGAGCCGGTAGTGAATCTGCCCGAACGCGAGCTTCGTCCCCTCGGTATTCACCTGATACTGATTCGTGGCCAGCGCCGTAAAGGTCGCAATCGAATTCAGCACCGCGGGCGACTTGCTGAACGCGGCTGTGTAGCGCCGCACGCGCTCTTCCCACGGCTTGCGGTCGACGTGAATCTCCACGCGCGGCCCGAGATACGTCTGCGGCGCCTCGTGCGAGAAATCGGCGGCCGCGCCCTCGGCCGTCTGCACCTGCACTTCCTGGCTCGTCTTTACCCGGATCAGCGCTTGCACGGCGGCGCGGTACTGCTCGTCCGTTTCTCGCCAGATTTCCCGCCGCAGCACCGGAATATCGTCGTCGAGCGATGCGGAAGTGCCCGGGCTCGTCCAGCTCGGCTGCTGGTTCGGCAGCTTGTGCGTGTCGTCGAGCTGGTAGCTTCCGACGCGCGTCTGCGTCTCGAGCCACCGCCCGCGGTCTTCCGTGCTCGAAAGCAGCGCGCCGTTCGATCCCGAGACGTCCGAATACTGGCGGTCGGAAATCGTGTAGCTGATGAAGTAGGCCGGCGGATCAGCCTTCGAAAGTGTGGTGAACGACCGGTCGAGTTCCTGCTGCATCGCCGTGAGAACGGCGGGGTCGCCATCCTTCTGCGGCGGGTGGTTCGCTGCGGAACAGGTGAACGCAGTAGCGAGCACTGCGGTGGCGGTGACGAGAGTACTGCGGCTATATTTGCTTTTCATCATTGCGCAAAGTCCAACAGTTTAAGATAGGATGGTCCGTTTCCCAAACGAAAAGCCGGAGGCGGTTGTCTTCCGGTCCAATGTGACGGCAGGGGCGAAGTGTTGGTTACCGGAATCGGCGTGGGCGTGGGCACGAAGGAGACTTAGATGCGCGCGATCGTCGTTAGGCGGTATGGGCCGCCCGACGTTTTTGAACTTCAGCAATTGCCCGATCCGCAGCCCAAAGCGGGCGAGGCGCTGATCCGCGTCAAGGCCATCGGCGTCAACTTCGCGGACCTTATGCAGCGCATGGGCATCTATCCCGGCGGCCCAAAGCCTCCCTTCGTGCCCGGCCTCGAGATCGCGGGCGTGGTCGAGAAGATCGCGCCGGGTGGGAAACCGGTCGAAGAAGGCGCGGCACTGCGGGTCGGCGATGCCGTCACCGCGTTCACCGATTTCGGCGCCTACGCGGAGTGGGCCGCGGTTCCCGTCTCGCAAGTCCACCGCCTGCCGCCCGGCATGCGCTTCGAAGAAGGCGCCGCGATCCCCGCCAACTACCTGACGGCGTATCACGCCATGTTCACGATGGGCAATCTCCAGCCCGGCGACCGCATCCTGATCCACGGCGCGGCGGGCGGCGTGGGAATCGCCGCCGTGCAGCTCGCGCACACGCGCGACCTCGTCATCTTCGGCACCGCCGGCCCGGCGAAACAGGAATATCTTCGCAAGATCGGCGTCGATCACGCGATCGACTATGAAAAAAGCGATTTTGTGGAGGTCGTGAAAAAGTACGCGCCCGACGGCGTCGAAATGGTGATGGACCCGATTGGCGGCAAATCCTTCGCGCGCAGCTTCGAGTGCCTCGGTCCCGTCGGCCGGCTCGTCGTCTATGGCTTTTCCGCTGCGGCGAGTTCCGACGGCAAGCGCAGCCCCGTGCGCGCCGCTCGCGCGTTTCTGCAGACGCCTCGCTTCCACCCGCTAAAGCTCCTTGAAAAGAACGCCTCCGTGATCGGCGTCAACCTGGGCCGCGTGCGCTCCCGCGACGCCATGCTCCGCCGCGAGCTCGACGAAGTCTTCCGCCTCTACACCGACGGCAAAATCAAACCGGTGATCAGCAAGATGTTCACGCTCGAGCAGGCCGCCGACGCCCACAAGTACATTCAGGACCGCAAAAACATCGGCAAAGTCATCCTCTCTGTTCGGTAACTTGGCCGCGTGGGGCCGGCGTCTCGACCGCCGGCTCGAACCCGAAACCACGCAGTCTTCCATCATTTGTGCGCTGCGGAATCGCGTATAATCCGCGGCGCATGCCGCTCGCCAACGGATCGCGCCTGGGTTCGTATGAAATTCTCGCCGGCATCGGCGCCGGCGGGATGGGCGAAGTGTACCGCGCGCGCGATTCGAAGCTCGGGCGCGACGTGGCTCTGAAGGTTCTGCCCGAGATGTTCGCGCGCGACGCCGAACGCCCGAGCCGCTTCCAGCGAGAAGCCAAAGTTCTCGCCTCGCTCAATCATCCCAATATCGCGGCCATCTACGGCCTGGAAGATTCCGGCGCGACTCACGCGCTCGTCATGGAGCTCGTCGACGGACCGACTCTCGCCGATCGCATCGCGGCCGCGCCGATTCCCGCGGACGAAGCGCTGCGCATCGCGCGCCAAATCGCCGACGCCCTCGAATACGCCCACGAGCGCGGCATCGTCCATCGCGACCTCAAACCGGCGAACATAAAGGTCACGGCCGACGACTCCGTGAAAGTCCTCGATTTCGGCCTGGCGAAAGCGCTCGAAGGCGACGCCGCATCGATCGACATCGCCAATTCCCCCACCATCACGCGCATGGCCACGCAGGCGGGCGTGCTGCTCGGCACCGCCGCCTACATGTCGCCCGAACAAGCGAAAGCCAAGCCGGTCGACCGCCGCGCGGACATCTGGGCGTTCGGCTGCGTCCTCTACGAAATGCTCACCGGCAAAATGGCTTTCAGCGGCGAAACGGTCACCGACACGCTCGCGGCGGTCATCAAGGAAGAGCCGGATTGGTCGCGACTCCCGGTCGGGACGCCGGCGCGCGTGCGCGTCTTGTTGCAGCGCTGCCTGCAGAAGGATCCCAGGCAGCGTCTCCGCGACATCGGCGACGCCCGCATCTCGCTCGACGAAGTTATCGCCGGCGCCGCGCCGGAAATCGCGTCGCCAGTGGCCGAGCCGGCTTCCCGATGGACTCGCGTTTTACCCTGGGCGGTGGCTGGCTCATTGGCCGCCGCGTTGATCGCGGTGGCCATCCTGTGGAGATCGAGTCTGCCTGCGACGCAATCGCCGATGCACTTCAGCGCCGTCACGAATTTCTCCGGCGTGCAAGCGCAGCCGGCCTTTTCGCCCGACGGCCACTCGATCGCTTTCGTTTCCAATCGCGACGGCCATTTCAATGTGTATGTGGGCCTCGTGCACGGCGGCAACCTGGTCCAAATCACCAATGACCCCAACCTCAAATCAGCTCCGAGTTGGTCGCCGGACGGCACGACTTTAGCTTACGCGCGGCTCAATGAGTCCGGCCTCTGGGACATCTGGGAGGCCCCAGCGCTCGGTGGGACGCCGCGGCGGATCGTCCTGAACGCCGCCGATCCCACCTGGTCTCCCGACGGCCACTCGCTCGCCTATTTCGATCCGGCGGACGGCGCCATCTGGATGTGCGGAACTTCGGGTGAGAATGCGCATCTCGCCGTGCCGCCGTGGGAGACGGGTGACTGGAACACGCAGCCGCGCTTTTCTCCCGATGGCCACAAGATCGCGTTTGCCGGGAGGCCCTCCGGCGGCGCGCCTTACGGCGAATTGGCTGTCGGCGACATCAGCTCCAGAAAAGTGCAGGTCCTCACCCACGATAATGCGCTGGCGCTTTCGCCCGCATGGTCGGCAGACGGCAAATTCATTTATTTTGCATCCAGCCGCGGCGGAACAATGAACATCTGGAAAATCGCCGGGACGGGCGGTCCGCCCGAACAGATTACCGCCGGCGAAGGCGACGACGCCGATTTGGACGTATCGGCCGACGGCAAACGCATCGTCTTCGGCACGCTGCGCCAGAAAGTCGCCCTCGCGCAACTTGACCTTCTTGCGAAACCCGGGGCGCAGGCCACGAAGATTCTCACGACCGATGTGGCGCGAAACCAGTTCGGACCGGCTTATTCTCCGGACGGGAAAAGTCTCGCCTACTTCACAAATCTCAAAGGGGCTGAAAACGAGGCGATCTGGGTTTCGTCCGCCGACGGCTCCAACGCCGAGGCGCTCGTTCAGGACGCGCAGCTCAATATCTATCCTGTGTGGGCGCCGGACGGTAAGGCCGTCCTATACATGTCCGATGCCGGGGGTCCAGCCGCTGTGAACTGGCAGATTCGCCGTGTTCCTATTGGAGGCGGAGCGCCCGAGACCCTTGCGGATGCAGCCACGAGTTTTCGCGCGGATGTGGGCCGCGATGGCCGCGTTCTGTTGTTTGTCCAGTCGGAAGTCCGCGTGTTCGACCCTCGCGACGGCAAGACTGAAATGCTCGGCACTCTGCCGGCACAGCCGCTGAGCGGCGTCTTGCTTTGGTCGCCGGACGAGCGTTCAGTCGCTTACGGAATCGCTCCCCGCCAGGCAAACGACCCCGACGCAGGCCTGTGGGTGACGGACTTCCACAGTCCACCACGCCAGATTTTTCAGGGATGGCTGGTCTGGTCGTCCCATGGTCGTGGAGATGAGATTGATTTTCTCGAAGGCAGACCCGACCTGACTGCCGTCTTGTGCAAAGTGAAGTGGGATGGGCAAGGCCTCACCCGAACGCCATGGACTGTTCCCGGCCTCTATTATCTGAACTATTTTCATACCATCATCGGCAACGAGTTCGCAGCCTCGCCCGACGGGCGTTACCTTGCATTTCAGACAGACCAGGTTTTGGACGAAAACATCGGCATGATCGAGAACGTCCGCTAGCACCCCAATCCCCGCGGCCCGATCGGTCGGCCGCCCGCCTGCGCTTTCTGTTCGCTGTTCCCCTTCGTGCACACCTGTACTACGCAGATTTGCGGCCGGCCGCCCGTTGTGATGCCATAGCTACAGGCGGGATGAGAGGTGGATTATGCGAGGAATCGGTAGCGTGATCGGGCTTCTGATGGTCGTGGTGATTTCGCTCGTGACCTACAAATACTTTCTGGCCTCGGGGCCCTCGGCGGACGCGGGCGCGTCCACTCCCGTGCAGACCATCGACGCCGTCGGCGCGCAAAACGATCTCATCGCCATTGCCCAGGCCGAGCGCATGTACCAGGCCCAGAACGGCAAGTACGCCCCGCTCGACGACCTCGTCACCGGCGGCGTCATGAACTTTCGCAAGCCGAGCCGGAGGGGCTACACCTACGAAGTCGAAGCGTCAGACACCAGTTTCCGCGCGACCGCCCAGTGCACCTCGGACCAAACGGCAGGCTGCCACAGCTATTCCATCGATCCGACCATGAACGTCCAGATCGTACCCTGATCCGGATCACCGGCAGCGCCTCGCGCGCTCCTCATCGAGCCGGGCGCCTCTAGTCCGCAATCTCGAAAATCGTCTCCAGCTCCACAGGGACGCCGAGCGGCAGGCCTGCCACGCCATACACGAGCCGGCAAGGATTCTTGTCTTTCCCGAAGACGTCCTGCAGCAGCTCCGAGGCGCCGTCGGCGATTTTCGGCAATGCTGGGACATCGCCCGAAATCGCGATCGAGACTCCCAGCCGCACGATCCGCGTAACCCGGTCGAGCGATCCCAGATGCTGCCTCGCGACCGCCAGCCCGTTGAGCGCCGCGAGGCGCGCCGCTTGTCGTCCTGCATCCACGTCGAGTTCAGCGCCCACGCGTCCTGCGAATCTCGCCGCGCGGCCTTCGGTGGGCATCATCCCCGTAAGAAAAAGCAGGTTGC
>Ga0335072_10011387_pt1 | contig 12742 bp, 16 predicted proteins | sample Lox_Sample_21_FD_206725 | JGI IMG/M metagenome (GOLD analysis project Ga0335072, IMG submission 206725) | Soil microbial communities from Loxahatchee National Wildlife Refuge, Florida, United States - Lox_Sample_2.1 | ecosystem: Environmental > Terrestrial > Soil > Wetlands | place: USA...
CGCGGGATGGCAGCAGGTGAAGATCAGCCGGAGCCGTTCGTCAGGGACGCCGTCGTCGCCGGCGTCCGGCTCCGGGTTGTCCGGCCCCGTCTGTCTGGTTGCCATCACGGCCAGCTCCTCGACCTTGGCCCGGTAGGTGCGGCTGCGCCGCAGCCGGTCGATGGCCCCGTTGCGGGCCACCGTCATCAGCCAGGCCCCCGGCCGGTTCGGCACGCCGTCACTGGGCCAGCGCCGCAGCGCCTGGGTAAAAGCGTCCTGGGCGCATTCCTCGGCCAGGTCCCAGTCGCCCGTCTGGTGGATCAGGGCCGCGGTGATGCGGCCCCATTCCTCGCGGAAGGCATCGGCCACGACCGTCCCCACGACGCTGGTCGCGGTGGCCGCGGCCGGTGCCTCGCCGCCGGGTTCCGCGGGCCGGCCGTCGGGCCCGTCTAGTCCTCCTCGAACGGCCAGAACGGCCTCACCTCCAGCACGCCGAGGCGGGCCATCGGGTGCCTGCGCGCGACGTCGATGGCTTCGTCGAGGTCCGCGCACTCGAGCACGTCGAAGCCGGCGATCTGCTCCTTCGTCTCGGCGAACGGGCCGTCTGTCACGATGGCGCGGGAGTCCCGCACCCGCACCGTGCGGGCAGTGCGGGGCGGCTCCAGTTCGCTGCCGTACAGGCGGATGCCCTTGCCGTCAGTCTCGGCTACCCAGGGATCGACCGGTTCGGGGCGGTCAAACTCCCTGGGGTCGACCGCGGGGTCGGTGCAGACGAGCATCATGTACCGGATCTTGCCCGCAGCCGGCTCGGGCAGTGGCACGGCCGGAGCGCTCTCCGGCAAGGCGCGCACCTCGATCGCGCCCGCCCAGGAGCTGGGGTGCCCGGCGGCCCACCGCACCGCCTCGTCCAGGCTGGCGCACTCGAGCACGTCGTAGCCGGCGATCTGCTCCTTGGTCTCCGTGAACGGCCCGTCGGTGATGATGAGCTCGCCGTCCCTGACCTTGACCGTGGTGGCGTCCGGCGTCGGCCGCAGGCGGTTCCCCTGCAAGTTGACTCCGGTGCGGATTGTCTCCTCAACCCAGGAGGAGAACGCGGCCTGCGCCGCGTCGTCCCAGTTCGAGGCCAGTTCTGGGTCAGCCGCATGGATCAGCATGTAACGCATTGCCCCTCCTCTACCGAGCACTCGACAGGAACCGTACCGGCGCGGTCATCGTGTCCGCAGCCCCGCGGGCCGGCCGCACGCGGTGCCTCAGGCGGAAGGTGCGGCCGAGGCCGGCCCGCAGGTCCCGTAGCGCGGCGGCAGTCTCACCCGCGTGGACGTCCGCGCCCCGCTGCTCGGCGGCGGTCAGGCCGTGTTCGTACTTGTACAGCTGATTCGACAGTGCGTACATCATCGCTCCTCCATCTGGCGGACGTTCTCTCGAGCCGCCCTTTCGGCTCGTCCACTGGGACGACGAACGGAATTCCCGAGATGGACACTGCCGCATCGGTTTCCGTCGAGGGGGTAGGCGGGCAGGGGACGGGAGGGGCCGGCAACGAGGCCGGCCGGTGACAGTCAGGAGGATGCGGTGAGCGAGTTCAGTGACCTGGCGAAGAAGGCCGAAGGCTACGCCGAGGAGCACCCTGAGCAGGCCGACAAGGCGATCAACGACGCAGCGGGGATGGCCGAAGACCGTACCGGCCACCAGCACGATGACCAGATCGAGCACGCTGCCGACACCGTGGAGCAGCACTTCGGCGGAGACCAGAACCAGAACCAGGACCAGAACCAAGACCAGAACCAGCAGGGCAACCAGAACTAGCTCAGCCGCCCCGCTGCGCCGTGGCTGGCGACATCGCAGGCAGCGACCAGCAGGGCGACGATCATCGCGCCGATCGCGGCGCGCAAGCGCCCTGCTGGCCGGGCGGCCATCAGGTGGCTGAGCGTGACTTCATCGTGCCCACTGGTCGCGGCTCACCCGTCCGACGCCGCGCCCGTGCGAGAATCTGGGCATGGGGATCTCGGGTAAATCACGGCGATCAACTGGTTCCGCCGGCTCGATCCTGAGTATCGGGTCGAGCGGGTCGATCCTGTCCATTGGTTCGGCCGGCTCGATCTTGAGCATCGGCTCCGCGGGGTCGATCCTGTCGATCGGCTCGGTGGCCTCGTTCGCCTCCATCTGCTCGGTCGGCTCGTTCGCGAGCGCCGGCTCGATCCTGTCCGCGCTGTCCCGCCAGTCCATCCTGTCGTGGCGGTCAGCACGCCGCGTGGTGTCATGACGACTCCGCCGAATTCACCCCTGGCCGCCCTGGCCGCCGACGAGCTGGTCGCCGCGGGGACCGAGCGGGAGGTGCTCGAGGCGTTCCTCGACTTCCACCGCGAAGTGCTCGTCCGCAAGGTCTCCGGTGTCTCTGAGCAGCAAGCCCGGCAGCGCCGCGTGCCGTCGGAGACAACGCTGGCGGGCCTGGTCAAGCACATGACCGGGGTAGAGCGAGGCTGGTTCCAGCTGGTGCTGGCCGGGCGGACCCGCGCGGAGATCGGCCCCAACGTCGGCGGCGGCGACGACAGCTGGCAGCTGGCCGACGACGAGACGGTCGCGTCGCTGGCGGGGGAGTACCGGCGCACCTGCGAAGAGTCGCGGCAGACCGCCGCGCGGTTCGCCCTCGACGACACCGTGCCGCACCGGCGGCTCGGCCAGGTCTCGCTGCGCTGGATCTACGTCCACATGATCGAAGAGACCGCGCGGCACGTCGGCCACGCGGACATCCTGCGCGAGCAAACCGACGGCGCCGCAGGCGTGGACGGCTAACACAGGCCTGGCGGCGTACTTGCGGTCCAGGTAGCTGCTGGCGACCAGGGCGTCGATGCTGGCCGGGACGGGCACGACGCAGCTGGAGGCGTCGACGCGGCCGGCTGCGACCGCTTCCAGGCAGCGGGCCTGCAGCGCGAAGCCCAGGTCCATCGACTCGATCGAATTGCCCAGCGGCCGAGGTCCGGCGAGGTTGAACATGTGGCCGCGCGAGATGATGTGGATCCGCCGTCCGTCCGTCAGCTCCAGCGTCATCAGGTCGTCGGCATACTCGCGGGTGCCGGCCACGTCCGGCGCGGACAGCAGCCCCTCCACATCGATCTCCCACGGGAAGTGCCCGGCGTTGGCCAAGATCACCCCGTCACGCAGGAGCGGCAGGTCAGCCGCCGTCACGACGTCCCGGGCCCCGGTCACGGTGATGATCACGTCTGCGCTGCCGATCGCCTCGGCCCTCGGCGGCGTGCTGAAGCCGTCCAGGTGCGCCTGCAGCCGCGTCACCGGGTTGACCTCGGCCACCGTGACCCGCGCGTAGCCGCCGCGGAAGTTGGCCGCCACCCCGCGTCCGCAGGCGCCGTATCCGAAAACCGTCACGTTCTCGCCGTTGGTTGTCCGGTTGGTCAGCCGCAGATAGGACTCGAGGCTGCTCTGGCCGACCGCATGCTCGTTCTCGGCGAACTGCTTGATCGGGCTGTCGTTGATCACCAGGATGGGCAGCTCCAGCCGCGCGCGCAGGGGCTCCAGCCGCATCCGGCCGGACGTCGTCTCCTCGGTACCGCCGCGCAGCCCCTGGTAGGGAGCAGCGAGGTATTTCACGAACAGGTCGGCGCCGTTGTCCAGGATGAGATCGGGCCGGGCCGCGATGACCTCATCCAGGTAGCTGTCATGCAGCGCCTTGTCCCTGGTGGGACCGCCGATGACCGTGACTCCCTGGGCCTTGAGCACCTCCAGGGCGTCCGGCTGAGTCGTGTTCAGGTTGCCGGTGGAGACGAGGCGCGCCCCGCCGTCGCGCAGCGTCAAGAGCAGCGCGACAGTCTTGGCCTCCAGGTGAATGCCAGTCCCGATCGTCAGCCCCCGGAAGGGCTGCGTGTCCTTGAACTCGGCCGAGATCGACCGCAGCAGCTGGCAGTGCCCGGCGACCCAGTCGATACGCGTGGATGTCATGCAGGCCGGCTCACCAGCGCCCGGGGACTCCGGGATACCCGGCGATAGTGCCGTCGGGCGGTGCCTGACCGTAGCCGTGCCGTTTCTTACCGTCCCGTTGCCTGGGTACCAGGCTGCGGCCGGGGCCCGGTTCCTTAAGGGCCTTCCGTAGCTCGTCGTCAACACCGCTGGGGCCCAGGACCGCGATACGCAGGCCCTCGGGTATCGCACCGTCGAATTCGCCGCGCAGCTTGCGGCCCGCTCGTGTCAGGTGCGAATGCTTGCCAAGCAGTGCGTGGCGGCGCAGCTGGTCTCCTGTCGAGCGGACCGCCGCCGAACCGGCGACTTCGCCGAGGACGGACCCGAGCCCCATGCCGGGCCACGGCGCGGCATCGAGCACGGCGCGTTCCACTGGATGGCTCGCTTGATCGCGGGTGACCTGGACCCGGTGGCGCGCGGGTGAGATCTTGATCCGCCCATCTCGCCGCATCGCCGCTACCGCGGTAAGGGCAACCCGCTCCGGACCGCCGCACAGATAGGCAACTTCATACACGTCCAGCGTCACCCTCCCACTTTAGGCCTGGTCCGCGCCGGACAGGTCCTGGCGCCTGATTCGGACGACGGCCAGCGCGATGATCGCCGCCAGCGCGAGGACGCCCGCCGAGACCAGGTAGCCCCGGGCGAACCCGCTCGCCAGCGCGTGGGCATACATCTGGGTGTGCAGCGCGGCGGCCCTGGCGCCGGATGCGTGCACGCCTGCCCTGGCCGCTGCCGCAGCCTGGGATCGCAGGCTGCTGGCTACCGCGCTCCAGGCCACGGTGCGACGATGGCCAGCCCGATCGAGCCGCCGACCTGCTGGCCGACGTTGTTCAGGCTGGACGCCGCGCCGGCGTCGTCGGCGCTCACCTTGTTCAAGATGACCAGGGACGTCGGCACGAACACCAGGCCCAGGCCGGCCCCGAGGACCAGCGTGGGGCCGAGCATCCCGCCGGCGTAGCCTCGGGCGCTGATGTGCTGGTTTGAGGCCAGGCTGCCGTCCGTCAGGGTGAGGCGGCGTCATCCGGTTGATGCGATCGAGGCCGGGGCCCGCGGGGGTTGCGGTTCCGCGCGCTGAGCGTGAATGGTGGAGTTGTGACACGCGCGCTGAACCGGACGACGGCCGACCTGTCGTCCTATCCCGACCTCGTGGTTATCTACCTGGGGATGAGGGTCAACGAGCCGAGGGGTGTGCGGACCCTGATGTCCTTCGGTCCGAAGATCCGCAAGTCGGTCGAAGCGCGGCCTGACGGTCTGCTGCTCCATGAGAACTTGCTGTTCTCGCTGTTCCCGCCGCATGCGGGAATGCGGCAGTACTGGCGTGACTTCGACTCCCTCGAACGGTGGGCCCGGTCCTTGCCGCACCAGCAGTGGTGGCAGCAGTTCCTGCGGGACAGGGGCGGTACCGGCTTCTGGCATGAAACGTACTTCCGGGGCGGCCAGATCGAGTCCGTCTACATCGACATGCCCGCGACCGGCCTGGGTAAGTTCACCCCGGCCGCGCCGGCCCGTGGCTCGATGTTCTCAGCCCGCCGCCGCCTGGGCATGCACGAACAAGGCGGACCGCCGCCGGGCATCGCGGAAGAAGAGCTGTATAAGTCGTGAGGGCCCGCGGGGCCGCCTATTCCTGCCATGAGTTTTTCCAGCGTGCTGATCGCGGGCTCGATAGTGGTGAACAGGCGGGTGAGCGCCGATTCCATCAACGGGTCCGCTCGGTGATCTCCCATGCCGCAGGTGGCGTTGAGCCGGGATCGCTGCATCCAGGCCGACACATCAGGGTCGGTGGCCCAGCTGATCTCGGCGCGCTGGGCGGTGTACGTGAGCGGGATCCAGTCGACGGCGGCGTCGGGATACTGGTTCGCCGGGCAGATCAGGTTCTTGCCCGCGTCGTCGCCGCGTGTCGCCTCCGCGTAACCGGTCAAGGCGGCGCTGAAGACCGGTTGGCAGGCCCTGATCTGCTGCAGCGTGATCAGGCCGTCGCTGAAGACCGGCCGGGCAGGTTTGACGCGAAGGCCTGCTGCCGAGCAGTCCACGTGCACCTGCCCGCGATCAGCCGGGATGGACCCGTCGGCCAGCGTTACCCGGTCCGGCCCGACGCGGGTGACCCGGCCGAGGCGGATCACGTTCTCGATGCCGCGCAGGCTCACCAGCTCGTCCTGGCTCACCGTCGCGCACCGGAAGGTGGTCGGCTCTACGCCGGGGTCCAGCCGGATGAGCTGGCCGCACGCTTCAAGCCGCCGGAACAAGTCGGTCACGTCCTCGGCTCCGGCCGCCGCCTCCAGGTAGAGCGACACCCCCTCGAGCAGCCGGGGCAGCAGCGCGAGCGGCTGCTGGAATGCCCGGTCCAGGAGCCAGGGATCCCGCGGCCTGACCCAGCGGATCGCCTCGGGCGGCACGCCAGTGCCGAGCAGCCACAGGCACGCGTCGATCGCGGTCTTGCCGCCTCCCAGGATCGTGAACCCGCTGGCCGGGCCGCTCAGCCCGACGAGGTCGTTGACCGGGATCAGCCGTGCACCTGGCTCGACGCCGAACGGCGGGACATGGGTCGCCGGGATCGACGGCTCGAGATACCTGGCGTCCACGACCCGCCTTCGTACCCGGATCGTCGTGGTATGCCCGGTCAGCCGGGACGTGAACTGGTGCCCGTCCCTGGTGGCGCTGTAGTCGGACATGCCCAAGAACCTGACCTGGCCAGAGGGCAGCAGCTGCTCATCCAGCACCCGCTGGTAGTAGGCGCAGATCTCGGCCGCCGTCGCCCGCGGGTAGTAGCCGGCGTTCGGGCCGTCCTGGTCGATCACGTCAGTGCCGAGCCGCCGGGAGTTGACGCCATACAGGGCCGACGGTCCGTGCAGGCGCACGAACGGGTAGGCGTCGTGCCAGTGGCCACCTGGACTGTGGCGCCGGTCCACCAGCACCACGTCGGCGTCGCTGGCGGCGATAAGCGCGTCGGCGAACGCCATGCCCGCGGCGCCTGCGCCGATGACCAGGTAATCAGTCTCGATTGCGTCCACGGCTGGCCTCCCGGTCCTTAGCCGCACGACCGTCTAAGGCAATGTACGATCGTTCGTATATAGTGTCAAGATGGCCCCCCCGGACCGCGAGACACCCGAGACACTCGCGCCGCCCCAGGCGCCGGGCGCTGAGCGGCGCACTCGCGCCCCCGGAGACCGGTCACGCGCACGAGTGCTCGAGCACGCGGCGGCGCTCGCCACGCTCGAGGGCCTGGACGGCGTCTCGATAGCGCGGATCGCCGCGGCGACCGGAATGCCGAAGAGCAGCGTGTACGTCCTGTTCGGATCGAAACAAGAGCTCCAGCTCGCGACGATCGACGCCGCCAGGGAGAACTTCATCCGGCACGTCGTCACGCCAGTGATCACCACGACATCCCCAGGCCGCCTCCGGCTGCAGCGGCTCTGCCATGGCTACCTCGACTACGTTGAACAGCGGATATTTCCCGGCGGCTGCTTCTTCGTCACCGCCTCCGCCGAAATGGGAGGCCGGCACGGGCCGGTCCGCGACCGCGTCGCTCGCTATCAGCAGCAGTGGCGCCGGCTCCTGTCCGAGACGACCCGCCAGGCCCATGCCGCGCACGAGCTGGCCCCTGACACCGATCCCGACCAGCTCGCCTTCGAACTTAGCGCGCTGCTGGCCGGATCGGATATCGCAGCCGTGCTGGACGACGACAACTCGCTCATCGACCGCGCCCGCCAGGCAGTCCACACAAGGCTCGGCGCCCGAGACGGTACCACCACCGGTTAGGCGACCATCGCTCCTACGTCGCCTGCCCGTGTGGGAGTTGCGGCGGAAGTACCGCCACATGTATGGATTAGAGGGAATTAAAGGCTGTTGTTCGTTGCGGCGGTTATCGTCACCTGCCGTTGGCGCGGACGGGTGCCGCACAGCACCTGCCGGTGCCGCGTTGATCACGGCTCAGCGGAATACCGCCTGTTCCTCGCGGCTTGGCCGGGGCGGAGCAGCTGAATGTCAGGATGCGGTAGACCGGCCGGAGAGGCAGGGGGCCTGTCGGGTCATGGATGGCAGCGATGTGCGTGAGCAGTCCAGGGCGTCATGGCCTGAGGGCGGCCCGGCGTTCGAGCTTCTTCAGTCGAAGCTCCGGCGTCCCACGATCCGGGCTGGCACGGTTCGCCGGTCGTCGCTTCTCACGCGGCTGGTGCGAGACGACGTCTCCCCGGTCGTGTCGGTGGTTGCCCCGGCGGGCTATGGGAAGACGACGCTGCTGGCGCAGTGGGCGGAGCGGGACGGCAGAGCGTTCGCGTGGGTGTCGGTGGATGAGAAGGACAACGATCCGAAGGTGCTCCTTGCCTACCTCGCCCGAGCACTAGACGCAGTGCAGCCGGTAGACCGGCGAGTGTTCGACCTGCTGAGTTCGCCGGCCAGCTCGGTACCCGGGTCGGTCGTGCCCCGCCTGGGTGCGGTGTTCGCGGCTATGACCACACCGGTGGTGCTAATCCTGGATGACGTGCATCTGGCACGCAATTCCGAGTGCCGGGCGGCGCTGTCGGTGCTGGCCGATCATGTGCCAGCAGGTTCTCGGCTAGTGCTTGCCGGGCGTGACGAGCCGCCGGTGCAGATCGCCCGGTTGCGCGCGGAAGGCCAGGTCTTCGAGATCAGTCTGGATGACCTGGCGCTGACGCGCCATGAGGCGGCACTCCTGCTGCGCGCGGCCGAGGTGACGCTCGGCGAGGATGACGTGGCCGAGCTGCACCGGCGGACGGAGGGCTGGCCGGTAGGGCTGTACCTGGCGGCGCTGTACTTGCGGGAAGGCGGTTCGCTGGCGCAGGCGGCGCTGTCGTTCGGCGGGGACGACCGGCTGGTGAGCGAGTACGTAGAATCGGAGTTCCTGGAGCGCATCTCCCAGAAGCAGCGAGCGTTCCTGATCCGTGCCTCGGTGCTGGAGCGCATGTCCGGGCCTTTGTGCGAGGCGGTGCTGGACCTGCCCGGGGCCGCCGCGGTGTTGACCAGCCTGGCTGAGTCGAACCTGCTGCTGGTGCCGCTGGATCAGGGGGGCCGGTGGTACCGCTACCACCACTTGTTCCGTGACATGCTCCAAGCCCAGCTGGAACGCCGCGAGCCGGGCCTGATCCCGATCTTGCGGCGCCAGGCGGCCAGCTGGTGCCTGCACAACGGCCTGCTTGAGGAAGCGCTCGAGTACTCCATCGCCGCCGGGGACATCGGCGCGGCAGCTCCCCTGGTAGAACGGCTCGGCGTGCCGGCCCACCGGCAGGGCCGGTTCACCACGCTTGAGCGGTGGTTCGGGTGGCTGGACGATCAGGGCGGGATGAACGGGCACCCGATGATCGCCGTGCTGGCCGCGCTGTTCTTCGCGATGATGGGACGACCGGCCGAAGCTGAGCGATGGGCTGATGCCGTGGACCGCTGGCAGTACCGGGACGGGGCGCAGCCGGATGCCCCGCGCGCCAAAGCGCACGCCGCCATACTCCGCGCGCTCATGTGTCGCCGCGGGGTGGAACAGGTGCTGGCCGACGCCGCCGACGCGGTACGCAGGTGTGCCCAGGAGAACATCGTGACGCCGGCACCGGCGCTCTACCAGGGACTCGGCCTGGTTCTTCGCGGTGACCTCGATGGCGCCGACGAATCGTTCGCAGCTGCGGTAAGCGCCGGGGAACAGGCCGGCGCGCATGAAACTCTCGCCGTCACGCTATGCGAACGATCGCTAGTAGCGGCGGCGCGCGCGGACTGGAGCCGCGCCGGATTCCTGGCCGGGCAGGCGCGCGCCGTGCTGCACCGCGCCCGGATCGAGGAGAGCTACGCGACACCTCTGGTTTGCGCTGTGCAAGCCCACGCGGCTCTGCGCCGCAACGACATCACGGCGGTGCGCGAGGAACTGGTCGGCGCGCAGCGCCTGCGGCACCTGTTGACCTACGCGATGCCGCAGTTCGCCGTCCAGGCCCGGATCCACCTGGCCAGCGCTCATCTCGCGCTCGGTGACCTGGCCGGGGCCAAGACCCTCATGCAGGAGATCGACGAGCTGCTCAGCCGACGTCCCGGCCTGGGAACCCTGGCCGACGAGGCTCAAGCGCTCCGGACGCGGCTCGCAACACAGCGCGCCCAGGGCGTCCCCGCGGCCTCGGCTCTGACCGCCGCCGAACTGCGCCTGCTGCCCATGCTGTCCACGCATCTGTCGCTTCCCGAGATCGCCAGTGAGCTGTTCCTGTCACCGAATACCGTCAAGTCTCAAGCAGTGTCGATCTACCGCAAGCTCGGCGTCTCCTCGCGCAGCCAGGCGGTCGCCCGGTCCCGCGAGCTGACCCTGCTACAGGGGTGATCACGCCATCATCGTGATCATCCGGGCCCGGTCCAGCCACGAAGCGGCCAGGCCGACAAACCAAGCCGCCGGCGCAGGCCCTCGGCCGCGCCTGCCAGCCGGGCCGCCCGGTCCGGGTGGCCCTCCGCGAACGCCAGCGGCCCATCCATGATCGCGGATCCGGATCCGCGCTCTCCCGTTGCCCAAGCGCCCGTCCTGCGGCACCGTGGAAGGGGACAGCCTGAACGATCCTGCGGAAGGACAACCCGATGACGGGCGCGGATTCCCGGACCCGGGCCACCGGCATGTCACCCGCGGGCATGCTCGCCCGGGTCACCCTCGCCACACTGCTGGTGCTTGCCGCCCCGGCCGTTTCCTTTCTGCTGACCACCGGCATCCTCGGGTCGGGCGCGTCGGTCGAGTTCCCGCACGGATATGCGGTGACGCTCATCGTCACGGTCGCGGTCACGACGGCAGCCAGCGCGCTGGGGGCGCGGCTCGCCGGGCGTGCGGGATTCGCGGCCATCCGGGTCGTGCTCGCGTGGTGGGCGATCGTCAGCTTCGCGGTGACCGTCGCGGGCGTCTCGCTCGGCCACGCGCACCTGACCGAGCTGGGAATCGCCGTTCTGTCAGCCGCCCTGGCGGGCCTGGCCGTCGGACTTCCCCTCGCCGCACGGCGCTGATCCCTAGGCAGCGCCGCGACAGCGCTGGTCCGGGGCACTCGCCTTGGCGCGGCCATTGCCGAAGGCCCTCCCGTACGCCTCGTGCTCGGCGGCGTCCCAGCCGACGCCGACGCTGAGCACGGCCCGGCCGCCCGAGATGACGTCGAGCGTCGTCACCGCCTTGGCGAGCAGCCCCGGCGAGCGCAAGGTGACCGGGCTGGCCAGTGTGAGCAGCGTCGCCGACGAGGTGACCGCCGCCAGCGCCCCCAGCACCGTGTACGCCTCGAACATCGGGAAGGCCGGCCCGCCGGGGTCGTAGACGTGGTCCGGCACGGAGATCGCGTCGAACCCGGCGTCCTCGGCCGCCCGCGCCGCGTCGGCCAGCCGCCGGAACACCGCCGCGCCGTCATCGGCGCCGTGCGTGTCGAGGTGAATGCCCCGCCGGATGAGTGCCACGATTCAGGCACCCAGCAGCGCGCGAAGGTCCGCGGCCTGGGCGTGCAACTCCGCGTCCGGCACCGGGTCGGGCGAGAAGATGTCCTGCCAGACGATCGGGCCGCCAGGCGCGGGGTCATCGCGGTACCGCGGCAGGACGTGGGTGTGCAAGTGGGGGACGTGGTTGCCGAGGGTGAAGTAGTTCAGCTTGACCGGGCTGAACCGCGCCCGCACCGCCCGTCCGGTCGCCAGCACCTCCGCCCAGTACCGGCTCGCCTGCTCGGCAGGAAGGTCGGTTGGCTCGGCGATGTGCCCGTGTTTCCACATCACGATGCAGTACCCAGGCAGTCGGCTGCGGCGCTCCAGGTAGACGTCGGCGACCTCACCGGCGCATACCGCGACCCAGAAGTCGTTGTCACCTGTGCCCAGCGCGGCGCACATCGGGCAGTCCCGGCCGGCCATCCGGTCAGCCCAGTCGTCCGGCCAGCCAGCTTCGGTCATGCCTCCATCAAACACCGAAATCCTGGTGATAGCGTCGGTCCGTGCCCTATCAGGTGCGCGTCGAGGAGGCCAGCCCCCGGGTGCTGGCCGCGGTCGGTGCGGTCACGACACCCCGGCAGCTGAGCACCGACATCATCCGGTTGCTCGACCAGGTCTGGCCGGTGCTGCGCGAACAGGGCGCCAGCACCGGGCACAACGTCATCATCTACCACCCCGGCGAGGCCGGCGGGTTCGCCATCGAGGCCGGCGTCGAGGTCTTCAGCGCCTTCGAAGAGCGCGGCGAGGTGCGGCACGTCAGCACTCCGACAGGGGAGGCCGTCGCGGCGGCGCATTTCGGCGAGTACTCCGCCATGGGCGGCGCCTACGCGGCCCTGGATGAGTGGTGCGCCGCCAACGACCGCCACCCGGCGGGCGTGAACTGGGAAGTCTACGGCGACTGGGACGACGACCCGGCGAAACGCCGGACCGATGTCTACAAGCTGCTCCGCTGAGCCGCTTCAGAATCATTATTCTGAACGGGCCCGTTTCTCCGCCCCAGCGTCCCGGTGTCCGGCAACGAATGGATAAACCGCGCGGCAATTCCCGCCAACGGCTTTCCGTGAGCTTTGCCCGGAGCTACATTTGGGCGATAACGGAATCCCGCCAGCCGCCCCGCTCGGTGAGCTGTGTCGCGTGATTCGCAGGGGGACACGATGACTGTCGGTCTGGTCTTGCCCACCAGGACCCGGAGCAAAGTACGCTGTCTGACGTGCAGGGAAATCCAGCCCCGCGGCAAAAGCGGCCGGTCCACGTCAGCATCCAATGGCGTGCCGCCCGGCCCGCGGGCAGCAGCAGAGCAGACCGAAAGGCTGCCTTCGCCGCGGACTTCCGCACATTGCTTGGTGCGGCCGAGCACGTTTACGTCGACTGGGAT
>Ga0335072_10011388_pt1 | contig 12742 bp, 8 predicted proteins | sample Lox_Sample_21_FD_206725 | JGI IMG/M metagenome (GOLD analysis project Ga0335072, IMG submission 206725) | Soil microbial communities from Loxahatchee National Wildlife Refuge, Florida, United States - Lox_Sample_2.1 | ecosystem: Environmental > Terrestrial > Soil > Wetlands | place: USA: Florida...
TGGCCCGCCGCCCGCGGCGCGGATCGACCGGGCGACGACCGCCGACCACATCTGCAGGTCTTCGGCTGTGTAGCCGACGACGGTCGGCTGGCCGGTCGTGCCGCTGCTCGCGTGGACCCGCGCGATCTGCGACATGGGAACCGCGAACATCCCGAATGGGTACTGGGAGCGCAGGTCGCCCTTTGTCGTCAACGGGAAGCGGCCCAGATCGGCGAGCGTGCTCACCTCGGACGGGTGCACTGCGGCGTCGTCGAAGGCCTGCCGGTAGAAGGGCACGTTCTCGTAAGCATGAGCGAGCGACCACCTCAGGCGCTGCAGCTGGAGTTCCCTGAGCTCATCGACGGACGCGCGCTCGATCGGCTCGAGCTCCTGCGGCCGAACTGGCGGCAGCGGCCTCCCCATAGGACCCTCACTCTCATCAACTCGGCATGTCTGACCCTAGCGCCAGCAGGTCACCCGTAACTGTGACCAATTCCGTGGGTTCTTCCTCGTGGTGACCTCTGCGCTGCCGCCTGAAGATCGTTGACAGGCGGGGCTGCGGCCCTGCAGGAGCGGCAAGGGGAGGCAGCCGTGAGTTACCAGGAGACGGAAACGATTGATCACGACGTCAGAACCGGGATCACTGTGGACGCCGGGATGCGCGAGCCGCGCAGCCCGCTCCAGCCCGGCGACCCGGCTCGGGTCGGCGGGTACCGGCTGACGGCCCGTCTGGGCGCGGGCGGCATGGGCGTGGTCTACCTTGGCGTGGCCGGGGACGGGCGCGTGGTAGCGGTCAAGGTCATGCGGCCGGAACTCGCTGACGACCCGGAGTTCCGGGCCAGGTTCGGCCGTGAGGTTGCGGTGCTGAGCCGGGTGCGCGACGCGCGAACGGTCAGGGTGATCGACGCTGGCACCGATGCATGCGGGCCGTTCCTGGTCACCGAGTACGCAGCGGGACCCTCGCTGGCCAGGCTCGTTGAGGCAGCCGGCCCGCTGGACGAACGGGCGCTGTGCGGCCTCGCCGCGGGGCTGGCTGAGGGGCTCACCGTCATCCACACCGCCGGGATCGTGCACCGGGACCTCAAGCCCGCGAACGTGATCATGACGATGGACGGCCCGAAGGTTATCGACTTCGGGCTCGCCCAGGTGCTGGACTCGGTCTCGCTGACCCGGACCGGCGCCACCGTCGGCTCGGTCGGGTTCATGGCCCCCGAGCAGATGACCGGCCAGGCAGGGCCGGCCGCCGACATTTTCGCCTGGGCGGTGACGATCACGTTCGCGGCCAGCGGGCAGCTGCCGTTCGGCACCGGGCCCACCGAGGCGGTGCAATACCGCATCCTGCACGCCTGGCCGAATACCGGCGTGGTCCCGGGCGCGCTGCGGCCGATGGTGGATGCGGCGCTGGCCAAGGAGCCTCAGAACCGCCCGGCAGCGCACGAGATCATCGACCGCCTTGCGGCCGCACCGGGACTGGCCACGCTGGCCCCCGCGGCCAGGCAGGCGGTGCCGATGGTCCTGTCGCCGGAGCGGCCGCGGGCCGCGCGGCTCGGCCACCAGCTGTCTCCCGTCTCTGAGCAGTACACCGAGTCCTTCCCTCGCTCCGTTCCCGAGCCAGCCCGGCCGGCGACGGGGCGCCGCGAAGGTCCCGCGACCCGGCGCCGTGCCGGCCGGCGCACGGCGATGGCGGTCTCGGCCACGGCGCTCGCGGCGGCCGTCTCCGCGGGCCTGGTGCTGGCGGCGGGCCACGGCTCGCCCACGGCGGGCCACGGCGCATCCCCGCCGCCTGCGGCCACGCTGCCGACCTATCCCGGCCAGATCCACCGCGACGTGGCTCAGACATTCAGCCGCATCACCTCTTACCGCGACACGATCGTCGCCACCGGCGAGCAGACCAGCGACGGCGTCGTGCGGCAGCAGTTCCTCGCATCCACGAACGGGGGGGTTAGCTGGCGGCTGGCACCGGTCACGGCGGCGGGCGGCGGGCAGGCTCCGCTCGGGTATCCAGCGGTCCGGCTGGCCGGGGGCCCCCGCGGCTGGATAGCGGTTGGCGCTCAGGGAATCTGGACCAGCCGGGACGGCCAGTCATGGACTCTGGCGGCCCGGCACGGGATCACCCCGATGCTGCCCGGCGACGCGATGTGGGTGCTGAACGGCACGGCGTACGGATTCCTGGGTGCAGGGGTCGGCGCCGGTGCCCAAGGCGGGCAGCAGGCCGTGATCTGGATCTCGCGTGACGGCCTGACCTGGCAGCGGATGACCGCGGCGCAGCTCGGGCTGGCCGGACCTGGCGAGACCGTGCAGAGCATCTCGTACATCACCTCGTTCGGGGACGACACGGTCATCGCCGGCGCGCTCAGCAACGGCCAGACCGGCGTCTGGCTGAGCACCAACGGAGGGTCGGCGTGGACCCGGGTCAGCATCCCGGCCGGCCACGGCGCCAGCACCGGTCTCACAGGCCTGGGCTTCGACGCCGCCGGGATCATCGCGGTCCGCCCGGGCCGTGCCGCGGACGGCTCGCCCGATGCCGTGGCCTACTTCTCCCCGAACGGCGAGTCATGGCGGTACGCGGCGACGATCGCTGCGGCCGGAGGCTGGAAGCCCGTCCTGGTGAAGGGCAGCGACGACGGTTTCGTCGTCACCGGGACCGGTTCCGGGAACAGCCCCGTGGCCTTCACCAGCACCGGCACCGGGACGACCTGGTCGCAGACCGGTTCGCTCGGTACCTCCGCCGAGTCGGTGAACGGCGCCACCGTCGGAGCGGGAGGCACCGCGATCGTCGTCGGCTCCGGCGCAACGACCCCGACCGGTCAGCGGCCGCTGTTCCTGAGGGCGACGGCCGCGGGCGGCATCCAGCCGGTCTCGCTGGCCGGCATCCCGGGCGCGGTGGTTCCTGAAGCGTCGGTCAGCAGCATGGCCATTTCCAACGGCCACCAGGTCGCGGTCGGCAGCGCTGATGGCTACCCCGCGATCTGGTATAAGGCTGCCGGCAAGGGCTCCTGGAAGCTCGTTTCCTCCCTGCCGCTGGTCTCCGCGGCAGGTTCGGGGACGGGCGCGCTGACCAGCGTGAGCCACGGGCCGGATGGCTGGCTCGCCGTCGGGGTCGACGGCGGCAGCAGCCCGGTGGTGTACACCTCCGCCAACGGGCAGGTTCGGCGACCACCACACGTCGGCCAGGCATCCTCCTCCGCCCTTCTTGACCACCTTGCCGACGATCACGTAACCGGATGGGCCTGCCGCGGCCCAGGCCTCGGAGCAGGCCCTGGACATCTACCGCGACCTCGGCGATCGGCTCGGCCAGGCCAACGCCCTGCGCTACCGCGGGGCGGTGTGGTACCTCACCGGTGACTACCCGGCCGCGGCTCCAGCCCTGGAGCAGGCGCTGGGCATCTACCGGGACTTCGACGACGGCTTCGGCCAGTCCGAGACGCTCAGCTACCTCGGGATGCTGCGCCTGCTGACCGGTGACTACCCCGCCGCGGCCCAGACCCTGCAGCAGGCGCTCGGCATCTACCGGGACTTCGGAGACCGGTTCGGCGAGGCCAACGCGCTCAATGGGCTCGGGGCAGTGCGGCGGCTGACCGGTGATCACGCGGGCGCGGCCCAGACCCTGGAGATGGCGCTGGGCATCTTTCGCGATATCCGCGTCCGGGGCGGTGAGGTCGAGGTGCTCAACGAAATGGGGACGCTGCGCCGGGTCAGCGGCGACCTCGTCCAGGCTGAAGAGCTTCATCAGCAGGCGCTGGAGTTGGCGCGCGCGATCGCCAGCTTCCGTGACGAGGCTCACGCGCTGGCCGGCCTGGGCCGGTGCGCTCTTGCGGCCGGCGACGCCGCGACCGCCGAGGCCCGGCTGCGGGAAGCGCTCGAGATCTACCAGCGGATCGGCGCGGCCGAAGCTCCGGACCTGCTCGGCGAGGTGGACGCACTCACCGCAGACCTTTAACCCGACAGCCGGAGGGGCGCAAGCGGCCGGCCCGGATCAGCTTCCACCAGGTCTGCTGCCGGGTGGAGGCCAGACTCGCAGCGGCACCCGCCGTCCTCTACCCGAGCGCGAGCATCGCCTCGGTGACCTCGCCGACCGCCGCACCGGGGATCGCCGTGGCGGCCTCGTCGAGGATGAGCAGGCGTGCCCCGGGGATCTCGCGCGCGATCGCCTCACCGTTGCCGACGGGGAAGAATCGATCGCGGCGGCCGTGGACGACGAGCGCGGGGACCTCGATCTCGGGCAGGCGCTCGCGCCAGCGGGGTTCGCAGTCGAGCCTGGAAAACACCATGCGTATCTGATTCGCCATATGGACTGGGGGTGCGGTGCCGGGCGTGCGGTCCCAGATGCGCGCGGCCGTTGCCCGGGCCGCGACGGGGTCGTCGCCGAGGATCTCCGCGCCGGCGGCGGCGAACTCCGCAACCGCCTCGCGATCGGCCCAGTCGGGCATCGGGCGCGCGAACAGCCGGCTCATCGTCGCCTGGTCATGCTCGGGGAGGTCGTCGTCGGGAGGCCCAGGGGCAACGGCGCGGGTGCCGACCAGGGTCAGCGCCGAGAACGCGCCCGGATGGTCGAGCACGGCCACCTGGGCGACCATCCCGCCGACGCCGATCCCCGCGAGGTGCGCAGGCCCTCTGCCGAGCGCAGCAGCAAGGGCCGCCGCGTCGGCGGCGAGATCGCGCAGGGTATAGGCGGGCGCCTCCGGGTCCAGCGTCGTCGACTCCCCGCTATCGCGCAGGTCGTAGCGCACCACATGGCGCCCGCCAGCGGCGAGGCGCTCGCAAAGCGCGTCGGGCCAGGAGAGCATCGTCGTCCCGCCCGCGAGCAGGACGAGTGGCGCGCTGTCGTCGCCGAACGAGTCGATGCCCAGGGCGATCCCATTGGCGCTGACAGTGGTCATCGGATCACCGGGATACGTCGTCGGTCGGGTGCGTCGCGAGTCATGCCAGGCTAGACCCGATCCGCCGCCCAAACTCATCGCTCACGCGTGAAGCCGGCCGGCGAGCGGTTCGTTACTGTCCGGTCGGCCGGCTACGACGAGGTGCTGCCCGGCGTGTCGTTCACGCCGGGCGCCGGGGCGCTGAGCCGGCTCGCGTCGCCGGACCGCCGCTACGAGCGGGGCGGGGAGCAGCGCTTCCCCGCCCGCTCGGCTGCCCGCGGCGTTAGTCAACATGCCCGGCTTCTTCGAGCACACGATCTACGTGAACCCGGTGGACGGCAAGGACTTCGGCGGTTCGTTCCCCGGTGACGCCGGGGGAACCGCCTCCGAGCGGGTCGTGGCCTTCCTGATGAGCGAGCTCATCGACGGCGCCGACGCCTACATCGACGCGCACTGCGGCGACATGATCGAGGCGCTGGTGCCGTTCACCCTCTGGCCCCGGGTCGGCGACGCGGAGGTCTCGGAGCGGTCTCACGCGATGGCCATGGCGTACGGGCTGGACCGGACACTCGGCATGGACCTCAAGAACGTTCCCGGCCGGTCCTACGCCGAGGTGGCAGCCAGCGGGGTGCCCGCCATCGTCGGCGAGGCCGGCCAGCAGGGCATCTGCGACGAGCACTTCGTGCAGCTGCACCTGCGCGGACTGCAGAACGTGATGGCGCACCTCGGCATGGTGGAGCCGGTCGGGCCCGAGCCCAGCCCGCCGCGCGAGCTGCAGGGCCTGGCCTGGACCCGGAGCTCGGTGGCCGGGACCTACCACCCCGCGGTAGCCGTCGGCGACCGGGTGCAGCGCGGGCAGCCGACCGGGGAACTGCACGACCTGTTCGGCAACACGATCGAGCAGCACGTGTCGCCGGCGGACGGCGAGGTGGTGTTCCTCGTCACCGCGCTGGCCGTGGCGGCGGGCGGGCCGCTGATCGGCATCGGTGTCTACGACCGTGACCAGGCGCGCGACGCCAGGGCACTGGACGGCCCTTCCGTGGCGGCGACCGCGGGATAACCCCGAGGAGGGGGAACGATGCGGAATTCTCGACGGATCAGATGGTCGGCTGGTGCCGTGCTCCTGGCGGGGGCCCTGACCCTGTCCGCGTGCAGCGGCAGCAGCCAGTCCTCGGGGACCTCGTCCTCCAAGCCGGTGAATGGCGGCAGCGTCACGTTCGCGACGTCGTTCCCGCAGACCTGGATCCTGCCAATCTGGAACGTCGGCACCGGCATCGCCAACGCCGACACCCTGCAGTCCTGGCTGCCGCTGTACTGGTTCGGCGACAGCGGCAAGGCCCAGGTCAATTACAAGCTGAGCGTCGGCAAGCCGCCCGTCTACTCCAACGGCGGCAAGACCGTGACGATCAGCCTGAACCCCGAGTACAAATGGTCGAATGGCACGCCGGTCACCACCCGGGACATCCAGTTCTACATCAACGTCCTCACCGCGTCCGACAAGGCGTACCCGCAGAACTGGATCGGCTACTCGGCGAGCGGATTCCCGTTCAACGTCACGTCGATCAGGTACGAGTCCGCGACGCAGTTCAGCATCACGTTCAACAAGGCGTACAACCACTACTGGCTGCTGTACAACGAGCTCAGCCAGATCTACCCGTTCCCCACGTACGCCTGGGACAAGACCTCACAGGCGAGCCCGCCCGGCAGCTACGACATGACGCCCGCCGGCGCGCTCAAGGTCATCAACTTCCTGAACAGCCGGAGCAAGGACCTGGCGGCGTGGAACACCGATCCGCTCTGGCAGGCGGTTGACGGCCCGTACAAGCTCAAGTCGTACGCGCCAGCCAACGGCGTGCAGGTGTTCGTCCGCAACCGCAAGTACACCGGCGTCGATCCCGGTCACATCGACAGCTACACCCTGCAGCCCTTCACCAGCGCGCAGTCAGAGATCTCCACGCTGCTCGCCGGGAACTCCATCACGTACGGCTACCTGCCGCTGACCGACCTGCAGGTCGCGTCGCGGCTGAAGGGCGAGGGGTACACGATCGCCCCCTGGCCGCTGTTCGGGTTCGCGCAGCTGCCGCTGAACCTCACCAACCCGCAGGTCGGCCCGATCTTCCAGCAGCTCTACATCCGGCAGGCCATGCAGCGACTCATCAACCAGAGCGTCCTCGTCAAGCAGGCCTTTCACGGGTACGCGGTCCCGACGTATGGGCCGGTCCCGACCGCGGTCCCCAATCCGTTCGAGGATTCCTACGAGCAGCACAACGTGGCGTGCGACCCGAAGACCGGGGCCAACTGCAAGTGGCAGATGATCGACACCGGGCAGGGCTGGGTCTACTCCGCGCCGCAGTTCGCCCCGACCGGCGAGTCGCTGTTCCTCACCGGGGCGGGATCGAACGCGTACAGCTACAGCGACCCGAAGGCCGACGCGCTGATCAACGCGTCGCTCACCGACAACGGCCTGGGCTCGATTCAGGCCTACGAGAACTACCTGGCCCAGCAGCTGCCGACGCTCTGGCTCCCCTGGCAGGTCAACCAGGTCTCGGTGATCAGCGACAAGCTGCACGGCGCGCTGCCGCAAGATCCGTATCAGCAGATGTACCCGCAGTTCTGGTGGCTGTCGAGCTGATCATGCCAACCATTCCGGCACCCGGGCCGAGGCTGGCCGTGTCCGGTGCGCGCGTGTTCGACGCCCGGGCCGGGCGGTGGGGTGCGGGCAGCACCGTGCTCATCGACGGCGACGCGATCGCCGGGGTGACCGGCGCGACGCCGGACGGCTGGCCGGTGATCCGCCTGCCGGGCGCCAGCCTGCTGCCCGGCTTCATCGACGCGCACACGCACGTGCTGCTGCGCAGCACCCTGGATCAGCTCGACCTGGCGCGGCAGATGATCGAGGAGAATCCGGGCCACCGCGCCGCCAGCGCGGTGCAGGCGATGTCGATCGCGCTCGCGCACGGGTTCACCACGATCCGCGATCTCGGCACCCGAGGGCGCCGGGTACCTCGACGTCGGCCTTCGCGACGCAGCCCGAGAGGGCATCGTGCCCGGCCCGCGGATGCTCGTGGCGGGGCCCGCCATCCGGTCCACCGGCCGGTTCCCGATTCCGGGATTCCCCCACAACGTGACGTTCCCCGTTGGTGTGGACAGCTGCACGGGCCCTGACGCGTGCCGCGAGACGGTGCGGACCCAGCTCGCGTACGGCATTGACGTGCTGAAGGTGTACGCCAGCGGGCGCGTGGACCCGCCGGACGGCTCCGGCGGTTACCCGGACGGCCCGCTGGTCTGGACCGCCGAGGAGATGGCGGCGCTGGTCGACGAGGCGCACCGGCAGGGCATCCGGGTTGCCGCGCACGCCCAGACGATCAGCGGGACCTGGCTGGCGGTGACCGGCGGGGTCGACTCCGTCGAGCACGGCTTCGCGATCTCGCCGGAGCTGGCCGCCGAGATGGCCAGCCGCGGGACGGTCCTGGTGCCGACGCTGCTGGTCTCGCGGGAAGCGGCCGAGCGCGGCTGGTACGTGAAGGAGCCGGTGCGCGCGGCTCATGCCGGGTCGTTCGGCAACTGCCTCGCGGCCGGGGTGCGCATCGCGCTCGGCACCGACGTCGGCGGCTTCGAGTGGACCCGCGTGTCGCAGGCCGAGGAGTTCTCCCTCATGACCGGGCTCGGGATGCCGTCGGCGGACGCGCTGCGGGCCGGGACCATCGTCGCTGCCGAGCTGCTGGGCCTGGAGGGCAAGGCCGGCGTCATCGAGGCGGGCGCCGCGGCGGACATCGTCGCCGTCACCGGCGACCCGCTGCACGACATCGGCTGCGTGCAGCAGGTCGAGCTCGTGATCCAGGGCGGCCGGGTCGCCTTTGACGGGCGGCCGGCGGCTGCATGACGTACTCGGTTGCCGCCGTCGACGCGGACGCGGGGCTCATGGGCGTGGCGGTCCAGTCGCACTGGCTCGCCGTCGGCGCGATCGTGCCGTGGGCCGCGGCCGGGACGGGCGTGCTGGCCACGCAGGCGAACTCCGACCTGACCGCGGGACGGCGCGGGCTGGAGCTGCTGGCTTCCTCCCGGTCCGCCGAGGCGACGCTGGCCGGCCTGCTGCGCGATGATCCCCGCGCCGCCGGCCGCGGCGCTCGCTCCCGGCAACGGGGAACTGAGGTTCTGGCGCGCCGTCGCCCTCGCGTCGGCCGGCCGGCGGGCGGAGGCACGGCAGATGCTGGTGCCCCTGCTGTCGGCCGGCCCGGGATGGCGCGCCATGCTCGCCCGCCTTCCCGCGGCCGGCCTGCTCCCCGATGACCGGGGCCTCCTCGAGGAACTGCTGGCGGACTCCGCTACTTCACGAAGTACCAGTTCTCCGGGTTGATGCTGAGCGTCGCGCTCTGCGGCAGCGCACCCTTCAGGTTGTTCGCGATCTCGGTGAGCTGGGCAGCGGCATCTGGCGCCCAGATCTCGGGGAGCTGGGAAGCCAGGTAGTTCTGCCAGGTGTACATGTACTGCAGGTTGCTGCTGGTCAGCGTCTTCTCGATCATCGCGTCGTTGGTCTGGTTGCAGTACCCGCCGATGTCGGCGACGCCGTTGCACAGGAACAGCGTGTCGCCGGTGGGCAGGAAGTCCGGCGAGAACGTCCAGCCGTTGCCGTAGTAGGCCATGTCCCAGTTGCACGGGATGTGGCCGACGACGCAGTTGCCGCCCGCACCGACCTCGCTGGCCGGCTTCGGCTCCACGTTCAGCTTGATGCCGACCTGCGCGGCGTTCGACTGCAGCTGCGTCATCATCGACGTGATCCAGGCGACGCCGCTCGCGTACGGGAAGACGAAGCTCAGGGCCTTGCCCGCGGCGATCCCGGGCCCGCACTTGGCCGGGTCGATGCACGTGCTGGTGCCGCCGGGGACGACCTTCCAGCCGTGGCTAGTCAGCAGGGCCTTGGCCTTGGCGATGCTGAACGGGAACGGGCCGACGCCGGAGGCCTCCTGCGCCTTGCCTTCTGCCAAGAGGAACGGGGTTGTCGGGGTGCTGCCGACCGGCCCGACCGTGGGCACGCCGTAGCCGCGCAGCGGGCCGTCGATCACGGCCTTCTGGTTGGTCAGGTACGCCATCGCCTGGCGGAAGTACAGCTGCTTCAGGATCGGGGCGTTGCCGGTGCTGGCCTGCTCGTTGACCGAGTAGTAGTCGATCCCGAACGCGTACAGCGGCGAAAGGGTGTAGCCGTGCAGCGGATTGGCGCCCGTCGTCGCCCCGGCCGGCTTGTCCGGCGCGTCCTCCGGCGGGAGGTAGCCATAGTCGATCTTGGTGCTCGAGGACGGCGACTGCATGACGTCGTACTCGGCCGAGTCGGTGGTGAACGGCACCTCCTCGAACGCCGCCAGCTTCGGCTTGACCGGGCCGGAGTACTTCTTGTTCGGCACGAACGTCATGTGCCCGTCGGAGCTGAACGCGCTCAGGTGCCACGGCCCGTCCACGATCTGCCAGATCGGGGACGTCGCGTACCCGGCCATGTCCTGGGCCTGCTTGTTGAGGTAGTTGTACACGGCGGCGCAGTCGCTGACCGTCGTGTCGCAGCTAGACGGCCCGGACGCGGTCCGGTCCCATGCCGCCGGTATCGGCGTGATCTGGCTCAGCTCGTTGTACTGGAACCAGGTCGGCGAGTACGCCTTGTTCATCACCATGGTCAGCTCGGTGGGGCTGACCACCTTGATGTCGTGGACGTCCTGCGGGAACCCGGTGCCCAGCCCCCAGTCCTGCGGCACGGCCAGCAGCATGTTCAGCCAGAACACCACGTCCTGCGCGGTCACCTGGGTCCCGTTGGACCACATGTAGTGCTTCAGCTTGACCGTGACCGTGGTGCCGTTGAACGTCGCCGGGTAGGCCAGGCTGAGCGACGTGTTCAGCGTGGGCTTCGCCCCGGTCCCGAACCAGTACAGCGGCCGGTACATCAGCCACTGCAGGTCGAAGATGTTCGAGTTGCTGGCGTAGGTGCTGTTCATGAACGGGAAGACGTAGTTCGGCGGGCTCGACGGGAACTCCGCCATCACCGCCGTGCCGCCCTTGACCGGCGTGTTGCCGGATGACCCGGTGCTGCCGGAGCTGCTGCACGCCGCCGCGACCAGGGCGAGCGCTACCGCGCCCACACCCGCCGCGAGCAACCTGCCATGCCGCCTGAACCTGGATCTGCCCTGCCGCTGCGGGGACGACTGCGCCGTCGTTTCTCCTTAACCCGGCGAACACCCAGCTGGCCGTGCCACGAGACAAGCACAACAAGGGTCCTGCCAGCGGCGGAGTCGCCAGCAGGCACGTAGAAAAACGTTTGTCTTCACAGAAGATAGGCCGCTGGCAGTGGGCCTCTCAAGAGAAACGGCAGCGATGCTGCGGAATCGATATCAAGCCGGGCAACCCACCCGGCGCGCGACGCTGCTGCTAGGCCGGAGGGGCCAGGGCCGGGTTCCTGTCATGGCACGCGGTTCCCGGTGCGGGCTTGCTGCCGGAGATCAGGAAGCTGTCGACGACCCCGTGGGTGCACGCTCCCATGCGGTAGAAGCCGTGGCCGCCCGCGGTGTTGGTGACCAGCACCGAGTTGGCGAGCTGGCCGTGAACGGTCGTGGCCCAGGACAGCGGGGTCGCGGGATCGTAGCTGTTGTTGACCAGCAGGATCGTGGGCGTGCCCGCGGCGCGGATCGCCTGGCCGGCCGTCCGAGGTGAGGGCACCGGCCATTTGGCGCACGACAGCCACTGGTCGGCAATCGTCGGCCCGAAGTGCGGCGCGACCGTCTGCGCTTCCTGGCCGGCCCGGACGGCGGCGGACAGGGTCCGCTGATCGCCGGGCACGGTCAGGCACTCGATGGCCTGGAAGCTTCCGGAGAGCTCGCTGGTCTTGGCTACCCCGAGTGACGACGCGACCCCGGCGCTGACCCGGGCTGGGGTGCCCCGGCTGGCCCCGTTCGCCGCCGGCGCTGGCGGTATGCGGAACAGCGTGCCGAGCGTGGCCTCGACCGATGGCCAGTCCTGCTCGTTGTAGAGGTTCTCCTCCACGAAGCTGATCACTTGCGAGGCGGTCAGCGGCGGGCGGCCCTTGCTGAGCGGCAGCGGTGCCGACCGAAGGCGGGTCAGCAGGTTGTCGAAGCTGGCCAGCGCCGCATTCTTGGACGACCCGAGCGGGCACCTGCCGCGATCGATGCACGACTGGATCAGGACGCCAAAGGTGGTCTCGAAGGAGACCGCCTGTGCCGTCGGGTCGCCCGCTCCGGTCGGGCTGTCGATGGAGTCGAGCACCATGCGGCCCACATTGTGCGGGAACATCTGCGCGTAAACCTGGCCGAGCAGGGTGCCGTAGGACGCGCCGGAATAGTCGAGCTTGCTGTCGCCGAGCGCGGCACGGGCGATGTCAAGATCGCGGGCTGCGTTGTCCGTTCCCACGTAGGGCAGGATCTTGCCGGACGTCCGCTCGCAGGCCTGGGCGAGCGCCGCCGCCTGGGCAACGGCACTGGTCTCGCGCTGCTCCTGGCTGGTGACCTTGCACTCCACCGGGCTGCTCAGGCCCACCCCGCGCGGATCGAGGCCCACGATGTCGTACCGTGCCCGCAGCCGGGCGGTGAAGTAGGACCGGGCGCCGAAGGCAAAGGCCAGCCCGGACTCACCCGGCCCACCCGGGTTGGTCAGCAGCGCCCCGATCCGGCCGGTCTTGCCGGTGGCGGGCAGCCGGTTCATGGCCAGCCTGATCGTCGTGCCGCCGGGGCGCGCGTAGTCGAGCGGCACCGTGACCGTCGTGCACTGAAAGCCGGCGACGGCTTCGTCCGCTTCGGAGGCATTCGCGGCGGCGCCGCTCGCCAGGGCCACCAGTGGCGCACACGGAACCCAGTGCAGCTTCTGATCGTAGAAGCGCTCCAGGCCCGCTGGCACCGGGCTCCCGCCGGAAT
>Ga0335072_10011389_pt1 | contig 12741 bp, 12 predicted proteins | sample Lox_Sample_21_FD_206725 | JGI IMG/M metagenome (GOLD analysis project Ga0335072, IMG submission 206725) | Soil microbial communities from Loxahatchee National Wildlife Refuge, Florida, United States - Lox_Sample_2.1 | ecosystem: Environmental > Terrestrial > Soil > Wetlands | place: USA...
CACGGGGAGAGGGCGACCCAGACCCCGGTCAGCAGCGCGAGCACCGCGGACGCCTCGGCGGCGAGGCCGCGCGCGGTGACCGGCAGTCCCCACTCGGCCGGGCCGGACGCCATGTCCGGGACAGCCTGGATGGGGGTGGCCGCTGAGTCTGATTCCGGACGACGGATAAGTGGCGTGGACATGACACGCTTCCTTTCTTACGGCTTTCTTCCGGCAGCGGGCCGGTTACCATCCCGCCGCGCCTTTTGAGCGTCCTGCGGGGCTGGGTGATCCGTCGTCGCACACTTTGTGCTATCGGCTTACTCGCTGCTTGCCGGGCCGCGCATCACCCAGGGGGGTAAAACTCCCTCAGCTGGCCAGCCTGCGCGGCGAAGGCGCGAGCAGGCCGAGGGCGCGGGCCCGCTCCACGGTCTCGTGGCGGGTGTGCGTGCCGAGCTTGGTGTACAGGTGGCGCATGTGCGTCTTGACCGTGTACCAGGACAGGAAGAGGTCATCGGCGATCTCGCGCGCGGACAGGTCGGTCGGCAGGTAGCGCAGGACGCGGGTCTCGCTCTCGCTGAGCGGCTCCATTAGCCGTTCTGACGACCCGCCCAGCACGGAGGTACTGCCTGGTGCCTCATACCCGGCTGGCTCGGCGAGCAGACTCAGGATCTCCGAGATCAGCGAGGAATGCGCGCTGCGGTGCCGGGGATGACGTTCGAGCAACTCCCGCACGGGGTGCAAGAGGAACGGCAGGACCGCGCCATCGGGTTCGGCGATGTCCAGCGCCCGTTCCAGGGCCCGCTCGGCGGCGCCCGGGTCGCCCAGCGCGTCCTGGGCCGCCGCCTCCAGCACAAGAGCCTCGCTCACGCCGACCCGGTAGGTCACCGGGGCGGAGCCGTCGATGACAGGCCCGAGCGTGAGGGTCGCCGCCCGCGGGTCGCCTTCGGCCAGCTGAAGCGTTGCCATCGTCACGCGCATCTCGCCGGTTTCCCGCTCGTTCTCGTCGAGTTCGGCGAGCGCCCGGCCGGCCTGGTCGGTCGCGCCCACCCGCACCATCGTCCGCAGCGCGAGGGCACGCGCCTGCCGGGCGAGCGGGTGCGGCGCGGCGAGCCGCTCCGCGTGCCGTTCGGCGGCCCGGAAGGCGGCCAGCGCGTCCTCCGGGCGGCCGCGGGCGAGTTCGAACTGCGCCCGGGCGTAGTGCAGGCGCAGCCCCGCGGCGGGTTCGGCCTGCGCGCGCACCCCGCGCTCGGCCCGCAGGATCCAGGGCTCCGCCTCCTCCAGCCGTCCCCGCCAGACCAGCGCGGCGGCGAGCGACAGGTAGGCGTCGCGGGCAAGCGGGTCGTCGGTCCAGCCGTGCCGCCGGGCCAGTTCGATCGCCTGCGCGCTGGGCTCGAGGATCGCGGCGAACGACCGGGCGATCTCCACGCTCGCCCAGTGCACCAGGCTAGCGAACTCGAGATACGGCCGTCCGATCTGGCGCGCCAGCACCCGGGCGGTTTCCAGGTGCCGCTCGGCCTCCTCGAACCGGCCCGCCCTGAACTCGGTGACCCCCAGCCTGAGCAGCGCCATCGCGCGCAGCTCCTCGCCCAGCCCCATCTCCGCCGCCGCCGTGGTCACGGCCGGCTCGAGCAGCCGCCGCGCCTCCTCGACCGCGACCGGCAGGTCACCGCGCAGCTGCGCCAGCGCGAGCCGCAGCATGGCGAGCGCGACGTGCACGTGCCCGCGACGGTCCGCGGGCAGCGACGCGGATCGTTCCGCGGCGAGCCGGAGGTTACGGTCGGCGGCGGTGTACGCTCCTTCGTCCAGCTCGCGGGCCGCGAGCAGCGCGGTGAGTTCGGCGTCGGCGGCGGTCATGCTGGCCGGGAACGCGGCTAGCAGCTCGGCCGCGGTGGCCGCCTGGCCATCGAGGGTAAGGCCGAACCAGTGATCGAACAGCAGGCGGGCCGCCAGGTCCCAGTCCTGGGCGCGCTGGGCATGGCGGACCGCCTCCACCGCGAACCCGTGCTCCGCGAACCAGCCGGCGGCCGCGCTGTGCAGCCCTGCCACCTCGTCCGCGGCGGTATCGAGCAGCTCGAGCTGCAGGAGGTCAGCGAACAGGGGATGGTAGCGGAACCAGGACCGCTGTCCGTCGAGCGCGACCACGAACGCGTTCGCCTGCTCCAGATCCCGCAAGATCCGCCCCGCGCCGGTTCCGCCGGTCAGCACGTCCGCGAGCTCGCCATTGACGCGCTCCAGCACCGATGTCCGCATGAGAAGGCGCCTGACCTGCTTCGGCTGGCGTTCGAGAACCTCGGCCAGCAGATACTCGGCCACCGTTCGCTCGCTGCCCGAGAACTCCGCGGCGAACGACTCCGGCTCCGGATGCCCGGCCAGCGACAGCGCCGCGAGCCGCAGCCCCGCCGCCCAGCCTTCGGTTCGGTCGTGCAGCAGCGTCAGGGCCGGCTCTGGCAGCCGCACCTCGGCCGCCGCCAGCAGGTCGCGTGACTCGTCCAGCGTGAAGCGCAGGTCGGTGGCCCGGATCTCGGTCAGTTCCCCCTCGAGGCGCAGCCGGTGGAATCCCAGGTGCAGGTCTCGCCGGCTGGCGAACACGAACCGCAGCTGCGACGGCGCGCGCATCACGAGCAGCTCGAGCTGGCGCAGCACGTGCGGCGAGTGCAGCTCGTGCAGGTCGTCGATCACCAGCCAGATCCGGTCCTGCAGCGATTCCAGGTCCTGCAGCAGCCACTCGACGATCGCCCAGCCGTCCAGGTCGGGCGTCGCGGTCAGCGGCCGCACCAGCGTCGCCCCGGCGACGGTGTCTCGCAGCGCGTCCACGATCGCGATCAGGAACCGCTGCGGGTCGCGGTCCTCGCCGTGTACCGGCACCCAGGCGGCTCGTTTGGCCAGGCCCGCTTCCGCGATCCAGGAGCGCAGCAGGACCGTCTTCCCGCTCCCCGCCGGCGCCGTCATCACGGTCACCCGTCCCGCCTCGGTGAGGCGGGCGAACAGCGCAGGCCGGGAAATGACCCCCCGTGCGGCAGGCGGCATACTCATCACCAACACAGCGCCAGCGCTGAAAACTCCCCAGATTGCCTGCGGATAGCACAGTGTGTGCGATGACCGTTCACCCACGACGAGGCAATGCTGGGGCGTCAATGGAAGCTGCGCGTAAGGGAGCTGGATGACCGGTCAGGAGCGCGGCCCGCGACGGCGGACCTATGAGTTCCGCGTCCGTGGCCATCTGGGGGCGAAGATGCTGCGCGCGTTCCCGGCCTTCGCCGCGCGGACGCGAGGCGAGGACACCCTGCTGACGGGTTGCCTCCAGGATCAGGCCGCCGTGTACGGCCTGATCGCCCGCCTCGAAGCGCTCGGGCTGGAGCTAGTCGAGTTCCGCCCCCTGCCGGCAGGCTTACGCCGGCGACGCCGCGAACGCGAGCATGTCAAGAAGCCGCAGGTCGGTTAGTCGTTGAGCAGCTTGCTCCGCCAAGGGCGCCCTGGTCGCCGCAAGCACCTCGCGGAGCACCCGCAGGCTCGCTTCGCTGCCCAGGATGTCTCGTCGTATCGCTTCCCAGTAGAGGGTTTTGAACTGGCCCAGGGCTGGCCGTTTCTGCCCCACGTCGGTGGCGGCCGCCTCGGCGGCTGTCCGGTAGAACCTGGTGAGGTAGCTGTCGAGGATCGGGAACAGGCCCGGCCGCATCAGGTAGATCGTTTTGCTGATCTTGGCCGTGCTGACGTTCACGGGCCTTGTGCCCCAGAAGTGCTCCCACACCGCCGCCGCCTGGTCGTACAGGCCGTCCGCGGCGAGCGGGTCAGCCTCTTTCAGCTGCGCGTCGAGGGGGATCGCCGCCCAGGGCGCGGTGGTTCCCCGGTCGATGAACCAGGCGGCTTCTTTCGCGCTGATCCTGGAGCCCATCCACGGAGCTCTCGTGGCCCGGATGAGCTCCGCGTTTATGCGGTCGAAGGTGGCGGCCAGGAAGTCGTAGTGGGTCACGGTCCCGCCGTACCGCTCGAGGTACGCCACGATCGCCTGAGCCGGATTAGGGACGACGTGACCGGCGACAGCTATCGCTGGGGACTGGATAGCGGCCATCATTCCTCGCAGAACTCGTGGGGTTCGTTGCCGTGAGTACGAAGAGGCGAGTCAGGGGATGATAGCGCGGAGTGGCAGTAGGGGGGCATCGCTGGTAAAGACTCGCGAAAGAAGATGAACTAATGACCGTTCTGGTCGGTCGCCGCGAATCGTTCAACGCCGCGCACCAGCTGTGCGATCCGGACCTGTCCGATGACGAGAACCGGCGGGTGTTCGGGAAGTGCGCGAATCTGCACGGGCACAACTACGTCCTCGAGGTCGTCGTGGGCGGCGAGGTCGATCAGGCCACCGGCTACGTCTTTGACTTGAAGGTGCTGTCGAGCGTCATCAAAGCGCAGGTCATCCGCGACGTAGACCACCACAACCTCAACACCGATGTCCCATGGCTAAAGGGTCTGGTCCCCACGTCGGAAAACCTGGCCCAGGCCATCTGGGATCGGCTCTGCCCGGAATTGCCCGCTGGGCTCCTGCGGTCGGTGCGCGTCTGGGAGACGGATAAGAACTGGGCCGAAGTGAGTGACCAGACCTGACTCCCCGGCCGCCGGAGCGCCGCCCCGGGCCTTGCTTGACCGGTACACGCGTGCGGACGTGGGAGCGCTCACCCCGGACGAGGCGGGCCGGTTTTCCCCGGACGGGCCTGGCGATCCGCGAAAAGACGCCGACCTCGCCTGGGAGCTGCTCTACCGCCTTGAACCGGAACTCTACGACCGGCTGGCCAGCGCCGAGCGGCTCCATCCGGAGGTGGTGAACTGGCTGCCGCGCGACGTGGACTCGATTCTCGAGGTTGGCGCGGGAACGGGGCGGCTGACGATGGAGCTCATCGATCGCGGTCAGCAGGTCACAGTGGTAGAGCCCGCGCTGCCGCTGCGCCGGATCCTGCGGCGCAAGATCGCGGCGGCAGGCCGCCCGGAGCGGGTCCGGCTGCTGCCCGGGTACTTCGACCAGCTGCCGCTGCCCGACGATTCCGCCAGCCTCGTCGTCTCCTGCTCCGCTTTCACTCCCGAGCCGGGCCACGGCGGCGAGGCGGGGCTGACCGAGATGGAGCGAGTGTGCAAGCCAGGCGGCCGCGTGGCCATCGTCTGGCCGAATCACCTCGACTGGCTCGCCGCCCGCGGCTACCGGTATCTCAGCTTTCCCGGGCCGATGTTCGTGGAGTTCCGTAGCCATCGCGAGGCGGTGGAGCTATCCGAGATCTTCTACCCGCAGGCAGCCGGCGAGATACGGCGGCGGGGGTGGCGGCGGGTTCCCTTCGAGGCGCTTGGCGTCAATCCGCCGCGCGACCTGGCGTATAAGGTGCTCGCGTCATGAAGATCGCGATCATGGCGCCGTTGGTGACGGCCATCCGCGAACCGCAGCTCGGGGGTTCGCAGGCGTTCGTGGCCGATCTGGCCCGCGGACTGGGCCGCCGCGGGCACGACGTGGACGTCTACGCAGCGTCCGGGTCGCTGATCGAGGATGTCGAGGTCATCGACACCGGGGTCGATCCGCGCGCACTGGCTGCCACGCTCTACCGGGCGGGTGACGCGGGCGACGCCGGCGATCCGGCGCCCGCGGCGGCAGCCGCGGAGACTGCTTTCGCGACCGCCTTCACGGCCGTCCGGTCGGCTCGGTTCGACGTCGTCCACAATCACGCCTTCGACGCGCCCGCCGTCAGGCTCGCGGCCGAGTTGCAGGTACCCGTGGTGCACACGCTCCACCTGCCTCCGGACGGGGCGGTGTCGGCGGCTCTTCGCGAGGTAGCCCAGCGGGGCAGGCCGCCGATCGTGGCCGTCGTGTCGGAGTCGCAGGCCAGCGCCTGGCGCCGGGTCGTGCCGGTCGACGCGGTGCTGCCGCCGTACCCGGCCACTCGCGACATCCCCTGGTCCTCGGCTGCCGGACAAGGCGCGCTGTTCGGGGGCCGGCTGAGCCCCGAGAAGGGCGCGGCCGAGGCCATCGACATCGCCCGCGCGGCCGGAGTGCCGATCCACCTGTACGGCGACGTCTACGACGCGGAGTACACCAAGGCCCAGATCGATCCGCGACGCGGCTGGCCAGGGGTGTTCGTTCACGAGGCGGTGCCCCGGCCTGCGCTGTGGCAGGCTATGGCTCGGGCGGCCGTGGTGTTGTGTCCCGCCCGCTGGGATGAGCCATTCGGGCTCGCCGCCGCCGAGGCGCAGGCGTGCGGTGCACCGGTTGTCGCGTTCAGCCGCGGCGGCCTTCGGGAGGTGATCGTGGACGGCGTGACCGGCTTCCTGGTGCCGCCCGGCGACAGTGCCGCCGCCGCCGAGGCGGTGTCCAAGGCGGGCGAGATTTCGCGACCGGCGTGTCGCGACCACGCGGTGACGCATCTCGACCTGGAACTCACCCTTGACGCCCACGAGCGTCTCTACCGTCGGGCCGCGGGCAGGTGACGTGGTGCACGGCAGCTGGCTGACGGGCCGCCTCGTGGTCGTTACCGGGGCTAGCCGCGGCATCGGCGCCGGGACCGCCGCGGCCCTGGCGGACGCTGGCGCGCACGTGGTGCTCGCCGCGCGGGATAGTCACGCGCTCGACGACGTGGCCGGCCGGATCAAGGACGCGGGCGGCACGGCCACTCCCGTGCCGACGAATGTGGCCGACGAAGCCGCGGTCGAGCGCCTGTTCTCGCAGGCCAGCCAGATCGGCCAGGTGAGCGGGCTGGTCTGCGCCGCCGGCGTGCTGACGAACACCCCATTCGCCGCGACGACGTCGGCAATCTGGCACGAGACGCTCGAGACCAACCTGACGGGCACGTTCTTCTGCTGCCGGGCGGCGTTCACCGCCATGGTTCCCGCGGGCGCGGGCCGGATCGTCACGATCGCCTCGCTGTCTGGCGTGTACGCGACCGAGAAGTTCCCCGGGCTCGCCGCGTACAACGTCTCCAAGTACGGGGTCATCGGGCTCACCGAGGCGCTCGCGGTCGAGGGCAAGGAGCATGGCATCAGCGCCATTTGCCTGAGCCCCGGTGCTGTCGACACCGAGATGCTGCGCCGGGCCAACCCGGCGCTGCGCCCGGGCCTGACCCCGGCTGACGTCGGGGAGCTGATCGTCGCGCTGCTCGACAGCCCGCTGGCGCCGGTCAGCGGGGCGAACATCCCGCTGTTCTCCAACGCCTAGGGACGGCGCGTTACACCGGTCGGGTCAGCGACCAGAGGTCCGTGTGCTCGTCGCTGAGCATGGCTGGAGCCGGCTGCGCCTGCAGGGCCACCAGGCGGCCGCACGCCGCCATCTCGCCGTCGGTGTCTAGTTCGGGATCGCCGCCGCGGTCGAGGCCGACCGCCGCCCGCACTACCCCGCCGGCCAGGTAGAAGCCGATGAGCTTCTTCTCGTCCAGGCTGCCGCGGACCACGAACTCGTCCCACTTGTCCGCGTGGCCGACGTACTCGAGTTTGTGGTCGTACTGATCCGACCAGAACGTATGAATGTAGTCGTACGGGGTCGTTGACCCGAGCATCGACCTGGCAGCGAACTTGCCCTGCTTCTCCCCGTTGTTGTAGTGCTCGACCCGGATCCGGCCGAACAGCGGATGCAACTGGTTCGCCACATCACCGGCCGCGTAGACGTCGGGGGCGCTGGCCCGGCAGAACTCGTCGACAAGGATCCCGTTCTGCTGCTCGACGGCGACGCCCGGGATATCGGGTTCGATGCCGACGCCCGCCACGACGAAGTCGCACTCGATGCGGCGGCCGGAACGGGTCACGGCCGCTTCCACCCGGGTGGTGCCCTCGAAGGCCGCGACCTCCTCACCGGCCAGCAACTCCACGCCGTTCGCGCGATGGATGGCGCCCATGACCCCGGCGACCTGATCGCCGAGAACCCGCTCGAGCGGGTTCCGGCCCGGGAAGACCGCCGTAACCCGGACCCCGAGCTGGGTCAGCGAGGCCGCCACCTCGCAGCCGATGAACCCCATCCCGACGATAACCGCGCGACGGCCGCGCACCGCCTCCTGCTTGATCGCGTCGCATTCGGCGACCGTGCGCAGGTAGTGAATCCCGGGCAGGCCGGCCCCGTCGGCCCTGATCCGCCGGTTGCGTCCGCCGGTGGCGATCAGGACTTTCTCGTAGCGAAGCTCGTCGCCAGAATCCAGCGTGACCGTATGCGCGGCGGGGTCGACCGTCTTCACGACGGGTCCAGTGCGAAGCTCGACATCGTGGTCGGCGTACCAGCCGTCCGGCCGGACGTACCAGCCCTCGAGATTTTCCTCCGAGCGCAGGTAGGTCTTGGACAGCGGGGGACGCCCGAACGGGACGCCCGGCTCCCGGCTGATCAGCACGACCGGCCCGGAGTACCCCTCATCCCGGAGCGTGGCGGCGGCGTTGCCGCCCGCCAGGCCGCCGCCGATGATCACGATCGGATCCCGCATCGTCCGCCGCCCGCCTGGTCGCTACTTGTCGCGGTGCCTAAGGTTGCCGGTGGACCTGCCCCAGCCTCCAGAAGCGAAACGGAAAGGCTCCTCCGGTGACAGACATCCTAAAGTGCACCCCGATGCGCGCCGCCGAGACGCTCACACCCCCGGCCTTCGCCATGCCACCCGGCGCGTGCGACACCCACTTTCACGTGTTCGAGCCGGGCTACCCGCGCGTCCCTGAGCCGCTCTACACGTTCCCCGACGGCACCCTCGACGCATACCTGCGGATGGCCGAGGTGCTCGGCATCGAGCGCATGATCCTTGTCCAGCCCAGCTTCTACGGCACGGACAACAGCCTGCTGCGCTACGTCCTCCAGCGCCTGGGCCCGCGCTGTGGCGGCGTGGTCCAGATCGACGACGACACCACCGACGCGGAACTGGACGAGTTCCACAAGCTGGGTGTCCGCGCGATCAGGCTCGACCTGGTCGCCCGCGCCGACTGGACCACCGCGGACCTGATCGCCTTCATCCAGCGGATGGCCGCCCGCGCCATGCCGCGTGGCTGGCACCTGCAGTTCTACGCGCCCGGGACGATCGTCCGCGACCTGCTGCCGTTCCTCGCCGACTATGAAGACACCTTCGTCATCGACCACATGGGCCTGCTGACCGAGCCCGACCCCGAGTTCGACCGGCGCTTGCTCGCCCTGCTCACCCAGGGCAACTGCTGGATCAAGCTGTCCGGGCCGTACCGGGTGGCGCAGGACAAGCCGCTGAGCCACGTCGCACCGCTGGGCCGGTCCCTCGTCGCGACCCGCCCCGGCCGGCTGCTCTGGGGTTCGGACTGGCCGCACCTGCCGGACGGCCAGCGCGACACCGGTGAGTTCCTGAACCTGCTCGCCGACTGGGCGCCGGACGAAGCGGACCGCCGCACCATCCTGGTCGACGGCCCAGACCGCCTGTTCTCCGGCTAGCCGGTGCACTGCTGGCTGGCGTGGACCAGGGCGAATGCAGGGTCGAGGAAACCTGGGAAACTGTTGGTCTTTTCGACGGTGATGCTCAGGCCGCTGCCGCTGGGCAGCTGTGACGGGCGGATCGTGAAGACATCGCTGCCGCCCCTCGTAAGGGTCCACGTAAGCGTCCGGTAGAGGACGATCACGCTTTCGTTTCTGCTGTATGGCTGGCAAACGGCGCTGTCGGGATGACCGGAGAAGCTCACGTGGGCAGGCAGCCCGTCGGCCCGCAGCGTGGCTTGCAGCTGGGCCGGGTGCAGGAGCTGCCTGATGGTGACGTCGATGTCGCCGTTGGCCTGCTTGGCCACCGTCCAGGCGGCCAGCTGGACGATGGCGGGACGGCTGCCCGCCGTCCCCGCGGCCGCCGGCGCCGGATGCCCGGAGGGCGCCAGCGCGGTCACGCCCAGGGCAGCCCCGCCCGCCACGACGAGCGCTCCGGCCGCGGCGGGAACCCGCCGCCGCCACGCGCGCACCGCGCGGCCGCGGCGGATGACCTGGTCAACGGGGGTGGACGAGCGGATATCGGCAACCGATTCGCGCACCATGGTGCTCAGCTCGTTGTCGTTCATGATTGGTTCTCCTGCTGTAGTTCCGGCTGAAGGTCCAGGCGCAGCGCGGCCATCGCGCGGCCCATGTGGGCCATGACAGTGCCGGGGGCGATACCGAGGACTTCCGCGGTGCGGGCGGTGTCCAGGTCGAGGATCAGCCGCAATGCGACCACCTCCCGCTGCCGGGCGGGCAGCCGCATCAGCGCTGCCATGATCTGCGGATCGACCTGGCTGGCGGACGCTCCGTTAGCTGCTGGCAAGTCCGCGGCCCGGGCCGGGTCAGGTACCGGTACTTCCCGGCGCCGGCGCCGCCACCGGGAGATACCCGCGTTCAGTGCTGTGCGGACCACCCAGGCCTTCGGCGCGGGATGCCTGCTCACGGTGCGCCACGACGCCCACGCCCGGGCGAACGCCTCGTCCACCAGCTCCTGTGCGGTGTCCTGGTCGCCGATGCTGACTACGACAGTGCGCAGGCACTCGTCGGCGGCGCCGCTGTAGAACTCCGCGAAGTCCTGTTGTTGCGTCCTCACAACCATCCAACGCACCACCGGGGCGTTGCCATTACCTGCCGGCTGGCATGCTTCCTGGATACGGGATGGGCGCTACATGTCACCGATCGCGGCGGTCGGCGATTCGACGCAGTCGGCGACGTAGCGGAGGAATCCGCCGGCGGTTCCGCCGTCGCACACCCGGTGGTCGAAGGCCAGGGTCAGCTCGGTCACCGTGCGCACGGCGAGCTGGCCGTCGATGACCCAGGGGCGATCAATGACCCGGCCCATGCCCAGGATCGCGACCTCGGGATGGTTGATGATCGCGGCGGAGCCATCGACCCCGAACACGCCGTAGTTGTTCACCGTGAACGTCCCGCCGCGCAGCTCGGCGGGGGAGAGGCGCCGCTCGCGGGCCGCCGCGGTGCGCTCGGCGAGCCGGGCCGACAGGTCCCGTGTGGACAGCCGGTGCGCGTCGTGCACGACCGGGACGACGAGGCCGTACTCGGTCTGGGCGGCGAAGCCGAGGTTTACCCGGTCGGGCACGACGATCTCGTCCTGCTCGATGCGCGCGTTGAGCTCGGGGAAACGGCGCAGTCCCAGGACGGCGAAACGGGCCAGCAGGGCGAGCAGGCTGACCGGCCGCGCGGGGTCGCGGGTGTTCAGTTCGCGCCGCGCCTCGACCATGCCGGTGGCGTCGACGTCGACCCAGACGGTGGCCTCGGGGATCTCCCGGCGAGAGCGGGTGACGTGCTCCGCCGCGGCGCGGCGCGCGCCGCGCAGCGGGATCCGCCGCTCCGTTGCCTCCGGGACGGCGGTCTCAGCGGATGCGGGCTGCCGGGGGACGCGGTCGGCGATGGCCCGGCGGACGTCCTGACGGCTCACCACGCCCTCCGGTCCCGTCCCGGCGATGCTGGCCAGGTCGAGGCCGGCGTCCCTGGCCATCTTGCGGACGAGCGGCGAGATCACCGCGACGGTCCGGTGCTGAACGGACGGTGGGGGAGCGGGAGTCTCCGCTCGCGGCGCGGCGGCCGCGCCTTTCCGCGCGCCCCGCCGCCTGCGGGACATCGCGGCGGTCGTGCCGTAACCCACCAGGACGCTGCCGCTGGTCTCCTCGGCGGGCTCGCCGCCCGGCGCGGCCGCGGGCGGCTGCGGGGTGACGACGCCGGGCTCGCGGAACCCCGCCGCTGGCTCGTCCGCCGTGACGGTGATCAACGGCTGCCCGACGGAGACCGTGGCGCCGGGGGAGGCGTGCAGCTTGGCGACCACGCCCGCGAAGGGAACCGGCACCTCCACGGCCGCCTTGGCGGTCTCCACCTCGGCGATCACCTGGTCGACCGTGACGTGATCGCCGACCTTAACCCGCCAGTCGATGATCTCGGCCTCGTCGAGCCCCTCGCCGAGGTCGGGGAGCAGGAAGTCAGGCATCGCCGGACTCCCACTGCAGCCGCGCGATGGCGTCGAGGATGCGGTCGACGTTCGGCAGGTGGAAGTGCTCGAGGTGGGGTGGCGGGTACGGAATGTCGAGGCCGGTCACGCGCAGGATCGGCGCCTCCAGGCAGTGGAAGCACTGTTCGGTCAGCCGCGCGGCGACCTCGGCGCCGTAGCCGGCGAAACCCGCCGCCTCGTGCACGATGACGGCCCGGCCGGTCCGGGACACCGACTCCGTCAGGGTCTGGTCGTCGAAGGGCGACAGCGACCGGAGGTCGACGACCTCGACGTCCCAGTTCTCCTCGATGGCGGCCTCGGCCGCCTCCAGCGCGGTGGTCACCATCCCGCCGTACGCGATCAGCGTGACGTCCCTGCCCGCCCGCCGCACGACCGCGCGGTCGATCGGCGGCCCTTCCGGCGTCAGGACGGCTGTCTCCTTCGACCAGTAGCGCCGCTTCGGCTCGAGGAAGACGACTGGGTCCGGGCAGCGGATCGCCTCGCGCAGCAGCAGGTAGGCGTCCGCGGGGGTGCCGGGCGTCACCACCCGCAGTCCCGGGGTGTGCGTGTAGTAGGCCTCCGACGAGTCGCTGTGGTGCTCGACGCCGCCAATGCCGCCGCCGAACGGGACCCGGATGACCACCGGCAGCGCGACCCGGCCCCTGGTCCGGTTGCGCAGCTTGGCGAGATGGCTGGTGACCTGCTCGAACGCGGGATAGGCGAAGGCGTCGAACTGCATCTCCACGACCGGTACGAGGCCGTTCATCGCCATGCCGATGGCGGCGCCCACGATGCCCGACTCGGCGATCGGCGTGTCGAAGACGCGTCGCTCGCCGAACCGGTGAGCCAGGCCGTCGGTGATCCGGAAAAC
>Ga0335072_10011391_pt1 | contig 12741 bp, 9 predicted proteins | sample Lox_Sample_21_FD_206725 | JGI IMG/M metagenome (GOLD analysis project Ga0335072, IMG submission 206725) | Soil microbial communities from Loxahatchee National Wildlife Refuge, Florida, United States - Lox_Sample_2.1 | ecosystem: Environmental > Terrestrial > Soil > Wetlands | place: USA: Florida...
TCGCAGACCTGAGCCTGGACGTGTCGTGCTCGCTGGGCCTGGTGTGCGAGCCTGGCGGTGCGGATGTCCAGCCCGGTTCGCCAGCTGAGCGCGCTGAGGAGCTCCTGAGCAACGCAGACCGGGAGATAGATGTACGCGCACAAGCGCTCGCGGGCCGGGGTGCACCGGCTGCAGCAGCTGGCGGAAAGCTAGCCGCCCTCGCCGCGTCCGGTTACCGATCAGCGTTTACGCGTCGGCGGTGTCACGAGGGCGTTTCTTCCGCTCCCGCGTCAATGTAAAGTGCCGATAATGTACATTATGTTAAGTTAGAATCCCCGCCCTCCGCGTAGACCAGGCACCGGTGTTGTTGTCCTGTCTCAGTTATCTTGACGCAGTCTCAGTTAAGTTGACGCATTCCGCATTTGTCTCAGTTATCTTGACGCAACCGCTGCCCGCGAGGGTGCCCACCCGTCCTTGTCGGCTCGCGTCATGACGCGAGCGGGCGCGGCGGCTCACGAGTGGCCGCACTTGTGGTCGAGCATGGTCGTGAATCATCTACTTTACATAAGACATGTTATCGGGCATATAACGGACACTCCTTCTCACAGGTCAGCGGGCCAGTTGCTGAACTTCCTCGGGAGATAGGAAGCGGTCGGTCGTAACAGCTAGGTTGTTGTCGCCCGGCACCAGCGTGGCGGCCACATGCCCTGTCTCATCAGGCTCAGTGTCCGCGTCTACTTCAATGCGAGCCGAGAGCAGGTAGGTGTACAGCTGCCCTAGTGCGTGCTCAACGCCCGATATAACGACTCCAACGTCCTGCGCCATCGGATAGGTCCGGGCGACGCCTAGATCCACGCCGACTGGCGCTGGAAGCACCCGCACACGGACGGGCGCCCAGGTGCCAGGAGAGAACGCCTCGCCCCAGGCGCAGGAGAACACCGTCCTCGGCTACCTGCTCCCCGCCGTCCCTGCTAAGTCACCCGGATCCGGTGTCCGAATATCTCGAACTACTTTCCCAATCGAACTCATTCGCTTGATGGGACAAAGAGTCAAAACAAGAAGGTTGAAATAGGACAGACCACCACTGCGGACGGCTAGGGCGATGAGGCGATGACTGTCGCGGCAGTCGCCAGATCGCCGAGTTCGTCGAGCAGTGCGTGCAGCGCAACGGCTACGGCCCCAGTTCGGTGGCATCGCGACGTCCGCCAGGTCGGTGCGAAGAGACGTTCGGGGAAGCCCCAGCCTTAACTCTTGCTTGGTCTGCCGGGCAACCTCGTTGAGCGCTATCCCTTGGCCGATCGCCGCTGACAGTAGTGCTCCGTAATCGTCTCCGGAGTGGCGGATCACTCGCCCGCGACCATGCCAGCCCTTCATGTCGTAACCGAGCGACCAGGTCGGCGGCACCCCGTTTCGGCGCGCATCGCCCGCGACCCGCTTGTCTCTTGCGCCGCGGCCTCGGCTGCTCCCGTCGATGACTCCCCTGGGCAGCGTCGGGGCCGCAGCGGCGCCGAGTGCAAGGGAGGGGAGCTCCACAGGCGGTCAGGGAAGACGGTCCTCTCCCCCGGGCTGGCCGCTTGCGCCACCAGCATGACCGACGCGGCTGGGAAACCGAACCGATTTCCGACCTCGACTTGGACGTAGCTGTCTTCATTGTGGTCGAGCCAGGGACTCTGGAACCAGACGAGCGGGCGGCCGACGCTTGACCCGCCGCCTGCAGGGGTCCAGTTGCTGGGGATGGCGGCTTGTCTGGTCGCGTCGGTCAGCGAGCGCCACTCGGCGACGCGCGGCGAGGAGAGCGACTTCGACACTGCGTATCCGATCTCCTCGCAGACCGCGCAAGCCGACCGACCCGAGGCGGGGCATCTCAGCTGATCGGCCACGTCCGCCAGGTCCCGGTAGCGCCAGCCAGAGGGCAGAGCGCCGACCGGCTCGTACGGGGCGACCAGCAGCCCTACCGAGGGCCCGTGCTGCTTCGTGGCGCTGGCGAGGTAGTCCGCGAGCGTGCCGGCGTCGACCACCGCCCCGACTTTAGCCTCCACCACCAGCCACCTGCCGGGTCGGCCATTGGTCCGGTCGTCGGCCGACACGAGCAAGTCCAGCCGGCGGCGGCCGTGACGCGGCTCGAGGACCGCATCGGTGATGCGGCCGGCCGGATCACCGGGCCAGATCCGGCGGAGTCGCTCAAGGTCGGCGTTCGCCGCGTGCCCGAAGATCGCGCGGACGATATCGACCTCGCCAATCCACAACGGGCGGCGATTCATGCCGATATGGTCCCACGGCGGAAGATCCTCCCGGCGGAGAAAGAGGAAATACCCTAGGCGAAGGCCGGACTTGCGCGGGCTGCTACGCGAGTTAGCGCGGCGCGCGTCTTCCGCAGCCCGCGTCCATTTACACTCTGCGCGGGCTGGGAGACTATCGGAATATCAGGCGTCCCTTGCAGGGCTACCGGACTGGGGGGTCCATGGCGCACAACAGTAGTTGCGGAAACTCCAAGGCACGGCAATGCCACTGCGGGGGCTGCGGCGGGGCAAGGCACGGGTGGCCGGGTGCGCTCGCTTTAACCGCGCCCTCCCGGGCCGGGGACAGAAACGCTCTGCGCCTGGCGGCTGAAGGACAGTGGGCGCAAGCGGAGCAGGCCGGCCGGCGCCGCAGACAGCCGGGGCGCCGCAGGGCCCGAGCGGCCGTAGACGGAGCCAGAGCCGACATCGTCCAATGGCTGTCGGGCGAGGTGACGGACCCCTCTCCCCCGCCGCCCGCCGCGGTGAACCAACTGGTAGCGCAACTCGGCGACCTTGTCTCGGGCGAGGTTTACGCGGCGCTGCGTGAATCCCTCGGCGGCCGGGACAACGACCGGACTAGAGGCGATTTCGCAAAGAAGCACCTGTTCTGCGCGCTTATGGCGGCGACAGCGTGCTCGATGCAGCGGTTCGCCGACGACCTGGACGAGGCCGCCGAGAAGATCGCCGCCAAGATGGCGGCCACCTGCATAGGCCAGCAGAAGAGCGGATTTCCCGTCTATGCGCGCAAGATAGTCGCCCAGGCGACCGTGGACGGCATGGACAAGATCGTCCACGCTAACCCCGCAGCGCAGCATTTCGACAATCTCCTGCAAGCGGCTCGGATACTGGGGATTCTTATGTGCCCGGCCCCGGAGAAGCACCGTGAAGTCGTCGAATGCTGCCTCAAGCCCCTCACCGAGCCACTCCTGAGCGCGGAGGTGCAACTACGGCTCAAGGAAGCGCTCCCAGACTGGATGCGGTGACGGAGGTTCCCGTCTAAACCGTTGGACCCACGGCAAAGGGCGGCGTCGCGTTTCGTGTGGAGCCCGCGCGAACCGGCTTGACGTCGGCCGCGCGGGCCGCGGCGCATAGGGCGACCACGTAGTCGCTGAACTCGGGCCATCCGGCCTCGCCCGCCCCCAGCTTCAGATCCGAGTAGAGAGGAGTCGGGAACCGGATCGTGGCCTGGGTCCGCTCGCCCTTGCCCCTGCGGCCTGGCTTGCGCCGCTCTCGCTGATGTGTCGCCATGACAAAGACAAATATCGATTCACGGCTACGCGCGCCATCCACCGGGCCGGCGTGTCGCGCCGTGCCTGCGGGAGCGTCCCTCCGGTAGGGGGCCACCGGCAACGGCTGAGGGTTGAGCCTGACCGCGGCGGAGCTCCCCGGTGGCGTCAGTCTGGGCGGCGCAAGCGAGCCACACCCGGTTCACCTGGCGTTAGGCGGGCCTGTCGGCTGGCCGAGGGTCACCCTCGGGGTCAGCGCCGGCGAGTCGCTCTGCGGCTATTTCCGGACAGGTCAAGATAATGCCCTCCCACCGGCACAGTTCATCCCAGGTGACGTCAGCTGGCGGGCGGCTGGTGACGATGACAGCCCTGACGTCGTGGCCGCCCGCGGTGAGCTTCTGCCGGTAGCGCAGCACCTGCCCGATCGCCGTGCGCAGCTGCCGTTCCTCGTTCTGGCCGGTGACCGACTTGACCTCCGCGACCCAGATGGTCTGCCCGCGTGTCCAGGCCAGGTCGTACCGGGGCTCTTCGCCTCGCGGCGACCGCGGCGCCCAGCCCTGGGCGGCGACGATCCTGGCGATCTGGTTCTGCGTCTTGTTGTGCTCGACCAGCCCGGCCCCCGACGCGTCGGGGTCGCCTGCCGCGGGCAGGTGCCCGTCCGGGGCGGTTTCGCTGGCCTGCCGGTAGGCCCCGCCTACCTGGCCCGGCGCGTGGACCCGGTAGTCGTTCACGATGATCCCGGCCTCGGGGTTGCCGCGGACGTGCGGCGCCCACCAGTACTGGCCCGTGTGCTTGCCGAACAGGGGCGCGTCCGGGGTGAAGGTCTTGAAGTGGCCGCGGCAGATCGTCAGTGCCCGCCGCAGGCCGCCCTGCGGGTCGGACGCGCCTGCCTGGTTCAGGATGCGGCGCATGGGCTCGATGTCGAGCACCTGGTAGCGGACAAGCCGGTGGCGGTGGCGTCGCTGGTGCGCTTTGGACGCTTCCGGGTCCGGCTCGACGGTGCGGATCTCCACGTTGCGGCAGTGCATGAGCGACAAGGCCAGCAGCGCCGGCAAGATGAACTTGAGGGTCGCCTCGAGGTCTTGCCGGGCCACTGCGGCGGGCGGCTCGGGTTCCATCGCGGCCAGTTTCGCTCCGAAGTAGGTGTCGCCGTTGGCGTGACGGAACCAGGTGCCGTCTTCGGCCAGGCCGACCAGGTGCATGGCGACGGGCCCGAACGGATGCCAGGGGGTGACCTCCATGAAGGTCTGCATCGCCAGAATCCAGCGCGGTACCCCGTCGTCGCCCGCGTGGGGTTCGACCTCGGGATTTTCGAACGCCTCGACGTACACGCCCCACGCGGTGGCCCCCCAGCCGTTGGGGACGCCCTGGACGTCGACGAAGAAGCGGTTGAACGGCGGCGCCATGGTCGCGACCACGTCGCTGACGTCGGTCCCGGCCGGCAGCGCCATGCAGTAGCGGGCCACGTCGTCGGCCGCGATCACCGGGATGCCCGACAGCGCCGACAGGTCGAACTTCTCCGTCCCGCGCACAGGGTCGTGCTCTGCGGCCGCCTGGGTGAGCAGGCCGAGTTCCTCCATCGACGGCGCGCGACGGTTGCTGAGGATGAACTCCTTGGTGACCTGCTCGCGCAGCGTGTTCTCGTACTCAACCGGGTCGGCTACTGCCTTCGGCGTGAAAGGCCTGAGCCTGCCGCCGCGCAGCCGGTCGATGAACCGCTCCACCCGCCCATCTTGGCACGGGCCGGCCGCCGGGCGCCCGAGGTCGCCGCCGGCCCGTAGCCGAGCTCCTAGGAATCGGGCGGGCTGAGGCGCGACCAGTCGGCGACGGCCATCCAGCTGCGCACGCCCTGCGGGTCACGGCACCGGGCGATCCCGTCGAAGACTTCCAGGAACCGCGAGGGCTGCTTCGGCCAGACCCTCCCGGCCAGGCTCTCGACCTCCGTGGCGTGCAGGATCAGCACGCCGTGCCTGGCACGGGAGATCATGACCGACAGCACACGCGCCTCCTCCACCAGGCCGCTGTCGGTCGCGCGGAAATCGGGGATGCACCCTTCCTCGGCACCGACTATCACGACCCAGTCGAACTGCTGGCCCTTCCCAGTGTGGCCGGTGAGCAGGTGCGCGCCGGGCGCGGTGAGCAGGGTCGAGTCGTCGCCCAGCTTGACCCGCGCCCGGACCTGCGACGGGACCAGGCCCTCGCGCAACAGGTCACACGCCCAGCCCACCGCCTCGTTGACGCACTGCCGTGTGCCGGGGTCGTGGAGCGACTCCAGCCCGCACGCGCGGCGCAGCAGCGCCGGCAGGTCCGGCCCCGCGCCCGCGTCCGGGCCGAGCCCGGCCAGCGCCGCCCGCATGATCTTCGCGGTCTCGGTGTCTAGGACCGGGTCGTCCCACCGGTGCCACATCAGGTCCGACTGCTCGAATGCGGCGTCGGCGAACCGCCGGCGGGACGCCGTCCGGGCGATGACGCCGATCCGGTGCCCGGGGGCGCGCTCGAGGACGGTCGCGGCGAACTCCCGCGCGAACGCCGCTTCCGCGGCGGTGCTGGGGAAGGCGGCCGTCCCGGCCAGGCCGCCGCCGGGCCATCTGGCGGGGTCGGCAGCGCGCAGCCGCTGACCGCCGGTGAACGGCGCGAGCGCGTTGACCATCTCCAGGACGGCCGGGGACGAGCGGTGGGAGTCGGCGAACACGATCTGGCTGGCGCCGGTCTCCCGCTGGACCTCCTGAAGGATGTGGGCGGGGGCGGCGCCAGCGAACCCGTAGATCGCCTGCGCGATGTCGCCCGCGTAGGTCGTCTTGCCCTCGCCGATGTGCCTGATCATGCGCAGCAGCTGCGGCGTCAGGTCCTGGAACTCGTCCACCAGGACGCACGCGAACAGGCACGCGTATAGGTCGGCGACGGCCTTGTCCTGCAAGATCAGCTCGGCCAGGCGGGGCAGGTCGTCGTAGGTGAGGCGGCGCTCGGCGACGCGCTGCGCCTCGATGGCGATAGCGTCCGGGTCGCCCGCCTCGGCCAGGGCCGCCTCGACTCCGCCGTCGTCGAGGGGCCGCTGTTTCACCGCCTGGAGGATGCCCTTGACCTCAGCGGCGCGCTGGAAGCCGAGCCCGCGGCCGCGGCACTGGTCGGCGACCCAATCCGAGTCCGGGATGGTCATCTGGGGGTCCAGGCCGATGACGCCTGCGTGGGCCCGGAAGACCCGGGCCGCCAGGCCGTGGAAGTTCGCCACCGTCACGCGGTCGCGGACGGCGGCCGCTGGCAGGTGCCGCTCGAGGCGCTCGCGGATGTTGTCGCGCGCCCGGTTGGAGAATGTCGTGACCAGGACCCTGCGCGGCCAGGGGACCTGGCCGCGCTCGAGCAGCCCGGCCACACGCAGAGCCATCGCCTCCGTCTTCCCGCACCCGGCCGGGGCGACGATCAGCAGGCTGAGCCCGGGCGCGTCCCTGATCTGCTGCTGCGCCTCGGTCGGGGTGATCACCTACGGCTCCGGCGCGATCTCGTCGAGCAGCCCGATGACGCTGGCGACCTTGCGCGCGGCCTGCGGGGTGAGCAGGCCCGCGACCGCCATGGCTGCTCGGACCTTGTACGTGGACTTGCGGCCGCAGAAGGCGGCCACGTCGGCCTCGGTGCGGGCGCCGCCGGGTCCCGAGGGCACACACACAAGGCGAGCTCGGCCGGCGAGAACAGCCCGCAGCCGCCCAGCGCTGCCCACACCGGGCCCGCGCCGACGGCGGCGACGTACTCCGCCTCCAGGTCCGGGTCCGACACCCAGACGGAGCGGGCGGCGAGGTCGCCGGGCGCCACACCGAGCCGGTTGGCGGTCGCGGCGGCGGCGTCGGCGTCGATCAGCAGCGACAGCGGGATGCGGAACCCCGCGTCGCCGAACAGCGCCACGATCGCGCCCATGTCACCGGCGCCGTCGGTCTCCAGCAGTGAGACGCCCAGGCGGTCCAGGTCTCGGCCGGTGAGGGAGGCCACCTTCTGCACGATGATGCGGTCGGAGGCCCCCTCGACGGCGAGGACCCGGCGGGCGGTGAGCGGCTCGAGCTTGTCCCGCACCCACCAGTGGACCTGCATGCGCTCCTGCCCCGCCAGGAAACCCCGCAGCGGCTGCACGAGCTCGCCGCCGGGCTTGACGGTCACGATCATCTCCGGGTCGAACGCCCCGACGATATCGGGCGAGTGGGTGGCGAGGATCTTCTGGTTGGCGCCGCGCTGGAGCAGCCGCGCGAGGCTGCGCTGGCTGGTCGGGTGCAGGTGGATCTCCGGCTCGTCGATCGCGACGATGTTGGCCGACTCGCTGACCAGGTCGTAGAGCGCCACCGCAAACAGCGCGCGCATCCCGTCGGACTGCTCGGTCAGGTTGCGCGCCTGCCCGTCGCGGCTGACCTGCAGGCGGACGTCGCTCAGCACGTCGTCGGCGGCGGCGGCGCCGGGCACGAACAGCAGGTCCTTGTCCGACACGGTGTCGGGCAGCGCCCGCGACAGCTGCGCCGCCAGCCGCTCACGCAGCCCGCCCAGGACAGCGGAGCCGGCCAGGAGCCGCTGCAGGGCGGCGACTGCGTCGTCGAAGCCGCCCTTCTCGCCTCCGAGGTCCACCGACCGCAGGATGTCGTCGATGGCCGCGCGATCCTCGCGCAGGTCCCGGGCGCTGCCGGTCGCCCCGATCATCTTCCAGCCCAGGCCGGCCATCTGGTCGCGGGACAGCTGGCGCCCCGTCCCGCCGCCCGGGCCGGTGCGGCGGACGTCCAGGGTTTCGTCCTGGTCGAGGGACGCCTCGAGCCTTACCGTCAGCGACAGGCCTCCGGCCGGGCCGACCGTGATCTGGTCGGCGAATAGCGCCTTCTCATGGTCGGTGAACTCCGACAGGACGGCCTCCACGACGAGCGGCGCTGCGGGGTCGCGGAAGTCGGCCACGCTGATCCTGGCGTACAGCTGGGCGACGCTCGCGCCGAGCAGCAGGTCCAGGCACCGGATCACCGAGGACTTGCCGACGTCGTTCGGGCCAACCAGGACGAGGTGCCCCCGGACCTCGATCGCCGTGTCCCTCAGCCGCCGGTGGTTCTCGAACCGGACGGACGTGAGCCTCACCGCGTGCCCCCGGGGGCTCCCCAGCGCCCGGCCTCCCCAGCGCCTCGCGGCCCGCTCGCCGGCCAGCGCGCAGTAGTCATGGTGCCCATCCCTTTCCATGGCTTTCCAAACCAGCGGAATGGCCCGGGAATCCCCGATGCCATTATTTGGGGGCTTTGCGCGCGGCGCCATTTGCGAATGGCCTGCTGTCCGACTGCGCAAGGAAATGCTAGCGATTCCTGCGGTTCGCGCCATCGGTTTTCCCGCGGACCGCAAGGGCGCCCGGCCAGCCGCGGGCCCGGGATGCCGGCGGGTCAGCTAGCGGGAACCCGGCCGCGGGGCTACCCTCCTGAGGCGTGTCTGGAGCGGGTACGGCCGCGGCGGGAGTGCCGGGAGACGCCGACGGGATGCTCTCCGACGCCGCGGCCCTGTTCAAAAGCGGCTGGGAGGCGGCGGACGCCGCCCTCCTGGAGCAGGCGGCGGCCGGGTTCCGGGACGCGGGCGCGCTGGCGCCGCCCGGCGGGGCGGTCCAGCAGTCGGCGGCGGCCAACCAGGCGTGCGCCCTGGTGGCCAGGTTCACGCTCACCGGCGACGCCGCCCTCCTCGACGAGGCCATCGCGCTGGTGCCAAGGCCGTTCGCCGACAGGGACCGCGAGGGCGCGCGCCTGAAGGCGCTGGGCTGGGCCCAGCAGCAGAAGGCCGCGCTCACCAGCGACCGCGCCCTGATGAGGAAGGCGGTGGCCACGCGGCGGCGCGCGCTGGGCAGGGCGAGGAAGTCCGACGCCGCCGTCTACTCCGCCCGGCTGGCCGACCTGGGGAACGCGCACATCCTCAACTACGGCCTCACGGGCGATGCGACCGAGCTGGTGCGCGCCGTCGGAGACCTTGAGGGGGCCGTGAACCGGGCGCCGGAGGGCGACCTGAACGCGGCCGGCCGCCTGAGCAGCCTCGGGAACGCGCTCGCCGCACACTCGCACGTCACCGGCGACCTCGCGACCCTTGCGCGCGCGGTGCGCTCCCACCGGCTGGCGGTCGAGCGCGCCGGCGCCGCCGACCCCAGCCGGCCGATGTACATGTCGAACCTCGCCGACGCCCTGCTGCGCGACTACGAGGCGCACGCATCGCAGCCGGTCCTGGACGAGGCGCTTGGCCTGTACCGGCAGGCGATAGCGCTGACGGGAGCGGCCCACGCCGAGCTGGGGCCGCGGCTGGCCAACCAGGCCTCCGCCATGCTGAGCGCCTACGAGCGGACCGGTCTGCAGAGCCTGCTCGAGGAGGGGGCGGCGAACTACCGGAAGGCGGCGGACTCCGCCGCCGGCCAGCCCGAGTACCGCGCGACCTACCTGTACGGCCTGGCCGGGACGCTGCTGCGCAAGGCCGAGCGGACCGGGGACCCGGCGGGCTTCGACGAGGTCATCGCCCTGATGGAGGAGGTCATGGGGCTCACGCCCCCCGCGCACTCCCGCAGGCCCACGCGGCTGGCGGCGCTGGGCTCGGCCAAGTTCGGCCGGTTCCGCGAGGGCCCGGGGGACCTCGCCCTGCTGGAGGACGGGATCGACGCGCTGCGGGAGGCCCGGCGCCTGATTCCGCCCGGGCACGCCGACCGGGGCATGATCTTGTCCAACCTCGGCGGGGCGCTGGACAGCAAGTTCGAGCACACCGGGTACCTCGCCGCGCTGGACGAGGCGGCCGAAGCACCGCGAGGCCCTCGCGGCGACCCCACCCGATCACAGCGAGCGCGGGATGCGCCTGTCCAACCTCGTGATCTCCCTGATCCACCGGTCCCGGGCGGCGGACGACGACGCGATCCTGGACGAGGCCATCGGCCAGTGCCGCGCCGCGCTGGCGGCCATCCCAGACGGCGAGCCGGGCCGGTCCCTGACGCTGCAGGTCCTCGGGGAGGCGTACGCGCGCAGGCACGAGCTCACCGGCGACGGCGACGCGGCCGCCGCCGGCATCGCCGCGTTCCGCGAGGCGTGCGATGACGGCTCCGCGCCGACCAGGACCCGCGTCGCGGCCGGCCGCGACGGGGGCCGCCTCGCCGCGGCCGCGGGGCGCAACGGCGACGCCCTGCGGGCCTTCTCCTCCGCCGTGCGGCTGATGGACGACGCAGCCTGGGCCGGCCTGGACCGCGCGGACCAGGAGCGGATGCTCGGGCGCGCGGCGGGGCTGCCGTCGGACGCCGCCGCCATGGCGATCGCCGAAGGCGACCTCGAGTACGCCGTCGAGCTGCTCGAGCAGGGCCGGGGCGTCCTCCTGGCCCGGCAGCTCGACGCGCCAGGCCAGAGCGCGGCGCTGCTCGAGCGCGCCCCCGACCTCGCCGAGGAGCTCCGCCAGGTCCGGAGCGCCCTCGACCTGGCCGCCGCGGACGGCCCGCCCGCAGCCGAGACTCCGGCGGGCGGCGCGCCCGCCGGGGGGACGCCGGCCCGCAGGGACGGCTGGCCCTCCCCGCGCAGCCGCCGGATGGAGCTGGCCCGGCGGCACGACGAGCTGGTCGCCCAGATCCGATCCCGGGCCGACCTGCGAGACATAGTCGCCGCGCCGGCGTTCGCCCGGCTCGCCGCAGCGGCCGACCACGGGCCGGTCGTGATGATCAACGTCAGCCAGTACCGGTGCGACGCGCTGATTGTGGCCGACGGCGCGGCGCAACTGCTGCCGCTCCCGGGCGTCCGAGCCGGCGACCTCGCCGAGCAGGCCGAGGCGCTCATGCGGGCGGCCGACAACGCTGAGCGCGGCATCGACCCGGTCCTGGGCTGGATCTGGGACCGGATCGTCTCGCCCGTGCTCGCCCGCCTCGAGGCGGCCGCCCCGGGCGGCCCAGGCGCGCCGCTCCCCCGCATCTGGTGGTGCCCCACCGGAATCGCCTCGTTCCTGCCGCTGCACGCCGCCGGCCGCTACCTCCCCGACGGGTCCCGGCTGGAATCCGCGCTGGACATGGCGGTCTCCTCCTACACGCCCACCCTGCGGATGCTCATCCAGCTCAGAGAGCGCACCTCCGAGGCCGCGCCGGCGGGGCCGCTGGTCGTCTCCGTCCCCACCGCCGCGGGCGTCGCGGACCTGCCCGGCGCCGAGGTAGAGGCCCGCGACGTCGCGGCGAGGTTCGGCGACGCCGCCCACCTGACCGGCGACGAGGCGACGCTGGCGGCGGTCACCCAGGCGATGGGCGAGCACCCGTGGGCCCACTTCGCCTGCCACGGCGTGCAGGACCTCCTCGCGCCCCACCGCGGCCGGCTCATGCTCGCCGACGGGCCGCTCGCCATCCCGCAGATCATGGCGCTGCGCCTGCCAAGCCCCTCGCTCGCGTTCTTGTCCGCCTGCGAGACGTACCGCGGCGGGACGGTGGTCCCGGACGAGGGCGTGACCCTGGCGACCGCCCTGCAGCTGGCCGGCTACCGGCACGTGATCGGGACCCTGTGGCAGATAGGGATCGTCGCCCCGGAGGTCGTCCGGCACTTCTACGACCAGCTGCTCGCCCGCCCCGCCGGCGATCCCCCGCTCGGCGCCGACGACGCCGCGGCGGCGCTGCGGGCCGCGGTCCTGGCCCTGCTGGAGGAATCGCCGGGGATACCGCCCCTGCACTGGGCGCCGTACATCCACACAGGGCCCTGACCGCCCGGCCCCGCCGTCCGCCGCGACGCGGGGCAGGGCTGCGGCCCCATGGGCCCGGCCGTCAGGTCGCGGCCGGCGGCCGCGGGTCCCCGCCCGCCGGGCGCACCGTCACCTCGGCGCGCCCTGAGTTCGCCAGATCCGGCGCCAGCACCTCGGCGACCGCCACCGCAGCCGACGGCCGGGCGGCCCGCACCGTCAGCGAGACGGTCGCCGAGCCCGCCGACCAGCAGCCCACGACGCCGTCCGGTAGCGAGAACGGGACCAGCGGCCCGCCCTCGTCGTCGCGCGGGACGCTGATCACCACCTCGTACAGCCGCCGGGCCTCGGGCAGGTCGGGCGCGCGGTCATGCTCACAACGGGCGAGTCATTCACAGCCACGGGCCGCCGGGACAGGGGCCACCGTAAGCTGGGCTCCGCCACGCCAGACGGCCCCGGGACTGGAACAGCCCCGGCACAGGCGAAACCACGCCTGTGACCGGCCGGGCGCTCTTGGAACCGCATCGCATGACCCGCTAACTTGGTACGGTCCGGCGGGTCGACGCTGAGAGGCCGCCGTGGAAGCACGCATCGTCCCTTTC
>Ga0335072_10011392_pt1 | contig 12740 bp, 12 predicted proteins | sample Lox_Sample_21_FD_206725 | JGI IMG/M metagenome (GOLD analysis project Ga0335072, IMG submission 206725) | Soil microbial communities from Loxahatchee National Wildlife Refuge, Florida, United States - Lox_Sample_2.1 | ecosystem: Environmental > Terrestrial > Soil > Wetlands | place: USA...
GAAGATGTTGACCAGCAGATCGCGAATGCGGTGTCCCCTGTCTGGCAACTCTGGCTCAGGTTCAGGTTCGGGCTCTTCAACCCATACCGGCTCCTCTTCAACCGGCGTTTCCAGTTCTGACTCGACGCAGGTGGATGACATAAATGCCTCGCTTGCCTTTTCCAGCATAATCACCTGCCTTACGCGGTCCGGTGACTACTATCACGGTCCGGTGTGACATGATGGACAAACGTTGGGGTGTGCCCGTTTCGCCCTCGTAACGCGGTACTTCATCGGTGCCAATCGAAGAGAGAATGAATCCTGACGGCCAAAGCAGCGCAGCGGAGGTGAAGTGCACCTAGGACAGGCGCTTTTCTTGTTCTTCGCCGCAGCCATCGCGGGAACCCTGAACGCCGTAGCGGGCGGGGGCACGTTTATTTCTTTCCCCGCCTTGTTGGCGACAGGCGTGCCACCGGTGGAGGCCAATGCTACGAACACCGTCGCCCTTTGGCCTGGGTTGGCCGCCAGCACCGGGGCCTATTTCAAGCGTTTAGATGTGCCGCGGCGTTTGCTGGTCCCGTTGTTGCTGACCAGTGTAGTGGGCGGATTCGCCGGTTCGTTGTTACTACTTAAGACTCCTCAACATGTTTTTCTGCGGCTCGTTCCCTGGCTGCTCCTGGTTGGCACGCTGCTTTTTGCCTTCGGCAATCAGATTCGCACGCTGGCGGGGAGTACTGCCGTTGTCCGGGACTGGCGCCATTCATCTTGGCAGGTGGTCACCATCGCTTCGCTGATCGAGCTGCTGATCGGAATCTACGGCGGATACTTCGGTGCAGGCATTGGCTTCATAACCTTGGGCATGTTGGCGGCACTTGGAATGAGCGATGTCCACGCCATGGGCGCCATCCGGACATTGCTGGCCGCTGTCATCAATGCTGCGGCCGTGTTAATGTTCGTTGTGGCGCGGGCCGTACTTTGGCCGCAGTTCCTCGTAATGGTCGCCGGGGCGATAACCGGCGGCTGGTTCGGCGCCCACTTCGCGCAGAGAGCCGATCCGGTCAAGATACGGCGTGTGGTGATCGCAATTGGCTTGGCGATGACCGCGTATTATTTTGTGAAAACGCTCTAAGGAAGAAATCCGCATGAGGAGCCCTCGTGTTCGGGACGCCCGATGCCGATTCCCGCGAAATGAAGCTGTACTGCGGCCACTCACACGGCGGTTTTGAGTTTTTCTGTATCCGGCACGGCTTGCCCCTGTAGTCTGCTTTCCGAATCCCTGACCGCGCGAGCTGCCAGCGGCTTGAGCCACAACAAAGCCATAAATGCAGCCGCCAGATCGCAGATAATCATCGCCCAGAACACCTTGGTCCACGATCCCGTCCTGGAGTAAATCCACGCTGCCCCGGGGCCGGCGAACGCAGCTGCGACACCCTTCGCCGTGTACACGACGCCATAATTTGTTGTCGCCCACTTACTTCCGTAGAGATCGCCCGTCAGCGACGGGAACAACGAGAAGATATTGCCCCAGGCAAAGAAACACAGGCCGGATAGTACGACGAACCACAGAGGATGGGCGATTAGCTGGAGCAGCGCATAAACGGCCATTGCTTCCAGGACAAAGGCGACGAAGATTGCATTCTCGCGGCCGATATGGTCCGATACCCATCCCCAGAACGGGCGCGTCAACCCGTTCAGCAGACGATCGACGGTAATCGCCAGTACGACCGCTGTCATGCCGAAGGCCACGATGGTCTTGTCGACCTTGTACGAAGCGGCCATAGGATTCAGCTGTGCGGTCACGACCAGACCGCCAAACGCCAGCATCGTCATCATTAGGTAAATGATGTAGAACGACGGCTGATGTATCATCTGCCACGGCGTCAGATCGATCGCCGAGGTGTTGACCTTTTTCTTGATCTTTGCGACTTTCTCTGCCCAGTTCGGCGGCGTCCATCCCTCGGGAGGTCTGGCCAGAAACAAGGCGCTCACCAGCACCATGGCCCCTTGAATGAATCCCCACACAATGAATGTGTGTTGATAGCCGGAGGTTTTGAGCATGTTGGCAACCGGCGCAATGGTGGATGCTGTGCCGATGCCGTAGGCTCCCGCCGTTAAGCCGACACACAGGCCGCGATGGTCGGGAAACCACTTCAACGCATTGCCAACCGTTCCACCGTAAACAATACCGGCGCCAATGCCGCCGATGCTGTACCAGAAGTACAAGCTGCCGATGCTTTCCGCATAGCCCGATCCGACCCAGCCTGTCGCGACCATGATCGAGCCCATGCCCAACATAAAGCGCGGCCCGATGCGGTCCACCAGGTAGCCTTCGAAGGGTACAAGCCAGGTCTCGAGCGCGATGAATAAGGTGAATGTCCATTGCACGGCGACCAACGAAACATGCAAGTGCGCCTGGATGGGCTTCGTGAACAACGTCCAGGCATACTGCAGGTTGGCGATCGCCATCATGGCGACGATGCCAGCGATGAGCTGTAACCAACGATTGGGGATACGTGAGGGGTGGATCAGCGTAGACGGATTTGTCGCCATAGTTTATAGCCTCCACAATGGAGCGTCGGGAGCGACTAGCTCAACAAAACGGCGATGCCGACATTGTTACTTCCACGACCTTACCCAACGATTCAGCTATTTCCAACTCCTGCTTCCGTAAATCGAAAATGCTTAGCGGGCCATCGGCTTGATGAAATCATGTGCTATATTGGTCTGGTGAGTGAACCAGTTCACCGCGCCGAGGTTAACACGCCCACAATTTTGCTGTCAAGGAACCGAGGGGGATTTTGGACCGCACCCGTCAGATCAGATTCCTTATTCGGTTCACAGGAAGATGATTTAGTCACAAGCCAAGTGTATGGACGACGTCATCGCAACTCGAATCGAGACTTATCGTAGTCGACTGCAGGCTCTAATTCAGCATGGCGTTGATATACGCAACGCACTCGACGCCAGTCCGTGCAACCCCATGTCGCTAATTGAGGCGAGTCGTTGGCAAGGAGACTGTGGCGTCACGGTCAACGAATTGTCCGGAGGCAGCAAAGCACATTGGCTGGCGCGGGCGTTCAGCGACGCGTTCTTAATACGGGCATCTGGCACTGGCGCGGTGGAAAGTGTGCCTCCGGCCGAGATCCTTCAGCGGCTGATCGGTGTCCTCGAGCAAGCTCTGGCGTCGCTCTCGCACGAGGATGCCCCGCGATTGCTGGCATCGGGGAACGATCCGTCGCCGCATCGCTTTGACTTCGTCCATAACCCGGACCTGCGGCCAGTCCTGGAACAAGCCTATCGTGAGGGCCGGCGTGCTTATGAGCAGGGTAACTACGATTGTGTGCTGCTGACTTATTGTGGGGTTCTCGAGGCCATCGTGACGGATGCATTGGAATACGCCGTAGTCAAGGGCACGCAAGCGGCCGGGATGCCTGAAGGCAGCGTCGCTGAGTGGTCCTTCGAGACGCGTCTGAAGGTTGCGGAGAACAACTGCCTGATCGGACGGGGTTGCGTACGGCTACCGGACGTAGCCTTGAGCTACCGCGAGATGGACCGAGGAACGCGAGCAAGAGGGAACATATCCGAGCGCGACGCACGCCTGACAGGACAGGTTCTTCACGTGATCATGAGAGACCTCAATCCAGGGCGGTAGTCCTATGACTGATCTGATGAAACAACAATCGATAATAATGATGACTCCGCCGTAGATGCGTTCTTCAAAGAGCCCGAAGGCGACTTTTCCAAGCATGCGCACGCCTGCATCGAGCGCGCCATCGTGAGTGGCGACTCGCAGTCAACCAGCGAACCTTAATTTAATCTTCCAGGTCCTGCCGAAACACTGGCTGCGCCGGGTCGACGCTTCCGTCGATCACTCCCATGAGCATCTGCGCGTACGCTTCCTCTGCATCTGACATTGTGGTATAGCCGCGCTCGCGCTGGATGCCTCCATCGGCGGAATAGATCAGTGTGAAATAGCGCCCCGACGAATACTGGAGCTCGAGTAACTGGCTGGGCATCTGGGGATCCCCCTCCTGCCCCAGGACGTCCATCAGCGCCACCGTCCATTGGCGGCCCTTGGGGTCGGTAACGACCTCGCGCTCCAGGTACCGCCACTGGTCCATGCTCCATATCGGCATAGCTACTCCAGCAACTGCGCCAGAGCCTGCGCGACCTGCCCACCGGTGAAGGGTTTCGGAACCAGCAGAACCCGCTGCGCCTTGCGGGTGCGCAGTTTTAGCTGGGTCCTCTCCGGGTTATCACTGATGATCACAACGGGGAGAGCGACGTGTTCGGCTTCCTCGCGCACGCTGTCGAACAGCGATTCGCTCATGTCCCAAGTCGACAGGTTGAGTACCAACGCGTCAGCACGTTGCACGCGAATCAAATCGTTGAGCGACGTTGTATATCCGTCGGTGAAGACCTCGTAGCCGCGATCACGCAAAGCAAACGTCAACAGCTCAGCCGTTTCCGGCGTGTCGTCGATGAGCAGGATGCGAGGCAACGTCTAGCTCTTGCTCGTCCCCACCAGCCTTGGCTGCTTGCCTTCGGCGGGCTGCAGGTCCATCACCCAGATGCGGCCACCGGCCGTGTAATAAGCGCGCTGATCGCTTTCGACCATCGCGCCCCAGGCCTCCAGTGTGCGCATCGCAAACGTGCGTCCTTCGAAGTTCGCGCGCGCATGGCTCAGCACTTCGTTGGTGTGCCAGTTATCGGTCAGGATGGCATCGCCGGGATGAACGCGTAGCACGGTGTAGAACTTGTCGTATGCAGCTTCTGCTCGGACATCGCGCGTCGCGCCACGCTTCTTGCCTTCGGCAACGATATAGCTTTCCTGGCCTTCCGGTTCCACTTCGGGTCCTTGTCCAGGTTCGGTTGCTCTCTCGCTCATACGGTCTCCGCTAGTATGGCGGCTTCTTCTGCCGCGGCCATGTCAGCTATGTTCTTCGCATCCGCGGCCTTGATCAAAGCCTCCGGCACAGCGACGCCTACCATCTGCCACTGCTGGTTCGCGAACCGCTGCAACGTGGCAATGTGCTCGGCGTGAAGGTGTCCAAAACGCCCCTGAAGTTTCAGATACTCGGACACGGGGCGCATGTTCTGCGGCCGGAAGCTGTAATCGAACTCGCGCTTCTCCGGGTTCCACTCCCACATGGGGTAGAGCCCGCACTCCACCACCAGCCGGCCCAGGTCGATTGATCGCGGCGTCTCGTAGACAAAGCCCTTCTGGCATGGCGTATAGACCATCAGGAATGCCGCGCCGCGGTGATTCAGTCCTTTGCGGACCTTGTTCATCAGGTCGATGGGATAGCCAACGCTGGCGGTAGCGACATAGCAGTGCGGATGGCCGGCGGCCATCATGCGCGCCAGGTCCTTGGGGAAAAGCTTCTTCGCCTCGGGAATTTTCGGGCCCGGGGGAGAAAACGTGGTCATGCCTCCATACGGCGTGCGCGACGATGCCTGAATGCCGGTGTTCGCATACTGCTCGTTGTCGTAACAAATGATCAGGCAGTCGTGATTGCGATAGAGCGCACCGGAAATCGAGCCGATGCCGATATCGGAAGCGCTGCCATCGCCGGCTTCGCAGATCACGTTAGGGAACGGTCCCTTCCACTTGCCTTTGCGGATCATCGCTTCATAAGCTGCAGCCACGCCGGACGTGAAGCTGCCCGCACTGCCGATCTGCGTGTGCGCCCAGGGAATGTTGTACGGTGTACACAAGTAAGAGCTGTTCGCTACGTACATGCAACCGGTTGGCCCGACCAGGATAGTGTTGTCGCCGGCGGCCTTGCTGGTCATGCGGTACTGAATCGACGGCCCACAGCCGGCGCAGGTGCGATGGCCGGGGACGAACGGCTCGCTCGCCGGCAGTTCGGGGTTGTAAAATCGCGCGCCTTGATTGGGGCCCTCCAGAATTGGCAGGACTTGCCGCTGAACTTCCGTGGTTGCCATCTTCGTTCCTCCTGGATCTTAGAGGGCGCGAGTCAGCCGCGCCGAATATGAAATCTCTTATTCCTCAAATCCGACCCAATGTGTGCGCTTTTCGATCTTGCCGCGCTTCATGGCTTCGGTCATCTTCTTGGTCATCCAATAGAACTCTTTGAGCACAATAGCCTCGCCGCCTAACCCAGCCATGAATGACATCACCAGGGGACGCTTCGGCGCCTCGTACAAGGCCGCACATGCCTCGGCATACAGGGAACCGCCGCTGGCTACGCTGCCCAGCCCAAGGTTCGTCTCGATCACGCCGACGACTTTGAATTTGCTCAGCACTTCACAGACGCGGTCGGTCGGATAGGGCCGGATGCAGCGCAACCGCACCAGTCCAACCTTTGCGCCTTCCTTGCGCATGTGCTGAATCGCAAAGCGCGCGGTCACGGCGTGTCCGCCCTGCAGGAAGAACACGACGTCGGCGTCATCGGTCATGTACTCTTCGAGCCAAGGATCGTAATGCCTCCCGAAGATGCGCGCGAACTCCTCGTGCACTTCCTCGATGACGGGCATCGCCTCTTCCATCGCACGTGCGCGCTCCAACTGTAGCGGCGGCCCTTGCTCCGGCATGATCTGCGGACCGTGCGATACGGGATGTCTCGGATCGAGCGGATAGGGATGCTTGTACGGCGGCAAAAATTCCTTCACTTGCCCCGGGTCAGGAAGCTCCACATCGGTCGTGATGTGCGAAACGAAAAAACCGTCCTGGCACACCATCTGCGGCAGAAGCACGCGCGGGTCTTCGCCGATGCGGTACGCCATTAAGTGATTGTCGAAGGCCTCTTGCGCGTCGCACGACCAGCCCATCAGCCAGCCCATATCGCGGGTGGAGAGCGCGTCGGTGTGTTCAGACCCAAAGTCGCCGGGAGGATCGAGCGTGCGATCGGCAATCATCATCTGCACCGGCATGCGACTGCCGGAGATGGGCGAGTACAGTTCATACGCGTAGGTGACGCCGACACCCGAGCTGCCGGTGAACACGCGTGCGCCGCTCGATGATGCGCCGTGGGCGATGCTGAGCTGCGAATGTTCGCTGTCAGCGACGATGTACTCGGCATCGAGTTCGCCGTTGGCCACCATCTGCGCCAGCGCCATCATGGTCGCGGTGTAGGGGCGGATCGGGTACGCGGTGATGACGTCGACATCCGCGTACTTGGCCGCCTGCGCCGCGGCCACGCAGCCGTTGATCCGCACGATCTTCTTACCGAACTGTGTAGCCGTTGCCATGATTCGCTCCGTCTAAATGTTCTTTGCCGGCTGATCCGCCAAGCGGCGCAATTGCTCCGCCTGTCGACCATGCAGGCCGGGTGTGACGGCGAACGCCGTATCCATACGAATGACGCCAGTATCGAAGTCCAATTCCGGAACACCCTCCAGACAGCCAGTCGGACACTCCTCAATGCACACGCGACAGCCCTTGCAGTAATCGATCAGGATTTTGTACAGGCCGTTTGATCGCTCCGGACGCGCGATGCACGGCTCCGGGCACACGAGGTAGCAGTTATCGCACGCGTTACATGTGCCGCAACTGAAGCAGCGCGCCGCCTCCTCCACCGCCTGCTCCTCGCTGAATCCCTGGATCACTTCGTTCGACGTCTTCTTCCGGCTATTGGGCGGCAGCAGTTGCTGCTGCAGGCGCGGAAAGTGCGGAAAGTACGTCATGTTCATCCGGTTCAAATCGAAGATGACGTCCACGGGGATGTTGCGTGGCTGCAATGGCTCGCCCCGCAATACCCTATCGATGTTAAAGGCCACGCGTTTGCCATCGCCGACCGCATTCACGACCATCAATTGTTGGCCAGTGCCGAGTTGCACGATGTCGCCGGCAGCGAAGAAGTTCGTCTCGCCGAGGCGTCCGAAGCGATCGGCCTTGATCGTACCGCGCTCGTTCTTGAACTCGGGGGCTAGCCATGCCAGCGACGCATGCTGGCCAACCGCAATAATCACGTTGTCGACGGCAAACTTCTGCGGCGTGGCATCGTGATCGATGATGATGGGTGAGGCATTGATCGCTCCCGAGAAACGCGCCGGGTGCAGTTGCAGTGCCTCAACTTTGCCGTTGCCCAACACTGCTGTCATGGCGCGTCCGTGCAACAGCTCAATGCCCTCTTCCAACATGTCGTGCAGGTCTTCGGGGACGGCGGGCATCTCGTTCTTATTGGACTCGACCGTGATCATCGTCACTTCCACCGCGCCCTGACGCAGAGCCTCACGCGCGCAATCGATCGCAGTGTTGCCGCCGCCGATAACGGCAACGCGCGCTCCCAGCCTCACCTTCGACGTGCCCATGCCGATGTCGCGCAGGAATGGGAGGCCGTAAATCACACCTTCCTTGTCTTCCCCCGCGGCGCGCACGCTGTTTGGTTCGGTGAGCCCGACGGCGAGCACGACCGCGTCGTAGTTCTTCTTCAGGTCCTCCCAAGCGACGTCCTTGCCGACTTCGCAGTTGCACTTGATCTCGATGCCTAGCTCCTTCAGGCGCTCGATCTCGCGATCCAGGATGTCCGGCGGGAGAACCCATGTAGGAATGCCGCCGCGATTGAGACCACCGGGCTTCGGCGACTTCTCGAGAATCGTCACCGAGTATCCCAGACGCGCCAACTGATATGCTGCGCTGTGACCGGCCGGCCCGGAGCCGACCACCGCGACTTTCTTTCCGTTGGGCTTGCCAGTTTTCACGACATCTTGTTTCAATGCCTGGCCAAGGTCCCCGAGGAAACGCTCGACCGCGCGGATCGAAATCGCCTCGTCGTACTTTCCTCGGTTGCAGGCTTGCTCGCACGGGTGGTAGCACACCCGACCCGTCACCGAAGGGAACGGCATGTCTTCCTTGATCAGCGCATACGCATCGAGATATTTGCCGCGCTTTACAAGGTCAAGGTAGCCCTGGATTTTCTCGTTGGTGCCGCACGCGTTGTTGCACGGCGGCAGCTTGTCGCGGTAGACCGGCCGAATCGCTCGCCAATTGCCAGTGGGAAACAAGTCCTGGCCTTTTTCCTGCGTTGGAGCGGGCGTGATGCCGCCAAATGTGATCTTTAGCCGATCCGGAATGTGGGTGCCTTTCGTCGACATGAACGTCCCTTCCTACACCGCCACCGTGTTCAGCGGCATGATATGTAGTTCCTGAAAACCCATCTCGAAGGCCTTTTTGTTGGCGATCATCGGTTCGATGGTCTCGCGCTTGACGATGCCCGTGCTCTGGATGACGGCGGCAATCAGCGGTGCCGCGATGTCCGGCGCAACGAGTTTGCTGCGCTCGGCCGCACCCTCGGTCGACAGCCGGTCCAGGCCCAGCTCACCCAGCCGGTAGTACAGCCACTTGTGGTCCGCCAGCTTCGCGGCATCGACGCAAACCAGTTGCGCCAGCCGTTCGGGACCTGGCACGAAGCGAAGCATGTAGTCCGGGGTGTAATGCGTGTTGATGACCAGCGTCCCGCCCGGCGGCATGCCACGCATGTAATCCCAACCCTTGACCATCGTGCCTTCAACCAGCACGACGATGTTGGGCTGCTCGTTCTCATAGGTGAGCGCGTTTTCGATGACGTCGTCGCTCACGCGGCAATACTTCCGCGTAGGAGCGTTGGTGCGATCGGGGTTATCAACGTAGTTTTCCATCGCCTGCGAGTACTTCCCTTCCTTGCGCGCCGAAGCAGAGATGGAATTGACGATGTCGCGGCCTTCCTTGTCCATGATGATGCCGCGGGTCCAAACAGTTAGTTCCGTATAGCTCATGAACAACTCCCGTGAGTGATACGCCTTTGCATCGAAGCAAAATGCCCGGAGGTATGAGGTGTGATGGCTGATTCGGGCGGCCTCGCCCCACCGCGACCAGGCTCGGCCATTTTCAGAAAGTCATCGCGCGTAACCACGAACTGCCCATGCCGGACGCCTTCCTGAAACTCTGCGATCGCCCTGAGCGAGGCCCGCTTACACCAGCTCTCGATGTCGGCGCCGGTCATGCCTTCGGCCCGTTCCGCCAAGTCTTCAAAATCGACTCCCTGCTCGAGCGGCACAGTACGGCAGCAAAGCCGCAGGATTTGCCCACGCTCCAACTGATTAGGGAAGGTGAACGGTATGACGTAATCGAACCGCCCGCTGCGTAACAGTGCCGGGTCAATGCGCTCTGGACGATTGCTGGCCGCCAACAAGACCACACCCTTTACGTCGCTCAGGCTGTCAATTTCGCGCAAAAGCTGGCTTAGTATCCGCTGATGGACGTCGCTGCTCGACTGCTCGCTGCCGCACTTTGGAGCAACCGCGTCAATCGTGTCGAAGAACAGAATGCACGGGGCCGCACGCCGCGCCTTCTTGAAGATTTCGCGGAGCGCGCGCTCCGACTCGCCCAGCCACTTCGAATACAGCTGCGGACCGTCGATCGCGATGAGTGGAATCTGCTTTTCGCCCGACAAGGCTCGCGCCATCGCTGTCTTACCTGCCCCCGATGGCCCGGAGAGCAGAATGCCGCGCGGCGGCGTGAGGCCCGCTTTTTCGTATAGCTCGCTATGAAGGTGAGAGTGTTCGACCACCGCATCAAGCAGGCGTTTGGCTTGGTCCAGGCCCCCCACACTGGCGAACGTCGTATCGCTCTTCTCGATAAAGAACTCGCGGGTCGCGCTGGGCTCGACCTCTTTCAAGCCGGCTAGAAAGTCATCGCGGGTAACGTGCAATGTAGTGACATCGGCATTACCGTCAATGTCGACCGGCGCCGTGGCGAGGAAGTGCCGCAGAGCGATCATGCCCACTTCTTGTCCTAAAGCTTCCAGATCGGCGCCCACGAAGCCGTGCGAATGCTCGGCGATTTCACGTAGATCTACATCCGCAGCGAGCGGCATCGCACGCGTATGAATTCGCAGAATCTTCAACCGCGCTTCGGTGTTGGGAGCGCCAATCTCAATCTCACGGTCGAAGCGGCCCGGACGGCGCAGTGCGGGATCCAGCACTTCAGGAATATTGGTTGCGCCGATGACAACGACCTGCCCGCGAGCGACGAAGCCGTCCATCAAACTCAGGAGCTGCGCGACCACGCGCTTCTCCACCTCGCCAGCCACTTCGGTGCGCTTGGGTGCGACGGCGTCAATCTCGTCAATGAAGAGTATCGCCGGCGCATGGCGCGCAGCTTCCTCGAAGACCTCACGCAGCTTGGCCTCGCTCTCACCGTAGTACTTGCGCATGATCTCAGGGCCGTTCAAATGAACGAAGTGGGCGCGGCTTTCTGCGGCAACAGCGCGGGCTAGCAGGGTCTTGCCCGTTCCCGGCGCGCCATACAGCAACACACCTTTGGGCGCGAGTATTCCCAGGCGCTCGAAAAGGCGGGAATAGCGCAACGGCAATTCCACAATCTCGCGCACCCGCGCGACCTCGCGTTCCAGCCCGCCAATGTCTTCGTACGACACCGCCGGTGCGCGGCCGGGAGTCGATTCCCCTTCCACAATGCGAATGTCCGTGCGTTTGCCGATGACCACCGGCCCCGAAGGAATCGTACGCACCACTTGATAATTGACTGCTTTGGTGAACGTCGGCACGCGCAGGACGGAACCCGCAATCACGGGCACTCCTTCGAGGTCCTGAAGCATGCGGTCGGGGGAGATGGTGGCAGGCGCAGCCCCCACCCACAACGGCGTCAGCCTAATGGCAACCGCTTGCTCATCTTCGGCGAGTGAGACCGTCACCTGCTCCTGCAGTCCAGCACCGCAGTTGCTGCGAGTCGTGCCGTCGATCAGGATGTGGCCGCCATCCTCCTCGGAAGCAAGCCCGGCACGAGCGACCGCAATCGTTCCGGCACTGATTCTCAGCACATCGCCAATGCGAGCGCCTATGCGCATGAGGTCGTCCTGCGAAAGCCGCGCAATGGCATGGCCGATGTCCTCGATGCAGGCCTCAGCAACGCGTAGAGTCAACGTTACCGCAGCACATGCAGCTCCCGTTGCTTCCACTTTTTGCTGATCGACCACGGTCTCGTCCATCGCCACGCTGCTCTGCTCCGCTTGTTTATTTTCGCGAGGAATCCTCGCCTCCTCGCTCGAATTTCTTCATTACGACGTGCTCGATCTCGCGAATGTGCCGGCGCATCGCGGCACTCGCCGCCTCCGGATCGCGGCGAGCGATGGCATCCAGAATCCGGCGGTGTCCGTTCAGCGATCGCTGCGCACGACCCGGCACCTGCAGGGCCCGTTGCCGCGTATCGCGTAGCAGATCGATCACGAGATCGATCACCTTCAGAACCACGGTGTTGCCGGATGCCAGCGCAATGATGTAGTGAAACTCCGCGTCTTCCGCGATGGCAGGTTCGCCCGCCAGCATCTTCTGCTCCTGGCGCAGCAGAATGTCTTCCAGCCCAGAGATCTGAGCCGACGAAATGTGGGCTGCAGCCCGCGCCGCCAAGGGCGGTTCCACCATCTCGCGAAAATCGAGCAGATCGGTGACCATCTCCTGACGCTGCTTCAGGGCGTCGGCGAACGGCTTCATCGAGTCCACGCTGGTTTCGCGTACGATGGTGCCTGCGCCCTGACGCGGTTCGACCAGACCCAGCAACTCCAGACTGCGAATTGCATCGCGAATCGAACTGCGGCTGACCCGCAGCATCTCCGCGAGTTCACGCTCAGAAGGCAGTTTGTCGCCTGGCTTCAGCTTGCGCAAAATCAGCCGTTCGATCTGTTCGGCAACCGCTTCGTAGACCTTCTGTCGGCGAACGACTTCGAAATCAATATGTAGCGTGTGTGCCATGCTATTGGTCTACTAAGTGGACCAGCAGAACCCCACTGTACCCTAAATGG
>Ga0335072_10011393_pt1 | contig 12740 bp, 10 predicted proteins | sample Lox_Sample_21_FD_206725 | JGI IMG/M metagenome (GOLD analysis project Ga0335072, IMG submission 206725) | Soil microbial communities from Loxahatchee National Wildlife Refuge, Florida, United States - Lox_Sample_2.1 | ecosystem: Environmental > Terrestrial > Soil > Wetlands | place: USA...
ATTGGAATCTTGTCGGCGGCGCCTGATTGGGATTTGTCGGCGGCGCCTGACGGCGGCGCCTTAGTGTCACCATAGACACCGTGGATCTGAAGCTGCTCGACGAAACGCTGGCCGAACACGGGGAGCCGCGCTACCGCGCCGGCCAGGTGTGGCGGTGGGCGGCGCGCGGCGCCGCCGACTTCTCCGACATGTCGGACGTGCCGCTCGGCCTACGCGCCTCGCTGGCCGACGCCGTCCCGTTCTCGACCCTGACGGTCGAGCGCGAAGCCCACGCTTCCGACGGCACCATCAAGGCGCTGTTCCGCACGCACGACGGCCGGCCGGTCGAGACGGTGCTGATGGTCTACCGCGACGGCCGGCGCTCGATCTGCCTGTCCTCGCAGTCCGGCTGCCCGCTGACGTGCACCTTCTGCGCCACCGGGCAGATGCGCTTCGGCCGCAACCTCACCGCCTGGGAGATCCTCGACCAGGCGCTTCACTTCCGCCGCGTCGGGTCGGTCGATCACGCGGTGTTCATGGGTATGGGCGAGCCGATGATGAACCTGGACAATGTCCTGGCCGCATGCGAACGGCTGCCCGATCTGGGGATCACCCACCGGCGCACGGCGATCTCGACGATCGGCTGGATCCCCGGGATCGAGCGTCTCGCTAGCGACCCCATGCCGATTCGGCTGGCGCTGTCGCTGCACGCCGCCGACCCGGCGCTGCGCACCGAGTTGATGGCGATCAACGAGCGCTACCCGCTGCCCGACGTGATCGCGGCCTGCGAGGCGTACTACGAACGAAAGCGGCGCAAGGTGTTCGTCGAGTACGTGATGCTCGCCGGCGTCAATGACTCATTCGCGCAGGCGGCGCAGCTGGCGGAGATCCTCGACCCGCGAATGTTCAAGGTCAACCTGATCCCCTACAACCCGACCGATTCGGGCTTCACCGGCTCGAGCCCCAAGGCGATCGCGGCGTTCCGCGAGGAGCTCGAGCGCCACGGCCTTGGCGCCACCGTGCGCCTGACCCGCGGGCGTGAGATCGACGCCGCCTGTGGGCAGCTGGCGGCGCGGGGAGATGTCGTGCCCGCGTGACCGCGGCCGGCTGACCGATCCCACCCGCAACCGGGTGAACGGGCGGGCGGCGATCGGATCAGGTCAACCGGTGAACGGCGGAGGCCGCAGCGCTGTCGCGGCGCGCACGGTTGCGACGTCAACGCCGGGGTCGGCGTTCGCGGCAGCGGCGACCGCCGTGTCGGTCTGCAACCCCGTTCCGGTTACGAGCAGCGTGGCGTGGACCGTTCGTTTCTCTCCGGGCGCGAGGTCTCCGAGATTCCAGATGACCGTGCCGTCGCTTTGGAGCGCGCCGTGGTCCGCGACCCCGACGATCCGGCCACCGGCGGGCGGGGTCTCGTGCAGGCGGACCTGACGCGCCGTCTCGTGTCCCACGTTCTTCACGGTGATCGTGATCGATACCCGATCCCCGACGCGCGCGCTGGTGGGCATCTGCTTTACCACCGACAGAACCGGCGCGCGCGCCAAGTCTCCGCACTCGGCGACGCCATCGACGACGTCTCGGCATTCCTCCGGCGGGGTGGGCGGCTCCGGGGGCGGCACCACCGTGCGCGTGTTCGTGATGGTGCACACAACGTTGGCCCCGCTCTTCAGCCTCACCGACACGGGCGCCGGTCCCGTACCCGATGCGATTTTCTTGCCGTTGGCCTCGTTGATGCAGGCGGTGCTGATCGAGTAATCGTCGAGCGAGATCGCGTGCGCCTCCCCCGCGGTGACGCGCTCGCTGACCTTGTACGTGCCGATCGCGAAATCGAGCGTGCCCGTCGTCCCGCCGTCGGAGACCGCCTGGGCGAATGCTGTGCCGTCGACGAGCAGGTCGAACAGTCCCGGGTCGTCGCTCGGCGCAAGGCGCTTGACCACCTTCAGATGCACCACCTCGGGCGGCGGAATGTGCGTGTTGGTGATCGTGCACTCGATGCTGGCGCTCTCGAGCGACACCGAGAGGCTCGGTCCCGGGCCCGAGGCCACCTCCGTCCCGTGTTCGTCGATGCAGGTGATCTCGCTCGAGAAATCGGCGAGATCAGTCCCAGTTCCAGCGGTCTCGCTGACCTCGTAGCTCCCGAACGGGAGGCGAATCGGACCCGTTGACCCGCCGTCGGTGACGTTTGTCGCGTGTTCGGTGCCGTCGACGAGCAAATTGAAACTCCCCGGCGCATCGCTCGGCACCACGTGCTTGATGACCGTGAGGTCCCCGAACTTGATGTTGGTATTCGTGATCGTGCAGACGATGTCGTCGGTCTCGCTCCTCAGATCTACCGAGATCGAGGTGTTCGTGCTTGGCCCCGCGACCACAGTGGTCCCGTTTCGGCAGACGATGCTGGTCGAGTAGTCGGCGAGGTCGGTTCCACCCGCCGCCGCTTCGCTGACCGTGTGCGTGCCCAGCGCAAGGGTGAGACGGCCCGTCCCCTCGAGGTTGCCGGCGCCCGCCTTCCACACGTTGCCGTCGACGAGCAGGTCGAAGCGCCCAGGGTCGTTGTCCGGAACCAGGTGCTTGATGACCGTCAGGTGCGCCGCCTTTCGCTGGTTGTAGGCCGAGCACGTGACATATCCCCTGGGCGGGACCGTCAATCCCTCGATAATCGGGCTGTCTGTGCGTACCGGCTCTCCAACCAACGTCGTGTCCCTGTTATGGACCTCGCACACGGCATAGACGAAGTTGAAGTCCGGCTTCGAGTTCTCGCGGACGACCGTCAGCGTCGACTCCTCGGGGTGGGTGAGCTCCCACTCGAATCTGGCCGTCCCATGGCTGTCCGTGAACAGCCTCGCAGGGTTCCCGTCGCCAATGCTCGGGTGTAGCCACCTATGACCGTGCGCCGCCATCAGGGTCGCGGCGAATTCCCAGTCCCTTGCCGGCGCCTGGATCCACCCCGTTCCGTTCGGGGTGGATTCCCACTTGGTGATGGTCAGCGAGCCCTCACAAAGTTCGCCGACGATCCCGGTCAGCTTGTCTTTCAGTTGGTCGAAGTCGACCGTCGTCCAGTCGGATGTGGTGAAAACATCGTGCGGGGGGATCCCTGTGAACTCAGTCGGTCCGGAGACCGCGGTGAGACGCGACTTGCTTGCCTCGTTGCTCACCGCCTCCCCCACGCCAATTGCGAAGACACGGGTTCGAGCATCTTTGAGCGCGTCGGCGGCGGCGACGGCGGGCGTCATCACGTCCACACCCCCGTCTAAGCTCGTCGTGAAGCTCGTCGTCGAGTTCGTTCCGTTGGGATCGCCGTCGGTCACGAACACGACGAGGTTGGGGAGGTCGCCGAGAGTGGTGACCTGATTGAACGCGCCCTGCCAGTTCGTTCCGCTGCGGGTGCCCAGGGTGGCGGGGGGATAGAGAAAGCTGGGGCTGCTCGTGCCGTTGATGAACGGACTGAAGGTACTGCCGATCGTCGTCGGGGTGACCTCCGTGTAGGGGACGCCCGTCCGCGCTCTCTGCGCAAACGCGATAATCGCCACGGTTGCCCCGGTGCCGCTCAACGCGCTGACGAATCCATTCGCGGCGGCTCGAACGTGGGCGGCATCGGTCGCGTTAATCGAGGCCGACTCGTCCAGCACCAGCGCGACCTTCAACCCGCAGGGCAGGGTTGAGGTCGGGTTGGTCGCCGGCGTCGTTACGGTCACCGTACCCCCGGATTGCGTGTTGCTAGCCGTACCTCCACAGGTCCCGTTGGAATACGCCGTAAAGGAGATCGTGTAGGTACCGGGTGCCCGCGGCAATGCCGGGGTGACGTTCTTGGCTCCGTTGGAATTGCTCGCCGTGACACACCCAGACGCGCCCACCGACGGGGTCGGAGTGTAGGAATACCTAATGGACCCTAAGGTGGTGGCTCCGCTTCGAGTCACTGTGACCGTGGAGTAGGTGACGCCATTGGTGCCACTGCTGTTGATCCCGCCGACGAGGACGGCGCCGGGCGGCCCGCTGGTTCTCGCCAGACTGGCACTGCTGATCGTGAGCGCCGCCGACGCGACGTCCGGTACGGCCGCCATCACCGCCATGGCAGCCGCGAGGCTACACGCGAGCCGTCCGATCCGCCAGAAGTGACCCCGGCACAAACCGTCGGACGATTCGTCAGTCATGTGAGCCTCCCCACTGAACGTTCGCTTCACGTTCGCCTCCAGCCACCTCGGACGGGGCCCGGTAACCGGACCCCGAACAGGAATAGCCTACGACGCCGGCGTTCCTCGTGTCAACCTCGGGCGCTGGCCGCCCCGAGCCGCGGCCGGCACGAAACCTGTCGCTTCGTCGGTCGATGGCGACAGGGGCACTATCGGCGCTACGCTTTAGCGCGGACAGACGTGCGCGAGCTCGGCTTTTTCCACGCGAAGTTCGTCGGGCGGATCGGGGCACTTCTTTGCGCTCTGGTCGCCGTCGGCGGGACCGCCTTGGGCGCGTCGCCGGTGGGGCCGGCCGCGCACGGGCCGACGCGGGCCTGGGGCGGTACGCAGATCCGGTCGCTCGACCCGGCACGGATCTCCGACGCCACGTCGGAGAGCGCCGGCGGCCGGGATCAGGTGCTCTCGAACGAGACGACGTTCACTCGGTGGGCCTACGTGGACCAGATCGGCTGGATCCACCGCGCGCCGGCCGTCTCATCGCCTCGCCTTGGCCGGCTGGCCTGGTACACGCCGGATGGCTTCTCGTCGATCTACCTGGTCCTGCGCGCGTACTGGGACGGAAACGCCCAGGAGTGGGTGGAGCTACGGATTCCCGGACGCCCGAATGGCCGGACGGGATGGGTGCAGCGGGGCGCGCTCGGCGCGTTTCACCTCACGCACCAGCTGCTGGTCGTGAACCGCGAGCGGCTGCGGATGTACTTCTACAGCGGCGGCCGCAAGATTTGGAGCGCGCCGGTGGGCGTGGGCAAGCCGAACACCCCCACTCCCACTGGTCACTTCTGGATCGACGAGCGCTTCGAGATCACCGACCCGAGCTCGGGCTACTACCCGTACGCGTTCGGCACCACCGACTACTCGACGCTCACCGATTGGCCCGGCGGCGGAGTGGTGGGCATACACGGCCCCTACTACGACGCGCAGGGCATCCCGGGCTATATCTCCCATGGCTGCATCCGCCTCGAGGTATCGGATGACTTCTGGCTCGCCGAGCACCTGAAGCTCGGCACGCCGGTGCGCGTGATCTAAGGCCCGGGCGCCACCGCGGTCACCCCGCGGCGCGGGCCTCGCCGGCCTGAAGCAGTCGCTCGCGTAGCTCGGCCTCGAGCTCGGGCGACGGATCGAACTCGCCGACCTCGGGCAGCTCTTCAAGCGATCCCAGGCCGAACAGCCGCAAGAACAGGTCGGTGGTCCGGTAGAGAACCGCACCGAACTGCGAGCGGCCGGATTCCTCGACCAGCCCCCGCTCGAGCAGGGTGGCGGCGGCCGACTCGGCGTTGACCCCCCGGATGCGGGCGATCTCGGGGCGAGACACCGGCTGCAGGTAGGCGATGATGGCGAGCGTCTCGGCCTGCGCCGGCGTGAGGGTGGGAGTGCGGGGCTTCGCCAGCAGTCGGCGGGCCGCCGCCTCGGCGTGCGGATGCGTCGAGAGGACCCACCCGCCGGCTAACTCACGCAGCGCCAGCCCGCGGCGCTCGAACTCGTAGTGCTCGCGCAGCCGTTCAAGGGCCGAGACCACCTCGTGTAGCTCCGCGCCCGTGGCGCCGGCGAGCGCCTCGGCGTCGACCGGGTCGGCGCTCAGGAACAGCAGTGCCTCGATCGTCGACTCGAGCGGCAGGCTCATGCCGTCAGCCTCTCGGGCGCCGCCGCAGCACCGTTCACGCGGCCGGCCTGACGAGGTTCGATCGTGATCTCGGCGAACGGCTCCTCCTGGCTCCAGGTCAGTTCGCCCTGCTTGTAGAGCTCGAGCACGGCGTAGAGCGTGACCGCGACCGTCACCCGGTCCGCGCGCGCCACCGCCTCGTCGAAGTTGAAGCGCCCCCGCCGGAGCAGCGCCCGCAGGTGGGCCAGGCGCTCGGCCACGGTGACGCGCGAGCCCACCATGTGACGCACGTCAACGGGCTCTGGAATCTGCAGGAGCGTCCCAATCGCCGCCCCCAGCAGGGCCGGGTCGTACACCGCATTCGCCTCGGGAAGCGAGGCGCGCCGTAACGCCGGCGGCAGCGGGGCCGAACGGAAGCGGTGGCCCTCCTCGGAGGCGAGCCGGTCTCGCAGGTAGGTCGAGGCGGACCGGTAGCGGTGGGCGTCGAGCAGCCGCGCCAGGAGCTCCTCGGCGGCCTCGCCCGGCTCGAGCTCGATCAGCTCCTCGATCTCCTCGCCCGGGAGCAGCAGCCGCGACTTCAGCTCCAGCAGGGCCGCGATCAGGACCAGGAACTCGGTAGCGGCCTCGAGGTCGAGCTCGCCGCGGCTCTCGAGGTGGTCGATGTAGGCGATGACCACCTCGGCGAGGTCGACCTCGAGCAGATCGATCTCCTCCCGCAGGACCAGCGTCAGCAGCAGGTCGAACGGTCCGGCGAAAACATCGAGGTCCAGCTCGAGGTCGGCAATCCGCATCGTCGGCAGGCTACTGGCGGACCCGGACCGGTCCGACCCCCATTGCCTCGCGGACGTCGATCATCGTGTCGGAGGCGATCGCGCGGGCCTTCTCGGCGCCTTGCTCGAGGGTCTCTTCGAGCGCCGTCTCGTCGGCGCGCAGCTCCTCATAGCGCGCCCGCACCGGGGCGAGGTAATCGACCACCGCGTCGGCCACGGCCTGCTTGAACGCGCCGTAGCCGGACCCGTCGAACGACTGTTCGACCTGCTCGGGGGAGATCCCCCGTACCGCGGCGAGGATGTCAATCAAGTTGGAAATGCCGGGCTTGTCGGGGGCGCGGACGACCTCGCTACCCGAGTCGGTCACGGCGGAGCGAAACTTCTTCACGATCGTCTCGGGCTCGTCGAGCACCAGCACCGTGCCCTGCGGGCTGCCGCCGGTGGTGGACATCTTCTTGTCGGGCACCTGGAGGTCCATGATCCGAGCCCCCACCTCCGGGACCCTGACCTCGGGCGCGACCAGCGTTTCCCCAAAGCGGGCGTTAAAGCGCTCCGCGACGTCGCGCATGAGCTCGACGTGCTGGCGCTGGTCCTCCCCGACCGGGACCTCGTGGGCGCGATAGGCGAGCACGTCGGCGGCCTGGAGAACTGGATAGAAGAACAGCCCGGCGGACACCAGATCGCGCTGGGAGCCCGCCTTGTCCTTGAACTGGGTCATGCGGTTGAGCTCCCCGAACGACGTCACGCTCGACAGCAGCCAGCACAGCTCCGTGTGCTCTTGGACGTCGCTTTGCCGGAAGAAGATGCAGCGCTCGGGATCGAGCCCGGCTGCGAGCAGGATGGCCGCGGTGTCGTAGACGGCGTCTCGTAACGCCTCCGGCTCGTAGGCGACCGTGATCGCGTGCGCGTCGACCAGGCAGTAGATGGCCTCGCCGCGCTCCTGGCCGGCCACCCACTGGACGATCGCGCCGATGTAGTTGCCGAGGTGCTTGCGGCCCGTCGGCTGGATGCCCGAAAAGATCCGCACTCCATGTGGAGGCTAGCTACTGGTTGGCGAGGACGTGGTCGAGCGGGCTGCTCGGGCCGGAACCGGCCTTCGCCGGCCGCTCGTTCCGGAGCAGGTAGGCCGCCACGACGCCACCGATCGCGCCGCATACGTGTCCCTGCCAGGAGATGCCGGTGTGGGGAACGACGCTCGACACGAGCGCCCCGCCCCAGATCACACCCACGATCAGACCGGTCAGCAGCTCGAGCGCGCTGCGGTTGAAGAACCCCCGGGCGAACAGGTAGGTGGCGTAGCCGAACACGACGCCGCTGGCGCCGTCCGTGACCGAATGCGACGGAGCTACGAGCCACGTCCCGAGGCCACCCACGACGATCACGATCGCGGTCACCTGCAGCAGCCGACGGGCCCCCTGCAGGGCGATGATCAGGCCCATGAACACGAACGGCACCGTGTTCGCGATCAGGTGTTGCCAGCTGAGATGGATGAACGGGGCGGTGAAGATTCCCCATATATGGTCGAGGTTGCGAGCCCAGATGCCGTCGTTATCCAGGTGGTTTGAGTCGAGCGTGTTGATGGCCTCGATCAGCCACATCAGGCCGACGATTCCCGCCAGCACGATCACGCCTTCGAGCTGGGTCTGACCGCGGCCATTCGGGAGCCGTGATCGGGTGCGGGTTGGGGGCGTCGCGCTCACATCCCAAAGGATCGCAGGTGCCCAGCGCAGCCGGTGAAGGTTCGAGTAAGAACTCGGGTCAGATCCCGAGCACCTCGGCCGCCAGCGCCAGCGCCACCTCCGCCCGCTGGCGGAACGACGGCGCGAGCACGAATTCGCCGGGATTGTGGGCGGCACCGCCGCGTGGCCCCAGACCGTCGACGGTGAGCGGGATGCTCGGCGCGAAATGGCTGGCGTCGCTGGCCCCACCCCGTGAGACGCCGGCGATCGGCCGCCCCAGCCGGCCGCTGGCCCGCTCCAGCAGTCCCGTCGTGGCCTCCCGCGAGTCCATCCCGGGCCACACACGTCGTAAGGCCACGTCGAGGCCGACCCCGTCGAGCTCGGCGGGGACCGCTGCGCAGACGGCCTGGAACGACTCGCTGACGTCCGCGCGCATGTCGAAGAGCAGCTCGCCCTCGGCCGGCACGACGTTGAAGGCGTCACCCGAGCGCACCACGGTGGGAACCACGCTGAGGTGCTCGGCGCCGGCAGGGTCGTGGAGCTTGGCGATCTCGATCGCGGTGGCCGCCAGCGCCAGCAGCGCGTTGCGGCCCTGGTCAGGGGCGCTGCCCGAGTGCGCGGCGCGGCCGGTGGCGGCCACCCGCATCGTCCCCGCCGCCTTGCGCTGGACGACCACCCCTTCGTCGCCGTCCGCCGCGAGCTGACCACCTTCGAAGCACAGGCAGGCGTCGTATGAGGTGAAGCGCTCGACGTGCCGGAACGGCTCGACTCGCCATTCCTCGTCGGTGACGAGCAGCACTGACACCTCGTCGAAGGCGTCGAGCCGTGTGGCAAACGCCCGCGCCACCCCGAGGGCGAGCACGTCACCGCCCTTCATGTCGACCGTGCCGGGACCGTAGAGCCGTTCGCCGTCGCGCCGGAGCGGCGCGTGCGAGGAGTGGCCGATCACGGTGTCGACGTGACCGAGGAGCAACAGCCGACCCGATCCGCGGCCCTTGATCCGCGCGAGCATGTCCGGAGCGCTGCCCGGGGTCGAGCACGGGATCCGCTCGATCGAGGCCTGCGGCGGGAGGAAGGCGGCGCACAGCGCGATCGCCTCCTCGGCGCCGTCGACGTCGCCCGAGGGCGAGGACACCGCGACCAGCGCCTCGAGCTCGCGTTCCGATCGGGACGCGATCTCGGCGGCGCCATCAGCGACGAACGGGTCCATCTACGTAGTTTGCCGCCCGCGCGCGCTCGAGGACCTCACCGGCGGGTACGGAGTTCGGCGGCCGGCGTTCGCGGACGTGCCGGGCCGAAAGCTCGCACAGGGCCTGGCTGACCGGCGCGGGCAGGCCGCGCCGGCGGGCCAGCAGCACGATCTCGCCATTCAGGTAGTCCGTCTCGACCGGAAGGCCGCGGGCGACGCTCTGCCGAGTCGAGGAACCGGCGCGCTCGCGTCCAGCGATCGGCTGGACATCGAGCCGCTTCCACCGCGCCAGCACGTCGTTGACCTCATCGGCCACGAAGTCGATGTGGGCGGCGCTCAGCACCGCGCGGCCCTCCTCCTGCACGAGCCGGCTCAGCTCATCGGCCTCCGGCCCAGGCTCGACGAGCGCGTCGACCGCGTTCGGGAGGTTGCTGATCAGCTTGGCGTACTTGAAGCGCATGATGTCGGGTCGCGCTTGCGAGCTGAAATGAGAAGCCGCGAGCGCCTCGGCGATGTCCTGGCTGCGCTCGTCGTCCCCTGAGGGATAGCGGCCCACGTCGATCACCCCGCTCATCCGGGTCCCGTATGCGTGCACGATCCCGGGCTCGAGGTGAGCGGTCGGCGACATCACCACCGCCCCGTACACGTGCTCGAACAGGCGCAGCGCCACCCGCTCGTTCTCGACCGCGTTCTGCAGGCAGACCACCGGTGTGTGGACCGGGGCGGCGTCGCGCAGGGCGCTGAGCGCCGGCGCGGTGTCCTGGCTCTTCACTGCCAGCAGCACGACCTCGTCGCCGTGCCACTCGAGCCCGCCTGCAGAGTCGGCCACGGGGATCTCCGACACCACCCGTTCGGTGGGTGTCTCGAGCGTCAGCCCGGCCCCTCGGATCGCCTCGTAATGGGCCCCGCGCGTGATCAGCGCCACGTCGTGCCCGGACTGGTGCAGCCGCGCGCCGACGACGCCGCCGATCGCGCCCGCGCCGAAGATCACGAACCGCATGCGGTTCGGTCAGCTTCCGTTCATCGCTTGGCGGACGACGGGGCGGCGGGCGGCGCCGGCCTCGTCGAGCCGGCGGACGGGCGTCGTATAGGGGGCGTTCTGCGCCACCGACGGGTCCTCGCGGGCCTCGCGCAGGATGTGCGCGAGGATGTCGGCGAAGCGGTCGAGCGTTTCCTTGGTCTCGGTCTCGGTGGGCTCGACCATGAGCGCTTCCTCGACGATCAGCGGGAAGTACACCGTAGGGGGGTGCACGCCGTGGTCGAGCAGCCGCTTGGCGAGATCGAGGGTCTTGATGTGGAGCTGGTGGCGCATCGGCTCTCCGGAGAGGACGAACTCGTGCATGCACAGGCGGTCGTAGGCGGCCGGGAGGTACTCGGCCACGCCGTGCTGGCGCAGGCGCGCGAGCAGGTAGTTGGCGTTCAGCACCGCCGTCTCGGACGCGTCGCGCAGCCCCGGCGCTCCGAGCGAGCGGATGTAGGCGTACGAGCGCACGAACACGCCGTAGTTGCCCTGGAACCCGCGGAGACGTCCGATCGATTTCGGGCGGTCGTAGTCAAGGTCGTAAAAGAAGATGGGCGGCGGCTGCGCCGGCGCCTCAGACGGCTCGGAGCCGTCGCCCGTCACCTGGCGGCGGACGACCTGCGGCCGCGGCAGGTAGGGCTCGATCCGCTCGGCCACGGCCACCGGGCCCGCGCCCGGGCCGCCGCCGCCGTGCGGCTGGGTGAAGGACTTGTGCAGGTTGAAGTGCACGATGTCGAACCCCATGTCGCCGGGCCTGCTGATGCCCATGATCGCGTTCAGGTTCGCGCCGTCGTAGTACAGCGTCGCGCCGACGCCGTGCACGATCCGTTCGATCTCCTCGATCCCGGTCTCGAACAATCCCAGCGTCGAGGGGTTGGTGAGCATCAGGCAGGCCACGTCCTCGTCGGCCTTGGCCCGCAGATCGTCGAGATCCACATTCCCGCTGGCGTCGCTGCGGACCTTGACCACCTCGTAACCGCCCATCGTCACGGTCGCCGGGTTGGTGCCGTGCGCGGTATCGGGCGTGAGCACCTTGCTCCGCCGCTCGCCGCGGTCCTCGTGATAGGCGCGCGTGAGCAGCACCCCGGCGAGCTCGCCCTGGGAGCCCGCCGACGGCTGCAGCGAGACGTGCGGCAACCCCGCGATCTCCCCGAGCGCCTCCTGCAGCCGCCACATCAGCTCGAGCGCGCCCTGCGCCCGGGTCGGGTCCTGCAGCGGGTGCATGCGGGCGTGACCGGGCAGCCCGGCGATCCGCTCGTGCAGCTTCGGGTTGTGCTTCATCGTGCACGACCCGAGCGGATAGAAGCCGGTATCCAGATCGAAGTTGCGCTTGGACAGACGGTTGTAGTGGCGAACGATCTCGGGCTCCGAGACCTCGGGCAGCCGCGGCGGCTCGCTGCGGCGAAGCTCGCCCGGGAGCAGCTCGTCGAGCGAGCGCGCGGGCACGTCGAGCGCCGGCGCGACGAACGCGCGCCGTCCCGCCTTGGAGCGCTCGAAGATCGTCAGCGTGTCGTCGGCCTCGCGGATCACGTCCCGGCTCCGACCGCTTCCCGCTCGGCCACGACGGCGGCAGCGAGCGCGTCCGCCAGCCGGTCGATGTCGGCCCGGCTGCGCCGCTCCGTGATCGCCACCAGCAGCCCATCGGGGTGCTCCGGGTACTCGCGAGCGAGCGGATAGCCCGGATTGACGCCCTGCTCACGGCAGCGCGCGATCACCGCTCCGATCGGGGCGCCGATCTCGACCGCGAACTCGCGCACCACCGGCCGCTCATGCAGCGACGTCACGCCAGCCACCCGGGTCAGCCGCTCACGCGCGTAGGCCGTGCGCTGGAGCATCAGCTCGGCCAGCTCGACGATCCCGTCGCGCCCGAGCCAGCTCAAGTAGATCGCGCCCGCCAGCGCGTTCAGCGCCTGCGCGGTACAGATGTTCGACGTCGCCTTCTCCCGGCGGATGTGCTGCTCGCGCGTCTGCAGCGTCAACACGAACCCGCGCTTGCCGTCCACGTCCCTCGTCTCGCCCGCGATCCGGCCGGGCATGCGGCGCATCAAAGCCTCCGTGGCGGCGAAGAACCCAAACGATGGGCCCCCGAAGTCCAGGCGATTCCCGAGCGACTGGCCCTCCCCCACGGCGATATCCACGCCGCACTCCCCCGGCGTCCTGAGTAGCGCCAGCGGCAGCGGATCACACGCCGCGATACTCACCGCGCCCGCCGCTCGAGCCGCGGTCGCGACGGTCGTGAGATCCTCGACCGCCCCGAGGAAATTCGGCTGCTGCACGATCACCGCGCTCACGTCCCCGGAAAGGTCCGGCAGCAC
>Ga0335072_10011394_pt1 | contig 12740 bp, 13 predicted proteins | sample Lox_Sample_21_FD_206725 | JGI IMG/M metagenome (GOLD analysis project Ga0335072, IMG submission 206725) | Soil microbial communities from Loxahatchee National Wildlife Refuge, Florida, United States - Lox_Sample_2.1 | ecosystem: Environmental > Terrestrial > Soil > Wetlands | place: USA...
GTCCTACCTTTACGTCACGCCGCAACGGCTGGAGCTCCCTCCGGACCTCCGCATTGTTGGCGCGGTCGGCTCGATTACCGAGACCGTCAACCAGACTGAGCGGGGTCGAGGCGGCAAGAGCGTCGCGATGTGCCCGGGGAACGCCGTCCTTTCGCCAGGCCGTAATCCGTTCGGCGTTGCCGCGCAGTCAGACTGCACGGCCTGGTCGAAAGCCGATGGCTACGGCCCGGGCCGGTACTTTAGCCGGGCTGACCCCAGGTACGACGTCAACTGGGTCATCCCGGTGCTGATCGCGGCAGTGGACCCGGTGGCCGAGGCGAAGCTGGACGGGCTGAACCATGCGGTGATCTCAGGTCACTACCTGCCAGAAACCACCCGCGATGCCAGAACCACCGGCACATTTCCGGTCCTGGCGTCCTCGGCCAGCGGACTCGACGAGTCCGCAGTCACCCAGCTGGCGACACTGACCGCGCCTGCGTCCCCGCCGTCCATGACGGTGCCCTGGATGACTCGGCGCGTCACCGCGCCAGGTCAGGTGATTTCCACCAGCACGACGACGGCGCGTCAGGCTTATCAGCGGCTGCTGGCAGCGCTCGCAGTCAAACACAGCGCCGCGCCTCCCGTCGGCGGCACGGTTATGTACGCCGGCAAGGACCAGTCGGCCGGGCCTGTCGCCGTCGAGGCCTACTGGAGCGTAGGGCCGACCTCCTACCGCCGCTCGCGCTCCGGCGCGCTCGTTGCCCAGCTGACACACAGCCCGGCGTCGGCCTGGTACGCCGGCGGTGCCCAGATCGCCAGCATGGACGACGAGGAAAACCAGTACCGCAAGGTCTCGGTGCACGCCCCGGCAATAAGCACCTTCAGCAGCATCGCCGCAAGCCCGCAGCTCGCCGGCGTTTTCAATCCGGCGAAGATCAGGGCGTTTGACCAGTTGTCGGCGGTGCCGCTGGGCGCCTACGAGCCCGTGGTGGCGGCGCCTGCGTCGGCGGCGAGCCGGAAAGCGCTGCACGGGAGCGATCTGCTGCCGAATCAGAACCTGGGCGGTTATGTCAGCCAGCCGGTTGACCTGGTCACCTCACTGTCCGCGCTTCCGGCCCTGGAGAACTCCGGCTACTACGGCACGGACGCGCATGCCGGTGATCCGATCAGCGTGATCCGGATCCGGGTGGCCGGGGTGACCGGTCCGAACCCTGTGTCGCTGGCACGCATCCGCGAGGTGGCGCAGCAGATCGAGGTCCGCACCCACCTCGACGTCGACATCGTCGCGGGGTCCTCGCCATCGCCGACCACGATCGACCTGCCTGCGGGGAAGTTCGGCCAGCCGCCGCTCACGCTGTCGGAGAACTGGGTCAAGAAGGGCGTCGCTATCGCGATCCTGACCGCGATCGACAAGAACAGCCTCGTGCTGTTCGTGCTGATCCTGGTCGTCTGCGTGCTGTTCGTCGCCAACTCCGCGTCCGCGGCGATCCGCGGCCGCCGCCGGGAGCTCGGCGTGCTGGCCTGCCTGGGCTGGACCCGGCCCCGGCTGTTCGCCGCGGTACTCGGCGAAGTGGCAGCGATCGGCCTGGCCGCCGGGCTCCTCGGCGCCGCCGCGGCGCTGCCGCTGTCATCAGCACTTGGCCTGCACGCCTCACCGGGGCGGGCGGCGCTGGCCGCGCCGATCGCCGTGGCCGTCGCAGTAGTCGCCGGGCTGGCACCGGCATGGCTCGCTGCTAGCGCCGAGCCGCTCGCGTCGGTGCGCCCGCCGGTCCTGGCCATCCGCCGAGCTCGCCAGCCCGGCGGAATCACCGCGCTCGCAGCGGTGAACGTGCTGCGCACCCCCGGCCGGGCGCTGGTCGGTGCGATCAGCCTCGCCGTCGGCATCACCGCCCTGACCATGCTCGCCGCCCTCACCTTCGCCTTCCGCGGCGTGCTCGTCGGCTCGCTGCTCGGCAACGCCGTCGCAGTCCAGGTCCGGGGCGTCGACTACATCGCGGTCATTGCCACGGTCGCTCTCGGCGTGCTGGCTGTCGCCGATGTCGTCTTCCTCAACATCCGCGAACGCGCCCCCGAGCTCGCCACCATCCGTGCACTCGGCTGGCCAGAGTCTGCCATCACCCGCCTGGTCATCACCGAAGGCACCATCATCGGCCTGGCCGGATCACTGGCCGGCGCCGTGCTCGGCCTGGCTGCGGCTGCCAGCTTCGCCGGCCAGTTCCCGGCCACCCTGTACCTCATCGCCATGGCCGCTGTCGCCGGCGGCGTACTCGTCACCACCGCATCGGCGCTGCTGCCCGCACACGCGCTACGCCGGCTGCCTGCCGCACACCTGCTCGCCGAGGAGTAGCATCAGCCGGTTCACCCCGGTAACGCGGATAGAAAGCGGCTTGATGACGATCGCAACCGATCTGCGCGAGCGGGCACTGGCATGGATCGCGGCCGACGTCGACGAACAGGACAGGGCCGAACTCACCGCGCTGCTCGCCGACGAATCGCCGGAGGCAGTGGCCGAGCTTGCTGACAGGTTCGACCGGCGGTTGCGCTTCGGCCCGGACGGCCTGCGCGGGCCGGTCGGGGCCGGGCCCAACCGGATGAACCGCGCCGCCGTGACGGCAGTCACCGTGGCGGTCGCCGGCTGGCTGCTCGGCCGCGAACCTGGCGCAGCGCAAGCCGGCGTCGTCGTAGGTTACGACGCGGGACACCGCAGCGAAGAGTTCGCCGAGCAGGCGGCTCAGGTTTTCGCCGGCGCGGGCATCCGGGTGCACTGGATGCCGGGTGCCCAGCCCGCCCCGTTCCTGGCCTTTGCGGTGAGGTTTTTCAGCGCCGCGGCCGGCGTGGTCATCACTGCCGGCCATGGCCCGGCGGCCGGCAGCGCCTACCGGGTGTACGCCGCCGACGGCGCGCCGCTCATGCCGCCAGCCGATACCGACATCCAGGCTGCCATGGGCGCGCTCAGCCCGGTGCCGGCGATGGCGCCGCTCGACAGCCCGCTGATCACCCGGCACGACGATCAGGCAGCGCAGGCGTACCTCGACTCGATCTGCGCGGACACCGGCCGGGCGCCACAGAGCGCGGCCTGGCTGCGGTTCGCGTACACGCCGCTGAACGGCTCGGCCGGACCGCTGGCGCTGCGTGCGTTCGAGCAGGCTGGCTACCCGGCCCCGGATCTCGTCGCGTCAACGTCCGCGGACACCGGACAGCCTGGCGCGCTGGAGCTTGCGATCGCGCAGGCGCGTCGATCAGCGTGCGACCTCATCCTGGCGACCGACGCGGACGGCGGCAGGCTGGCGGTCGCAGTGCCGGACCCGGATGCGCCGGGCGGCTACCGGCAGCTGACCGCCGACGAGCTTGGCGCCCTGCTGGGCGCGTTCGTGCTCGGCAGGATGGCAACCGAACCCGGCGTCGTCATGTCTCAGCAGCTCGTGGTCAGCACCATCGTCTGCGGTTCGCTGCTGTCGAAGATCGCCGCTGCGGCGGGCGCGCAGCACGCGCAGACACTGAGCGGGTTCCAGTGGCTCGTCCGCGCCGCTGACCTGCGACAGGACGTCCGGTTCGCGTTCGGGTACGCCGAGCGGCTCGGCCTTGCCGTCGGCAGCGCGGTGCGGGACGCAGATGGCATCAGGGCCGCGCTCGGGGTACTGGGCCTCGCCGCCGTTGCCCGGTCGGTCGGCGAATCGCTCCAGGACGCCTATGACGCGCTCGAGGTGACGCACGGCGTGCACCTGACCAGCCGGGTGGCAGTGCCGGCCGGAGCTGCGATCGACGTGATGTCCCGGCTGCGCGCAACCGGCCCTGCCGAACTGGCCGGCCAGCCGGTCATCCAGGTAACCGACTACACCGGCGGCAGCTGGGAGCTGCCGTCCGCGGACGTCATCAGTTACCAGCTGCCGGGAGCGCGGGTCGTGATCAGGCCGGCCGAGGCGGAGCCGGTGATCGACGCGTACCTCGAAGTCACCGAACCGGTCACTGGCCGCACGCTGGCAAGCGCGCGGCAGGCGGCCGGGCAGCGAATGGCACTGCTGCGAGCTGCTGTCGGCGACCTGCTGGGCTGAGCTAACCGCCGGCTGGGCCTACGCTTTCGGCTAATTCATCACTACGCTTTTCTCGCGACTGCAATCCGGCGCGGGAGGGTCACGGCATGGGCGGACGGCGTGCGGCACGGCTCGCGGCTGCACTCGTAGCGCTAGCGGCCCTGACTGTACTGACAGGGCTGACGCAGGGACTCAGCTCGGGGGCTCCGGCCCGCGCCGCAATCCGCGCGGCCGCGGCAGGCCTGCACGAGGCAGCGCTGGAAGCAGTCGCCTGCCCGCGCTCGACGTTGTGCATCGCTGTCGGCCGCCGAGCGAGGCCGCACGGCCAGTATCCGTTCGCTGAGCGGTGGAACGGAAGTTCCTGGAAGATCCAGGCGATCCCGCCCCCGAAGGCGAGCGACGCGTTCCTCGTCGCCGTATCCTGCCCCGCCGCGAATGACTGCACGGCCGTCGGCGGCGAGGCCAGCTCGGCACAGCAGTTCGGGCTGCTCGCCGAGCAATGGAACGGCCATCGCTGGCGGGTCACGCAGACCGGCGATCCGGCGGGGGTCAGCGCCGGCAACCTCGCAAGCGTCTCGTGCGCCAGCGACGATAACTGCGTGGCCGTCGGCATGTCGCAAGGGACCACACGTGACTTCGCCCTGTCGGAGCGGTGGAACGGGCGGGCCTGGAAGGTGCTGAAGACCGCCAGGGTGCGCCGGTCAGCGGCACTGACCGGCGTGGACTGCACCCGTACCGGCTTCTGCATGGCCGTCGGCGAGATCGCCCGTTCCGGTCAGTCTGGCGAGGTCGCCATGGCCCAGGACCTGACGAAGGGAGCCTGGCACCGGGTCGGAGTTCCGGCCACGGCCGGCTCCGAGGTGACGATCCTCTTCGACACCTGGTGCGGCAGCCGGTACTCGTGCCTGGCGGTGGGCGAATCTGAGGGTGCGAGCGAGACGGCCATCGCGGCGAAGTGGACAGGATCAACCTGGACGCCGCAGGCCCTGTCGGGCGCGGCCAATCAATCTCTGACTGGCATCTCCTGCTTGAGTTCGGCGCGCTGCATGGCCGTCGGATCAGGCGGCACCCGCCCGGTCAGTCAGCAGTGGACGGACGCGAACTGGACTCCGGAGGCGACCGGGCCGGTTACCGGAACGTCGTTCGCCTCGCTCAACCAGGTCTCGTGCCCGACCGGCACCCGGTGCATCGCCGTCGGTACACGGAGCAATGGCGCGCTCGGCGCTGTCGGAAAACCGCTGGCCGAGGAGTGGAGCGGCAGCACCTGGCGCGTGCTGCAAACACCGAACCCGTAGTAGCGCGACCGCATGAGCTTAGGGGAGGAAGCTGTGCCCGATCTGATAGGCCCGGATGGGCTTGAGCCTGACGCCGTCTTGCCGCAGTGCCTGGACAACCAGTATGTGTCCGACGCCATCTTTGCCGATATGTGCAGCCGCGGAGTCGACTATCAGGACCCGGCAGTCGCAAGCGCGCGTGAATTAGACTTCCGCAACGAGTTCATCAGGTCAATCGTCTACTCGTCGCAGGTCGTAATCCAGCGCGCCTTTCTGAAGAACAGCGATTTCCTGTACAAAAACTACCTGCCTGCCGACAAGAAAAATTTCGACGCATTCGCGGCGCTCATGAGGCAGCATGCAATAGTGCCTTATCTCTGGGCTGAGTCGTCCCTCAGCGAGGATCTGGCGTTTAACCTCCGCGAGGAAGGCGATCGTGCCCTGCAGGAACTCCTGAGAGAAGTCGGGGACGATGTGCGTTGTGTCCGGCTCGCCGTTGGCGAGAAGGACAATCTGGACGCCACTAAGGCGCTGGCAACCGCTTTCGGCACCGGCCTTATCAGGCTGCAGCTCCTCGACAGCGAGCAGAGAAATGAGATGGCGTCCGAGCTATTCGCCGATCCTGCGGTCTTGCAGGCGGACGGGATGTGGCAGGCGTTCGAGTCCGCCCTGGACGGGCTCGCCGATTACGCCTATGCCAAGCCACGAGAGCTTCGCCTGGAGAACAAGACCTTCACCCGCCAGTTCGTCTACAGAGACTTGTTCGCCGCGGGCGCAGACGACAAGACGCGGGGCGAAAACGTGGCGCTGGGTAGGTTCCGGCCGGCCGGGCCCGATGACCCGTTCTTGCTCGAGCTGAAAAAGTACGTCGACCTGGTGTACAACACGAACCTGCCGGATCATCTCCGGCGCTACACGTTCACGCCTGCCAACATGCCGTCGAGGATGGCTCTGCGGGACATGCCAGTCTCCAGCCTCGGGCACGATCAGATAGGTTCCGTCATCGGCAATCGAGACGGCCTCGAGTGGATCCGGCGCACGTTTACGGCTGCGGCTGAGTCGGCGATGGACCTGCCGCTGTTGCGTGACCTCACCGTCTCCGACGTGCTCGCGATACGCGCGCTGCCTGAGTGGGAGGCTTTCAAGACGGCGCAGGCTGGAATTCTGGTTGATCCCCTGCACTGCCTCGATAACATGCCGGCGTTCCAGCAGTCCTTCGACCAGTTCCAGCGGGCCCTGTCGGACTGGTATTACGACACCCATCAGCGCGAGGCGAGCGTCAAGCGCTACAGCAACTTCGTGTCGCTCGCGCTGTGCATCGGCGGGATCGTGGTGGTTGCGGGCTCCCATCTCGGGCCGATCCCGCATGATCTCGGGGCCGCGGGCGTTCCACCCGCGGTGGCAAAGCTCCCGAACAAGATAACGAGCTACGCGGCGAAGCTGCTGGTAGGCGTCTACGATCACCAGCGGGAGCGACTCGATTCCGACAGGGCCTACACGATCGAGCTCATGCGGACGAACCAGGAGCTGTCCCGGTCGGACATCCTTGACCTGATCGCCGGCATCACCGGAGGCCAGGACGGCGCGCTGCCCGGCGCTCGCGGCCTTGTCGCCGACCACGGCATCCAGTGAGGTTCACAGCAGGCGCTTCGCCTTGGCTCGCGCATAGGCCGCAAGCAGGTAGCCGTCGTCGAGAACGCCCGCAGAGATCATGCGTTCAAACTCGGACGTTTCGATCGGACGAATCTCGGTGATCCCCTCGACCTGCTCCGGCTTCCCGTAAGCCTCGACGTCGGCCAGGTAGAGCGCTACCCGGCCGTTGCCGGCACCGGAGTCTGAGTACATCTCGCCGAGGTCAGTCAGCGATATCCCGGACGCCCCTATCTCTTCCGACAGCTCGCGCATTGCATCCTGCTGCGTGTTGGCGGTCGACCCGAATCCCCTGGTGCCACTTCCTCGTAGCGTGGCGGAAATGCCGGATCAGCAGAATCCGGCCCCGCCAGCGCGGGAGCGTGACAACGCCCAGTACCTCCGGAAACACGTTCATCATCCGGATGTACGTGCCGAGTGACCCGTCGCTGTAACGGACCGCGTCACGCAATATCAGCGCGTACTGATCCCTGAACGCCACCCCGACACGAGCCCACTCCGCCGGCGCGCCAGCAGCTGACAGACGGCTCGCCACGTGGTCTTCGGCCTGACGTATCTGTTCTTCATCGAGCAGAATCGTGAAGGCGGCATCGGGCGGATTGACGAAGAACTCCGGGTGAGATGCGATGATCGCGCGGTAGTCGTCCCGCCCGGATGTCATCATCTGCCCGGCCTGGTTGCATGCTCGCGAGTCGTCGGCCACAGGTGCAGCGTAGGCCGTGAGCGGGGTCAGACTTGGTAGCGAGGCAGGCGAACTCAGGTGAGATCACCGAGGAGCCGCGATGGCAGGCGACCTGATCACCTTGTTGCTGTGCGGTGACGTGATGCCGGGCCGTGGTGTCGACCAGATTCTGCCGCATCCTGGCGCCCCGGAGCTGCGGGAGCCCAGCGCGAGTGATGCCGGGGTTTACGTCCGGCTAGCCGAACAGGTCAGCGGGCCGATTCGGTGCCCGGTTAGCTTCGACTGGCCATGGGGCGACGCGCTGCGGGTGGCGGACGACTTGGCACCGGACGTACGCGTGATCAACCTGGAGTGCACCGTGACCCGTAGCAATGAGTTCGCTTCAGGCAAGGCCGTTCATTACCGGATGGAACCGTCGAATCTGCCCTGCGTGGCCGCCTTCAGGCCGGACGCATGCGCGCTCGCCAACAATCACATACTCGACTTCGGCCGCTCCGGGCTCACCGACACGGTGCACTGGCTGGCGGAAGCCGGACTGGCGGCGGTCGGCGCCGGGCGCGATCTGGCGCAGGCACAGCAGCCCGTCGCTGTTCCGCTGCCCGGCGGAGGCCGTGTGCTGGTCTTTTCCTGCGGGGCTGAGTGCAGCGGTATCCCGGCGTCGTGGGCCGCGGCTCCCGGCCGGCCCGGCCTGGATCTGCTGACTAGCCTTGGCGACGCTCCCGCCGGCAGTCTCGCCAGGCGACTGGGCGAGGCTAAAGAGACTGGCGACCTAGCCGTCGTTTCCATTCATTGGGGTTCTAACTGGGGCTATCAGGTGCATCGCGACCAGGCCCGCTTCGCCCGCCTGCTCATTGATGCCGGTGCTGACCTGATCCATGGCCATTCCTCCCATCACCCCCGTCCGATCCAGATCTACAACGGCAAGCTGATCCTCTACGGGTGCGGCGACTGCATCGATGACTACGAAGGGATCAGCGGGTACGAGCACTTTCGTGACGACCTGCGGCTGCTGTACTTCGCCACCCTGCGGCGCGGCACCGGCCAGCTAACTGACCTGCGGATGGCGCCCATGCAGGTACGCAAGATGCGGCTGCAGCGCGCCCGCCAGGCGGACAGTAAGTGGCTCGCCGCAGTCCTCAACCAGATCAGCCGGGCCGGCGGGGCACCTATCAACCTCCAGCCCGGCGGCATCCTCTCCCTGGCTCTCTGAGCGGGTGTCACCTGGCTACATATGAAGATGCGCACGCCCGTGAGTGACGGTTTCGACGTCGGCAGTAGCCTCGCGCAGCAGCCGGTGCGCCAGATCCGACAAAGCGCGGGCGACTGCGAGTTCCTCTCCGATCTTCGTTACGTTCTCGTCAGCCGGGTTACGGCGCGCTGTTCCGTGACCGGTCAGGTCGGTGCCGCCGCTCACCGGCAGCCGAGCTTCGGCTTCCGTGCTGTCTTCGCGCGCGGAAACATCCAGCGTGACCGACCACTCGCCTATCGTCCTCATGCCTAACACCTCGCTTTCCGCGATCCTCTCCGCGGCTACTTGTCATAGACACTTCCCGCAAGATCGCGCGGACAAGCGCTAGGTGCCGGTACTAGAGCGGCTAGTCGGACACCGCGAGTATCACGTCGGACGCCTTGACGATGGCTGTCACCTGCGTGCCCTCGGCCAGGCCGAGTTCGTCCGCGGCTTCCACCGTGATCGAGGCGACGAGCCGGACGCCGCCCGCGTCCAGCGACACGTTCGCCGTTGCCTCGCCCCTGGTCACGCTCGTGACCGTTGCGTTGATCTTGTTGCGCGCGCTGAGTCGCATAGCTGCTCCGATCTCTCTGTCAGTGAAGCCGGTCGATGTCATTCAAGCCCGTCGATGGCATATTTGCCCGGCCGCCAGCCGGGTGGCAAGCTCATTGCCATGACAGACCGGCACGAGCACCACGGTCGCGAGAACCACGGTCGCGAGAACCACGTTCACGACGCCAGCTGCGCGGTAGCGCACGGAACGGCCAGCCTCAGCGGGTCGGCTACGGACAAGGTGCTAGCCGCGGTCTTCGCCTCGCCGGTCGCGAGTTACCTGCTGCGTTACGGAGCGGACGCGGGGTACCGGGCGGTGCTGGTGGAGCCGGACCCCGAGCGGTCGAAATCCGTGGCGGCCGACGGCTTCGAGCTGGCCGACAGCCTGGATGGCATCGACCCCGGCAGCGCGGACGTCGTCGTCACCGATCACCACCGGCCTGAGCTCGGAGTTCTGCTGCGCGACGCGCTAGCGGCCCAAGTCCGCTGGGTCGGCATCATGGGCAACCCGCGGCACGAGGGGCCGCATGTCGCCGCGCTGACCGAACTTGGCGTGCCGGCCAGCGAGATCACCAAGGTGCACCGGCCGATCGGTGTGAACATCGGCTCCCGTACTCCGGCCGAGATCGCCATCGCGACTATGGCGGGGCTCATCGCAGACCGCAACGGCAAGCCCGGCGGGTTCACGTTCTGACCAGTGGCGCGGTACCCCTGGCCCGCAAGCTCGGCATCGGAGAGGGCGACGAGGTTGCGCTGATCGGCGCGCCCGAGCGGTTCGAAGACACCTTCGGGGATCTACCGGATGTGGCCAGCCTGCACACCGACTTGGCAGACGACGCCCGCTATGACGTGATCGTGGCCTTCGTCACCGGTCGCGCTGAGCTGGAGGCAGAGCTGCCGAGACTCCGCGCCCGGATGGCTCCCGCGTGCGGATTGTGGATCGCCTGGCCCAAGCGGTCCAGCAGAGTGCCCACTGATGTCACCGACCAGGTCATCAGGGACGTCGCGCTGCCGACCGGGCTGGTGGACAACAAAGTGTGCGCCATCGACGAAACGTGGTCGGGGCTGCGACTGGTGATCCGGCGGGAGAACCGGGGCTGAATCAGGGTTGGCTCCGGGTGCTTCCTGATGTGCGGCCGGCGCCGCGGAGCGCAGGCTAGCTGACATGGACAGCAACACCGAACGGCCGCAGCTACGACGGCCTGCCAGGGGCCGGATGGTGGCAGGCGTCTGCGTCGCCATCGGCCGGCACTTCAACATCGACGTGACGATCGTCCGGCTGGTCTTCGCCGTGCTGACAATCGTCGGCTTCACCGGGCTGGCCTATCTGGGCAGCCTGCCCCTCTACCTGGGCGGGATCCCGCTTTATCTCGCTTGCTGGCTGCTGATCCCCGAGGAGGGCAGCGACCAGTCCATCGTCGGCGGTTTCATGAAGAGCAGGCAGCACGGGCCGGAGTGAAGCCTCCTGGTGAGCAGCCGGCCGGCGACTTACTCGACCAGCAGCTCACCCTCGAACCTGCCGAGGTCCTCCCGGTACAGTTCCAGGCCGACGCCATTGGGGTCACGGAAGTACATGCTGTCGTCAGCACCGCGGTCCGGACCCAGGTAGTCCACGCCGGCCGCATCGAGCTTCTTCTTCGCCTCAGCGAACTGGCTGGCCGACACCGAGATGGCCAGGTGCTGAACGCCGCCGATGGTCTCCTGCCAGGCAGGGTGATCATGACCAGGGAAGTCGAAGAAGCCGAGCAGGTTGTGATTGCCGATGTCGAAGAAGAAGTGGTTAGAGCCGGCGTAGTCGCGGTTCTCCACCAGTTCGACCAGCGGGAAGCCCAGGAACTCCTGGTAAAACTTGATCGTCTCCTCGGCGTCGGAACAGATCAGCGCCAGGTGATGCACGCCGCTGACTGTCGTGGCCGGGCGGTCAGCCAGCGGGCGCAGATACCGCTGGCGCAGGTCCTCCCGGCGGGCCCGAACGCGGGCAAGCTCCTCGCCTTGTGGCTCTGGCATTGGCTGACTCCTTACGTCGCAACACCAGTGTGCCAGTCTTCGGGATTCATGCGATGCCTGAGCACCCAGCCCTGCAGGCCGTGTGCGTGGTCCGCCAGTCGCGAACCAGGCACGGCGACCGTCGGGCACGCCGCGTGCGCCAGGCAGTACCTGCTGACTCTGCAGGCCAGCAGACGCCGCAGCGCACCGTGCCGGCCGGCGCCGATGACCAGCACATCGCCTGGCCGGCTGGCTACGTCGGTGAGCACAAGACCCGCCTCCCCCCTGATGACCGCAGGGCTGAACGGCAGATCGGCAGGCGGCCCGCCAATGGCAAGGTCTATTGCCGCCCACAACCGGTCCCAGGCAGCCTGCGTCCAGATCTGACGAAGCGGCGGGCACGGGTTCCGGCGGTCTGCCATATCGCCGCCTGGCGGCGTCCATGCGAGCACGGGCGTGAGCACCGCGCTGCTGTCCCTGGCCATCTCGGTCGCGTACCGCAAGGCCTGCAGACTGCCCGCTGATCCGCCCACGCCGACGACCACTCTCCGCAGGTACACCTCAGGGCTCCTTCCCCGCGCTGAGGCTCCCAGTCAATCGCGGGAATCTCGGCACGGGCCGTGCCCTAACAGGCTCCATGCGGCCGGGCTGCAATAGCTAGCAGCGTTCATACGAAAGCGACTGTTACCGCCACAGGCGGGCCGATACGTCCGGTCCTCGTCCCAGATTGTGATGCTGAATGTCTTTTGATAGTGTCTCTCTTATACGACAAGCTAGCACGATCTTGAGGAGGCGCACCGATGCGCGATGCTCAGCCCGTGACCGCACGTGGCAGCCGCCGCTGGTGGGCGCTCGGAGCGCTGGCAATCAGTGTCCTGGTCGTCGGCCTTGACCTGTTCGTCCTCTCGCTTGCCCTGCCGACACTGGCCGTCGACCTGCACGCTTCCACCGGCGACTTGCAGTGGTTCGTCGATGCTTACAGCCTCGCTCTGGCGGCGGCGTTGCTGCCGGCTGGCCTGCTCGGCGACCGGATCGGCCGCAAGAAGCTGCTGATAGGCGCGCTGGTGGTCTTCGGCGCCGCGTCCGGGACCTGCGCTTACTCGTCGTCGACCGGCGAACTCATCGCGGCGCGGGCGGTGCTGGGGCTGGCTGCCGCAGTCATCCTGCCGCTCGCTCTGGCTGTGCTGCCGGTAATGTTCACGCCCGAGGAACGTCCGAAGGCGATCGCGGTCGTCGGCGGCGCGACCTTCCTGGGCTACCCGCTCGGCCCGATCCTGGGCGGCTGGCTGCTCGATCACTACTGGTGGGGCTCGGTCTTCCTGATCAACGTGCCGATCGTCGTGCTAGCACTCGCA
>Ga0335072_10011395_pt1 | contig 12739 bp, 8 predicted proteins | sample Lox_Sample_21_FD_206725 | JGI IMG/M metagenome (GOLD analysis project Ga0335072, IMG submission 206725) | Soil microbial communities from Loxahatchee National Wildlife Refuge, Florida, United States - Lox_Sample_2.1 | ecosystem: Environmental > Terrestrial > Soil > Wetlands | place: USA: Florida...
GGTGCGAATTACATCAACCACCTGGGCGCGGAGATTGAAGGATACACCTCCGATCAGATCAATAACCTCACTAACATGGTGGACAACCCCTTTTACGGGATCATCACAGATCCCAACAGCTACCTGTCGTCTCCGCAGATACAGGAACTCTACCTGCAACTTCCTTACCCGCAGTTTCCCGGAGGGGTTACGACGGATGCCTGGCCGATTGCAAACTCGACGTATCACTCGCTGCAGCTTGTGGCGGAGAAGCACTACTCCAACGGCCTGCAGTTTCTGGCGTCCTATGTGTGGTCGAAATCGATCGACGATTCATCGGTTCCCGATGACAACACCACCTGGCTGGGCAGCTTTACGAGCCTTCAGGATCCGAATAAACCGTGGTTAGAGCGGAGCCTTTCCACATTCGATATTCCACAGGTTTTCCAATTCAGCTACACGTACGATCTGCCCTGGGGGCGCGGCAAAGCGTTGCTGAGCAACATGCCGCCTGTTTTGGATGTGATTCTCGGCGGATGGAAAACGAACGGCGTGTGGCGTGTCAACGGCGGCCGTCCACTTGCCTTCTCCACGTACGATGGAACATCGCTACCGACTTATGGAGCGCAGAGGCCCAACCTGGTTAACGCGCCGAAGCGGACCCACGGAAGCGACTCTACCTGGATCAACGACTACATCTCGAACCCGGATTCGCTTGTATTACCGCCCGTGTACACCTTGGGGAATACCCCGCGCGCGACGGGGCTGATCCGGTCGCCGCTGGCCTTCAACACCAACATGTCGATCAACAAGGACTTCCCTCTGGAGAAACTGCGCGAAGGACTGACACTGGAACTGCGCCTTGAAGCGGAGAACGCACTCAATCATCCTGTCTTTGGCACGCCTGATACCTCCGTTGACGATCCCAACTTCGGGGTCATCAGTTATACGGCGAACTCGCCGCGGCAGGTGCAGTTAGGCATGAAGGTGACATTTTAAGCAACGAGGATGCCGTAGTCTCGTCCACATCGGGGTGAGACGTCCGAATCCCGATTTTCAGTCCTACGCCTGCCGGCGGCCATCCGCAGCACGGCGGCGTCTGGATGTTTTTCACGCGTCAGTGGCTTCGAGGTCGAGGATGCACTATTCATCTTTGCGAACTTTTCCAATTTATGCCGCGGTTTTCTGCTCCGGGGTCGGCTATTTAGCTACGGCGGCGCTGCCTCAAACCGTGAAAGTAGATGTGACAGCCGGGAAGGCGGTCGCCTTCGATCCGGACAAGGCGATGGGAACGACGCTGGACATTCTTCCCGCGACCGACTTGGACAAGGTATTCTCTGAGCCGATTGTAAAGGCCGGGCTCTCGGCAGGTTGGGGACCGATCTCGTATCGCCAGAACACGGAACTTACATATGATGTTTGGCACTGGAATCCCAACGGAAGATGGAGCGACGAGAAGCACAAGAACGGCTATTTCGTTGGCGATGCCGAGCCGCGGGAGTTCCTGAGCAAATCTTACGGATACCGGTTGCCGCACCGGGGAACTACGCGAAGCGATTCCGGGCAGGATGAGTATTCGCGCATGACGGACGGTGATTTGTCCACCTACTGGAAGAGCAATCCTTACCTGAGCAGCAGGTTCACGGGCGAGCCGGATTCAGCGCACCCGCAGTGGGTCGTGATTGAGTTTGCGCTGCCGCAGGAGATCGATGCAATTAAGATTGACTGGGCCAACCCGTACGCGACGAAGTACGTGGTGCAGTATTGGACAGGAAAGGAAGACGCGCTCAACAAGCAGGCTGATGGTTTATGGATGGAGTTTCCGCACGGTGCCGTTACTGGCGGCACAGGTGGAAGCAGCGTGCAGCGGCTTGCCGATCACCCTGTTCTGACACGATTTCTCCGCATCCTGATGACGGAGTCCTCGAATACTTGCGATACCCATGGGTCAGATGACCCGCGGAATTGCGTCGGGTATGCGATTTCAGAGATTTCGGCGGGCGATTTCAATGCACTCGGCCAGCTGGTCGATATCGTGAAGCACACGCCATCACAGGCGCAGACGCTCACTCAGGCTTCTTCCGTGGATCCCTGGCACAGCGATGAAGGTGTCGTTTCTTCGCGGATCCAGGTGGGATTCGATCTGTTCTTCACAAGCGGCTATACCAATCATCTGCCTGCGATGATTCCGATTGCCATGATCTATACGACACCAGAGGACAGCGCAGCGGAGATTGCGTACATCGAAAAGCGGGGATATGCAGTTTCGTACGTCGAAATGGGTGAAGAGCCGGATGGAGCCTACATGGTGCCGGAGGACTATGCGGCACTCTATGTGCAATGGGCAGCAGCACTGCACAAGGTTGACCCAAAGCTGAAGCTCGGAGGGCCCATTTTTACCGGCGAGAATACCGATATCAAGACCTGGCCGGATGCCGAGGGGCGCGCATCGTGGATGGGGCGCTTTGTCGATTACCTGAGGTCGCACGGCAAACTGGACGATCTGGCGTTCGTCTCCTACGAGCATTATCCGTTTGATCCCTGCCAAGTGAATTGGTCAGATTTATTCCGTGAGCCACAACTTGTGGAACAAAACATCAGCGACTGGCGTGAGGACGGCGTTCCGAACAACGTGCCCCTGATGATCACCGAGAGCAACGTATCGTGGTCACTCACGGATCCGATGCAGGATGTGTTTTCGGCGCTGTGGCTGGGAGACAGTGTTGGAGCTTTTCTAACCTATGCCGGACCGAATGCCGCCTACTATCACTCGCCCGTGCAGCCGGAACCGCTGCGGCCTGGATGCCAGGCATGGAGCACCTACGGCAATTTTGTGGCGACCAAGGACCTCGAAATCAAACAGTATACCGCGCAGTATTTTGCGAGCCAGATGTTGAATCTGGACTGGGTCGAACATGGCAAAGGAACGCACTTGCTTTATCCCGCAACGGCCGATCTGTTGGACGACGCAAAGCACGACCTGATTACCGCGTACGCGGTCAAACGGCCGGATGGCGAATGGTCGCTGCTGATCATCAACAAAGATCCGAGCAACACCTATGAGGTGAAGATCTTGTTCGAAGACAGCCACAAGAACACCGCGGCTCAGTTTGAAGGGCTGGTGAAGATGACCACTTTCGGCGCGGCGGAATATAAGTGGCATTCGTCCGGCGCTACGAGTCATGCGGACCCTGACGGTCCGCCCAAGCGCAGCACTGCGCGATGGTCGCCAGGCCAGTTGGTTGTGCTGCCAAACGCTTCGATGACGATCCTGACGGGTACAGTCGGCGGAGGCTAGCCGTCTCTCTTCAATCCGACATCCATTTTGCTTGCATCTCTCCCCATGTTAGGGCTAGAGTCCCTCAATCTCAGGTACATCTCGGTTGCAGGAGCGAGGGATGAAAAACCTGGCCGGCCCGAGTTCACCGCATATAAGGACGGGAGCAATGTTCCAGCAGAACGCGGCATCCGGCCTCGTCTTCCTGACCGAAGTCTCTTGCAGTCTCGGCAATTGCGATGTGGCCTGCGTTCGCCAGCGTGAAAATTCCATCGAGCGAGATTCGGATACAGCAGGCTGTCGTAAAGCCGAGTTGCCCCTGCGCAATGAGGACACTGTTGAGGCCGCTGAGAATATCCGCAGGATCATGCGAGTCCTCACGTCGGATTGCACCGAGGATCATGGCAACGCGCATCGCTGGTGTCAGTCCTTTGCCGGAGACATCGCCGAGAATGGCCGTAAGAGACCCATAGTGTCAACCGATTCCGTGACTGTAACTCATTGAAATTAAAGCGCGCTGATGGCGCTGAACAAATGCAAGGAAGAGGTCAAGAGTCGAGCGAGGAGCGTGTCGTCGCCGTGTCAAAAGCTCTCCAAAAACGCAACTCCTAAACCTCACAAAATCAACGGCCGGATCTCACCGATCCGGCCATGTGAAAACGTATAGGTTCAAATACAGGTTTACCTGAACAACGACTCAATCCGGTACCAGAGCTGGTGCATAAGAAGTTTTCCCGGCAAGGAGAACGCTGTGCGAGCTGAACTCCTCATCTGGACATGGGACGAGCGGGGTGACATGCAACGGAAGCTAAAGACAATCGTAAGGAAGTCATGAAGTAAGTTGGGAGTTTGCAGGAGTTGGTTGTGTTTTCTTGAATATCTGTGGAAGACTATAGTCAATCCGATGCAACTGCGTTCCCCGTTCGCAAAGTCGTTTCTTCTTCTGATTGCCTTTGTCGCTCCGTGCTTGTTGGCGCAGGACGGCTTACGGGGAGCTTTGTCGCATTCCGTGAACTCAGGCGAGATCGGATCATCATCCCTCGGATCAATGCTGGTAGCAGCTGATTTCGATAATGATCAGAAACCCGATGGAGCGTTGCTTATTGATGTCGGCATCCTGGGCAGCCAGAGGATGTATCGGGTTGAGCTGCATCTCTCTGCCGGCGAAAGCGGGGACTTGGCGTTTGCGGCGAGTGATCCTGCACTCACAATTTCTGCTCAGGACGTGAACCAGGACGGCGCCCCCGATCTCATTGTTGAACAGGCCTTCACGCACAAGCGTGTCCAGATCTGGCTGAATGATGGACACGGGAGGTTCCGGCAAGCGCGAGTTGCCGATTTCCCGGCAGCACCCGACGCACCTTGCCGGTGGCGCGCGGCCAATCCTTCAGAGACTTGTCCGGCCGTCGGCTTGCCGTCACGATTCGAGACGCACCAGGCGGCTCAACTGTTCGAAACCCTTCGCCTTAATTCCTCCTCTTCGCGTTGGAGAGTTCGGCAACAACGACATTCTCTTAACGGCATCATCTCCACTTCAGATTCCCCTCGCGCTCCGCCTATGTCTCTTCCTCTTTGATTTGCCCGTCTTCGAATGAAACCACAAGCGACGACCTGATCGGTCGGACGATTGCGCACAATTCCCATGCTGGATAGAGTGTGAGCCGCTCGGGTTTCCTTCGACCAGTCGCACCATCGATGAGTTCCGGCACACGCAGCGCCGGCGCCGAGGAAGAATATGAAGTCAGGTTCGCCCATGCGGATTCCAGCGGGCACCGTGGCAATGGTCGTTTTGATGGCCGGCATCTGCTCGGCACAGCAGAGCCTCAACTGGGAGCAGGTAAAGTCCAGATTTGAAGCCACCAATCCCACGTTGAAAGCCAACACATTGACCGTAGAGGAAGCGCACGCACAAGAGATCACTGCCTATCTGCGTCCCAACCCACAACTGACGCTATCGACGGATGGAACGCAAATCGTGCCCCATGACGGAGTCTGGCAGCCTTTTAAAGGCACCGATTTCGTTCCGAATGTCAGCTATTTGCACGAGCGCGAACACAAACGCGAACTTCGTCTTGAGAGCGCCAGGGAGGGCTCGCGCATCGCGCAGTCGCAGTCCGAGGACGCCACGCGGAATCTCGAGTTCACGCTCCGTGGGGCATTCGTCAACACGTTGCAGGCAAAAGCACTCCTCGATCTTGCGAAATCCGAACTCGAATACTACGACCACATCATCGCAATGAGCCAGGATCGCCTTCGCGCCGGAGATATAGCGCAGATCGATTTCGATCGCATCGAATTGCAGCGGGTTCAATATGAGTCGGCGATGCAGTCGGCAATTGTGAATCTCCGCACCGCGAAGATTCAGCTCTTGCAGTTGCTCGATGATCGAACGCCGGTGGAGCAGTTCGACGTCTCTGGTCCATTTGACTTTTCCGACTCGCTTAAACCGCTCGATGAATACAGGCAGACCGCGTTGGACACGCGGCCCGATCTGCAGTCCGCGATGCAAACAATACAGCAGGCGGAGACGAATCATAAGCTTGCGGTGGCCAATGGATCGACGGATCCGACGTTTGGCGGTTGGTACACCTATAACGCATCCAACAACAATCCCGGCGGGATTCAGACCCTGGGCGCAAGTGTCAGCATTCCCCTGAGGATCTTCGATCGCAACCAGGGAGAAAAGCAGCGCACGCTTCTCGATATCGATCGAAGCCGTGATGCCGAAGATGCCGCTCGGGCGCAGGTATTCAGCGATGTGGACTCGGCGTATGCGCAGGTGCAAAGCAGCATCGAGCTGCTGAAGCCTTACAAGGACAAATACACGGCGCAGGCTACTCACGTCCGTGACGCGGTGACTTACGCCTATCAGCACGGCGGAGCGTCGCTGATGGACTTTCTGAATGCGCAAAGCGATTACCGTACCGTTCAGCAGGCATACCTGCAACTGATTGGCACTTATCTGACTTCTGCGGCTCAACTCAACCTTGCTGTGGGTCGTGAGGTGATCCAATGATCAATAAAAACCTTAGTCGATTCTTTTATCTGGAGAGAATCCTCGCGTCATGCGGAATCGTTGCAATTGGTCTCTTGGGTTGCAAAGCCCATGACGAAGGAAGCGGAGCTCCGCCTCCGGCAAAGGTGATCGAGGTATCCAACATGAGTTTGATTACCATTCCGGCAAAGGATGTGGCGAAGTTCCCCGTGGTCAAGGCGGGGCAAATGGAGGCGCCTGCCCAACTGAACGCAACCGGAACAGTGTTTCCAGACGTATCGCGCGAAGTGCCCGTCATCTCGCTTGCGAATGGGCGCGTCGTAGACATCCGGACGCGTCTCGACGACAACGTCCAGAAAGGGCAATTGCTCTTCAGTGTGCAGAGCCCCGACGTGACCAATGCCTTCGATGCTTATCGAAAGGCGGTTAACGATGAGCAGATGTCCAACAAGGCTTACATTCGCGCCGAGGATTTGTTCAAGCACGGCGTGATCTCTCAGGCAATGTTGGAGCAGGCAGAGGATGCGGAGAAAGACGCCAGGGCCGATCTGGACGCTGCCGATGCCCAGCTGAAAATATTCGGCCTCGACAAGGCACACCCAAGCAGCATCGTCCACGTGTACGCGCCGATCTCTGGCGTCATCATTGGCCAGAACGTGACCAATGCTGCCGCGGCGGGCGTGACTCTGTCAGGGAGCGCAACAGCATTCACGATTGCCGATCTGAGCGAAGTATGGATTCTATGCGACGTTTATGAGAACGACATCCCGCAATTGCGGGTCGGGCAGCAGGCTCAGATCAGGCTTGATGCATATCCCGACCGGCTTCTCAAGGGCCGCGTCAGCGACATTGGCCCGGTTCTTGATCCATCGCTCCGAACTGCGAAGGTTCGCATTCAGGTTCCCAATCCAGGCATTCTCAAGCTCGGCATGTTCGTAACAGCAACATTCTCGAGCCTGAAAAATAAGACGTTTACGACAGTTCCGGCGGATGCCGTCTTGCACTTGCACGATCGCGATTGGGTTTACATTCCGGTGGGCGACGACCAGTTCAAACGCACTGAGGTCCGAGCCGGGAAGATGCTCGAAGGAAACCAGCAACAAATTCTCTCCGGCCTGGATGCAGGTACCCCGGTGGTGACCAATGCCTTGCTTCTTGAAACAGCGGGGGCTCAGTAATGCTTCGCGGGCTGGTCGAATTCGCGCTCAAAAATCGATGGATGGTACTCGGCGGAACTCTGGTTCTCACGATATGGGGAGTCATTTCGTTCCGAAATCTCCCCATCGAAGCCTATCCGGATGTGGCCAACAACTACGTGCAGATCATTACGCAATGGCCGGGAAGGAGCGCTGAGGAGATCGAACGCCAGGTCACCGTTCCAGTCGAAATTCAGATGGCCGGAATTCCACACCTCACCCACCTGCGATCTACGACTCTTGCGGGCCTCTCGAGCCTCATGCTCATTTTCGATGACGATTCCACCAGCGACATGAATCGCGAGCACGTTTTGGAGCGGCTCGGCCAGGTAAACTTGCCCGCTGGCCTAACACCGCAGATGGGTACGGATTGGAGTCCGGTCGGCCAGATCTTCTGGTACACGCTTGAGAGCAGCAACCCTTCGTACGACGTCATGGAAGACAAATCGCTGGAAGACTGGACGCTCGAGAAATCGTTCAAGGGCGTTCCGGGTGTCGTGGATGTGTCCAGTTTCGGCGGACCAGTCAAGGAGTACCAGATACGGCTCGACCCAGACAAGCTTGTCGCCTATGGCCTTTCCATCGCGCAAGTGGAGCAGCAGATAGAAGCAAACAATACAAACGGCGGCGGCAGCTTTATTGAACAGGGCGCGCAGCAGGTCAATGTGCAGTCGCTTGGACTGTTTCGCTCGGTGCAGGACATCGAGAACACGGTCCTCAAGAGCAATAACGGAACGGCGATCCGGATACGCGACATCGCGACCGTCACGCAGGGCCCGAAAATACGTCTTGGGCAAATCGGGCGTGCCACCCATCGGCCCGACGGAACCATTGTGGACAATCCCGATACGGTTGAGGGGATCGTCTTGCTGCAAAAGGGACAGGCTGCCGATCCCGTCCTGGTCGGCATTCACAAGGAAGTCGAAAAGCTGAACAACCGCATTCTGCCGAAGGGTGTCAAGGTCGTTCCATTTCTCGACCGCTCTGATTTGGTGAAGTTCACTGTGGAAACGGTCGAGCACAACCTCACCGCAGGCATGATTCTCGTCTGCATCGTTCTGTTCCTCTTTCTCGGCAACGTGCGGGGCTCAATCATCGTTGCACTCACCATTCCGTTCGCACTGCTGTTCGCGGCCATCTGTCTCGATCAGATTCACGTTCCCGCTAATCTGCTCTCCCTCGGCGCCCTCGATTTCGGCATGGTCGTCGACGGGTCGGTCGTAATGATTGAAAACATCGTTCGGCATCTGGCATTGCCCGATGATCCGCGCCTGCCGGAGGAACGGATCCGCGACGCGGCCCACGAGGTGCAGCGGCCCGTCTTCTTCGCACGCGGCATCATTATCACCTCCTACCTGCCGATTTTCACCTTGGAAGCGGTTGAAGGACGGCTCTTCAAGCCCATGGCATGGACCGTCTGCTTTGCTTTAACCGGAGCCCTTCTCTTCGCCATCCTCGTTGCCCCTGTTTCGTCTCTCGTTCTCTTTCGCAAAGGGGCGAAGGAGTGGAAGAACCCCTTGATGGAATGGCTCACGCTGCATTACCGTACTTCGGTCCGCGTAGCCATCCTGCATCGTCGCTGGACTGTGGGCATAGCTGGAGCTCTGTTTGTTCTCGCCTTGTACCTTTCATTTGGCGGCCCCATCGGTTCGGAGTTTTTACCCCACCTCGATGAAGGATCGATCTGGGTTCGCGGAACTCTGCCGCCCAGTACAGGACCCTCGGCCAGCATTGACTTCACAAACAAAGCTCGCATCGTAATGGCCTCGTTCCCCGAGGTCATCCAGGTGGTCAGCCAGACTGGCCGCCCTGACGACGGCACCGATACCACCGGTTTCTTCGATACCGAATACTTCGTTGACTTGAAGCCCATGAAGCAGTGGCGGCCTGTCTTTCATCAAAACAAGGAAGCTCTGATCGCTGCCATGGACAAGGAGCTCGAGAAATTCCCTGGAGTCATCTGGAATTTCTCGCAGCCGATCTCCGACAACATGGAAGAAGCTGTTTCGGGGGTTAAGGGCGAATTGGCAGTGAAACTATTCGGAGACGATCTGCGCACGCTCGAGAGCAAGGCTGAGGAAGTCCAGGCGCAGATGGCTACTGTACGCGGCGTCGAGGACCTCGGTATCTTCCGCATCATTGGTCAGCCGAATCTCAACTTCGCGGTGGATCGCGCTGCGGCTGCGCGCTGGGGTATCAACGTTGCAGATATCCAGGACGCTATTCAAACCGCCGTCGGTTCCAATGCTCTTACCCAGGTACAGCAGGGCGAGGCTCGCTATGATGTTACGCTCCGCTATCAGAAACAATACCGGGATACGAAAGAAGCCATTGAGAACGTTCGATTGCTCGCGCCGTCCGGAGAGCGCGTAAGCCTGGCGCAGCTCACAACCGTCTCAACCGACGACGGCGCTGAGGAAATTTATCGCGAAGGCGGTCAGCGATACATCGCAATCAAGTATTCCGTACGGGGACGCGATCTTGGATCGACAGTCTCTGAAGCAATGAACAGAGTCGACCACAATGTCCGGTTACCGGCCGGCTATCACTTGGAATGGGCTGGCGAGTTTGAGAGCCAGAAACGCGCCGACAAACGAATGGCTCTTGTCATTCCCGTTACCATACTTGCCATCTTTCTAATCCTCTATGTTATGTTTCGTTCCTATAAGTGGACGATCCTTGTACTAGTTTCGGTGGGTCTGGCTTCGATCGGCGGTCCGCTCGCCCTGCTCCTTACTGGAACCAACTTCTCCGTGTCATCCGCAGTCGGATTTCTGGCCCTCTTCGGCGTTTCTGTGGAGACCGGCGTCATCATGCTTGAGTACATCAACCAGTTACGCGCCCGGCGAAGAGCCGCCGGAGAAACCAATCATGAACATATTGTCGAATCGGCAATCGAAGGGGCTGTGCTTCGTCTTCGGCCCATCTTGATGACGATGCTGGTCGCTACACTCGGACTACTGCCTGCGGCAATGTCTCATGCCATTGGCTCTGATTCGCAACGTCCCTTTGCAATCGTCATTGTCGGCGGTTTGATTGCGAACTTGATCATCGGCGCTTTTCTAATGCCCGCTCTCTATGTCTGGATGGCACGAGAAGATGACGCCCTGCCGGAGTCCAATGGAAATCATTAACGCCGATGTTGAGAATATCTGTCGTAACACACAACAGAATTGCTGTCTGAGCCCATCGGTTTTCAGGTTTTGAGATTTGGGCCAATAACAGGGGTTCACTTATTTTGTCGAGCGATCGAACCCAAGAGCACCCAGAGGACCCCCAGAAAGAAGAGGACATGGCTGCAAGTAACTGATTTGTAATGTGATATGGTAGGCACGACTGGATTCGAACCAGCGACCTCTTCCGTGTCAAGGAAGCGCTCTAACCAACTGAGCTACGCGCCTGCGCATGAAGACTGAATGCGCGTTTGCTCCGCGCACCAGAGACAAGTTTAACAGCATCGCAGTTAGGCGAAAAGCACGGTATTGCCGCTCTGTTCGGCAAAGCTGAGGCGCGAGTTGTTGTGTGTTTCGCTCGCCAGACGGCAAAAGAGCCGAAACACCCGTGACGTTCGCAAGGGATGGGCTCGTCGGGGCTCGTCGGGGCTCTTAAATTCGCCACTCCTCCGATGGTTTTCTGGCAGGCACTTTGCGGGATGCTGTACCATCGTTGACGAACGGAGCGATGTGGCCGCTTGCCGGCCTGCGCTCGGTTGCTCGCGCCATGGCAGAGGTTGTGACTTCCAAACTGAACCCGCTGCGGTCGGCCCCCAACCTGCTTTCGCTGTTCCGAATCTGCCTCGCGCCTTTTCTGGTTGGGGCCATCCTCGAACACCGGTTCCGGCTGGGGTTCATCCTGTTTCTTGTCGCCGGCGTCACCGATGCACTCGATGGTCTTCTTGCCAGGGCGCTGAAGCAGCGCACCGTGGTTGGCCAATACCTTGACCCTGTCGCCGACAAGCTCTTGTTGAGCACCCTGTTTCTCGTGCTCCTGTATGAAGGCCTGATGCCTTTGCGCGTCACCATCCTGGTTTTCGGCCGCGACGTTTGCATCCTGCTGGTTGCCGCCATTCTCTATGCCGCGGCGGGGCGACGAGAGTTTGCGCCCAGCCTGGTAGGCAAAGCAAACACCCTGGCCCAGGTAACCCTGGTTGCTGTCGTGCTCCTGCATCAGTTGACGCAAGAGCCCTGGGTGGTAGCACTGCGCCTGATTGCGCTTTGGGCCACGATGATCCTGACGGTCGCATCCGGGTTGGATTATGCCTGGCACGTCGCGCATCCTCGCGCCAGCGCACCGACAAGCCAAGGCACGAAGTAAGACACGGATCCGCGTTCCGCCGTCAGCGAAAGGCGCTCGCGAGATCACAAAGCTGTGTTGGGGATTCTTGAGGGAGCTCTTATTCGTCCTCTGAGATTTCTTCCTCGTCGGCGATTTCTTCAATCGCCATGTCGTGGAACTCGTCGGAGTCAAAGACTTCGCCACACTCCAGGCACTCAACAAACTCGGTGTCTTCGTGCCGGGAGACGATTCGTACCTTTGGATGTTTACAGGCGGTCGCCATTGGATCGGTGTCAGTTGAATTTAGATGCTCTTTCCGCCAGATTGTAGCGATGTTTCCCCCAATTTCAAACGGCTTTTTGTTGAATCTTTGCGCGGGTCGACACTTCCGGGCCGGTCCCCATCGCGGGTCCGCTGCCGATCTGGTCATGAGGCTCTTAGCGTCATAAACCACTCATTCCTAATCCCGATCGCGGATGGCGGCGGGCCGGCCAACCAAGGCCGGACCGGAACCTCTGCTGGAGACTCCGCGACGACACACCCAAGCAGGGGCCAGGGGCCGGACTGGATTGGTCGGAGTTGCAGCGCGAAAAAAGAGGCAAAGATTTTGTGGAAAAGCGCGAATTTTCAAGGGGGGGTGGGGTACCTCTCCGTGTTGGGGCGGCCACACCGTGCTGTGCCGAGCGGAGAAACTGACATAGTTCGATGATGCGCTTTTTGTCGAGTTAACAGGCAACGAAGGCTGAAGGAATTTCAGGAGTGGAATGTTGAGGTTAGCTGATTGCGGGAAGCCGGAGGGCTTGACATCTCCGGCAGCGGCATCGATCCGCTCATACCGGGATCGGGTTCCTCTCGGTGAATTGCCTCTGGTGCCAGTACGGATAGACAGGCGTGACTTTGCTGGCCTCGTCGAGCCTGCCGACTTGTTTGCCCGTCAGGCTCCAGCCGGTTGCGCCAAGGTTCTGCCGCAGTTGCTCTTCGTTGCGCGCGCCCAGAATGAGTGAGGCGACCGTGGGC
>Ga0335072_10011396_pt1 | contig 12738 bp, 10 predicted proteins | sample Lox_Sample_21_FD_206725 | JGI IMG/M metagenome (GOLD analysis project Ga0335072, IMG submission 206725) | Soil microbial communities from Loxahatchee National Wildlife Refuge, Florida, United States - Lox_Sample_2.1 | ecosystem: Environmental > Terrestrial > Soil > Wetlands | place: USA...
GATTGCCATTCTCATCGATGGTCGGATTCAGATACGGCGACACCAGCACCACGCCGTTCATCGCCACGCCCAGCTGCGACTGCAGATAATAGGTGATGCGCGGGCCGCGGAATCCGCCGTAGCTCTCACCCACAAGATACTTGCGAGACTCCAGCCGGTCGTTCTGCACCAGCCAGTCATAGATGATGCGCGAAAGATACTCGATATCCGGCTCGGTGGTGTAGAAGAGCTTCTTTGCCTGATCGGCCGGCACTTCAGCGCGGCTGAATCCCGTGCCGATGGGATCAATGAAGACCAGATCGGTAAAGTCGAGCCAGGTGCCCTGGTTGTCAGTCAGCACCGTCGGGTCAGAGGGGCTGTCGCCTTCGTTGCCCACCTGCAGGTGCTTGGGCCCGATGGCCCCAAAGTTCAGATAGACGCTCGACGCGCCCGGGCCGCCGTTCAGCGCAAAGGTCACCGGCCGGTTCTCACCCGGCATGGTGTAAGAGGTAACCACCACCTGGCCCACCTCTTTGCCATCCTTGTCGCGCACCGGCAGCGCGCCCACGGTCACCGTGTAGTGCAGTGTCTTGCCATCGAGCGCCATGGTCTGCTGCGTGTGCGCCTCGGGCGGCAGCGGCGGCAACTCTTCTTTGCTGGCCGCGGCCTTGGCAGGAGCCGCGGCCTTGTCGGCATCGGGCTTGTCAGCCTGCGCACTCACGCGCGCCACGGGAACAACCAGGCAACACAGAGCGCAGACCGTGACCGCAAGGCGCTCCCGGATGGATGGAAAGGCGAAAAGTCTCATGAAAATACAATACAGGAGCGGCTCTGGCCGCCCTGCCGCCGCATGATTTACCCTCAAATCAAGAATGGAACTCAAGTCCCCGCTCTCCGTTTCGGCTCTGGTTATGGCTTGCGCCATCTTTTGTGCGCAGGCATTTGCGCAGCAGTCCACAGCACCCGCCGCGCAGACCGCACCGGCATCCGCCCCCGCTCCGAGTCAGGATATTCCCGACGCGCCCTCCGCCACGCTGATTGTGCCCAATGGCCCCTTTGTCGTGATGGATACATCCATGGGACGCATCACCTGCCAGTTTTTTCAAAAGCAGGCGCCCAACGCGGTTGCCAACTTCATCGGACTGGCCACCGGCACCAAGGACTGGACCGACCCGGCCACGAAGAAGCTCATGCATCACAAGCCGCTCTATGACGGCACCATCTTCCATCGCGTCATTCCCGAGTTCATGATTCAGGGCGGCGATCCGCTGGGCAACGGCAGCGGAGACCCGGGGTACAGTTTTGACGACGAGCTTGACCCCAACCTGAACTTCGATCAGGCCGGCCGCCTGGCCATGGCCAACTCCGGCCCCAACACCAACGGCAGCCAGTTCTTTATCACCGAGCAGGCCTACGACTCGCTCGACCAGCACTACACCATCTTCGGCCAGTGCGACAACTCGAGCGTGCTCGTCGTCAAGACCATCGCTCGCGTTCCGCGCGACAGCGACGACAAGCCGCTCACGCCCGTGGTGCTCAAAAAGGTGACCATCGTGCCTGAGGGGCAGCCGCTTCCGCCGCTGCCGCCTGACGAGCAGCCCGCAGCGCCACAACCCGCCACGCCGCAGCCCTGATTCGGCTGCAACCACTCAACGCGGCCACCGGGATCGGCGCCTGTGCGGCGCATGAACTCCGGTCGCCCACAAACGCAGGAGCAACCATGTCACTTTCAGCAGGAACTTACGCAATCTTCAACACCAGCGAAGGCGCCATCACCGTGCGTCTGTTCGAAAACGAAGCGCCCGTCACCGTCAAGAACTTCATTGAGCTGGCTGAGGGCACACGCGAGTGGACCCATCCGGTCACCCGCGAAAAGTCGAAGAACAAGCTCTACAACGGCACCATCTTCCATCGCGTCATTCCCGACTTCATGATCCAGGGCGGCGACCCGGCCGGCACCGGCATGGGCGGACCTGGCTATCGGTTTGAAGATGAAACCAGGAACTCGCCACACAAGTTCGATACGCCCGGCAAGCTGGCCATGGCCAACTCCGGACCCAACACCAACGGCAGCCAGTTCTTCATCACCGTTGCGCCCACCACCTGGCTCACCGGCAAGCACACCATCTTTGGCGAAGTAGTGGAAGGCCAGGATATTGTCGTCAAGATCTCGAAGGTCGCGCGCAACTCGCAGGACAAGCCGCACAAACCCGTGACGATTGATTCGCTCACCATCGAGCGCGTCGCCTAGCAGCGCGTAACGCCGGGCAGAATCCATAGCCCCGGCCGGCTCACTCGTTCTTCTGGCGGCCAGCACGCCGCCAGAAGAATCAGGCCCAGCCGCCATTGGCGGCTTTCATTGCGCCTGATTTCACACACCCGCAATGGCCGCTCGCGTATCATATCCACCATGAGCGGAAACGAAGTCGCAAACGGAATCATCAACATCCCGAGTCACCACTCTGTCGATGAAACCGTCGAGAAGCTTAAAGCCATTCTCGCCGCAAAAGGCGTCACGCTCTTCGCGCTCATCGACCACAGCGGCGAAGCAGAAAAAGTGGGCATGACCATGCAGCCCACCAAACTGCTCATCTTCGGCAGTCCCAGGGCGGGCACGCCGCTCATGCTAGCCGCGCCCAGCATCGCCATCGACCTGCCGCTCAAGATTCTCATCTGGCAAGACGCAGCCGGAAAAGTATGGGTCTCGTACAACGCGCCCGATTATCTGCGCGACCGCCACGCCATACCGCAGGAGCTGATGCAGAACATCGCAGTGATTGAAGCGCTGGCGGCCAAGGCAGCCGAGTAGAGCCTCTCAGTGGTGCGAGCCGCACAGGCCGAGAATCGCCGCGCCAAACTTCTCCACCTTCGCCGGCCCCATTCCATCAATGTCCAGCAGCTGCCGCGGGTTCGCCGGCCGCACCGCCGCCACAGCCATCATCGTGCGGTCGTGCAGAATCACATAAGCCGGCACGCCGAGCTTCTTCGCCTCCGCCGCGCGCCACTCTTTGATTCGCGCCGCCAGCGTCTCCTGTTCGGATGTCAGCTTCACCGGAGCCGCATCGCGGCTGGCGCTTTTCGCCGCCGCAGCCTTCGGTTTCCTCGCCCGCGCAGTCGATTCATCGCGCCCGCCCAAGGCCGCCACCACGCCATCGCTGATCAGCAGCGCCAACGGAGTCGCGGCCCGCACCTCAAGCCCGCGCGCCGTCAGCCGCACCTTGCGAAACCGCCGCACCTCGCCGTCCTTTTCATACACCGCATCTTCGATTGCAATCAACCCGCCGCGCACCATCGCATCCAGCAGCGCATCGAATGCGTCCCGGCTCATGTGTCCGGCCGCGTCCACGCTCCGCTGCAGCGTTCCCGCGGCTTTGTAGTCCACCGGCCGCAGCTCTTCAACCATCCGCTGGGCCAGGTCGCGCTCCGCAGCCGTCGCCCGGCGAAACTGACGCAGCACCGCTCCCGCCGGATCGCACACATCGCACTTTCCGCAGAACTGGTTTGCGTCCTGCTCATCGCCAAAGTGGGCCACCAGCGCGGCCATGCGACATCCGCTCAGCTCCGTGTAGCGCACCACTTTTTCAAACTGCTCTGCCCGGTGCTGCGCCTGCACGGCATAGGTCTTCTTCCATCCCGGTGCGCCGCGCTTCACGCCACCGCCAAAGTCCACCCGCGCGCCGCCGTGAATTTCCAGCTTCTCCAGAGCCTTGTCAAACTCTTCTTCACTCAGCCTCGACGCCTCGCGCAACTCCTCCACGGGTGCAGCTTCGTCGCCCAGGCTGCCGAATATCCGCTCCAGATGATCGGTGGGCGGATAATCGCGATTGAGAAAAAATCCATGCGTGCGCTGGTCCGCGTAGCTGTGCATCAGGTAGGTGCGGCTCAGCGCGCCGTCCCGTCCCGCGCGGCCAATCTCCTGGTAGTAGCCCTCGAGCGTGCCCGGCAGTCCCGCATGAATCACGGTGCGAATGTCGGCCTTGTCAATGCCCATGCCAAACGCGATCGTCGCTACCACCACCTCCAGTTCGCCTGCCTGAAACGCGCGCTGCACCCGCTCCCGCGTCTCCGCGTCCAGCCCCGCGTGATAGGCCGCCGCGCGCAGCTTGCGCGACAGTTCTCCGGCAAGCTGCTCCGACTGCTTGCGTGAAGTGGCATAGACAATGGCCGGCCTGCGGCTGCCGTCGAGCAGCAGGTTCAGAATCATTCCCGCGCGCTGCGGAATGGAAACCTCCACAACTTCAATGGCCAGGTTGTCGCGCCGGAATCCGTGAATGAACTTGGCCGGCCGGGTCATTCCCAGCTGCGCCACAATGTCGGCCTGCACAGTCGGCGTGGCGGTTGCCGTCAGCGCCAGCACCGGCGCCGGATCGTCGCCGCCGCGCAGCGCCGGCAGATGTTGTCCCAGCATGCGATAGTCAGGCCGGAAGTCGTGGCCCCATTGCGAAATGCAGTGCGCCTCATCGATGGCGATCAGCGCCAGCTTCTTCCTGGCCAGCATCTGGGCAAAACCGGGCACGCGCAGCCGTTCCGGCGCAATAAACAGAAATTGCAAATCGCCCCGGAGATAATCCGCGCATGCCTGCCGCGACTGCGCGCGGTCCAGCCCGGAGTGAATCCGCGCCACGCGCAGGCCCAGCGACGCCAGCTTCGCCGCCTGGTCTTCCATCAGCGCAATCAGCGGCGAAATTACCAGCGCCGTTCCTCCGCGGGCGATAGCCGGCAGCTGATAGCACAGGCTCTTTCCCGCGCCCGTGGGCATCACCAGCAGCAGGTCGCGCCCCTCCACAGCCGCGCGGCACACCTCTTCCTGGTTGGCGCGAAACTGCTCAAAGCCGAAGACCGAGCGCAGCAACCCGGCAAGCGAAAGCGAATTGGAAAGAGTGGCCAAGGAGACGATCGGGGACGCCAGGAGCCGCGCGTGCGCCTGACTCAACTTTACAGGAACCGCGAATGCGAGATTGGCACGCGCCGCACGCGGGGAATCCTGATCAATAACCGGACGGAAGCTATAATTGCGACTTTGAAGAAGATACGGAGAATCGGGACAGATGTCATCGGTGACTCGAGCAACAAGACGCAACTTCCTCAAGTGCGCGGCGCTGGCCGCAGCCCCGCTCGCCGCTCCCGGCCCGGCGGCTGCGCTGATCGAAAGCCAGGAAAATACCGGCAGGAACGATCGCGCGGCGTGGCTCAGGATTGTCGAGCGCGTCTCCCAACCCGTGCTTGAGGCCATCAGCCACCAGAAGCTGCGCGCCACCATGCCCGTTGAAGCCGCCAAAGGCCACCAGCAGGATCGCGCCCAATCCACGCACCTTGAAGCAGTGGGCCGCCTGCTCTCCGGCCTTGCGCCCTGGCTCGATGCCGACCCGGGAAACGATCCCGAAGAAGAAGAGCTGCGCAGCCGCTATCAGGAAATGGCGCGCCTCGCCATCCGCTACGGCACCGATCCGCAATCGCCCGATGCGCTCAACTTCGGCAACAATCAGCAGTCCGTGGTAGACGCCGCATTTCTCGCGCTGGCCGTCGTCCGTGCTCCCAATCAGCTCTGGGAAAAACTCGACGCGGCGACGAAAGACAATTTAATCCGCGCCCTCGTTGAAACCCGCAAGATCCAGCCCGGCTTCAACAACTGGCTGCTCTTCTCCGCCATGATCGAAGCCTGCTTCTGCAAGTACGGCCAGCCATGGGACACCATGCGCATCGACTACGCGCTGCGCCAGCATCAGGAGTGGTACAAGGGCGACGGAATCTACGGCGACGGCCCTGAATTCCACTGGGACTACTACAACAGCTTCGTCATCCAGCCCATGATGCTCACCGTTCTCGATGCCGTCAGCACCGTCACGCATCGCTGGGCCTTTCTTAATCAGGCCGTCACCGCCCGCGCCCGCCGCTACGCGGCCATCCAGGAGCGGCTCATCAGCCCCGAGGGCACCTATCCGCCCATCGGCCGCTCGCTCGCCTATCGATTTGGCGCTCTGCAACATCTGGCTGAGATGGCCTGGCGCCGCGATCTTCCCGAGGGCATCGCTCCATCGCAGGTGCGCGCCGCCATGACCGCCGTCATGACCCGCATGATTGCCGCTCCGGGCACCTTTGACGCACAGGGATGGCTCACCATCGGCTTCGCGGGTCACCAGCCGTCCATCGGTGAGGCTTACATTTCCACCGGCAGTCTTTACCTCTGCTCCGCCGCGTGGCTTCCGCTCGGCCTCGACGCGAGCGACGAGTTCTGGAGCGCACCTCCGCAGCCCTGGACCGCGCGCAAAGCCTGGACCGGCGTGGACATTCCCACCGATCACGCCATCGCGGATTAGTTATGCTGCATCCAACGGCGCAAAAATAGAAGAAAACTGGCAGCGATTCTGCATCCAATATTGAGTACAACCGAAGATATTCGCTGTGAGCGCCGCAAACGGAAAATCCCGGGTAGCATTGTCTCAAACCGCCGCCGAAAAATCGCGCGGTCTGGCCGGCATGTCTCATGCATGGCGCGCGCTGCGTCATCGCAACTTCCGGCTCTTCTTCGGTGGCCAGAGCATCTCGCTCATCGGCACGTGGATGACGCGCATCGCCACGGCGTGGCTCGTCTACCGGCTCACCAAATCCGCGCTGCTGCTGGGCACAGTCAGCTTCGCCGGCCAGATTCCCACCTTTCTGCTCGCCCCCTTTGCCGGCGTATGGGTTGACCGGCTCGACCGCCGTCAGGTGCTCGTCTGGACCCAGGCGCTCTCGATGGTGCAGTCACTGCTTTTGGCCGGCCTCACTTTCTCCGGGCGCATCACCGTTGGCTGGATTCTCGCGCTCAGCGTGATGCAGGGCGCTATCAATGCTTTCGATATGCCCGGCCGCCAGGCCTTCATGGTGCAGATGGTCGGCGACCGCGCCGATCTCTCCAACGCCATCGCCATCAACTCGTCCATGGTCAACATGGCGCGGCTCATCGGTCCGTCGCTGGCCGGCATGGTCATTGCGGCCAGCAGTGAAGCGTGGTGCTTTCTCATTGACGGCATCAGCTACATCGCCGTCATCGCTTCCCTGCTCGCCATGCACATCGATGCGCCGGCCGTCCGCAGAAAGGCTGCCTCCACCTTCCACGAATTGAAAGAAGGCTGGAGCTACGTCTCCGGCTTTCACGCCATCCGCACCATCCTGCTGCTGTTTGCCGTGGTCAGCCTCATGGGCATGCCGTTCGTCGTGCTCATGCCCATCTTCGCCGCCAAAGTGCTGCACGGGGGCGCGCACACGCTCGGCTTCCTCATGGGCGCCATGGGCGTAGGCGCGCTCGTCTCCGCGCTCTCGCTGGCCGCGCGCAAAAGCGTTCGCGGACTCATCCGCATGATCCCCATTGCCGCCACCGTCTTCGGACTCGGCTTGATCGGCTTCGGGCTCTCCCGCAGCTTCTGGCTCTCGATGATCGCGGTGCTCATCGCCGGCATGGGCATGATGCAGGGCATGGCCGCCAGCAACACGATCATTCAGACGCTGGTGAGCGAAGAAAAGCGCGGACGCGTCATGAGCTACTACACCATGGCTTTTGTGGGCATGGCGCCCTTCGGCAGCCTGCTGGCCGGCTCGCTGGCCAGCGCCATCGGAGCGCCGGCAACGGTGATGATCAACGGAGTTGTCGTCGTGCTTGGCTCGGGGTGGTTCTTCGCGCAGCTGCCGGCGCTGCGCCGCACCGTGCGCCCCATCTATCAGCAGATGGGCATCATTCCACAGCCTGAAGAGATGACGCCGGCCGAAGAAGCCGAATCCTGATCTGCACGGACCCGGCTCCACGCGCAGCGTCCGCGCCGCCAGCCCAGGTCAATGGGTCAGTACGCCTTCAGCTCCACGATCGCCTTCAGCACATCCTCCGGCTGCGGCAAAATCGCATCTTCCAGAATCGGCTGATACGCCACAAACGTATCCATCGCTCCAATGCGCTTGACCGGCGCGTCCAGTTCGCTGAACAGCTCATCGGCAATGCGCGCGGCAATCTCCGCTCCGTAGCCCCAGCTCAACATATCTTCGTGCGCCACAATCACCCGGCTCGTCTTGCGGACTGAGCCGGCAATCGCCTCCCAGTCGTATGGGTTCAACGTGCGCAGGTCGATAATCTCCACATCGATTCCGTGCAGCCGCTCGGCCTGTTGCGCAGCCTGCAGCGCGCGCGGCACCAGAGCGCCATAGGTCACCAGCGTGATCTGCGTGCCCGGCCGCACAATCTTTGCCTTGCCAAAGGGAATCGCAAAATCCGGCCCCGGATACTGTGCGCGGCCATACGGCTCGCGATAGAGCCGCTTGTGTTCGAGAAACAGCACCGGGTCATCCGACCGGATCGCCGTCCGCAGCAATCCGTTGGCATCGAGCGCGTTCGACGGCATCACCACCCGCAGCCCGGGTATGTGCGTGAACATGCTCTCGCCCGACTGCGAATGATAGATGGAGCCGCCGGTCAGATAGCCGCCAATCGGCACCCGCATGACCACCGGCGCGGCCCACGCTCCGTTCGAGCGCCAGCGCATCACGCTCAGCTCATTGCGAATCTGGTGCATGGCCGGCCAGATGTAATCGAAGAACTGAATCTCGACCACCGGCTTCATGCCTCGCACCGCGTAGCCCACCGCGCGGCCCACAATATTTGCCTCTGCCAGCACCGAGTTGAACACGCGTTCCGAGCCATACGCCGTCTGCAAACCCGCCGTCAGCTTGAAGACCCCGCCTTTGCCCTTTGCCTCTTTCAGCGCCTGCTCGCGGCTGGCGTCGGCAACATCCTCGCCATAGACCACAATCCGCGGATCGCGCCGCATCTCGTCGTGCAGGCACACATTGATCAGGTCTGCCATGGTGCGCAAGCCCGACGCTTTTTGGCCGCTCTGGTTTTCCTGGGATTGAACCTGCTCGGTAGCGAAGGAGGATTGGGTTGGATCGAGGTCGGGTGAGTAGACAAAATCTGGAATGCTGCTGATGGTCGGAAGCGGTGCTTCGAGTGCGCGCTCGGCGGCAAGGGCGGCTTCCCGGTCAAGCCCGAGCTCGAGTCCCTCGAGCTCGGGCGCCGTAAGGATGCCCTCCTCCAGCAGCCGCAGGCGCAGCCGCGCAATCGGGTCGCGTAGCGCGTCGCTCTCGCGCTCGGCGGCGCTGCGATAGTTCTTGTCGTCGTCCGACATCGAGTGCGAGTAAAGCCGCACGCAGTGCCCATGCACAAAGGCTGGCCCGTGGCCCGCGCGGCAGTGTTCCGCAGCCGCCTGAATCGCCTCCAGGCAGGCCACCGGATCGGTCCCGTCCACTTCCGCAAAATGGAAGTTCGGAAAATTCGCCACCAGCCGCGAAATGTTCCCGCCCGGCGTATTCACCTCAACCGGAACGCTGATCGCATAGCCGTTATCCTCGACAAGAAACAGCACCGGCAGCTTCTGGTTCGAGGCCGTGTTCATCGCCTCCCAGAACTCGCCCTGCGACGTGGAGCCTTCGCCTACGCAGGCGAGCACCACCTCGTCGCCGTGAAATTCCACGTCGTGGAAAGCGCGGTAGTCGCCCTCCGCCCGCTCCGCCGCCTCCGGATGGCGGCTGAAGTAGCGCCCCGCCTCCGCGCAGCCCACCGCGTGCAGAAGCTGGGTAGCCGTTGAAGACGATGTGCTTACAATGTGCAGCTCGCGGCTGCTCCAGTGCGTGGGCATCTGCCGGCCGCCGCTCGCGGGATCGGCCGCCGCGCCCACCGCCTGCAACATCATGTCGTAAGGCGTAACGCCCAGCGCCAGGCACAGCGCGCGATCGCGATAGTAGGGGAAGAACCAGTCGTAGCCCGGTTTTAACGCCAGCGCGGCGGTTACCTGCAGCGCTTCGTGGCCCGCCGCCGAAATCTGGAAGTATGTCTTTTGCTGGCGTTTAAGCAGGATTTCACGGTCATCGATGCCGCGGGAAAGATACATGAGCCGGTAGATTTCAACTAGCTTCTGCGCGCTCAGGCCATCCAGGGAGGCAGCCGCCTCCGGCGACCGGGCGCTGGAAATTGCAGCTTCCATTCCCGTCCTCTCCACAATCACCGCTACCCAACCGATTGTAACAATTCTCTGCGCGCTCTGCCCTGCGCCCGGTCACCGCTGGCGCGGTCAGGGTATCGGCTGCAGAAAGGGTGGGCTCCCGATGTTCATCATCGGACCCCGTAACGACATGGCCATCTTGTCGCGCACGCTATGGGCCAGCTTTTCAATCTCCGCCACCTTGCGAATCTGCTCCGGGGTGAGCGCGCCGGGGTTGGACTTGGCAATCTCGGCGTTCAGCTCGGTCGCCAGCCGGAGCAGCTTGTTCGTATCGGCCACCAGCGCCTTCTGCCTCTCCGCGTTGATCTCGCGCAGCCGCCGCTCAGACCCAAACGGGTTTGACCCATCGATCGAGCCCAGAGGACCATCCTGGGGCGGAAATCCATGCGGCGTGGGAAACGGGTTGGTGGTGCCGGTCTGCTGCGCGCGGCCACACGCAGGCACAACGGCGAGCGCAACAAGCAGGCACAGAACCTGCACGGGCCGCAGCCCGCGTCCGCCGGCTGCCCCAGCGCCTTTACCGGTGCCGTTCCAAATGCCGCTCATTGCGTACCCGCCGTCAGCTTGGTTCCCTCTCTTACCTTGCGCGCATACTGCTCCAGCTCGCCGGCCTTGCGCACCACGTCCACTGAGAGCTCGTCCTTGGTGGATTTGTCCACCGCCGCTTTCAAATCCGTAGCCATCTTGAGCAGGTCAGAACACTCGATCGCCACCTGCCGCTGGTGCGGATCGGTTGGTAGCTCAAGGACCGGAGCTTTGGGCGGATGCGGTGCAATCGTAGCCGCAACCGGCGCGGCGGAAGGCAGCGCAGCCCTGGCCGGAACCGCGACCACCGCCTCGGGCGGCTTTTTCTCTTCGGGCGGAAGCGGCTTGGCCGCCGGCTCCGACGGCAGGTGCCCATCCCGCGGATCGTTGTCCGCCTTCACCGGAGAATCGGCGGGAAACTCCTCCAGCAGTTCCGCGGCCGGATCAATCGCCGCCGGAGTTGAGCCAGCCGAATCCACGCCAGACTGCGATGGTGCATTGGAGGAATTGGAGCGTGAAGCGCTCGCCGAGCCGGTCTGAGAACCGGCCTTGGAATTGGCCCCAGAACCGGCCTGCCCAGAACTAGCCTCACCGGAATCAGCCTGCCTGCCCGCTTGCGAATCTGGCTTCCCGCTCGGCTGGGCCTGCCCATCCTGGCCTGATTGCCCAGGCTGCGCAGCCCGGCAGCGCACAGAGCCGGCCAGCCACAGCGCCGGAACCAGCGCAAAAACGCACAGCCATCGCCGCCCGGGCCGCCAGTGGCTCCGAAAGATCGCTTCGCCGATGGAACGGGCCGTCATAGATCGATGGATCGATGGATCGATTGAAACCGGCTCATACCGCAGCCACAGGGTTCCGGCTGCTCCTGCGCACAGTCTAGTCTAGTTGTGAGGAGTTTTGCATGTTTCCTGCCATGTTTCCCGTTTTGTTGAGATCAGAATTTTTGCTGGCCATGCGCTGGGGCATCTTCCGCGAGGGCCGCTTCATGGGTAAGGTGCTTGACGAGTGGATCAGTGACGGACAGGAGTTTATTCACGCCAAGCTGCCGCGCCTGATTGTCATCTTCCTCATCGCATTCTTTCTCAACAAGGTGTTGCGCCTGGTTACCAACCGCATGGTCCGCGTGGCGGAGTTGCATGGGGGCGCCACCGGCCGCGTCTCAGAGGTCAAAACGCTGGCGAGCGTTATCCGCGCCACCGGGCTGGCCGTGATCGGGGTTATCGCCGGCATGCAGCTGCTGGGCGCCATGGGCATGAACCTTGCGCCGCTGCTGGCCTCTGCCGGCGTGGCCGGCGTAGCCATCGGCCTGGCCGCGCAAACCATCGTCAAAGACATGTTCAACGGCATTCTCATCCTGGTGGAAGGCCAGTTCAACGTGGGCGATCAGGTCAGGCTGGCCGGCCTCGCCGGAACCGTCGAAACCATGTCCCTGCGCAAGACCACCGTCCGCGACGGCGACGGCACCCTCTACGTGATTCCCAACTCCCAGATCACCACCGTGGCCAACCTCAGCGTCGACTACTCGCTGGCTACGGTGAACATCAGCGTCGACTTCTCCGCCAATCCCGACGAAGTCATGAAGCTCCTCACCCGGATCGCCCTGGAGGTGCGCAACAGCGAGGAGTTCAAAAACCTCTTCGTGGCAGACCCCACGATTCTCGGCGTCGACTCGCTCAAGGGCTCGCAGCTCATCTTCCCGGTGCAGTTCAAAACGCTGCCCACCAAGCAATACGCGCCCATGCGTGAATTTCAGCGCCGGGTGCGCCTGGCACTCGAGGAGAACCACATGCTGCCGGGCGATCCGCTGCGTGTCTATGGCCAGGCTGCCGCGGGCGGCCCGGCTCCGGTCCACACCGAAGCGGAAGCAGCGGCCCACGAGCCGCAGCCGCCCGTTGACCCCACCACCATCCCCCCGCAGGAGACCAATCCCTTCACCGGCGAATAAATCCGGCAGCGGTCAGGCCGCGGGCGAAAGCGCCTGTAACAGCGCATCGGCATCCGCCAGCGGCGGCAGGCAGGTGCGTCCCCTGCACACCAGCGCCCACGCCTGCGCCCCTGCCGGAGCGGGAACCTGCAGCACCGTCTCCGCCAGCGCCTCGGGAACTGCCCCGGGCACAAGCTGCGCCGGGTCGATGCGAATCACCGACTTGTTCACCGCATAGCCGGCCAGGGCCGTCATCTCCAGCCGCTCCGCCTCGGCGCCCGATCC
>Ga0335072_10011398_pt1 | contig 12737 bp, 12 predicted proteins | sample Lox_Sample_21_FD_206725 | JGI IMG/M metagenome (GOLD analysis project Ga0335072, IMG submission 206725) | Soil microbial communities from Loxahatchee National Wildlife Refuge, Florida, United States - Lox_Sample_2.1 | ecosystem: Environmental > Terrestrial > Soil > Wetlands | place: USA...
TCACCATCATCCCGGAAAACTTCCGCCAGATCTATTTGAATTGGATGGCCAACATCCACGACTGGTGCGTCTCCCGCCAGCTTTGGTGGGGACATCGCATCCCCGCGTGGATCTGCTCCAATGAAGTCTGCAAAGAAGTTATTGTGGCGCGCGAAGCGCCCGCCGCCTGCAAATGCGGCAGCGCAGATTTCGAGCAGGTTTCCGACGTCCTCGACACCTGGTTCTCCTCCGGACTGCTGCCCTTCACCACGCTCGGCTGGCCCGACAAGACACGCGATCTCGACGTGTTCTATCCCAACACGCTGATGATCACCGGCTTCGACATCCTTTTCTTCTGGCTGGCGCGCATGATCATGTTTGGCTGCCATTTCATGCAAGGCCACCAGCAGGATTCCGCAATCAAGCAAGCCAGTCGGGAAGCCGAGGGCGCTGGCGCGGACGACGCCGCTTTTTCCGATGACAGCGTCCCCTTCCGCCACGTCTACATTCACGCCCTCGTCCGCGACGCCGAGCGCCAGAAAATGTCGAAGACCAAGGGCAACGTCATCGATCCGCTCGAAATCATCGAGCGCTTCGGGACCGACGCGACCCGCTTCACTCTGGCTGCGATGGCCGCGCCCGGTACGGATATCGCTTTCAACGAAAGCCGCACCGACGGCTATCGCGCCTTCGCTAACAAGATCTGGAACGCTGCCCGCTTCATGTTCATGAACGTCGATCGCCTGAGTGGCGCGGGCGCCGTCGCCCGCGAAAGCTTGCCCGGTGCGAAAGGCGTCTCTGGATTTCAAACCGTTACTCTCGAGGACCGCTGGATTCTCTCCCGCTTCAATCGCGTCGCTGCCGACGTAAACGATGCGCTCGCCACTTACCGTTTTCACGAAGCCGCGAATAGAATTTATGACTTTTTTTGGGGAGAGTTCTGCGACTGGTATCTCGAACTCATCAAGCCGCGGCTGAATGCCGATGTCGAAGACAATACCGCCGCGCGTCAGGCCTGTGCCAATCTCGTTACTCTCTTCGAATCTGCAGTACGTCTGCTTCATCCTGTGATGCCGTTTATCACGGAAGAAATCTGGCAAGCCATCTACGAAGGCAAGCCCGCGCAAAAATCAATCGCGCTCGCTCCCTATCCGCAAGCCGACCCAAAGCAACTCGATCTCGCCGCCGAAACTGAAATGGCGATCCTGCAGGATCTCATCGTCAGCGTGCGCAACCTGCGTGCGGAACTGAAAGTCGAAACCAAGGCCAAAGTGCCGATTGAAGTCTTCGCGCATGAGCCGCAGATTCGCGCCATGATCGACCATAACTGCGGCGCCGTTGAGCGCCTGGCGAATGTCGAGAGCATCGCCTTCGTCGAGAACTCGTTGGCCAAACTTCCCGGCTCGCGCAGCACGGCGCGCTTCGATGTGCACGTCATCTACGAGCGCCAAATCGATGTCGCCGGCGAATGCGAGCGCCTCAAAAAAGAATTGGAACGCATTCAGAAGGGAATCGGCAGCGGCCAGCGCCAACTCGGCAACGAGCAATTTCTGGCGAAGGCCCCGGTCAACGTTGTCGAGAACCTGCGCAAGCAGCAACAGGAACTGGCCGTGCTGCAGGAAAAAACGCAGGCGAAGATGAAAGAATTAGGTTGCGCCATGTAGCCACATAATTATGCGTGCCCCAAATCTGGCTGGTTCTACCAGAAGTGGGGATGCTAGGCACCGACTGATAACTGTTCTTATGGATTGGAATTCACGACGCCTTACTGCCATTCTCGAAAACGCGTTGCTCGAAGATCGGGCGACGCGCGATGCTACCAGCTACGCCTGCGTCGACGCCAACCAGCGCGCCGCGGCCACTATCATCGCCAAGCAGGATTGCATTCTCGCTGGCGTCGGCTGCATCGCAAAAATTCTCGACGTCTACGCTTTCCTCGACGGCGCCGTGACTTCTCATTATGAGGTCACGACTCATCCCGAAATTTTTGATGGAGTCCGCCTGCGGACAGGCCAATCGGTCGCCGTCATCCGCCATAACGCGCGGGTCATTCTTTCTTGTGAGCGTGTCATTCTAAACTTCCTGCAGCGCATGAGCGGCATCGCCACGCTCACTCGCAAATTCGTGGAAGCTGTCGCCGGCACAAAGGCTCGCATTCTCGATACGCGAAAGACCGCACCCGGCCTGCGCGTCATCGACAAATACGCCGTCCGCTGCGGCGGAGGCCAGAATCACCGCCTCGATCTTTCCGACGGCGTACTCATCAAGAACAATCACATCGCCGTGGCCGGCGGGATTGTTCCCGCGCTTGAGTTGGCACACCGCAATCGCCGCGGTGAGCAGCCCATCGAAATCGAAGTCCGCAACCTGGAAGAATTGAATCAGGCATTGGCTCACGGCGCCGAAGCCATCCTTCTCGACAACATGTCGCCGGAAGATGTGCGCAAAGCAGTGGAAATCTGCTCCAGCTCTCAGAAAAACGACCGCCGCATTCCCATCGAATGTTCCGGCGGCGTCAATCTTGAAAACGTTCGCGCCTATGCCGAAACCGGCGTGGATTTCATTTCCATCGGGCTGCTCACCCACTCGCCTCACGCCGCCGATATCAGCCTGCGTGTCTCCCCGATCTGATTTCACTCAAACTGTTTTCGAAACGCAGCCAACTGTTGCTGCACCTCATTCAACTCAGCGCGCAATTTCGCAACTTCCTGTTCCAGCGTGGTCACGCGGTCGCTTTCCGAGTCCTCGCTTGCTCTCGCCGGCAAGACCGGAGGATGCTCAACGTCGGCCTTCGGCTCTCCAGAAAAAAGATGCATATAGCGCGATTCCTTGGTCCCCGGTTGTCGCGGAAGCACGCGAACCAGAGCCGGGTCCCGTTGCGCCAGCCGGTCCAGCGTCGAGACAACATCATCGAGCGCCTCGAAGTGATACATGCGATCGGTGCGGCCGCGCAGTTCTCCCGGAGTCTGCGCCCCGCGCAGTAGTAGCACGCACACAATCGCAATCTCGCGCCGGTCGAAATTAAACGCCTCCTGCAACCGGTGCTCGAACTTCGTCACCCGGCTATCCGCGCCGCTTGCCGGTCCTGCCAGCCGTTTTTCCTGCAAGGTCGCAAGCGCATCTCGCACCCTTTCTTCATCCAGCGTCATCACCGGATCGCGATTGTTCTTCTGATTGCACGCATTCACCAGAGCGTTGAGCGACAGCGGATAGTAATCCGGCGTGGTGATGTCCTTTTCGACGAGAGCGCCCAGAACTCGGGCTTCAATTTCCGTTAGTTGTAGAGGCATGCCGGTCCCGCGTCCATTCTATGGCATGCCGCTCACTCTAAGAATCCAGGCGGGGTGCCCCATTTCTGGCCGGTTTGGCCAGAAGTGGGGATTTCGTCTCGTCATTCCGAACACTTAGATCCTAAAAGGCGCGGCCAGCAGTCGGAATGGCAACGTGATGGCGAGATAGATGACTTCCAGCACTCCGTGAACTGCCACGCCGATGATTCGGAACGGAAGAAGAAAAAGCCACACAATCGGATAAATGATCAGCGCCACCAGCGCCAGCGGCCAGCAGAGAACGAAGAGTATGCACCACAACAAAAACGTAAACATGGCACAGTTCCTCTACGTTATTGTACGTCTCCACAAAGCCAGAAGTTCCCGCGCTGGGATTTTGATCTTTCTAAGAAAGCCCGGATACTTCTAAGAAAGTGGGATGCCCCGTGTCTCGCCGACTTTGCGAGACATGGGAATTCGGTCCTTTAGAACAGCGCCGTCGCTCTCCGCTTCCACGACTTTCCTTTTTCCTGCGCGATCTTCTCCATGTCGCCAACGTACGCCCCGGCCTGCGTCAGCACATGATGCAGATCATTCCCAATGCTGATAAACGTGAATCCCTTCTCCAGAAATTCACCCACGCGCGCGGTGCCAAACAAAAACAGCCCAAGAATCACATTGTTCTTGCGTGCGTGTTCGATGAGTTTCTTCGTCGCCGCATCCAGTTCGGGCGACGTGTACATGTGCGGAAACTCATACTTGTTGTAGAGGCCCATGGACATGCACAAATCGTTCTGGCCCAGAAACAGAATGTCCACCCCGGGCACCGCAGCGATCTCCGCAATGTTTTCAATGCACGATGCCGTCTCTACCTGCAGCGCCACGATCCCCTCTTTGTTCCAGTTGCCCGCGTAGCCCAGAAGTCCCGCTCTGTCCATGCTTCGCTGCGGAAAGTACACCGAACGCGTGCCCACCGTCGGATATTTTGTGCAACTCACCGCCTGCCGTGCTTCCTCCGCCGTATTGATGTAGGGGATCAGCACTCCGTTCGCACCCATATCGAGCGCCTGCTGAATGCCCGGGCGATCGTCATACCCGCCCACGCGCACCATGGAAATCGCGCCGCCATTTGCGATCCCACTGAGCATTGCCGAAAGTTTCTCATAACCCATCGGCCCGTGCTGCGTGTCCACCAGCAGCCAGTCGTAGCCGCTGTGCGCGAGTTGTTCGGCGACTGTGGGGCTGTGTGCGTTCAGAAACAACCCCATCTTCGGCGCTCCGCTGCGTAGTTGTTGTTTGAATTCCGATCCGCTCAGTGCGGGGTCAGGCATGTGATTCCTCCTCGGTTGAAAGCGCGTGAAGTGAATTGCGTAGTGTACACGGGCTCCGCGTCGTGAATGGCGAACCCTCGATGAATTTTTCTTTTTTCTGTGACCGCGGGACACCCCGCAGCGCTCTGGCCTCGACGCGACCAGCCATCTCTTCGGTTGCGTCCTGACCCATCGGCAGCCTATAGTTCTCGCCTGAGGAGATCGAAATGCGCTTGCTCTTGAACTGGGTGCTAAGCGCCCTCGCCGTCTGGATTGTCGCGCAGGTCGTCCCCGGCGTGCACGTCAGCGGCGCCGCCGCCGCTCTCATCGCCGCGCTCGTAATCGGATTCATCAACGCCACGCTCGGGTTGGTGCTGAAGATTCTCACCTTCCCGCTCACCCTGTTAACGCTCGGCCTCTTCTGGTTTGTGATTAACGCGCTGATGCTGGAGTTCGCTTCCTGGTTCGTTCCTGGATTTCACATTCGCGGATTCTTCGCCGCGTTCATTGGTGCGATCGTCTTGAGCCTGGTGAATCTCGTGCTCAAGGGCATCGTCATGCCGAAAAAAGACGAGCACTAGAGCGCGCCTGTCATTCTGAGCGGGCACGAGCGCCTGCGAGTGCGAGTCGAGGAATCCCTATCCTGGTGAAGGGAGAAACTTACGATAGCTGCTCGGTTCTCCGTGACTCCGTGGTGAACTCGCCTTTTCCTTCTGCGATAATCATTTACTTATCCGATTCTTGGAGGCGTGCTTGTCCGTTCCCATGAAAGTCTTGTTGCTTGAGAACATCAGTGCTGTCGCCATCGACGTGTTCCGCGACGCAGGATATGAAGTCGACTCTCTGAGATCCGCCCTCGATGAGCCTGCTCTGCTCGAAAAAATCCGCGACGCCACCGTCCTTGGCGTGCGTTCAAAAACGCGCATCTCCTCCGCGGCGCTCGCCGCCGCAGAGAGGCTCGTCGCTGTTGGCGCCTTCTGCATCGGCGTCGACAAGATCGATCGTGCTGCGGCCAGCGATCGTGGCATTGCCGTCTTTAACGATCCTCATTCCAACTCCCGCTCTGTCGCCGAGCTCGCCATCGGCGAAATCATTCTTCTTCTCCGCCGCACCTTTCAGTCCTCGACCGACATGCATCGCGGCGTGTGGAACAAATCCGCCGCCGGCGCGCATGAAGTTCGCGGTCTCACGCTCGGCATCGTGGGATATGGCAAGATCGGCTCGCAGGTTTCTGACCTCGCTGAGGCGCTCGGCATGCGCGTCATCTTTCATGACATCGCGCACGTGCTTGCGCGTGGCAACGCCCGCCCAGTTAGTTTTCGCGAGTTGCTCGGCACCGCCGACGTCGTCACGCTTCACGTCGACGGCAAGCCGCAAAATCAGGATTTGTTCGGAGCGGAAGAATTCGCCGCGATGAAATCGGGCGCTTGCCTGGTGAACCTGAGCCGCGGCTTTGTCGTCGATCACGCCGCGCTCGCCGACTGCCTGAAAACCGGCAAGATTTCTGGCGCAGCCATCGACGTTTTTCCCCACGAACCCGAGTCCGGTGGCGAGTTCTCGAGCGCGCTGCGCGGATTACCCAACGTCATCCTCACTCCGCACATCGGCGGCTCGACCGAAGAAGCGCAAAACAATATTGGACACTTCGTCGCCACCAAGCTCGTCGACTACGTACGGACCGGCAATTCATTGATGAGCGTCAATCTACCGCATTGTCATCTGGAATACGAGCCGGGATCGCATCGCCTCATGCATATCCACCACAACGTACCGGGCATCCTTCGCGCCATCAATGACATCCTCGCCGATCGCGGTATCAACATCGAGCGCCAGGTCCTCGATACACGCGCCACTCTCGGCTATGCCATCTACGACATCAACCGCAACTGTGATGAAGATCTGATGCGCGATTTGCGTTCCGTCCCGCACACCATCACCGTCCGTACAGCAGGATGTTAAGCCAGGCTTTCGTCGAAGAGCCACGAGAGAATCACAAATGTATGGATAAGAGAATGTAAAGATAAAGACGTGCGGATGATCCATGCTCGTTCTGAGTCTCCGCCGAAAGAGCTCGTGGGATGCCCCATGTCTCGCCGTCTTTGCGGGACATGAAAACCTTGACTCCGAACGACCGCCTCCACTCGCTAGCCCCGCACTCTTCGTGCTCGCTTCAGTGTCTCCGACGGCAACTCGCCATATGCCGACCGATACTCGCCCGAGAAGCGGCCAAAGTGCAGAAATCCCCACCGCGCGGCTTCGCGGCTCACGCTGGTTTCCGGATGCGGCGTGAGCAATCCCGCCCGCACCTCCTGCATCCGAATCGTTCGCAGAAACTGCATCGGTGTAGATCCCCGATTGTGCCGAAAGGCATTCTGCAGCGTGCGGGCATTCACTCCCGCGGCCTGGCAGACATCGCCCAACGTAAGCGGCAAGTGCGCGTTGGCGCGCATGTACTCTTCCGCGTCCGCGATCTGCCGTGCGCCCGCCTGGTTGCCCCGATGCAACAGCCGCGTGTAGTTGTGCGGCTGCGTTTCCAGAATCAGCCGCAGCAGTTCGTCCTCAAGACTGCGGATGGCGACCGACCCGCTCACCTCATGCCCGTCCGTGGAATAGAGAATTCGCCGCAATTCCCCGCAGATCGCTCGCAGTCGTTGTCCGGCAGAAGTCTTCAGCCGCAACGCCGGCGCGAACTCCAGCTTCGCGTGGATCTCACGATTCAGCAGCTTGTTTAGTTCGCTCACCACCGCTTTGCGCGAGAAGCGTATAAACAGCGCCTCGAACTCCGCTGGCGTGAACGCCTCGACCGTCTCCAGCGGCGACTGCAAAAGCGCGAACTCGGAATTAACGGTGATGTTCTGGGCGTGCGCGCGATGCAGTCCCACTCCGCCGCGCAGATCCAGCAACAGCGCGTAAGCGTCGCCTGGCAGCGTCGCTTCGACACGCAGATTGCCGCTTGTCACTACCCGCGACAGCGTGACCTGCTGGCCTCTAGTTACGAAAATCTTGGTCGAAAACGGCGGTGACCCCGGCAACAGTTCGGAAACATATGGAATCGCCGAATCACCTAACAGGGTTGCCGCTTCATCCAGATCTCTCGTTTGTAAAATAAATCCGTGTGGAATCGAACTTGTATGAATAACGCACTCTCCTTGCAAGTGCGCCCCCGGCATCCGCAGCATGCCACGGTAGCGAACACGCTGTCATGAAATCCCCGGGGAAGCTGGCTCATTCTAGCAATCACCAGTCAAGTTCAAAACACTGCGACCTCCTTTCGTAACTATTAAACCGTTTTAACAGATCGTTTTTTGTGGGCATTAACCCGTAATGTTCGCTTTTCGGATATTTTGGCTCCAAAATCTCCAGCTACTCGCATCCGGCCTCCCCGCAACTCGCAACCAGCCTCCGTTAGTCATGGCACGGTAGTGATCCCTCCCAGTTGCTTCAATTGCGTTTGTGGGATTGATCTTCGCCAGGAAATACGAAAAAGTATGTACGGAAGGGAAATTCCGGCGAAAAGCTTCTGGCAAAAAATGTTTAACGGAATCGAACAACGTCGCTGGGAACGCTACAACGTCACCCTCAACGTCGACATCACCGCCGTCATTAATGGACAGTCCTTCTGTCTCAGCGGCCAGGCCGGCGACGTCAGCAGAGGCGGATTGCGCTTGTTCGTCACCCGCATGTTTGAGCCCGGCACTCTTCTCACCCTCGAGTTTCTATTGCCTTACCATTCCAGCGAATTGATCTTGCGTGGCATCGTTCGCAACCGTAGCGGATTCACTCACGGAATCGAATTCCTCGATCCCACTCCTCATCAGCAGCAAGTCATCGAACGCACCTGCGACGTATTCGCTCTGCTGCGCTGAGTGTACCCCCATTTCTCGTGCATCCGGCCGCGAGGCTTGTGGATTTTGACCAACCGTGTTCCGCCGGAGTCTTCTACCGCCGCCCATGCCGTTCCCGCCACGCATCCATCTTGCGATTCATGTCTCCGGCGAACTCGATAAAGAAATTCAGTAGCGCCCCATAGCCCGCCTGCCCCAGCACCGCGTAAGCTCCATTCGCAGCGAAGTTTTGCGGACGCGGCTTCCACGTCGACGAAACCACCCCTCCCGCAAATGCTCCTCCAAACAGCGCCCACTGCGGCCGCAACTCTCTCTCAGTGCGATTGTAAGTAAGAAAACTTCTGACGATCGCATGCTTCGTCCGCGCTCCGAATCCCTCGCATTTGCACTGGTCGTATAGCGGATCATATTTAAGTTTCCAATTTCCTAGCGCCGCCACGCTGTTCGCCGTGATGAACTGCCCCTCTCGCGACGCGAACCGCTCCCCATACGCACCCCATCCTTCGCCCCACCCAGCGGGCGAGTCGCGGATCTGATCCCCTCCCGCCACAAACATTCGCTTCACGTACGCGCTCGGCGTCGTTAACGTCTGCTGTAAGTAAATTTGTTTCCGCTGCTCATCTGTAAACGGCACCAGTCGCCCGCGCCGGCTCGTATACGGCCCCGTTAGCCAACCCCGCTCCCACCCTTCGAGCTTGTCCAGCGTCACTGTGCCCAGCTTTTCCGTTTCTTTCTCCGCTTCTTTCGTGATGTCCTTGGTAATGTCCTTCGTCTTGTCCGCCGTGCTTTCTCCTTGCTTCTCCTGTTGCTGCGGGGGCAACGGCGCTTCCGGCAAACTCTGCAGCGAGCTGCTCGACTCCTCCGCTTTTGAATGTTCAGATTGCAAAGTAGTCGCCGGCGTGGAGCTTTCCTGCCCCCATGCACCCACCGCGATGAGGCTCAACAAAACGATACCCACAGGAACCGCCCAGCGCCCACCCCGTCGATTTCGCGCCTTCAAACCCGTTTCCCCTTCACCCATCTGCAAACCTTCTGTGATGCCATCCGTCTGCGACCGCGTTGCCGGGCTAAACGCCGCTCTCGGCCCCACCCCACTTCGTCAAACGTGGCGCCGGAGTCAGGCCTCGCAACCCGGTGTTTTGTGCTGGAAAGGTAAGTTAATGGTTTTACCGTCTTGATCTGTGTAAATCCGTGGCAAATGAAGTTGTTCTTACTCAGGACTCAGGACGCGCAACTAGCTTACCCTCGCTCAAAAGCGTGCTTCTTTTCCAACTCTTCCACTGCTGCCAGCCGCGCTTTTTCAAATCGCTCTGCCTGATTCATCAATCCCTCGGTCGCCTCCGCGTATTCCCCTTCGACGCGGATCAACCCCTGCGCCGCCACCAACCGGCACGCCACCTCCACCACATGCGCCGGGGTCGTCTGTAAATACTGCGCCTCCGCCGGATCCCCCAACCACACTCGTGAATCACCACTCGAAAAGGTTTTGGGTGCCCCATCTCTGGCCGGTGTTGCCAGGAGTGGTTTTTTTTCCAACTTCGTCTCCCAAAACACTTTCCGCTCCACAAAACCTGCAATCGCTTCGTCCGTGGCTTTCCCAAATACCCACTGTCCGCGCTTGAAGTCATAATGGCGGCTCGAAAATGCCACCGGCAGCAGCTTCCCCGATCGCAGAAACTCAATCTGCCTCCGATCCACTTCCTTGCGCAGCGCATTGATCACCGGCGTCTCCGCGTCTTTCGCCTCCAGCGACGCCATCACTTCCTTCACCGTCTGCGACAGGTTCACTGACACTGGCGCGTGCAGTCCATCCGAACCCTCCAGCCGGATATCTCCGTGCAGCACCCAGAAATCTGCTCCCGACTTCGACTGATGAAACGGCCACTCCAGTTTGATCCGCAGCGGCAACCCCGTCAGCGTCACCCAAATTCTTTCGCCCGCCGCATTCCCCATTCCGCTACTCACCATTTCTCCCGCCCTTCACGATTTCTAGTGTAGCCTCAGACACACCGTCTAGGGTCGCGCGCGCAGCGCGATGAGCTCCCGCTCCAACTCGCTCCTCAGCATCGTGGAATTCTCCCCGAAGCGCGGCGTTTAGCGCCGAAGATCCCTGCAACTTTCTTAACTTCGCGCTCTTCGCGCCCTTCGGGGTTCGGAGCGTTTGCGTTCTCCGTGTCCTCAATGGCGAAGCGCGGAATCGCACTCAACCCGCTTTCTTTCTCACCTTCGTTCCCATCCGCAACAATTTCCGCACCGTCCCCGTCGGCAGCGCCTTCATCTGGTCATATAGCTCCGTCACCGCCTCAAAGAATCCCGCCATCGCCTCCAACCGTTCGCGCGTATGTTCCGCGCCGGGCTCTTTCGCATCTACCTCCGCCAGGCATCGCCGCAGCACCTCTCGCGTCGGATCGATCTCCCTCCGCTTTCTCTGCTCGATGACTAGCCGGAACATCTCCCACACGTCCTTCATCGATTCGTAATGCTCCCGGCGGTCGCCCAGCACGTGCACGGCGCGCACGATTCCCCAGCTCTCCAGTTCGCGGATCGACGTGCTCACGTTCGACCGCGCCACGCTCAGTGTCGCCGCAATCTCCTCTGCCGGCAGCGCTCGCGGAGACAAATAGAGCAGCGCATGAATCTGTGCCACTGTCCGGTTGATCCCCCATCGCGTCCCCATCTCACCCCAATGCAAGATGTACTGCTTCTGCAGATTGGTCAATTCAGCCATATCATCCTCTTCAGTTGTAACAGAATACACACGGAGGAACACGGGCCCTACATGCGCAGTGGGCATCCCCATTCTTAAGTTACGTACAAAATTAAGAAAGCCACCTTTGCGACCCCAGCGCTCACGAGCACTTCGCTATGCTGGCAGCGAACCCACACAGATCGCTCTCTCCAGCGATTCGAAGTATCTCTATGTAGGTCTCAACGGTAGTGGTTCCGTTCAACGCCTGGATCTCCCGGGCTTCACGCCCGACATCGATGTCAGTCTGGGCACCGATGACTACGGCGATGAGAACTTGGCTTTGAGCCTCGCCGTCATTCCGGGCAGCTCCCAAGAGTGGGCCGTTGCCGAGGGCAGCAGCGGTTGCTGCGGCACCTCGGGACTTTATTTCTTCAACAATTCCACTCAGCTTCCCGACTCCATCACTTACCCATACATCGATCAGATTGTGTTCGCCGATGCTACCACCGCTTACGGCTACGACCAGGACTATCTCACTCAGATAGGCGTAAGTTCCAGTGGCGGGACGGCAGGAACAGAATGGGACGACCTGCTCACCGGATCCCAGATCTCCTACTCGGGAGGGTTGGTGTACGACAATGAAGGGCACGCCTTCAATCCTGCCACAGGGCTGATCGTCGGTACCTTCGACCTGGGAGGAAACGGCTGCTGCTATTACAGCGAGATCTTGCCCGATGCAGGCATCAATCGCCTGTTCTCCCTGGGTACATCACCTTTTCTCTCCAATAGCTTCGCCATTGCCAGCTATAACCTAACGAAGTTCGTGCCCATTGCTCTGCTGAATCTGTCTCAGCTGAACAGCACCACCGCCGGAAACACGTTCCTTTCTTGGGGTAACGCTGGGCTGGCCTTCACCCTCGAGACCGGATGTTGCGAAACCACGTCTTACGAGACCGTGCTCGTGCAAAGTCCATCCATGCTCGGAACTGCCGGCATCAACAAGAATCCTCCGCCAATTACCTCCTCGCTTTCACCGGCGAGCGTGACTCACGGCAGCTGGAACTTTCCACTCACCGTGCAAGGCTCGGGATTCGTTCCCGGCTCGACCGTCACGTGGAACGGAACATCGCTGTTCGCCAGCCGCGTCAGCTCAACCCAACTCACCGTCTACGTGCCTGCCGGCGTCATCGCCTCGGCCGGTACCGCACAGTTGGTCGTGACGAACCCAGGGCCTGGAGGCGGTGTCTCCACGCCGCTCACCTTCACCATCAACTGATTGGCACGCAGGCGCCCCACCCTTGTCGCGTTTTTTGCGGCAGGGTGGGGATTTTTACTTTCTCTCCCTTTCCTAAAACGTCGGCCGTGAAATGCCCTGTGTTCCCCCGTGCCCTCTGTGGTGAACTGAAATGCAAGCTGTCACTCTGAGCGAGCACGAGCGCAAGCGACCGCGAGTCGAAGAATCCCTACCCGCAAATAACGAAAGATAGCGCCGTGAAAGCAGGGGCAGGACTTCCGCATGCGAAAACTTGGGATTTTCCTATGCCCATGTTATTGATGAGAGGCTCATGGAGAAAGCGCGCATCTCCGAATTGCTCAGTCCGTTTTTAGACCCGGCAAATCTCACTACTGGCGACCTTAATCATAT
>Ga0335072_10011399_pt1 | contig 12735 bp, 10 predicted proteins | sample Lox_Sample_21_FD_206725 | JGI IMG/M metagenome (GOLD analysis project Ga0335072, IMG submission 206725) | Soil microbial communities from Loxahatchee National Wildlife Refuge, Florida, United States - Lox_Sample_2.1 | ecosystem: Environmental > Terrestrial > Soil > Wetlands | place: USA...
CAGATGAGAGACTTGCGCACTCCAGGCGTCATTCGCGAACAATGCAGGCAATTCCGTTAAGGATTTCTTCGCCGCTTGCATGCGTGGCGGCGTTAACCATGATGAGTGTCGCTCGCCGGCGGCAGCTGTCAGGTTGCGTTGTTCCCGGACGCTGATTACTGATGCTCGGACGCAGGGGGAGGCATGCTTTCGGCGCTCGATATTGCGAGGCGGATCGAGGCTGGCGAACTGACGCCGCGGGCGGCGGTCGCGTTGTGTGCGGAGCGGATAGCTTCGCGCGAAAAACAAATCGGTGCGTTCGCGGCGGTGGAAATCGATCATGCGTGCGTGACGGCCGACGATCCCAGGCTTGCCACGCTGCCGCTTCGCGGCACGCCGGTGGCGTTCAAGGACATCTACGATACGGCGGACTTTCCGACACAATACGGCTCGCCGATCTATGCTGGCCATCGGCCGCGCGCCGATGCGACGGCCGTGGCGCTGACGCGCCGCGCCGGCGGCAACATCATCGGCAAGACCGTCACCACTGAATTCGCATCGCTGGTGCCGTCGCGGACGCGCAATCCGCATAACCTCGCGCACACGCCGGGCGGCTCGTCGTCGGGCTCCGCTGCGGCCGTCGCCGCGGGCATGGTGCCGATCGCCTTTGGCACGCAGACCGCGGGGTCGGTCATCCGCCCGGCGGCGTTCTGCGGCGTCGCCGGTTTCAAGCCATCCTACCGGCTCATTCCACTCGTCGGCGTCAAGGATGTGGCGTGGCACCTCGACACCGGTGGACTGTTCGGCGCGAGCGTTGCCGATGTCGCGTTCGCCGCGGCTGCGATCCTCGACCGCGACCTCCGTGTCGATCGCGTGACGCCGGCGGCGCCGCGCATCGCGCTTGTGCGCACGCATCTGTGGGATAAAGCGAGCGGCGCGATGCAGAAGGCCGTCGAGACCGCAGCCGGTATCGCGCAAACCGCCGGTGCCACCGTCGCCGACGTCATGCTCCCGCCGCTTCTCGAAGACGCCTGCGAGGCGCAGTTCATCATTCAGGACTACGAAACCTCTCGGGCTCTCGCATTCGAATACGATCGTCATCCTGATTTGGTCGGTGAACAGTTGCGCAAGCAACTCGACCGCGGCCGAGCGATATCGGCCGACGATTACGACGCCGCACGACGCACGTCGAGCCGCGCCCGGCGCGTGTTGGCCGACACCATGGCCGAGTACGACGTCATCCTCACGCCGTCGGCCCCAGGCGCCGCTCCAGCGGGGCTGGGTTCAACTGGCGATCCGATATTCAATCGGCTGTGGACACTGATGGGCGCGCCGTGCGTCAACGTGCCGGGCTTGCTTGAAAACGAGCTGCCGCTCGGCATCCAGGTTGTCGGCCGCTTCGGCCGCGACAGGCCGGCGCTCGAGGCTGCGCTGTTTGTGGAGCGCGCGCTCCGGCACAAACTGGGCGATTGAAAGGCACGGCATCGCATCGGCGGAATGTCGGATTGCACAACCAAGCCTTGGAATGATCAAACCAGCATCACAACCACGCCCCATTCTCTGTCGACGCTGATGTTCGTGATCGTGCTGGCGGGGGCGTTCAAGCGCGGCGCGAATGGGGTGGGTGTCTAACGTTGCGGGCCGGCGGCGCAAGTGTGTGTGTTGCGTAGCGTGTAGGCCCCCGCGGCGGGGGTTTCATGGGGGAAGGGTCGGCGCTGCGGCGCGGATCGTGGGCGGCGCGTTCGTCGGCCGCTGAGCGATCGTCTTGTTTTCCGTTTCATCTCCGTGTGCGCGGCCGCGCGAGTTCGTTCGGCCCGCCGGGACGGATTTCGGGCGTTGCCGGTGCCGACGCCTCCACGCGCGCGCGTGGGAGTTCTGAGTCATGATCTGTGACGCCGCAGCGCAAGCCGATCATCCGCTTGCCGTCGTAGAGAACATGGCGCGCTGTAACAATTGGGAGTTTCTGCGAACGGTTGATGACGAGATCACACTCGCTGTCGCAGGCAAGCGCACCAATTATCAGGCTTCGTTCAGCTGGATGGAGGATATCAGAGTTCTCCATTTCGCCTGCGCTTTCGAGCTGCAAGTCCCGTCGCGGCGCTTGGGCCAAGTGCGCCAGCTTTTAGGCTGGATCAACGAGCAACTGTGGATCGGCCATTTCGATGTTTGGGACGAAAGCGGTGTGATCCTGTTCCGCCACTCGCTGCTGCTGATCGGCGGGATTTCCACATCGGCGCCACAATGCGAAGCGGTGCTCGGCACAGCTCTGGATTCCTGCGAGCGATATTATCCGGCACTGCAGTTCGTGATATGGGCGGGCAAATCGGCGCGCGAAGCGATCGACGCGGCGATGTTCGAAACCGCGGGTGAGGCATGAGCCATGCTCGATCGGTTCGGCGGCGGTGATTGGCCTGTTGCGCTGCTCAATATCGTGCTGCTGATCCTGTGGAGCGTACTGCCGATCTTGTTGGTCGCGTATGCCCGTCAGTCTATGGCGACGCGGCGTATTCGGCCCGAATTTACCCTGCGGAAGTCGGAGGCTGCCGAATTGGATCGCGCCCTCATCATTTATCACGGGGTATGCCGGCGGCTGGCTGAAATCGAGGCGAAGGCGCGCACCGCCAAGGGCATCCTGGATCTCGTACTCTCGCTCCAGCCACACATCGAACAGCTTGAAGATGACGAACGCGAAGATCTCAAAGCGCATGCGCGTCACTTGCGAGCAACGATCGTAAAGCTGCGCGGCTTGCCGCTGCGCCGTTTGCGAGCGCGAATTGTGGCCTTGAGCTTCCATTTTTCAGTTGGCGGCGCGATAGCGGTCTATATCGCGGCATTCGGGCTCCTGGTCCTGACGTTCTTTCTGCCTGGTGCGCGGCTGGTGGCGCGCGATTTTGCCGGCATCGGGCGCACTGCGCTCGTGTGGTATCCGTTTGATGCGAGCTATTTCCTGGCCAACGGCGCGGGGGCGGCGTTGGGGATGCTCTGTGCTCCGGCGTTCTATGCGGTGCGCCGGATCGGCCTTTCCCGGGAATACGCGATGGAACTCACCGTGCTCAAGGGACTGGCCGACACTCCGGCCGACGCAATCGCGGATCCTGGCTTGGCGGCCGGTTGCGGCGATGCCGACGAGCCGCGCCCCGATGAAAGCTGCTTTGCGGTACTTGGTGTCGCGCAGACAGCGACCATCGAACAGGTGAGAGCGGCGTACAAGATGCGGATCAAGCAGAGCCACCCTGACCGGCTGCACGACGTGTCGCCCGCTATCAGAACATTCGCCGAAGACGAGACCAAGCGGCTTAATGCCGCCTTGCAGGAGGCGCTCGAACGGCTCGCCTGAGAGTGGCGTCAACCGATCGTCGCGTTCAGGCGCATTCAAACGTCCCTGCTGTCAAACATGAAAATGTCGACGCCGCCGGTGGCGAAAGTTTGCACGTCTGCGACTGCAGCTTGGCCTTCTGCGCTGGCGAAGGCGTTCTGGATGGCGGCCGAGTCGTCGAATTGCAAGATCGCGACCAGGTGATAGTCCGATCCGCCCATCGGATTGACGACGGCGCCCTGGCTGACTTCGTAGTGCCGCAGGCCCGGGATTTTCTTGGCGATCGGCACGTGCTTTTCAAAATAGTGCTTATCGAACGCGACCCTATCGCGCGGCGTTTTGTACATGACCACGAGCCGAGCCATGAATGGGTTCCTTCACCGTTAACAAGGACGGTGGAGCAGCTACCACGATTGGGCTCGTTCGGCCACTACTCCGCGGCGTTGCGGGCGCCGAACGGATCGTAGTTGAGGATCGGAGCCAGCCATCGCTCGGCTTCTTCGGCCGTCCAGCCTTTGCGGATCGCGTAGTCCTCGACCTGATCGCGCTCGATCCGGCCGACCCCGAAATAATAGGACTCGGGGTGGCTGAGATAGAGGCCGCAGACTGAGGCGCCGGGCCACATGGCGAAGCTCTCGGTGAGTTTGACGCCGATCTGTCGCTCGGCGTCGAGCAGCCGGAACAACGTCGCCTTCTCGGTATGGTCGGGTTGCGCCGGATAGCCGGGGGCAGGGCGGATACCGCGATATTGCTCGGTGATCATGTCGGCGTGGCCCAGAGCCTCTTCCGGCGCGTAGCCCCAGAATTCCTTACGTACGCGCTCGTGCAGACGTTCGGCCAGCGCTTCAGCCAGCCGGTCGGCGAGCGCCTTGACCATGATTGCCGAATAGTCGTCGTTGGCGCCCTTGAATCGCTCGACCACAGCTTCCTCGCCGATCCCGGCGGTCACCGCGAAGGCGCCGACATAGTCCGCAAGGCCGCTGGCCCGTGGCGCGACGAAATCGGCGAGCGCGAGATTGGCGCGGCCGTCGCGCCGTGCAAGCTGCTGGCGCAGCGTGTGCAGCACAGCGACGGGCTCGCGCCGCGCCTCGTCGGCAAACAGCAGGATGTCATCGCCTTCGCTGTTTGCCGGATAAAAGCCGAACACTGCGCGAGCGCGGAACCACTCTTCCGCGGTAAGGCGCGCCAGCATATCCTGCGCATCGGCGAACAGGTTTTTGGCCGCCGCGCCGACTTTCGCGTCGTCGAGTATCGCCGGATATTTGCCTTTCAGTTCCCAGGTGGCAAAGAACGGCGACCAGTCGATGTAATCGATCAGCGCGGCGATCGGGATTTCGCTTAAGGCTTGAGTGCCAATGTGCACCGGGCGCGGCGGCGCATAGGCGCCAGACCAATCCAGCCGCAGCGCATTGGCGCGCGCATCGTCGAGCGACAACCGCTTCTTGTTCTCCTCGCCGCGCGCATGAGCGGCGGCGATGCGCGCATATTCTGCGCGGGTGTCGGTGATGGCGCGCTGCCGGCCCTCGCGGGACAGCAGCGACGCCACCACGCCGACGGCGCGGCTTGCGTCGTTGACATAGACCGCCTGGCCGCGCCGGTAGTTCGGATGAATTTTCACCGCGGTATGTGTACGGCTCGTCGTCGCTCCGCCAATCAGAAGCGGCACGTCGAAGCCTTGACGCTCCATCTCGGCGGCGACGTGGCACATCTCGTCGAGCGACGGCGTGATCAGGCCGGATAGTCCGACGATATCGGCGTTTTCGGCAACGGCGGCTTGCAGGATTTTCTCCGCCGGGACCATCACGCCGAGATCGACGACGTGGTAATTGTTGCATTGAAGCACCACCCCGACGATGTTCTTGCCGATGTCGTGCACATCGCCCTTGACGGTGGCGAGCACGATCTTGCCGTTCGACGAGGCGTGGGCGCGGCCGTCGCGCTCCTGCTCCATGAACGGCATCAGGTACGAGACGGCCTGTTTCATCACCCGCGCCGACTTGACCACCTGCGGCAGGAACATGCGGCCGGAGCCGAACAGATCGCCGACCACGTTCATGCCGTCCATCAGCGGGCCTTCGATCACGGCGAGCGGCCGCGGCGCCTTTTTGCGCGCTTCCTCGACATCGTCGGCGATAAAGTCGGTGACGCCGTGGACGAGCGCATGGGAGAGGCGTTTCTCCACCGGCCACTCGCGCCAGGACAGGTCCGCTTCCTTCTTTTCCCTCGCCGAGCCGCGGTGCTGCTCGGCAAGCGCAAGAAGCCGCTCGGCCGCGTCGGCCCGGCGGTTCAGCACGACGTCTTCGCAGGCTTCGCGCAGGACCGGATCGAGATCGTCATAGACGGCGATTTGCCCGGCATTGACGATGCCCATGTCCATGCCGGCGGCGATGGCATGAAACAGAAACACCGAGTGCATCGCCTCACGCACCGGCTCATTGCCGCGGAACGAGAAGGAGAGATTGGAGATGCCGCCGGAGACGTGCACGTGAGGCAGATTTTGCTTGATGGCGCGGGCCGCTTCGATGAAGGCGACGCCATAGCCGTTGTGTTCCTCCATGCCGGTCGCAACGGCAAAGATGTTGGGATCGATGATGATATCCTGCGGAGGAAAGCCGACGCGGTTGACCAGGATGTCGTAGGCGCGCGCCGCGATTGCGGTCTTGCGCTCCAGTGTGTCGGCTTGTCCGTTCTCGTCGAACGCCATCACCACGACGGCGGCACCATAGCGGCGCACCACGCGGGCATGGCGGATGAAGGCGTCCTCGCCCTCCTTGAGCGAGATCGAGTTCACCACAGCCTTGCCCTGCACGCATTTGAGGCCGGCTTCGATCACCGAGAATTTCGAGGAGTCGATCATCACCGGCACGCGGGCGATATCCGGCTCGGCCGCGAGCAGATTGAGGAAAGTGACCATGGCCTTCTCGGAATCGAGCAGACCCTCATCCATATTGATATCGATGATCTGTGCGCCGCTTTCGACCTGATCGCGTGCCACCGCCAGCGCAGCCGAATAGTCGCCGGCGGTCACGAGCTTGCGAAAGCGCGCTGAGCCGGTGACGTTGGTGCGCTCGCCGACATTCACGAACGGGATCTGGGGCGTCAGGGTGAAGGCTTCGAGGCCGGACAGCCGCAGCATCGGCGCGATCTTCGGCACCGTGCGCGGCGGCTTGCCGGCGACCGCGCGCGCGATGGCGCGGATATGTTCGGGTGTGGTTCCGCAGCAGCCGCCCGCAATGTTGATCAGTCCCGACGCCGCGAATTCGCCCATTTGCGCCGCCATCGCCTCCGGCCCCTCGTCATAGTGGCCGAATTCGTTGGGCAGGCCGGCATTGGGATAGGCACAGATCAGCGTGTCGGCGACGCGGCTCAGTTCGGCGATGTGGGCGCGCATCTCGCGGGCGCCGAGCGCGCAGTTGAGCCCGACCGAAATCGGCACCGCGTGCGCGATCGAATTCCAGAATGCTTCCGGTGTCTGTCCGGATAGAAAGCGGCCGGAGCGGTCGGTGATGGTGCCCGAGATCATCACCGGCAGAGTGATGCCGCGTTCCTCCATCACTTCGGCGATAGCGAAAATCGCCGCCTTGGCATTGAGCGTATCGAAGATCGTTTCGATCAGCAGCAGATCGGCGCCGCCGACGATCAGGCCGCGAACCTGCTCGCCGTAGGCAAGGCGCAAATCGTCGAACGAAATGGCGCGAAAGCCCGGATTGGAGACGTCGGGCGAAATCGACGCGGTGCGGTTGGTGGGCCCGATGGCGCCGGCGACGAACCGGGCACGGCCGTCTTCGTCCTGCGCCTCGCGGGCAGCCTCGCGCGCAAGCCGCGCACCTTCGGCATTCAGTTCGTAGGCGATCTCCGCCATGCCGTAATCGGCCTGCGCGATGCGGGTCGAGGAGAACGTATTGGTCGAGACGATATCTGCGCCGGCGCGGAAATAGGCGAGGTGGATGGCGCGCACCGAATTCGGCCGGCTCAAGTTGAGCAGATCATTGTTACCGCGCACCTCGCGATTCCAGGCGTCAAACCGCGCGCCGCGAAAGCCTTCCTCGTCGAGGCCGAGCGCCTGGATCATCGTGCCCATGGCGCCGTCGAGCACCAGGATCCGTTCGGCGGCCGCACGGCGCAGCCGTTCCTCAGTCGGAGACGTGGGCGTTGCCGTGTGCATTGGTTTACGCGCGCTCCGTCTCGGAACGGGATTGCGCCGGAGCGCTGTGTGTCTGGCTCGACCTAAGCCCGAGCAGATGACAGATCGCGTAGACCAGGTCGGCGCGGTTCATCGTGTAGAAGTGAAAATCGGTGACGCCGTGATCGACGAGGTCGAGCACCTGCTCGGCGGCGACCGCGGCCGCGATCAGCTTGCGCGTCGCCGCATCGTCGTCGAGTCCATCAAAGCGTTCGGCGAGCCAATCAGGCACCGAGGCACCGCAGCGCGCGGCAAAATTCTTTGTCGTCTTGAAATTTTGCACCGGCAGGATGCCGGGCACGATCGGAATTTCAACGCCGCGCGAGCGCACGCGGTCGAGGTAGCGGAAGTAGAGTTCGTTCTCGAAAAAGAACTGCGTGATCGCCCGGGTGGCCCCGGCATCGACCTTGGCTTTGAGCATGTCGATGTCGGCCGCCACCGAGGGGCTGTCGGGGTGCTTTTCCGGGTAGGCCGAGACTGACACTTCGAATTCGCCGATGCGCTTGATGCCGGCGACAAGATCAGCGGCATTGCGGTAGCCGCCGGGATGAGGCGCGTATCGGTCTCCGGCGCCGCCGGGCGGGTCGCCGCGCAGCGCCACGATGTGGCGAACGCCTGCCTCCGCATAGGCGGTCACGACCGCGTCGATCTCGGCACGGCTCGCGGCGACGCAGGTCAGATGCGCCGCCGGCGTCAACATCGTGTCGGCCAGGATGCGCTTGACCGTGGCGTGGGTACGTTCCCGCGTCGAACCGCCGGCGCCGTAGGTAACGGAGACGAAATTCGGCTCAAGCGGTGCAAGCCGCGCGATAGCCTCCCACAGCGATTGCTCCATCTCGGGAGTCTTCGGCGGGAAGAACTCGAACGACACACCGATGTTGCGGCGGGCATCGGAGCGCGCGAGGCGGTTTGGGCGTGTCGCGTACATCACGCCACCTCGCGCGTCGGCGTCGCGAGCAGTATGCGCGGATCGCGCGCCAGCCAAAGGGATACCGCGATTTTGCCCTTTGGCCCCGGCGGTAGTGTCTGTTGCCTCAGGGTTTCGAGACCGGCGGCTTGCAGCCATTGTTGGATGGTTTCGGGCGCGAAGCCGAGCCTGCGGTGCGCGTGCTCCTCGCGCAAGAATTCGAGATCGTGGGGCGCGAAGTCCACGACCAGCAAACGGCCGCCTGGCCGCAGCACGCGCGCCGCTTCGCGGATTGCCCGCGCTCCGTCGTCGAGAAAGTGCAGCACCTGATGAATGATGACGGCATCGAACGTATCGCGAAGCAGGGCCAAGTCGTAAATGTCGCCGTGACGCACGCTGCAGTGCTTGAGCGCCGATCGATCGAGCCGTGCGCGCGCCAGGGCCAGCATGTCGCGTGACAAATCGAGCCCGATGCCGCGTTCGATCTCGGGGGCGAACAGTTCGAGCATTCGTCCCGTCCCGGTGCCGAGATCGAGCAGCGAATGGATCGGTTTGTCGCCGAGTGCGGCGTGAACCTCGTGCTCCACCGCTGCGTCGGCGATGTGCAGATGACGGATGCGGTCCCACTCGGCTGCGTGGCGGCGGAAATAGTTTTGGGCGGCGGCGGCCCGCGCGCTGCGCACCGCGGCGAGCCGTTCGCGATCGCGCGCTATGACCGGATCGGCCGGATCAAGCCGTGCGATCAGCGCGTGGGCAATATCGGCGGCGCTGCCGCGTTCGCCCAATCGGAAGAACGCCCAGGACCCCTCACGGAAACGTTCGACCAGGCCGGCTTCCGCGAGCAGGCGCAGGTGACGGGACAAGCGCGGCTGGGACTGGCGTAAGATCTCGGTCAGATCGGAGACGGTGAGTTCGGTTTCCGCCAAAAGGGCCAGAATGCGAAATCGCGTCGCCTCGCCGGCCGCCTTCAGGGTGCCGGTCAGGGCTTGAAAGGACAGTTGGTGGGCAGGGAAGGATGACATAAAGATATCTTTATGCGATTAAATGGCCCTTGGCAATGGGCAAAATCCCAACTTGGCGGCACAGGTCTGACTGTGCACATTGGCGGCCATGGCCGACGCAACAAGTCGTAATCGTACCGAGGGCGGGTCTGCGCCACCCCCTGGGGCCGCCAGCATCCGCGACGGCGAGGTCGCCGTTTCGTTGCCGGAACGGTTCGATGCCTCGCTTTATTATGTCGGGCGCATCCAGACACCCTGGCAAAGCCGTGACGATTGTCCGAAGAATGCGCGCGAGTCCGACGCGGTCTGCACTGTCGTGCTCGACCCGCGCTGGGTGGAGGGCCTCGACGGTCTTGAGACCGCGAGCCACGTGATCCTCCTCTACTGGATGGATCGGTCGCGCCGCGATCTCGTGCGGCAAGCGCCGCGTCACTATAGCGAGCGGCGCGGCACATTCGCGTTGCGCTCGCCGGTGCGGCCCAATCCGATCGCGCTTTCGGTTGCGCGCCTCGTCGGCATTGAGGGTAACAAACTTTCCGTCGTCGGGCTGGATTGCCTCGACGGGACGCCGTTGCTTGATATCAAACCGTATTTCGCATCGACGGATTCTGTGCCCGATGCGGCGGTCGGCTGGCACGCCGATCGCAAGCGTTGAACTCGTTAGAAAAGCGCCGGCACTTCGCCGATCCTGATCATGCCGAGATAGACAGCGCCGTCGGAAAAACGCAGCGGCAGCGCCGTTGCGGGCTTGCCGTCGATTTCGGTTGGCTGGCCCATCTTTTTAAGATTATCGATGACGCTCGCATTGGCGCCCGCAGTGACGACGTCGCTGAGCCCGGGCAGCAGATGATCGAGCGCGTCAAGTCCGTGCCGGCCGGGCTGTCCGGACAAGTGGGCAAGCCGGTCGATGCCTTGGCCGATCATCTTGTCGACGCCCAGTTGGGGCACGATAGCCTCGAGGCCGTTGATTGCGACAGTGACGACTCCATCGACTTTGCCATCCGGTTTGATGGCGAGTGTGCCGGAGCCGACGACGATCGCGTCCTTGCGCTCAAGCCGCAGCGACTTGATCTCGATGTTGCCGCCGGCGGCCTGCATCTCGCGGAAGCGCTGAGCGAACGGTTCGGGGGACAGGTCCTTCAAACCGCGCACTACCATTTCGATGTCGCCCTGCAACGGCGCGGCGAGCGCGGGGTGCGCCGAAGGTGCAGTGGCGCCCGCAAAATGCAGGACCGCATCGATCACCGGATTGTGTTCGGCCGACCCTTCAATGATGCGCGCCTGGAAGTCGGCGGCGTCGGCTGCGAATAATGGTACAGCGTTCTTGCCTGAACTGCGGTCAAGATGCGGCTTGACGATGTTGACGGCGAGGGCATCCGGATTGGGCGGCAAGCCGCTCACGACGATAACGGCGCTGGTCCAATCGGCGGCCAGATTTGGCGGTTGACCGGGCGGCGCGACAGTGAGCGGCGCGGTCACGTCGCCGACCAATCGAGTGGGACGGAACACCTGGGCGGTGAACGTGATGTCTCGCGCCGCGATGGTAAGCGGCGGTTGGAATGTGCTGAGCGCAGCCCCGGCTTGGGTGCAATGCACCTGGACGTGGAATGGAAATCCTGAAATGCCCTCGGAACCACAGGAATACACGCGGCCCGCTGCGGCTTCCCGCGTTACCCATCCGGACAGCGTGCGGTCCGTGACGGTGGCGGCGTAATACCAAAGTGCGCACCAGCCGCCAGCCAACAGGACGGCACCAATGACCGGTACAAAAATCGCCCACAGCCATCGTCGGCGGCGGGCGGCTGCTCGTGCCGGAGCCACGGTGCGCCGCGGCAGACGACGGTCCGCCTGCATCATGCTGAGAGGAGATTCACCGGCCATTCTGCGCCTTTTCGCCTGCCGACTGCGGCGTTTCCAAGACCTTCAATGTCCAAATCTGGGACCTGTTCTTCTCACCGGTGACATTTTCAGCCGTTCCAGGGGCCGTTGTGCGGCTCGGATCGGGCTGCTAGGCCAGCGAGATAAAGGCGGCGAGTCAAGAGGATGGTTACGGTCGGGACGCATGAAAGCGGCGAGCTTTGGGTATTCGGCTACGGCTCGCTGATGTGGCGCCCCGGCTTTGCCTTCCTCGACCGGTTTCCGGCGCGGCTGATCGGGATGCACCGAGCACTCTGCGTCTATTCGCATGTCCACCGGGGAACCCCGGAAAGGCCCGGCCTGGTTTTCGGGCTCGACCGCGGCGGGATGTGCCGGGGCATCGCCTATCGGGTCGCCGCTTCGGCGCGGGCCGAAACCGTCGCCTATCTGCGCGGGCGTGAACAGGTCACGTCGGTGTATCGCGAAGCGATGCGCCGCATCGAACTGGAAGACAGCGCGCGTCGGCGGCTGACCGCGCTCTGCTACCTCGTTGATCGGGGCCACGCGCAATACGCCGGTCGGCTGTCGCTCGCCGAGCGGCTGCACTTCGTGCGGCAAGGCCACGGCCAATCCGGCCCCAATCGCGAATACGTGCTCGATGCAGTTCGCGCACTCGAAGCGCTCGGCTATCGCCAGACCGATCTGCATCTCCTCGCCGAGCAACTCGGCCGGCACGAAATAGGCGTCAAAGATCAGGAGGCTGGAGTCAAGGTGCCGGAGTTTCCGAATTCCTGATCTTTGGATTCTTTGACCAGCCGCGCGGTCGTCAGCTCCAAAGTGTCCTGCAGTCGTACGAGGAATTCTCGGCTGTTCAGTCCCGGCGCGATCGGATCGAGCACCTCCGCGATAACAGTGCCTGGATAGCGCAGCAGTGAACGTCGCGGCCAGAACAGACCAGAGTTCAGCGCTACGGGTACGCACACGGCAGCCGACCTGACGTAGAGGTGTGCCACGCCGGATTTGTAGTTCGGCTCGGCGCCCGGTATCCGGCGCGTGCCTTCGGGAAAAATGACCACCTGTCGGCCTCGATCGAGCGCGGCGCGGGTGCGCGCCGTCATTCGCGACAGCGCCGATAATCCGGCGCCGCGATCGATGGGGATCAGGCCGGCCTTTGCCATGTGCCAGCCGAACAATGGAATCCACATCAGCTCGCGCTTGAGGATATAGGCCGGATCGTCCAGCACGGCATAGAGCGCGAACGTCTCCCACGCCGATTGATGCTTGCAGGCGACGATGCAGGCGCCGCGCGGCAGTTTTTCAAGTCCGCGCCACTGCACCTTCGTGCCGCAAACGACGCGGAGCAGCCACAGACTGGTGCGGGCGTATGAACGGATGAAGGCGAGATGCGCGCGGTGCGGCAGCGCCAGTACCGGCAGCGCCACAACCATGTGAAGGATCAGGCTCGTATAAAACAGTGCGTTAAAAAGCAGCG
>Ga0335072_10011400_pt1 | contig 12734 bp, 9 predicted proteins | sample Lox_Sample_21_FD_206725 | JGI IMG/M metagenome (GOLD analysis project Ga0335072, IMG submission 206725) | Soil microbial communities from Loxahatchee National Wildlife Refuge, Florida, United States - Lox_Sample_2.1 | ecosystem: Environmental > Terrestrial > Soil > Wetlands | place: USA: Florida...
GCACTGGATCTCGCAATCGAGGTAACGGACAGTAAGGCCGGAGCTATATACTTTTTCTCGGCTTCCACAGGGCAGCCTTTTGAGCGGCTCGTAGTTCGGGGTTCCGAGGATTTTCCTGCTCGCATCGATCGTGAACACGGTGGAGTACTGGCTGCGGCCGTAAATCAGAATATTGCCATTCAACGTACCCATTGGCCTTTCCCCGAACGTAATGGCGGCAAGCGGTGTCATCCAGTAGGTGCCTCGCTAGTGTCTCCCATCGGCGGACCCGGCATCGATCCGTGGCGACCATCCGTGGGCGCTCTTGTCCTATGTCGGGAAAACCAGAATGCTGCATTCAGCGCCTACGATCTTGCACTCGTCCGCAATGTAGCCCTGCGAATATCGCTAGGGCGTACCACCCACGCTATGTGGAGAATCGGCGCTGTAACCTCGGCTCTTCGGGCTAGCACCGACTGGGAGAGCCTAATCGACAGCTTGAAGAATGACGATATACTGGGACCGCGGAAGCCAGGAAGCTTTGTAGCCCCTACCGACGTCCGACTGGCCGCCAAGAGAATAGAAGCTTTCCTCGAGGATCTTGCTAAAGCTACCGATAGCCAGTCCATCAGTATGCGCATCGCACTTCCGACGGAAAAAGCCGTGCAAGCGCACGGCTTGGCGCTGGTGAAGGTGGCATCTTATCCGCAGGAAGAAGGAGGAAACGACCTGGGGATCCTTACCGAGGATCAGGGTGGATATAACTGGGTTTGCATGAACAGCGGGCAGCCTAAATATGAAGCGAAGGTATCCAATAAACCAGGATATCTGGCGGTGCGTCCGAGCACGGTATCTGAATTGACGGTACCGATACGCCTAGAAGGGACCGTCGTAGGGGTACTGAATCTAGAGAGTTCCTTGTCTGACGCTTACGATACGGTGCAGCCTCTTATATCGTCCTTCTCAGGTGCTGTCGGGAGGACACTCGCTGACGCACGTGCAGCACTTGAGCAGAGAGTCATTGACAGTGCCGCGCAGGCGTTGAATCATCGGCATACTATGGAGAGCCAGCTAGATTCGCTGGAAAAGGGGATCGCTAAGCTCGATCTTGACTACTCAGAGAAAGCCTCCCTCGCGACAAAGGTAAGTGCCCTCAAATCAGAGCTTGATGCTATGCGGCGCGTGAAGTTTACGGAAGAGGAAAGAGAGAGCACCTTGCCACAGATACTCGAGCGAGCAGCAGATAAGGTATCGTACTTGGGCAATCTTCCGCCGCAGGTAACTGACGATCGCTTCTCTTTCCCGATTGCTGGGGACCGGGCGAGAGCTCTTGAAGTGTCAATTTCTAATATCTTGAGTAATCTAATGAACTACACTAGTATCTCCGTGGGTGAGACGGGAGGGAAACCGCTTCGTGAGGTGGCTATGTCGGTATGCTCATTGGGCGGCAGCGAAAATGTTGTTCTAAGCTTTCAGAATTTCGCCGACGGTTTTATACAGTCGCAGCGTATTGCTGATCTATACCGCTGGCCTATCGAAGGAAATGGCGGTCGGCTAAGGGTGGGTGGATTCCTCGCCGGGCTAAGCGCGAGGCGAGCTAATGCGCGTCTGCAAGCCGCTGTCCTAGGCGATGGTCGGACTGTGCGTACCACGCTGATCGTTCCGGTAGAGAGGTAGGCACGACGTGATAAACGCGGGAGCCTACCGGGTACTGGTGGTTGATGATGAGCGGCAGATGTGCGACGTAGCACAAAAACAAATCAGTGAGATCGCAGGACCAGAAGCAATATACGTTGACAAGGCATATACGGCACGAGTCGCTATCGAAAAAGTCAAGGAAACATTTTTTGACCTGATCATACTCGATCTCTACAAAGAGACTGTACTTGCGGGTTTCGAGGTTTACCGGAAACTAAATGAACTTGATTGCTCTGCTAAAGTAATCCTAATGACCAGATTTGATATCGAGTCATCAGTTGATACGCTGCTTAAAGCAGTATCTTCGGAAGGAAGCGCTCGTCTCGTAGGATTCCTCGATAAGAGAGATCCTAAGTTCGGAACCATCCGAACTGAAGTAGAGAAACATTATCTAAAGTTCGCAAAAGCCGATTTTGCGATTGATAACCTAAGTTTGGCAAGTCGGCTAATCTCTAAGCGGCGCAAGCGTTACCAGCAACTGCAGCGGTTTCCACTGAGAGAAGATCCAGCGGAGATCGAGGCCGAGATCGAGCGTTTGCTGAGGGAACTTTACGTCGAAGTTCCAGAAGGATCAAGGCGGTCAGCCGGCGTTTCAGTTGCTCTAGAACCAATCGAGCGAAGAGGTCTGAGCCCGGCTGTGGTCGTGAACTGCACCGTAAGGATCGGATTGCATGGTGCCGACGAGGTACGCGAAGGGCATAAGACCGTCTTGAAGATAGGACCCAAGCATGATATCCGGGAGGAGGCCTCGCGATTCCGCGAATTCGTACGCTACGGTGTTGAACTGGATCAGCGTGTTGAGCTGCTAGGCGTAACAGAGCGGGATTCGCTCGGTGGACTGGTCTATAGCTTTGCTGGCGGGCTTCACCATAAGGGTCTCATGGCATTGGATGACGTACTCGTCATGGACATGGGGAGCCAGAACGAGAGCTTGTCGAGAAAAGTGTTTCAGGGTCTATTCAGATCACGTCATTGGTATTCGGTAATGACCGACGACGTCGATGTCAATGAGTATTTCAAGGTGATCTACAAAAATAGCCTGATAACGTCTTTCGCGCAGGCCGAAGAGGCGCTGTTCCGCCTACCGATTGAGCTTGGTGCCCAGGTTCGCGTCGAGAGAGTTCCGGCCAAGGCCGGAAAAGAGTCCTACTTCTCAGTAGAAATAGGGCGAGCCGCGTCACTAGCGATACCGAACTCTTCTATTCTTGGATTGGGTCCCATGTACGGCTCCGTTCCCGGTCGCCTTGTGCATGGCGACATGCATGCTGGAAACGTTATGCTAGAAGTCTCGGAAGATGACAGCGCTCCTGCGGATAAGCGCGTGCGTCTCGATCGTGCATGCCTGATCGACTTCCGGAGCGCAGGTCCAGGGCCGCGTACCATCGATGCTGTGGCACTGGAATCTTCGGTGCGCCTGGCCGACAGTGATGTAGCCTGCAGGCGGATTGATTCTGATGGCGAGAGTAGCCTATCGGGTTCAGACCGCCTGAGAATCGCCGAGGAAATGGTTGATCGTTTCCCTGATGAGATCAGGTTGTACCGTTCCGTTTTCTATGGTGATGGTGAACTCTCTTCTCACGGCTGGCAAACTGAAGCCGCCGAGATCCTATTTGGACTGAAGAGTTGTTTTAGTGATCTTACACTAGAAGAGTATCTCAGCACTAGCATCAGGTATACGATACGCCAGTTGGGGTTTGAAATGCCGCCGGTGAGCAGGGCCAGAATGCTGGTGTGGCTGGCTGGCCAGTATTGCCTGCTGCAGGCGATTTAGAGTCCGATAGCGGACTGTTCGGCCGGGTCGGTCGGTGAAGCGGTGTGTCTGCCCTGCTGTGCAGCTGTTCTGGCCGAGCGTTTCCGGAAGCTTAGTTGGTTCCTCAGCTTAGTCATGTTGATGCCGGTTCTGTCGGCTCCTCAGAGTTGGTTCGCCCGGAGATCGTGACCCTGAGGCGACCGCTACGCCTTCATCTGAGTTTCTGTCTGGCGCGTGCTACCCATGCCGGATTACCGCAGGGCTTCACCGGTCAAGTTACGGATTGACGGAACTGGCGGCGCCGTTGTCGCTTCTCAGCCATCTTGTCGAATGGCCTTAGTCTGAGCTGGACAGATGCCAAGCCTGCTGAGAAGATGATCTTGGTGTGCTGAACAGGCTGGTCTTTTACGGGCGCTTCGGCTACGGATAGTTAGTATCTTACGTGGATCGATTACCGTCCGTTGATATTTGTCATCTTTAGTGAGACACCCTCAACTCCCCGGCATGTCGGTTGAGAATCGGTCAGCTTCGCTGAGAACCAACAGCCGCACCATTCGCGTTCGCGGCGCTTCCTCCACCTCAACCTAGTAAGATCGATAAAGTCCCAGGTCAGCTGGCAATTAGTGTCGACCATGCTAGCCGTTCCCGGTATAGGGGAATCAGCTGGGTATCGGCAGAATTGCCAAGCTAGAGTTGAAATGAGAAGGTTTACCTGATAGGACCTTGCTTGAGACGCCCGTGTGTGCCGACGATTGTTCCAGGGGGGCCGCGATGGGAGACTCCGGTGCGCCGCTAGGTAACGAACGAGAGCCGGGGACGGCTCCAGCTCTCGGAGACTGGCTAGGCGAGTTGGCGAGTGGCCGCGGGGTCAGCGTCAGCAAGTTGCTGCACGCATCAGTCCTCGGATGGTGCCGGATGCCTTCTGACTGGTCTCCGGTTCATCGAGTAGCCATCCTCTTGGATCTTATCCGCCAGGTTGCAAACGGGCTTCATAGGCCGATTGACCGGCAGATCGCCCTAGTTGCACTAAATCAATATGCTGGGATTGCTGGCGGAAGCCCGGCCGAACGCTTTGAGGGACTGGCAGCGCGCCATGCCGAAACAGTAGATACTGGCAAAGCCGCCTCCACCACCGCACGCCAGCTGGCCACGCGCTGGCGACGAATTCGCAATGAACTCGGTGCGCACATACTGACCGAGATAGAGAATCGAAATGAACATGGATGGGACGCCTATCACTCGTCGCGGCAACTTACAGATGCATCAGATTTCCAACCTTTTATAGTGCACCGTCTTGAGGTAACCTATTTCATCGATCAACGCGGTGTATGTACAGAGACTATTACTCAGCGGTGGATTACGGCGGATCTCACCGAGGCCAAGGGAACCGGCACCATAGACCATTACGTGGTAAGGGCGAAGTATTCAGACTTGGTTGACGGCGAAGAACAGGCAAAGACGGAGATCCTCCCGATGCTAAACTGTCGCGCGGGGGCTACAACTATCCAGCCTGATGGCTGGCTTGCGACTCAGATTTACTTTCCTGCGGCACTGGCGCATGGTGACAGCGTCTTTTTCGCTACTCGCGTGCGGCACGCCACTAGTAGACCGGTTCAGCCCGCGGCATTTATTCAGGTTACGAGCCTCGGGATCTTGGAGCTCATCATGAGAGTGCAGTTCCATCCCAACACGGTGCCAAGCTTGTGCTGGGTGTACGGCGGGACTAGTGTTAGCGAGAGCACGCAGGCACCCCAGGGTCTGGACCAGGATCGGGTGCGTCACCCCAACCGACTCGGTTACGTGGAGTATAGCGACACGAACTGTCCGCCAGGATGGTTTTACACAATCGGCTGGGAATGGGATAAATAGTAAACAATGGACGGGAGGAGGCCAAACATGGCACGGTACACTGGCGTAGGCGGGAACTAGCGGGTTTGAGATCAAGGGCTTGAGCAGTGTTTTCGCTAAGGTGTAGGTGACAGGTATCGCAGGAGTAGGTTGCCCGCATTGGTTCAGGCTCAATTGATTTTCGATAGGGAAGCCTGCGAGACCCGCTTTCGGGCGGTTTCGCAGGCTGTCTGTAATTCATAGTGGTTCATCTTCATCGTCTGGTGGCATCAAAACCTCTACGTAAAGAGGGCTTGCTGCCACGAAGGTCGCGTCGACATTCCCTCTAGGCGATGATTCCACTCGCAACGTTACCCGCGCGTATCCGGCTAGCCACATGGCGGTTGAGGCATCATTCGAGTTATCCAGAGCAAGAATGAGGTCTTCGATATCCCACGCCAGGTTCTTAGTCCCTTGACGTTGCTGCTTTATATGGCCATCGAGATTACTCGCAACGTTGCGCAATACCGGCAGCATGTCCCTGAACCGCGAGCCATCGCTCGGACTGGGGCCAGCCGATCCCCAGCGCAGCTGATGTTGTGTTTGGGTGCTACCCACCAGATGTTCTGGCGAGCCATGAAGAAGCAGGCGGGTACGGTGACTATGCCGCTGACCTAGGTTTAGGAATAGAACGATTGCGGGCCCTCGGGAATGCTCGAAATGCCAGTAGTTAATTCGTTCCTCGAAAAATACCCAGTCCCCGGCGCCAAGGTTGTCGATAGCGAACCATTTAGCGCTTTGCTCGATCTGGCGAACTACTCGTTTGAAGTGAGCAGTATTAGCTGACTGGCTGTCCTGGGCAGATGATTCGAGGCTTACTGACCCGAGAGGGACTGATACTTCCGCTTTGAGTTTGCCCAAACGCCGCCATCCCGGAACAGGATCCGGAAGGAATTGTTGCAGTTTACGATCGGAAAGATAAATAAGCTCGCGCATCGGTAGTCCAATTCGCCGGTCTCTTGATGAGATCCTACCTAACCCAGGTTGAACTCGTAGCGCATGGGGTCACCAGGGTAGGGACACGGCAAAGTCATGAGATGAGGCTGTGGCCTGCGATGTCGTGACAAGGGGTGAAGCGTCCGGCGTGTCCACGGGTGACGGGCGGGGCCCAGGCGGAACGGTGGAAGTTCCTACACTCACCATCGCCTGCCACGAGAGATCCCCGCCCGCCGATGACATCTTCGCCTGTTCCGACTGCCCGCAGCCAGTACCTTCTCGATCTCCTTGCCCAGGTTCCCGGACCCCGCGGAGGTGGCGCGGGCGCCGACACTCACTGGCCGGGGCTGCTCGCCGGCGGTATCGCAGCGATGGTCGCGGGGTCGAGGTCGTTCGCCGCCATCGGGCAGTGGGTCACCCATGCCGGGGCGGAGGTGCTGGCCGGGCTAGGCGCGGCGCGCGGCCCGGCGGAGGAGTCCACGTTCCGGCGCGCGTTCGCCATGATCGGCCCTGACGTGCTCGACCAGGTTCTCGGTGCCTGGGTGTAGACGAGGTCCGCGCAGGTCGGCGACCGTCTGGTGATCGCGGTTGACGGCAAGACCGTCCGCAGTGCGAGTTATACGGCCGGGAAGGCCCCGCACCTGGTCGCGGCGCTGGCGCACGGCGCCGACGCCGTGCTCTCCCAGGCGGCGGTGGCGGCGAAGTCGAACGAGATCCCCGCGGTGCGGGACCTGCTGAAGGCGTTCGTGACCCGGCCGGGGCGGTCATCACGATCGATCAATGCACACCCAGTTTGACACCGCGCAGGTCATCACCGGCCGGGGCGCGGACTACGTGATGACGGTCAAGGGCAACATGCTGGCGCTGTACCGGCAGCTGAAGAAGCTGCCCCGCGTCGGCATCCCCGCCGTCTCCTCCGTGAGCACGGACCACGGCAGCCGGGCGCGCCGGACGATCAAGAACGTGCCAGGCCGAACCGGTGGAGACGTTCATCGAGAAACTCGTCGTGGCCAGGCTGTCCCGTCCGGATGCCGCCGGCCTGATGAGCGTTGCGGAGGCCAGCATCGACGTGGCGGGATGCGGGAAGAAGCCGCGGCGATCCGCGCGAATCTGGAGGAGATCGCCGGCGATTGACGCCGAGCTGGACGGTGCGGCGCGGGAGAACATTCTGGCTCCGCTGGTCGCTGCCGAGAACGCCGCCGCCATGTGGGCCGGCCTGGACATCAACCGCAAGCGCGCAGTGATCAAGACCTTGGTGTCGGTCACGCTGTACTCCTGGGCAAAGGGACACGCCGCGCGTTCGACCCGGGCACGATCCAGGTCACCTGGAACCAGCCGGACCCCGCCTTACCCGGCCGGTACGCGCGGGTGCCTGGCCATCGTGCCGGGGATGCAGCGTGGTGTGCTGGTCACCTGCGGAGCGGGCGGCGCAGGAGCAGCGCGAGGGTGTCTCGCTGCTGGCTGGACAGCGGCGGGGCGGCGGCGGTGAGCCGGGCGACGTAGGCATCCAACCCGGCCTCGCCGTCATCGTCGGGGTGCCCGTCATCGTGGTGGGACTCGTCGGGCCGGTTGTGCGTGGCCGGGGGCGGGCTGGACCTGGCTGGTCCCGGCTGGGCTGTCTGGGTGCCCGTCCGTTTCGTCATTCCCGGTCCCCGCCTTCACGGTGATGCTGGTCCCTGGCATGATTTAAAGCTACGTATTTGCGGCCGGGCGGCAAATCAACGTGCGCTAACGTAGCCCGCATTAAACTGCACCAGGCATCACTCCGCCTCACTGGGCGTCGCCTGGCCGTACTGAATAGCATTAGTTAGTACGGCAGAATTTTCCTGTTTGAACCCGTAAACCGGGATACGTCGCGTCCGGCGTGTTCAAGCATTCACATAGACACGCTCGTATGATGATGGCCGGCCTGGACGCCATTGCGCCACGGCAGTCTCACGGGCACCGTACGTCAGGCCGCTGGCCTGCAGCTCAGCGTGGCCGACACCATGGCGGGAACCTGAGAGCCTGGGATAACCCAGGACTTGATCTGGCCTTCCCGCGTGCGCCAGCGACCGCCACACCAGCGGCGAAGAGGACGGATGCCCGGTCGCTATCCAGCGCCCCTTGCGCTGGATGAAAGCAGCCCGGAACCACCGTCAGCAAGATGTAAGCTAATACCCCTCTTACGTCTGGACCGGGCGCGGTCCATACATACACTGGCAGCACAGCATGGCCACCAGGAAAGCCTCCCACCTGAGTAATTCGGCGGGAGGTAAAACGAAGGTGGTCAGGAATTCGGCATGCCTGATGGGGGCATCAGCAATGGCAGGAACCATCAGCGGCAAGAGTCCGGTCAGCCCTGGCGGGCAGGGCAGGCGGCGGGCACGGCAGCCGGTCCCGCGTACCCGGACGGTGGAGTTCACTCTGAACGACCAGGAGCACGCCCTCCTGGTGGAGGCGGCCAGGCAGGCAGGGATGGCCCGGCGGGCGTACGTCGCCACGGTCATCCTGGACGGCGCCGCAAACGGCACCACAACCAGCGGCCAGGACCCGCTGGAGCTGATCCTGATCGAGCTGATGCACGCGGCCGGGCTCGTCCGCCGCATCACCACCAACCTCAACCAGGCGATCGCCAAGCTGACCGCCACCGGGCAGCCTGCCGGAGAGCTGCCCCGGTACGCAGCTGAGAGCACGCGCCGCGCCGACCACATCGACGCCGTCGCCGACGTCGTACGCAAAACCCTGCAGCGACGGTCACCCGGAACCGCGGCAGTGACCGGGTGATCGGGAAGATCAGCACCCCGCGCGGGGAACACGTCCAGCCGTTGCTGTACTACCTGTTCGGTCCCGGTCGCCGGGAAGAACATACCGATCCCCACCTCGTCGCCGGCTGGCGTCACCCCGCTGACCTGGAACCCCCGCTACGCCCCGATGGCAAGCGGGACTTCACCAAACTGACCGGCCTGCTCCTGCAACCACAAGCCGCCCTGGGCAGGCGCGCGTACGCGCGGCCGGTGTGGCACTGCGCGATGCGCGCCGCGCCGGAAGACCGGATGCTGTCCGACGACGAATGGGCCGCCATCGCGCATGACGTCATGCACCGCACTGGGCTGTCTCCTTACGGGCAGGAGGACGAGGCCGTCCGCTGGGTCGCTGTCCGCCACGGCGAGGACCACATCCACATCGTGGCGATGCTGGCCCGCCAGGACGGCGGTAAGCCCAGCCTGTCCTGGGAACGGTACAAGGTCCGCGCCGCCTGCCTGTCCGCCGAGCAGCGGTACGGGCTGCGCTCCACCGCCCCCGCCGACCACACCGCTGCCCGCTGCCCGACCCGCGCGGAGAACGAGAAGGCTGCCCGCCGTGGCCTGGAGGAAGCACCCCGGATGACGCTGCGGCGCCAGGCCACCACCGCTGCGGCGACAGCGGGCAGCGAGGATGAGTTCTTCACCTGCCTGGACCGGGCCGGGGTGCTGGTCCGCAAGCGATTCAGCGTCACGAGCCCGGGCCAGGTCACCGGGTACTCGGTCGCCCTGCCCGCCGACACCACCAAGGACGGCGTACCCATCTGGTACGGCGGCGGGAAACTCGCCGCCGACCTGAGCTGGCCCAAACTGCAGCAACGATGGACCCCGGCCCGGACCGCACCCGGCCGACCGCATCTGACCCTCACCCCCGAGGAACGCAACGCTATCTGGGATCACGCCGCCCGCGCCGCCGCCGACGCCGCAGCGCAGATCCGAAATCTGGCCTGGTCCGATCCGGCTGCCGCGGCTGATGCTGCCTGGGTCACCTCCGACACGTTGCACATGGCCGCTGCCGCACTCGGCAGCCGCATCTTGCGCCAGGCCGCCGACGCCTACGACCGCGCCGCCCGCCCGCCCCACGGCCGCATCCCGCAGCCCACCCCGGCCGGGAACCAGCTCCGCCAGGCCGCCCGGCTGCTGTCCGCGTTCGCCTACCTGACCGGTGACCGGTCACTGACCCAGGTCGTGCTCATCACCAGGCTGGCCGCGCTCGCCGAGGCCGTCGCCGAGTTGCGCGAATCCCAGCAATACGCCGCCCAGGCTGCCGCAGCCCACGCTGCCGCCGAACGCCTCTACGCAGCCGCCCGCCCGGCGTCTGTACCACAGCCGCATCTAGGTCCGCGCGCAAGCACCGCCGCCCAGCTCGCAGGGCTATCCTTCCCCCCGCCAGCGCGGTCCGTCTCGCAGCCACTCAGACTCGCAGACCCAGCTCCTGGTCCAGGTGGCCTGCCACCGGCACGCCGACCGCCGCGACCCCGGCCACGTGGGCCCACCCGCTAGCTGAATACGGAGTGTCATTTTGCTGATCGTCCCTGATGCTTATTTGGATGACAGGTATTGACCGAACGCGATCTGTATCTCACTGTGTGACTTAGAGAGCTTCTTGGCTACGTGTGCAGGAGGCAGATGAACAAGTCACGATCAGCCGCGAGCCCTACCTCTGAGATCCTGCTCGAAGTGCGCCCGGCGCAGACTTCCGGTGATCTTGCACCCCGCGCTGTGGTCCCAGAGGAATTCAAGTCCAGGGCCGGCGAGATCGCTGACAGCATCGCGGAAATCGCTGATCATTTCCGCTCACGGCTGGGGAAACTACTACGTGAGCGGGACGACGCAGGCTTGCGTATCGGGACGGTCGAGATCCAGTTCGGCATTGCTGTACAGGCCGAAGCGGGCGTTGTCATCGCGAAGGCAACGGCCGGCGCGACTTTCTCGGCCAAGATAGTCCTCCAAATACCGGGAGACCACCCAGGATGACTTTAGCGGTGGGACGGCTGAGTGCAGGCGGGTCCACGAGGCAGCTGGGAAGCGTCTTCGCGGTAACCCGGCGCTTGGCCCTGACTGCGTTCCACTGCGTGCGTGACGACGGCAACGAACCGCGCGTGATAACCCGTGTGCGATGCACATGGCGACACGGAACGAGCGACGCCATCGTCGAGGCTTGGGATGAGGACGACGACGTTGCCTTGCTGCGATTGAGCCGGACGTTGCCGGACTCACTCGATCCAGTGCCGTTGACCAGTGATGTCGCTAGTAACGACTCGTTCGTGGCGCCGGGCGCGCCGGCCGCAATCCCTGAGCTGCACCTTGCTGCAGTCTCAGGCATGGTGATGTGGCCCGATGCTCCCATGCCAAATGGTGCCAGCGGTATTTCGCTTGTCTGCTGGCAAGTAATGGCTGGGTTGTCGCTGCATGGCCTCAGCGGAGCGCCCGTGCTTACGGGCAATATGGAGAGAGCCGTCGGCGTGATCCGGTGGAATCCACCGCAGGCCGAGAACCAGGAGCTCGCCCGCGGGGCGGAGGTCTATGCCGCGCCTGCGGGACGGATACTTGAGCGCTGGCCCGAACTTAGCCCAGCTGCGAACTTGTCAGAGCTGGTGCGCCAGCTTGCCGATCGCCGACGAGCGCGGGACACCGCTGGCATTTACGCTAACGTCAGAGCGCTCCTGCTCTCTGGCGACCTGAATCTCGGTCAGGGCGATCTTAGGGTCATCCCCACGCCGGAGGATGGACGCAGCGGGATGATCGCCATCGATGCAGGACAGGCCGTTATCAGCGTCGAGAGTGGCCTGGCTCATGCCGCTGTGCGAGCGGTGGCGGAGAGGGAGCTGGCTGACGCAGTATCCAAGCGTGCGGCTTATGCCGACCAAAGATACGCCGCATTGCTAACCGATGGGATCACGTGGTGTCTCTACCATACACTTGGCCGCCGGCTAGAGCTGGTGGATACGAAGACGGCTGATCCCGCGGCACCCGGAAAGCTGCTTGACTGGCTTGAAGCGATTGTTGCTACCGGCCGCAACATCGCGCCAGACCGCGATCTTATCGAAAGTAAGCTTGGCTCTCAAAGTCCAGGTTACAAGCTTGACGCCGCGGAGTTGACGAGTATCTATCAGGCGAATCGCGAGGTGCCCACGGTAAAAGTCAAGCGGCGCATGTGGGCCAAACTTCTTACCACCGCATCAGGCACCAGCTTTGCGGACAACGAATTGCTTTTCATCAACCATACGCTGCTGGTAGCCACTGCAAAGGTGATCGGTCATGCAGTTCTAAATATCCGGTTGGACGAACCTGAAATCACAGCACGCGCACTTATGTCTGGTGCTCTGTTTACCCAGGAGCAGATCACAGGCGTAGTTGAGGATGACTTCTTCGGCTGGATAACCGAGGTGCCAGAGGGTGAAAAATTCGTTAAGACGCTAGCCCGGCGTCTCTGTCGCTTCGACTGGCAGCAGGTCAAACATGATGTCCTCAAACACCTATACGAATCGATTATCCCGCAAGCCACGAGGCATCAACTTGGCGAATATTACACGCCAGATTGGCTCGCGGAAGCGATTATAGCTAAGTCCGTGCAGGATCCGCTTAATCAGCGTGTCCTGGATGCTAGCTGCGGTAGCGGAACCTTCCTGTTCCACGCTATCCGGTCATACCTAGCGGCAGCGGAAAGCGGACGCAAGACAACAAGTGAGGTCATCAGC
>Ga0335072_10011401_pt1 | contig 12734 bp, 10 predicted proteins | sample Lox_Sample_21_FD_206725 | JGI IMG/M metagenome (GOLD analysis project Ga0335072, IMG submission 206725) | Soil microbial communities from Loxahatchee National Wildlife Refuge, Florida, United States - Lox_Sample_2.1 | ecosystem: Environmental > Terrestrial > Soil > Wetlands | place: USA...
GGTGGCCGGACAATTGATCCAGCAGGCGGGCGGCATACAGGGACTGGCGAGCACGTTGCAGCAACACGGCCTGGGCGACGCGGTCCAGTCCTGGATCGGCAATGGCGCCAATCAAGCCATTTCGGGCGACCAACTCAATCAGGTGTTGCAGAAGTCGGGTCTGGATTCGGTGGTGAACGATGCCGCCGGCAAGCTGGGCGTGGACCCTGGCCAGCTGGTGGGCCAACTGGCACAGGTGCTGCCGCACGCGGTCGATCACCTTACGCCGGACGGCCAGGCGCCGTCGGCTGGCGGCGGTGGCGGATTCGATCTGTCCATGTTGGGCGGACTGGCTGAAAAGCTGCTTGCCGCGCGCAGCGCCTAAACGCTTGCGTCAGTCATGAAAAAAGCACGGCAGGGCGACCTGCCGTGCTTTTTTGTGCGTACGAAGACGGGTGTCAGTGAACGATAAAACGCAGCAAGTACAACAGGATGACGGCGCCGACGATGGACATCAGGAAGCCCGCCGTATGGAATTTCTGGCCAGGTTCAGGTTTCTTGAACAGCGTTCCGATAAAGCCGCCGATGATGGAACCCACAATGCCCACCACGGTGGTCATGATGAACCCGTAGTGCTCGGCGCCCGGCACGATCCAGCGTGCGATAACGCCGACGATGAAACCAATGATGATAGACCAGAGGATATGGAACATGCGCATCTACTCCTTGAGTCTGTGGCTTGACTGCTGACCGGATGACGTCCCCCGCCGAGTCGTGCGGCGGCATCCGAATCATGCCAGTGGATCGTCACGGAGCAATAGGAGTTTTTCGTTTGGGGTTGCTCCGATCATTTCTACGCAGGCGGCATGGTGTCCAGAAGGCGTGCGGGCGGCCCACCGCCCAACACAGCCGCGAGCCCTCTGGACATCACCCTGCGGGTCGGCTTTGTCCGTTTCATGCCTTCGGCTCGTCTCGACAGCCAGCCAATCTGCCTTCGTCGGTGATCCTGTGGCCCGCAACGGACAAAACCGGCGACGCCTGCGTCGAAATGATCGAAGCATCCCCAGACTGGGGGTTCGCGGATGACGCACCGCCACATGCTAAAATTGCGGAGTTTGCTGTCTCCGTCCCCCACCCGAGGAAGCCATGCCCCAGCTTGCCCAGCGTGTTGGCCGCGCCAAACCCAGCGCGATCATGGTTATTGCCGAAAAGGCCAAGCAGCTTAAAGCTGCCGGCCGCGACATCATCAGTTTCTCCATCGGCGTACCGAACTTCTTGCCGGGCGAGCACGTTTACGCCGCAGCGCGCGAATCGCTCTCGCACGACAGCGGGCAGTACGGCAGCAACCGCGGGTCGGAAGCGCTGCTCGACGCATTCCTCAAGCATATCGAGGCGCTGGGGTTTACCGGCTACGGCCGAACGAACCTGTCGGTCGGCATCGGCGCCAAGCAGGTGCTGTACAACCTGGCCGAGGCCTTGCTCAACGAGGGCGAGGAGATCTGCTTCGCCGCGCCGTACTGGACGACGTATCACGATATCGCCGATATCGTCGGCGCCCACGTCAACGTTATGCACTGCGGCCCTGCGCAGAACTACAAACTCACGCCGCAGCAGTTGGAAACGGCACTCGCACGCAAACCGAAAGTGTTTCTGTTCAACAACCCGTCCAATCCTACCGGCATGGTCTACACGCGCGAGGAAATCGCGGCGCTGGCGGACGTGCTGGTGAAATATCCCGATACGTGGATCGTTACCGACGACATTTACAACTCGATGGTGTTCGACGGTATCGGCTATCACAACTTCGTCTTCGCGCAGCCGCTATTGCGTGAGCGGTTGATCTTCGTCGATTCGATTTCCAAAACGTACGGCATGCCGGGTTGGCGTGTAGGTTTGATCGCCGGGCCCGAGTCGGTGGCCAAGGCAGTCACGACGCTCAACTCCAATCACATCACCAGCGTGCCCGAAGTGGTTGCGGCGGCAGCCATTGCGGCGTTTGGCGGTCCGCAGGACGTGCCGCAGGCCAAGTGCAAGGAGTTCGCGCACAAACGCGACATCGTGATGGCCGCGCTGGCTAAGATTCCCGGCGTGGTGTGCCCGCGTCCGCAAGGCGCGTTCTATGCTTTCCCCGATATTTCAGTGGCGTTCGGCAAAAGCCATGGCGGCACGCGGATTGAGAACGACGTCGATTTCTGCGCCGCGTTGCTCGACGCGAAAGGCGTGGCCTGCGTGCCGGGTTCGGCATTCGGTGAACCCCGTGCCATGCGTATTTCCTACACCTGTCCCACGGCTCAGCTGGAACCCGGTCTTGCCCGCATTGCCGAATTCTTCGCTGAACTAACCAGGCTCTAACCTTTACCGGCCCGTGTCGTACGATGCGGGCCTCGTTTTACGTACCTGAAGGAGTTGCCACGATGAAAGCCCCCGTTCGTGTTGCCGTGACCGGCGCAGCCGGCCAGATCGGTTACGCCCTGTTGTTCCGTATTGCCGCCGGCGACATGCTCGGTCCGGATCAGCCGGTGATTCTGCATCTGCTCGAAATCACGCCTGCGCTCCCCGCGCTGCAGGGTGTGGTGATGGAACTCAACGATTGCGCCTTCCCGACGCTGGCCGGCGTGGTGGCGACGGACGACGTGAACGTCGCTTTCAAGGATGTCGATTACGCACTGCTGGTCGGCGCGCGTCCGCGCGGCCCGGGCATGGAGCGCAAGGACCTGCTCGAGGCCAATGGCGCGATCTTCGCACCGCAGGGCAAGGCGCTGAACGATCACGCCAAGCGCGATGTAAAGGTGCTGGTGGTGGGCAACCCGGCGAACACCAATGCGCTGATCGCGCAGCAGAATGCGCCGGATCTCGATCCGAAGTGCTTCACCGCGATGGTGCGTCTGGACCACAACCGCGCGTTGTCGCAGCTCGCCGAAAAGACCGGCAAGCACACCACAGACATCAAGAAGGTCACCATTTGGGGCAACCACAGCTCCACGCAGTATCCGGATCTGCATCACGCCACCGTGGGCGGCAAGCCGGCGCTCGGCCTTGTCGACCAGACGTGGTACGAGAAGGATTTCATCCCCACCGTGCAGCAGCGCGGCGCCGCCATCATCAAGGCGCGCGGTGCTTCCTCCGCGGCATCGGCCGCCTCCGCGGCAATCGACCATATGCGCACATGGGCGCTGGGTACGTCGGAAGGCGACTGGGTATCGATGGGCATTCCGTCCGATGGTTCCTACGGCATCAAGCCGGGCGTGATCTACGGCTACCCGGTCACGGTGAAGGGCGGCAAGTACGACATCGTGCAGGGTTTGGACATCAACGATTTCTCGCGCGGCCGCATGGATGCTACGGACAAGGAACTGCGCGAAGAGCGCGCCGGTGTCGAGCATCTGTTTACCAAGAAGTAATGTCGATTTTGTTGTTGCGTAGCGAAAAGGCCATCCCTCTGGGGTGGCCTTTTTCTATGTGCGATCGACAAAAGTCATTGGGAGAACGTGTGCAACGTTGAACCTTCCGGCGCGACGCGAAGCACGGAGCCTTGTTCGTACCAGTCGCCCAGCACGATGCGTTCGGCTTGCTGGCCGTCCAATTCGAAGCGATGGATGGCGGGGCGGTGTGTATGGCCGTGAATCAGATGCGTTACGCGTGCATGGCGCATGGCCTCGTTCACGGCGCCAGCGTTGACGTCCATGATGGTCTCTTGCGTGCTGCTGGTATGGGCGCGGCTGTCCGCGCGCGCTTTGGCGGCAAGAGCGCGGCGCGCTTCCAGCGGCATGGCCAGTACCTGCGCTTTCCATGCAGGCGTGCGAACGTTGCGGCGCACGGCCTGATACGCCACATCGTCGGTGCAGAGCACGTCGCCGTGCATCAACAAGGTGGGCGTGCCGTAGAAGTCGTGCACTACGCCATCTTCCAGCAGCGTGAAACCTGCGCGCTCGGCGAACGCTTCACCAAGCAGAAAGTCGCGATTGCCAGCCATGAAGTACACCGGCACGCCCGCTTCGCGCACGGCACGCGTTGCGCGAGCGATGCGTTGCGGGAGTTCGGTATCATCGTCGTCGCCGACCCACGCTTCGACCAAATCGCCGAGGATGTACAGCGCATCCGCATGCCGCACTTCGTCGCTGGCCAGGTATTGTTCGAACAGTGAAGTGATGTGCGGGCGACTGTCATCCAGATGCAGGTCGGAGATGAGCAGTGTGCTCATGTCGACTTGTGCGTTGCGGTGGCGGGCTTTGTGGTGGAGTTCGATGCGGCGGGTGCTTCTTCGCCCTCGACGTTCACGCTTTCGATCACCACCAACGGATTAGGCACGTCGGCGGCGAAAGGACCTTGGGCGTGCGTCGGCAAGCCGGCGATCTTGTCCACGACATCCATACCCTTCACCACTTTGCCGAAGACCGTGTAGCCCCACGTCAGGCCGCTTTGATTGCCGGCGTAGTCGAGGCGGCGATCGTCCACCAGGTTGATGAAGAACTGCGACGTGCCCGAATTGGGATCCGCGCCGCGCGCCACGGCAACGGTGCCGCGCAGGTTGGAAAGGCCGTTGTCCGCTTCGCTGGGCACCGGTGAGTGCGTGCGGCGCGGTTGCAGCTCGTTGGTGTAAAGGCCGCCTTGGATCAGGTAGCCCGGGATGACACGGTGAAAAACGGTACCCGCATAAAAGCCTTCGTGTACGTAGCGCAGAAAGTTGGCCACGCTCTTGGGCGATTTATCCGCATACAGTTCCAGCGTGATGTCGCCTTGCGATGTATGCACGATCACGCTGGGATTCGGTGCTGCGGGAGCGGGTGCTGAAGCGGCCGGTTTGGAAGTCTGCGCTGCCGCGAAGGGCTCAACAAACAGAAAGAGGGCGATCAGCAAGTACTTGGACATGACGTAGGGGCGGCACGGCATAGACATCCGCCCATGATACGCGGCTACGGCGGTTTATGCCGAGTGTCGCTGAACGGGTTGCGCTCGCCACGGGTCGCTGACCGGTTCGAGCTTTCAGTCGGCGGCGATGGACAACGCCAACCCAAGCTCCGCCATCGGCGTGATTTCTTGCTCCAGATCGGCTTGGCTGAGTGGATGCTGCTCCAGCCAGGCGGTTGGCAGATGCAGGCCAAGGCGCTGGGCCGAGGCGATCAAGCGCATCGGCGGCAGCGATTCCGGACGGCGCGCGCGACGGAACAGCACGGCCAGGCGCAGCAAGGCGGTGATGTATTTGGCGAGCTGGCGGTAACGCTGCGGCAGCGCGGAGAAAATCACCTTGTCCGGCTTGCGGCGGTGGGCCTGGACGATCGCCGCGAGCAGGTGTTGCTCTTGCTTTGAAAAGCCGGCCAGATCGGCGTTGCGCAGGATGTAGGCGCCGTGATGGTGATATTGGCTATGGGCGATAGCCAAGCCGATCTCGTGCACGCGTGCCGACCACGACAACCACTCGCGCGCTTCGGCATCGAGTTTCCAGCTGGCGGCGACCTGGTCGAACAACATGAGCGCCGTGGATTCCACGCGGCGTGCCTGAGCGCGGTCGACGCCGTAGCGGTTGGCCAGCGCATCGATGCTGGCCGTGCGCGGATCCGTACCGCCCGCGCGGCCGATCAGATCCCACAGCAGGCCCTCGCGCATGGAGCTTTCGCACACCTGCAGGCGCTGGATGCCGAGCGCGGCGAAGGCCGCTTCGAAGATCACCACCGCACCGGCGAACACGGGGGCGCGTTCTTCGCCCAGTCCGGGCAGTTTCAAGGCGCTGATCTGGCCTTGATCGAGCACGGCATCGCGCAGCGAGGCCAGCGATGCCGGCGTCACGCCGTGATCGGAAAGCTTCATCGCTTGCACCACGGCGCCGATCGCCTTGGCGCTGCCGGACGAGCCGAAGGCGTCCGTCCAGCCCGCTTCCAGATATTCCTCGGAGAACTGCTGCAGCAGCACGCCGATTTCGCCGCGTGCGCGCTGCCAGCGTTTGCGCGTCAGCTTGCCGCCGGGGAAGAACCGCTGCGTGGTGGCGATACAACCGACCTGCACGCTCTCTGTATGCATCGGCGCAAGACCGCGGCCGATGATGAACTCCGTGCTGCCGCCGCCGATATCGATCACCAAGCGCGGTTCCCGCGAGGTTGGCAGATCGTGCGAGACGCCCAGAAAAATCAGGCGACCTTCCTCGCGTCCCGAGACCACCTCCACCGGGTGCCCGAGCGCCGCTTCGGCCGTCGTCAGGAAGCCTTGCGGCGAAGCGAGCCGGCGCACGGTGTTGGTGGCCACGGCCCGCACGCGCGCGGTGGGAATGCCGGCGATGCGCTGGCCGAAACGGGCCAGGCAGTTCAAGGCACGCGCACGATGCTCCGCGTCCAACGTGCCATCGGCACGCAAGCCGGCAGCCATGCGTACGGTTTCGCGTAGCCGATCGATGACGCGGGGTTCGCCGTGCTCCATGCGCGCGACGACCATGTGAAAACTGTTTGAGCCGATATCGACGGCGGCCATGAGCTCGCCATCCTTGATCTGCATCTGGTCGCCGAGGCTCACGCAGCACTCCTGATTTCGACTGGTTGCGATTCTCGCATGTATCGGCGAAACCTCGACATGCTACTTGGCGGGCGCGCCGATCAAAGGTACATCGCAAAGCTTGGCTAACAACGTGTCCTGCGCCGAGTGAAGGGTTTGCGATCCCGGCGTGGCCCGCGTGTATTGCCCATCGCTGTCGAGCAGCCAGGCGAGCGTGTTGTCCGCAAGGTAGTTGGCAAGCGTTTCGTCGTAGACGCGAGCCGCCAGTTGCGGATCGAGAATCGGAAACGCCACTTCGATGCGCCGCATCAGGTTGCGTTCCATCCAGTCTGCGCTGGCGCAATAGATTTCCGGTGCGCCGTCGTTCGCGAACCAGTACACGCGGCTGTGCTCGAGGAACCGCCCCACGATGGAGCGCACGCGAATGCGCTCCGATACGCCGGGCAATCCCGGCCGCAGCGTGCAGGCGCCGCGCACGATCAGATCGATCTCCACGCCCGCTTGCGCCGCGGTATACAGCGCTTCGATGACGTGCGCTTCGTTCAAGGCATTGAGCTTGGCGACGATGCGCGCGGGCCGGCCGTTTCGCGCATGCGCGGTTTCGCGTTCGATTTTTTCCACCACGCTTTTGTACAGCGTGAAGGGCGAATGCAGCAGGCGTTTGAGGTTGATCACCGGACCAAGGCCGGAGAGCTGCTGAAAGATCTTGTGCAGGTCTTCGCCGAATTCCGGATTGGCCGTCATCAAACCGATATCGGTGTAAAGACGGCTGTTCGTCTGGTGATAGTTGCCGGTGGACAAATGCACGTAACGGCGCAGATGGCCGTTCTCGCGTCGCACGATCAGCATCATCTTGGCGTGCGTCTTGAATCCCACCACGCCGTAGACCACCTGCACGCCGGCTTCCTGCAGGCGCGTCGCAAGGCGGATATTGGCTTCCTCGTCGAAACGCGCGCGCAGCTCGATCACCACCGTGACGTCTTTGCCGTTGCGCGCGGCTTCGACCAACAGATCGACCAGCGGCGTGTCTCTGCCGGCGCGATAGAGCGTTTGCTTGATCGCCAGCACGTCCGGGTCTTGCACGGCTTCGCGCAGAAGATCCACCACCGCGCCGAACGATTCGTACGGGTGATGCAGCAGGATGTCGCGCTGGCTCAGCGTCTCGAACATCTTTCGGCCGTTGCCGAGCGCCGCCGGCAAGGTCGGCACGAAGCGCGGAAACTTCAGGGCAGGGCGTTCGAGCTCGTCGTACACAAGTCCGGCGCGGATGATGTTCACCGGGCCGTCGCAGCGATAAACGTCGGTTTCTTCCAGCTCGAAATTGCCGATCAGCATCGACACGATCGAGTGCGGGCAATCGGCGCCGATCTCCAGTCGCACCGGCCGCGCATAACCGCGGCCATGCAGCTCTTCGGCCAGGGCGCGCGCGAGGTTTTCGACTTCTTCCTCTTCCACGATCAACTCGCTGTTGCGAGTGACGCGAAACTGATACGAACCGGCGACCTTGAAGCCCGGAAACATCATGTCGACGAAAGCTTGCAGCAACTCGGCCAGAAACACGTAATGGTCGCCGGGATCGCACACTTCATTCGGAATACGGATGATGCGCGGCAGCGAACGCGGCGCGCGCACCAGTGCCATGTGGCCTTCGTGACCGAACGCATCGCGGCCTTGCAGTACGACGGCGATGTTCAATGTCTTGTTGAGGATGCGCGGAAACGGATGCGCCGGGTCCAATCCCAACGGCGACAGCACCGGCAGCACTTCATTCTCGAAGTAACCGTGCAGCCAGCGGCGTTGACGCGGCGTCCATTGCTTGCGCGTGAGGAAGTGGATGTTCTCAGCCACCAGAGCCGGACCGAGTTCTTCCTGCCATGTGGTGTATTGCGCGCTCACGAGATCGAGCACGCGCTCGCGGATGCGCGCCAGCAGGTCGCCGGAAGAAATGCCATCGGGGCCGGGCGCGGCCGAACCGAACTGGTGATGATGTTTGAGCATGGCCACGCGCACCTCGAAGAATTCGTCGAGGTTGTTCGCCACAATACTCAGGTAGCGCAAACGCTCCAGCAGCGGAATACCGGTGTCGCGCGCTTGCGCCAGAACACGGAAATTGAATTCCAAGGTCGCCAGCTCGCGGCTCAGAAACAGCTCGGGCTGGGATACGTCGTTGACGACAGGTTTGGCGGCTTGATGGCGTGGCATCCGCTCATTCTTACTCATGAGCTGCCATCACGCCTATGCATTTGTAACGAGCCGTTCAACGTTCTGTAATGAGCGCCTCAATACAGGCGCTCAATTCTCTTCGACAGGCCTGGATTCGTGCGTTTCAGGCGTAAGCAGGCGCTCGCGTCCAAAGCCACAGGTGAAGGTGGAACCTTGGCCGGGCATGCTGCGGATATCGAGCCGGGCCTGATGCAGCCCCAGAACGTGTTTGACGATGGAAAGCCCCAGGCCGGTGCCGCCGCTATCGCGCGAGCGGCTGGACGATACGCGGTAGAAGCGCTCGGTGAGGCGGGACAAATGATCGGCGGGAATGCCGTAGCCGGTATCGATCACCGAGTAGTTGGCGCCATCGGCTACGCGCTCCCAGCGAATGGTGATGCGGCCGCCGGTGGGCGTGTAACGCACGGCATTGCTGACCAGATTGGACAAGGCGCTGTGCAGATCCTTCGGTGATCCGAGGAGATCGAGGTTCGCGTTGTTTTCCACGGTGATGCTGTGGCGTCCCTGGCTCAACGCTTCGGCTTCCTTGCGCAAGGTCGCCAGCAGCGGCGCCATCGGCACGCGTTCCTCGCTGACGTGGTCTTGCGTTTCCAGGCGCGAAAGCGTGAGCAGATCTTCCACGATCTGACCCATGCGCTTGGACTGCGCGCGCATCTCGCTCAGCACCGGCGCCAGATGCGGTACGTCTTCCGGATCGAGCAATTCGAGATAACCGTGGATGACAGTCAGCGGCGTGCGCAATTCGTGCGATACGTTGGCGACGAAATCGCGGCGGATCTGTTCCAGTCGCGACATGTGGCTGATATCGCGCGCCAACAGCAAACGTTGGCGTTGCCCGAACGGCAGCAGGGTCACATTGATGTGGCGGCTGGGCGCGCCGGGTGCGCTGACATCGTTCAGCGGTTCGGGCGAGGCCTCTTCCAGCCAGCCGGCCAGTTCGGAGTTGTGCAGTTTGTCTTTCAGCACCACGCCGCGGTCTTGTGGACGGCGCAGGCCGAGCAGGCTTTCCGCAGCGTGGTTGAACCAGCGTACGTGTTGTTCTTGATCAAGCAGCACGATGGCGTCCGGCAGGCTGCCTGCGGCACGGCGTAGATCATGCAGGTTGGCGGCTAGGCGACGGGAACGCATCATGAATCGGTCATGCCGGGGTTGATAGGGATCGTTATTCGACGGGGGAAGTTGCGATGTCATGATTGGCTGAGCAATGTGACGCAAGTGCGTCAGTAGCAAGACAATCTCTGCTACAGCGACGGCGGCCACACCCGTTGCGACGTGGCCGCCTGCCAACCATCCAAGAAAGGCACCCGCGATCAAACCCCCGGTCAGCGCGAGAGGAAGTTTCCAGGCGCTGTTGACCGAAGGTGTCATCGTTGCGTTCGCTTCAAGGGCTGGCCGAGAATCGATAACCCGCGCCTCTTACCGTTTGCACCATGTCCTCGAGCTTCCACGGCTCGAGCGTTTTGCGCAGGCGGCGGATATGCACGTCGACCGTGCGTTCTTCCACATACACGCTGCCGCCCCACACATGGTCGAGCAATTGCGCGCGCGAGTAGACGCGTTCCGGATGGGTCATGAAGAAATACAGCAGGCGGTATTCGGTCGGACCGATCGGCACCGGTTCGTCGCCCGCGAACACGCGGTGCGCCGGACCATCGATGCGCAGCCGACCCAACTCCACCATGCCCGAACCGTCGTCGCCCTGGCTGCGGCGCAGTACGGCTTTGATGCGTGCAATCAATTCGCGGGTGGAGAAGGGCTTGACGACGTAATCGTCGACGCCGGCTTCCAGGCCGTTGACGCGATCCATCTCCTCGCCGCGTGCGGTGAGCATGATGATGGGCACTTCGCGGCTGAGTTCTTCTTTGCGCAGGCGGCGGGCCAAATCCAGGCCGCTGGTGCCCGGAAGCATCCAGTCGAGCAGGATCAGATCCGGGACCTGTTCTGCGATGGACATTTGGGCCGTGCGTGCATCCGCGGCCTGTGCGGTATCCATCCCGGCCTTGCGCAGGGCGAAGGCGACCATGTCGCGGATGGAGGCTTCGTCTTCAACAATAAGGATGCGTTTGTGCACGCTAAGGTCCGATTGGGTGGCCTGTGACGCAAATATTGCAGCGGCGCAATGTTACGCGCCTATGACAGTGCGTGAAAATGCCGTCTCAGCGCGGACTTGCGCACAATAAAGTACGCCCGGGCCGGCCGCCATGCTGCACCGCGGTCACGCCAAGGCGAGGACGGAGCCTCAATGGAGCGTGTCCTGACCCATGCTGAAACAAAGCCGCCCTTTGCAGTTGCTGCCCAGTTGCTGTTGCGATTGACTCGTGCCGTCGGGGTTGTCGTCCGTGGAAACCCGCCGTTTGCGAAGCTCCATCACCAGCGGGGTGAGCTCGGCGATGTGGGCCTGGATCCGCGCTCGGGCGTAGTAGTCGAGGTCGTTACGTTTGAGCAAGGATTTGAGCTGCTCCATGGCATCGAAGGGACGCCCGGAGAGATAGCTGGCCTGCGCATAGGCCTCGCCGGCACGAACGGTATCGCCGGCGCGCTCGCTGGCGCGGGCATAGGCGGTGAACAGATCGGGCTCGTCGGTGTCTTCCAGCATCGGGCGCAACATGTCGGCGGCCTGGGAGGCCTGCGCCTTGGTACCGCCTTGCACCAGCGCGTTGGCGTAAGCCACGCCGATGGCTTTGTTGCGCGGAGACTGCGTATTGAGCGCCGCGTAGATATCCAGTGCCGCGGCACGCTCTCCGGCCTGCAGACGAGCGTCTGCCATGGCCAGACGCAGCACGAGGTTGCCGGGGTCTTTCGCCAGTACCGGTTGCAACTGGGCGGTCGCTTTGGCGCCCTGGCCGCTGCGCGTAAGCGCCAACGCGTAACCGTAGTGATTTTCAGGCGTGTCGTAGCGGCCGTCTTGGCGACCGAGCAGACCGCTGTAGTAATTGGCCATGCGATACGGGTCGTCGGAAAGTACGCGCACCCGTTCGCGCATCAGCAGGTACATCGTGGCTTCTTGATCGGTCCGGCGAGTGCCGAGCAAAGCGGTTGGGTCTTTGACGTAGGCGATCGGTGCCGTTTGCCGAGACCAGCTGGATTTATCGAACAAATTGCCGCTCGGTTGCATTTTTTGTTGTTCGATCAACGCGCCCGCTCGCGCTTTCGCGTCGCTGATGCGCTGTGCGGTGACCGGGTGATCCAACAGCAAGGAAGGTACGTCAATGCCGCCGGAGTCGGCGCTCATGTCGTCTTCCATGCGTTGGAAAAATCCCGCCATGGCGTTGGGATCGAAGCCCGATTTGGCCAGCGTTTCGATGCCGGTGCGATCGGCCTCGGTTTCGTCTTTGCGCGTGAAGTTGATTTCTTTCTGCATCAGCGCGCCCTGACCGCCAAGCAGCGCCGCCGCTGCCGCTTGTCCGCCCGCTGCGCCACCTGCGGCAATCGCGCCCAGTGCAACCAGGGCCATCAGCGGCGTGTCTTTTTTTGCCGACTCGTACGCGCGTTGAAGATGATTTTGCGTAATGTGCCCGATTTCGTGCGCCATGACCGCGGCAAGCTCATCTTCGTTGCGCGTGATGATGATCAGGCCGGAATTGATGCCGATGTAGCCGCCCGGCGCGGAGAACGCATTGACCACCGGATCCTTGGCGATGAAGAACGCGAAGTGATCCTTCGGCTTGGCAGAATTGGCAACGAGGCGAAAGCCGAGGTTGTTGATGTAATCGTCGAGCAGCGGATCGTTCACCACCATGTCCAGCGCGCGCATCTGCTGCAGCATCATGGCGCCGTAGTCCTGGGCCTCCTGCGGCGAAATCAATGCGTTGGCCGAGCTGCCGAGGTCGGGCAGGCGGACGTCGTCGGTGCGATCCTGGGCTCCGGCAGCAAAGGTCACGGCGGCGGCGACCAGGGCCGTCAGCAGGCGTTTATGAAGGTATCGGTGCGCCATGATCATAGATGAACGACAATATTATTAAGACCGCTGTACGGTGCGACAGTTCAGCATCGAACGGCTTGCTTTTGACCGCTCTCACCGCCACTTACTGCGCAAGTTATTTCGGAGTTTT
>Ga0335072_10011403_pt1 | contig 12732 bp, 12 predicted proteins | sample Lox_Sample_21_FD_206725 | JGI IMG/M metagenome (GOLD analysis project Ga0335072, IMG submission 206725) | Soil microbial communities from Loxahatchee National Wildlife Refuge, Florida, United States - Lox_Sample_2.1 | ecosystem: Environmental > Terrestrial > Soil > Wetlands | place: USA...
TCGTGCCCGATCGTGCCCGAGCTGACCAACGTGACGTGCGCCTTCGGATGACGCCGCGCGATCTGCGCCGCGGTCTGGATGCCGGTCAGCCCGCCGCCGGCGATCAGCACGCGGCTGTCCGGGCGCTCGGCGATGGCAATCGCGATGCGCCTGCTCGTCTCAGCGGTGTCGAGCGTGTGCGCGTGAGCCGAGGCGCCGGGAATAACGGCTGCGTTAGACCGGCTGCCCGCGGCGTACACCAGCCGGTCGAAGGCCAGCGGCTCTCGCTCGCGGTCACCGAACGTCAGCGTGCGGCCGTCGAGGTCGATGCCGGTGACCGTGCCGCTGACGGTCTCGACCGGTGTGCCGCGGAAGAGGCGCGCCCGGCTGCGCGAGCGGACGGTCTCCCCGGCGGCCACCTGGTGCCACCGGGTCCGTTCCTGCCAGGCGTCGTCGGAGTCGACCAGGACGACAGTCGCGCCAGAACGCCGGGCCTTGCTGACCGCCCGTGCGGCTCGGCGCGCGGCGAACAGGCCCGCATACCCGCCGCCGAGCACGGCGATAACCGCGCTTGGCGGCTGATGAGGCTGGGTGGTGCTCATAGGACGCCCTCCAGCCAGTCGCAGACGACCCGGTTGCGGATTTGCGGGGCCATCGGCGCGGAGTAGAACTGGGCGGTGGGGGAGGTCGCGGCGGCCAGAGCGGCACGGTCCGCAGCCGTAGTGGCGCACGCGGCGCCTTCACGGAACGCGGCGGCTCCGCGGCCGAGCGCGCCTGCGCGTAGTACCGACCGCCGGGAGCGGGTGCTGTTGGTATCGGTCATGGCGCCAGCCTGGCCGCCGTCAGTGTGAGTCGTCATTCACACGGTTGGTGTGATTCGTCGCCGATCCTGGCCCGGCCGGAGCTGTGAGACGATCGTGATCGTGCGACCTGCCGGGGAATCGGTGTCCGTGGCCGGCGCGGGACATGTCGTTCCCCTCCGGCGCTGTTCGAGCGGCTCGGGACGTCGGCACGGGTGACCGTGGTGCCAGGGCCGCCGGGAAGCGGCAAGACGGTGCTGCTGCGCTCCTGGGTCAGCGGGGCAGGCCTGACTGACCGCGCAGCGCCCCCTCACAGGAAGAGGCGCGAAAGCACCACGTGCGCGCGCTGCGATTCACGGTGGAGTCCGACGGATTCGACCTGCCCTGGGCAGTCACCACCTGGGACACGTGTCCATTTTTCAGGCGCTAAACTCATGGCGATACGGGCTGTAGCGCAGCTTGGCTAGCGCGCGTGCTTTGGGTGCACGAGGCCGCGGGTTCGAGTCCCGCCAGCCCGACAGCTCAGGTAAGGCTTCCTGATCAGGTCTGCGTTCCAGCCGCGCGGCTACCGCGCTGGCCAATGGCCCCGCGCAGTTGGCGGTGAGGTGGAGCAGAGCCGGCGCGGCGAGGCTGCCGGATCGCGTCCGCAGGAGGGACAGCAGCGCGCCCGCTCCCGCGGTGCCTGCCACGACCGCGGTGAGCGCCGCGATCCTGGCGGCCGGCCCGGTCGCCAGCTGGTTGGCGTCGAGCGCCTCGGCCGTTGGGCGAATGTGCCAGATGCCGAACATCGCGCTCGCCGCCACGGTCGCCGCGGGCTCCGCGCGGACCCGGCGCAGCGCACCCTGCAGCACGCCCCGGAACGCGACCTCCTCCCAGCACACCGTGCCCACCGGGATGCGCAGCAGCACGTGGTAGCCGAGCTGCGCGCCGGTCAGGCCGGCGACGCGCTGGTCACGCAGCACTGGGCGGATGGCTGGCGTGAGTACGGCGACGCCGTACGCGGCGGCCACCGGCGCGGCGGCCACCGCGCCCAACCGGAGCCCGGCCCGCAGCCGGTCTCGCCGCAGGCCGAGGTCGTCACTTGTCAGGCCGCTCCCCGCGGCCGCGGCCAGCGCGGCCGCCGCGGCGAGCGCGTTGACGGCCGGATACCAGCGCCGGTGCCAAGCCCGGCCGCCAGCCATGTTGTTGTACCAGGTGAGCGAGGCGCAGACGGCGACCGCGAAGGCGACGTCTGCCTTCGGATGACCGGCCTGCCGGCCGATCACGGCGTCAATCCCCAGGCCGGATCAGGCCGCTCTCATAGGCGAAGACGACCGCCTGCGCCCGGTCGCGCAGCCCGAGCTTCATGAGGATGCGGCTCACGTGCGTCTTGATCGTCTGTTCCGCGACGAACAGCCGGGTGGCGATCTCCGCGTTGGCCAGGCCGCGGGCGACCAGAGCCAGCACTTCGGTCTCGCGGTCCGTCAGGTCCTTGAGGTTCTTGCGGTCCGGGGACCGCGGCGCGCCGAGCCGGGCGAACTCCGCGATCAGGCGGCGGGTGACGCTGGGCGCCAGCAGCCCGTCGCCGGCTGCCACCACTCGCACGGCCTCGGCCAGTTCCCCTGCGGAGGCGTCCTTGAGCAGGAACCCGCTGGCGCCGGCCCGCAGCGCCTCATAGACGTAGTCGTCCAGGTCGAAGGTGGTCAGGATGAGGATCCTCGGCCCGATGTCCAGCGCTGAGATCTGCCGGGTCGCCTGCAGGCCGTCGAGCACCGGCATCCGGACATCCATCAGAATCACGTCCGGGCGCAGTTCGGCCGCCCGGGCGATGGCCTCTTGCCCGTTGACCGCCTCGCCGATCACCTGGATGTCGGGCTGGGCGTTGAGGAGGGTCGAGAATCCGGACCTGACCATCCCCTGATCGTCGGCGACCACGACGCGGATGGTCACGCGGCGTCCCCGTCGCGGGCCGGGCGCACCGGCAGGATGGCCGTCACCAGGAAGCCGTCGTCGGCCCCCGGCCCCGCCCGCAGGCTGCCGCCCAGCATCGCGGCGCGCTCCTGCATGCCGACGATGCCGTGCCCGCCCCCGGCGAGCCGCGGGCCCGCCGTCGGCTGGCCGCGGTCGTTGCGCACCTCGAGGACCAGGCAGTCGGGCAGGTATGCCACCCGCACGCTGACCTGTGATCCCGGCGCGTGCCGCATCGCGTTGCTCAGTGCCTCCTGGAGGATGCGATAGGCCGACAAGTCCACGCCGTCCGGCAGCGGCGCAGGGTCTCCGCTGCTGGTCACGGTGACGGTCACGCCGCCGCTGCGGGCCGAGTCGAGCAACCCGTCCAGGTCGGCCAGCCCCGGCTGCGGCGCGGTGTCCGGGCCGCCGGTGCGGAGCACGCCGAGGACCCGCCGCAGTTCGGCCAGCCCGGTCAGTGCGCTGGCCCGGATCTCGCCGAAGGACTGCACCAGCTCCGCGGGCGGGTCAGCGGTCTTGTACGGCGCCGCCTCCGCCTGGATCGCGATCACCGACATGTGGTGCGCCACCACGTCGTGCAGTTCGCGGGCGATGCGCTGGCGTTCCTCGAGCAGCGCTCGCTCGCCGGAGTGCCGGCGCTCCTGCTCCGCTAGCCGGCGCTCGCTGGCGCGCCACATCCGGACGAGGGTGCCGAGCAGCAGCGGGACGGCGGTCAGGAAGAAGGCCGCGGCGGCGGTCGGCCAGTCGAGGAACGCGGCCCCCACGATCGTCGCGATCGCCGCGGCGGCCACGATCCGCGGCTTGCAGCGCACCGTCACCGCGTACAGGCACAGCCCGTAGACCACCAGGCTGCCCGGCACGTAGGCCTGCGCGGGGGTGAGCGCGCGGGGCACGATCACCGTGCTCGTCGCCACGATGGCGAACGCGGCGGCGAGCAATGAGGTCAGCGGGACCCGGGTGCGCAGCACGAGCGGTGCGCTGGTCACGAACGCGGCCAGGACCAGCGTCCCGGTGCCGTAGCCGGCGTGCGTGTGGGTGCTCACGTGCCTGAGCCAGGCGTTCGAGACCAGGAAGCAGATCAGCGCGGTGATCACGTCGGCGACCTCGACGAGATCGAATCGCCCGCGGCGCAGCCAGCGCGGCCGCGGCGACGGCGGGTTCGTGGTGCCGGTCACGAATGTCGTCGCGACGCTGCGCACGACGGCTGTGTCCATGCCTCCAGCGTAGGCGCGGCGACCCCGGCATTCCGTCACCCGCGCGGCGTATCCGTGACCCCCTACCGGAGTAGGGGCGCTGTCAGCCGGCGGTGCCGCGACGGTCGCGGACGCCGCCCGCGCGCTGGCCCGCGTGCTACCCGGGAGGCAGGCAGGGAAACGGCTCCGCGGGCCGACGCTGACGAGCCACCGGCGTCCATAGCGTCCTTTCTGCCCGGCGCGCCCGAGCGCGCGTGAGCAGAAAGGACGCTGCCATGAACCTTCGCCGTCTGGCCGTGGTGCCGCTGGCCGCCATGGCCATGTTCGGCACGGCCGCCGCGGCTCTCCCGGGAGCTGGCCAGGCTGACCTTCCGCAGCCGCTGCCCGCCCTGACCAGCCAGGCGCTCGCCGCGCGCTACGCGGCGGACGCGCGCGCGATCGCCAGCGCCGACGGCGCGGCGGCCCGGGCGGGCGACACGGCGCTGGCCGGCGCGCTCGCGACCCTGCACACCCGGCACGTGGTGTTCTTCGATCCGCGCGGCCAGGGCCTGGCGGGGGTGGTGATCGGCAACCTGGCCACCGCCCAGCGGGTCGCGATCCTGGTGCCGGGCTCCGACACGACGCTGAGCACCTTCTTCTCCCGCGGATCGGCGTCGCCCGGCGGCGGCGTCGCCGCGCTCGCTGCCGAGGCGGCCCGGCTGGCGCCGGGGTCGCGGCTCGCGGTCATCGCCTGGCTCGGCTATCCCGCCCCGGCGACGCTCAGCCGCGCGATCCTGACCTCGGCCGACGCCGCGGCCGGGGCACGGGCGCTGCGGCCGCTCGTGATCGCCCTCGCCCGGCACGGCGACCAGGTGGTCCTGCTGTGCCACAGCTACGGATCGGTCGTCTGCGGGCTGGCGGCGCCCCGGCTGCCGGTCACCGACATCGCCGTGTTCGGCAGCCCTGGCATGGACGCGTCGTCGGCGGGCTCGCTCGACACCACCGCGCGGGTGTGGGCCGGCCGGGAAAGCGACGACCCGATCCGGTTCGTGCCGCACATGCGGCTGTTCGGGATCGGCTTCGGCGCCGACCCGATGTCGCCCGGGTTTGGCGCGCGGCTGTTCGCCACCGGCGACGGCGGCCACAGCGACTACCTGCGCCCGGGCTCGGTGTCGCTGCGCAACCTCGCCTATATCGCGCTGGGTGACGACGCGGCGGTGACCCGGTGACCGCCGCCGAGCGCGTCCGGCGCCTTGCCGCCCGCGTCGACGCGTCGACGCCCCCGGGGCGTGACCGCGCCGTCGATGCGCTGCGCGCGCTCGCCATCGCCGGCGTCATCGGCGGCCACTGGCTGGTCACCGCTCTGGTCCCGAGCCAGGGCGGCGGCGGGGCGGTGCTGCGTGACGCCAGCCCGCTGGCCTCGATGCCGGCGCTGGCCCCCGTCTCGTGGATCTTCCAGACGCTCAGCGTCTTCTTCCTGGTCGGCGGGTATTCCGCGGCACGCGGCTACCGCGGCGGGTACGCCACCTGGCTGCGCCGGCGGCTGGCCCGCCTCGCGCGTCCCGTAGCGGTGCTCGTGGCGGTGTGGATCCCGGTGACGGCGTGCCTGTGCCTGGCAGGGGTGCCCGGGTCGACGGTGCGCACCCTGCTAACGCTGGTGATCGACCCGTTGTGGTTCCTCGGTGTGTACGCGGGGCTGACCGCGTTCACACCGGTGGCGATACGGCTGGTCCGCCGCTGGGGCGCGCTAGCGGCCGCGATCCCCGCCGCCGTCGTGGCCGCCGCCGACCTGGTGCGGTTCGGCCTGCACGGGCCAGCCTGGGTGGGCTGGGTCAACCTGCCTGCTGGCTGGCTGGTTCCTTACCTGCTCGGCGTCGCGTGGGCGCGCGGCTCGCTGCGCGGCCGCCGTGGTCCCGCGCTCATGCTGGCCGGCGGCGTGGCGGCCACCGCGGCGCTCATCACCTGGGCTGGGTACCCGGCCAGCATGGTCGGCGTGAACGGGGCCGCCATCTCGAACCTGAACCCGCCAACTCTGGCCGCGGTGACCTTCGGGATCGCTCAGTGCGGCCTGGCGCTCCTGCTGCGTGACCGGCTCGCGCGGTGGATGCGCCGGCCGCTGGCCTGGGCGGTGGTGGCGCTGGCGAACCTGTCGGCGATGACCTTGTTCCTCTGGCACCAGACCGCGTTCATCGTGGTCAGTTCCGCTGGCCTGCTCGCCGGCCGGGTACCCGGCCTGCTGACGGCGCCCACGGGTGCCGCCTGGATCGCGATGCGGATCGCCTGGCTGCCGGCGTTCGCCGCCGTGCTGTGCGTCTTCTGGCTGGCTTTCCGGGGCTTGGAACGGGCCGGATCAGGCCGGCGCGGGGGCGCGCGGCTCGCTTTCCGTGCGCTGCTCGCCGCCGCCGGGGGTCAGCACCGAGAGCACCAACCGGACGGCGTCGGTGACCGGGGTGAGCGCGGGATCGTCCGGTAGCTGACCGGGAATGGCGGGCGGCGCCTGCGCCTCGATGGCGTCCGCAACCGCGCACAGCGTTCCGGTCAGCTGGTGCACCGCGTCGGGCGCGGGCCGCGGAGCGCCGCTGCCCATCTCCACGGCCAGGGTGGTGGTCGCGTCCATCACTTCCTCCAGGCCGACGAGGGCAGGCCACCAGGCCGAGGCGCGGCGGCTGATCGCCCGAGGCTCAGACAGGGTCCGCTGGAATTCGGCGCGCAGGTCGGACAGGGCGCGGGAGGCACTCCGCCGCAGCCCCGACCGCGGCGAAGGCGCCTGACCCGGCGCGGCGCCGGAGGGTGCGTCCACTGCCCCGGCTGCCGTGGTGTTCGGCGTGGTCGCGAGGGGCGACGCGACCGGCTGCGGACCCGGGTCCCAGGCGGTGACCAGCGCTTCGTCCATGTAGGCGGCCACCGCCCGCAACGTCTCGGCGAACTGCCTGGGCAAGTGCGCGGACCACGAGACCGGCCAGGGCGCGTAGCCGATCAGCAGCACGATCGCGCTGGCGAGCACGGTGTCGATGAGCCGCTCCCCGGCCAGCCGCCAGCCGGTGGGGGTGAGCAAGTCGATGAGCAGCACGACGAACGGCGTCAAGAACGTGGCGCTGAGGCCGAAGTTCCTGGCCTTGCCGTACGGCAGCAGTGCCGCCAGCACGCCGAACGGCAGCAGCAGCCATGGCCCGTACGGGACCACCGCGAGGATCGCGGCGCCGAGCACGGCGCCGGCGATCGTGCCGATGCCGCGCTGCAGGGCACGCGCGAACACCGAGCCGTAGTCCGGCTTGAGGATGATCGCGACAGTGAGCACGACCCAGTACGACCGCTGCAGTGGGGCGACCTCGCTGAGCACCGCCGCCACGCCCATGCAGAGCATCAGCCGGATGGTGAAGAGCCAGGCGATCCGGCCGCCGATGAGCTGATCGAACACCCGTGCCGCGCGGTCTCGCGCCGCGGCGCGCAGCCCCCGCGGCGCGGGCCGCGGCGGTGGCGTGAAGCTCCCCGAGATGGCACGGTTCAGCGCGACGATGGAGTCGCGCAACTCGAGCGCGCCCGGGGAGGACGACCACGGCGGCGGGATCGCCGGCTGCGACGACGCGCCGCCGCGCCGCCAGGCCGGGAGCGTGAGCACCGCGTCGGCGAGCCGGTCGATGGTGTCGGTGACCCACGGCGGCGGCCGCTCGCCCGTCGCTCGCAGCGCGGTGGTCGCCTCGGTCATCTCGTGGCTGACGTTGAGGATCGCTATCAGGCGCATGCCCTGCGTGCTGCGCCCGCTGGCGGCCGACCGGCTGGTCAGCAACGAGTCATAGGCCGTGTTCAGGACGGCGGTCACCGCGCGCCGGGTGTCCGCGGCCGCCGGCGTGCCGACCGCCCGCAAGCCATTCGCCAGGGTGTGATAGACGGCGGCCACGGAGCGTTGCTCGACGCCATGCGGGGAACGCACGTAGCTCGGTGTGATCAGCAGCAGCGCCCACGCCACCCCGACGATGAACTCCAGCGCGGTGTGCCACCACGGGCGCAGCGTGCCGATGGGGCCGAGGCCGAGCGAGCTGTAGACGGCCAGCTGCAGCCCGGTGGCCGAGCCGACGGCGCCGAGCCTGGCGAGTATCGCGGAGACCCCGGCCACCACGACGATCGCGGCAACGGCGACCCAGCCGCGGCCGTGGATGAGCAAGCCGACCGCCAGTCCCGCCGCGCCGCCGAATACCCCGGCGATCGCGATCCGCCGGACCCGCAGCCAGTACGGGCCACCCTGGTCGATCATGACGCTGAGCAGCCCGCCCATGGCGGGCAGCAGGGCGATCTCCTTGTGCCCGGTGATGAACCCGGCCGCGAGCGGCACCCAGATGGCGAACACGGCCCGGATCATGTCCGCCCAGGGAACCGGCACCTTCTTCGGCCGCATCACGTCGGCCAGCCAGTCCGGCACGACCGCGCTCAGCCAGTCGGAGACGGCCAGCCGGGTGCCGGATGAGCTTCTCACAACAGAATCTTCTTACCCGTGCTCAGCGTCCATGCGGGGGACCCGGAAACCTTGACGACGGGCATAGGTAACCGCTATCTATTAGATAACCGTTAGAGAGGCGATGCCGCGGTGCAGCAGGAAGTCGTGCTCGCCATGCTGGCGAAGGAGCCGTCACACGGCTATGAACTGCGGGCCCGGCTCAAGCAGGCGCTCGGCCCGGTCGGCGAGGACCTGAACGCGGGCCAGATCTATGTCACGCTGACCCGGCTGGAGAAGGCGGGCCTGGTGACGGCCACGCCGGCGCCGGGCGTCAGCGACCGGCCGGACCGCAAGGTCTACGAGCTGACCGCGGCGGGCCGGCACCGGGTGGCCGAGTGGCTGGCCGAGATCAGCTGGCCCAGGCCGGACCTGACGGAGTTCCACCTGAAGCTCATCGCCGCCGCCGCGGCCCGGCTCGGCGACCCCATCGCGATCGTGGACGCGCAGCGCCGCGAGCTGCTCCGCCGGCTCCGCGACGCGCAGCGAGCCGAGCTGGCCGAGCCAGCCGGCTCGAACGCGGCGCTGCTGCTCGAGGGCATCGTGCTCCGGCTGCAAGCCGACCTGCGCTGGCTAGAGGAATGCGAGCGCACCTGGACAACCCGGAGGAACCAGACATGACCCCGCTGCTGACCGCCCGCGGCGCCAGCCTCGCGAGCCTGGACGGCTGAGCGCTCGTGGGCCGCTCGGCATCGAGTTGTTCGCGCTCGCCAACGGCGGGAGAGTGACGTCGGTTCCCCCGGGCTCCTGGCTGGCCGCCGTGGTGCTGGGCACCCTGGCCGCGGTGGCGGCGCTGACGGCCATTCCGGCGATCCTCGGCGCCCGCCAGCCGACGGCGCTCATCCTGCAATCCGAGGCGGCGTGACGCCGCGCTTACCCGAACAGGTCGCCGGCGGCGGTGGCGGTGAGCGCGCGCTGAGACCACTCCTGGAGCTGGTCGAGGTCAGCGCAGGTGACGATGCGCTCGCGCTGGCTCTCGGTGACGTCCAGGCCGCGCAACCGCAGCGTCAGCAGGATCTTGTCGCGCTCTCCCTCGGCCAGGCCTTCTTTCCGGCCTTCTTCCCGGCCTTTGCCGTAGTGCTCCTTGGCGAAGGGGCTGTAGACCGGCCAGTGCTTGGTAGCCACTAGTTCCTCCAGGAACGTGCACACCGCCCTGGGCGACATGCTGTATCCGTATTCATAGTATTGGAGCCCGCCCCTGCCGCCCAGGTATCCCATTCCGCTGACGAACGCGTTCGCGACAGCCTGGTCCATGCCGTGGTAGGCCACCGACAGAACTCCGAGCGCGGGATTCGCGGCGACATGCTCAGGCGAGGTGATCGCGGGGACTCGTCCAGGCAGCAGGACCTTGGGTCTGTGGATGTACCCATCGAGGGTGGTCCGGATCGGCTCGGCATACCACCCGGCCGTCTCCTCATCCGGGCAGATCACCAGGACATCGACGGGACATTCGTGCTGCAACCACAGCGCCGCCGCGTAACGAGGCCACTGTCGCCGCTTGGATTCCCGTCTATCCTGCTGGATCTCCACGATGACGCCGCGTGCGGGGTTTCTAGGGGGCCCGGCGATGATTACCGCGTCGGCGATCAGTTCTCGCGACGGGCGATCGTTGAAGGTCTCGGGCGCGAGACTCAATGGCAGTTCGGCAGGCAGGTCGACGCCCATGAGCTCGCGGAGGATCTGACCAGCGAGTCCGGGGTTTTCCCTGAAGAGTTCATTAGCCGAGTCGTGCCATTTGGAGGGCATGTCTGGAAATTACGTTATGGAACAGCCTGGGCGCTGAACGTTTCACTGTGGGCGATCGAACTGGCAATCGAATGCCAGTCCGGTCCGGAGACACGGGGTGATCGAGAGTCAGCCGCGGCCGTTCGGGATACTTGATTCTTAAAGACAACGGAAGAGGAGTCGCATGGAGTACCGGCAACTCGGGCGCAGTGGTTTGCGGATCTCGACGCTGACGCTCGGCACGATGACGTTTGGCGGGCGCGGCGATTTCCAGGCTGTCGGGACGACCGACGTCGACGGCGCGCGACGCCAGGTCGACACGTGCCTGGACGCCGGGGTGAACCTGATCGACACCGCCGACGTTTATTCCGGCGGGCTCGCCGAGGAGATCACCGGCGAGGTGATCAAGGGCCGCAGGGACTCGCTGCTGCTGTCCACCAAGGTGCGGATGCCGATGGGTGACGGGCCGAATGAGGCGGGCCTCTCCCGGCAGCACATCATCGCCGGGTGCGAGGCGAGCCTGCGCCGCCTCGGCACCGACCACATCGACATCTACCACGTGCATGAATGGGACGGGCAGACCCGGCTCGAGGAGACCCTGTCCGCGCTGAACGCGCTGGTCGCGGCCGGGAAGGTGCGCTACCTCGCGGCGTCGAACTACGCGGGCTGGCAGCTCATGAAGGCGCTCGCGATCGCGGACAGCCACGGGTTCGAGCGGTTCGCCGCGCAGCAGATCTATTACTCGCTCCAGGCCAGGGACTCCGAATACGAGCTGATCCCGCTCGCCGTCGACCAAGGGCTCGGCATCCTGGTGTGGTCGCCGCTGGCAGGCGGCCTGGTGTCGGGCAAATACCGGCGTGACGGCTCCCCGCAAAGCGGCACGCGGCAGCTTTCCGGCACCTGGAATGAGCCGCCGGTCCGGGACCAGGAGAAGCTGTACGACACGGTCGAGGTGATCGTCGACATCGCGGCCGGGCACGGCGCGTCGCCGGCGCAGGTCGCGCTGGCCTGGCTGCTCGGGCGGCCGGCCGTGACCTCGGTGATCATCGGGGCGCGCACCGACGACCAGCTGCGCGACAACCTGGGCGGGGCCTCGCTCGAGCTCAGCGCCGACGAGCGCGCGGCGCTCGACAAGGTGAGCGCCCCAGAGCTGCTGTACCCGTACTGGCATCAGCTCGACAACGCATCCGACCGGCTCGGCGCCCCGGACCTGGCACTCCTCGCGCAGCACCTGAACGGCGGGGAGTAACTCACATTCGATTGGCTCGTCCTGAAGGATCGGGGTCTTCGACGCAAGTGGCCGGGGGTATGCCAAGGTATATGTCGTGGTTTGACCTATATTCTGCCGCCTGATAGCGGGCGCTTCGACTTGTGGTTCCATGATCGTGGGTCAAAATGGGCGATATTCGCCATAAATGACCCACGATCATGACCGTCGTCCTTTCCAGATACCCCACCGGGTATGAGATGGGCGGAGCCTGGGAGGCCTCGGCTCTTCAACTTCTGTAGTGCTGGGGATCTAGCCGCTCACGGCGGCGTCGGATGGCTGGAGCGCGTGATCGTGGGGAGTTTTCCGCGATTATCGCCTGAGAACTCCCCACGATCATGATCCGTCGTGGTCGGCTGCCGCGGCGCGCCGATCGCCGGCGAAGAGGGCATTCCGGTCTTGCCGGGGAAGCCGCGCGGCGGTGTCCGCGTGCTGTAAAAAGATGGCCATGACAATCCTGCTCCGGATCCTCGCGTCCGCGGCCGCGCTCGGCGTCGCGGCCTGGGTGGTTCCGGGAATCGTGGTCGCGGGTCACAGCGACGCGACGAAGGCCGGGACGCTGCTGGCCGTCGCGGTCATCTTCGGCATCATCAACATGATCCTCAAGCCGATCATCAAGACGGTCGGCTGCGCTTTCTACGTGCTGACGCTCGGTCTCGCCGCCTTGGTGGTGAACGGGCTGCTGCTCTGGCTCGCCAGCTACGTGGCGGGCAAGCTCTCACTGCCGTTCCACATCACCGGCTTCGTGGCCGCCCTGGAGGGCGCGCTCATCGTCGGCGTGATCAGCTGGGTGCTGCACCTGGTCATCCGCGACGAGCACTGACGTTTGCCGGCCCGACAGGCCATAGACTTATCCGCCATACACTTTCTGTGCGCAGGTTCGCGCAGTTACAGCCCACATCCCTGGAGTAAGGCCGCCGTGAAGACCGCCGTCGAAGAGCTGAGCCCGACCCGTGTCCGGCTGAGCGTCGAAGTTACCTTCGAGGAACTCAAGCCGAGCCTCGACAAGGCTTACCGCGAGGTGTCGCGGCAGGTGCGCATACCGGGATTCCGCCCGGGCCGGGTTCCGCCGCAGGTCATCGACATGCGGGTGGGCCGTGGCGCGGTGCTGTCCGAGGCGGTCAACGACGCGCTGCCCGAGCTGTACAGCAAGGCCGTGCAGGAGGCCGAGGTGTTCACCCTCGGCCAGCCGGATGTGGACATCACGCAGCTGGAAGACGGCAAGGAGCTGACGTTCACGGCCGAGGTCGAGGTGCGGCCCAAGTTCGAGCTGCCCGACCTGTCCACGCTGTCGGTCACTGTGGAGAACTCCGAGGTCACCCCGGACGACGTGGAGGAGTACCTCTCGTCGCT
>Ga0335072_10011405_pt1 | contig 12732 bp, 9 predicted proteins | sample Lox_Sample_21_FD_206725 | JGI IMG/M metagenome (GOLD analysis project Ga0335072, IMG submission 206725) | Soil microbial communities from Loxahatchee National Wildlife Refuge, Florida, United States - Lox_Sample_2.1 | ecosystem: Environmental > Terrestrial > Soil > Wetlands | place: USA: Florida...
ACTGACATGATGCGGCGCTGGGTGCGCCTTTGGATGGTCCTGGCGCTCGCCTTGCTGTCGCCGTGGGGCGTATCGCACGCGGACGACCAGCAGCCGGCGGTGCCCAAGCTCACGCGCCACGTGACCGATCTCACCGGCACGCTGACGCCGCAACAGATCGATCAGCTCGATGCGCAGCTGGTCAATCTGGAGAAGCAGAAGGGCGCGCAGCTGGTGGTGTTGATGGTTGGCAGCACGCAGCCTGACGATCTCGAAGACTATTCCCTGCAGGTATCGACTGCGAACAAGGTTGGCCGCAAGGGCATCGACGATGGCGTATTGCTGCTGATCGCCAAGAACGACCGGCGCGTGCGCATCGAGGTGGGCTACGGTCTGGAAGGTGCGATTCCCGATGCCGCCGCGGCGCGCATCATCCGTGAATACATCGCGCCGAAATTCCGCAGCAACGATTACTTCGGCGGCATCAGCGATGCCGTGGGTGCGCTGACCCAGCTGATCAACGGCGAACCGTTGCCGCCGCCGGTGCGTGGCAATGCCGAGCAGCATGGCTCGGATACGCATGGCGTATTTTTTGTTGCGTTGTTTCTGCTGATCATGTTGCGCGGCATCTTCGGGCGCGCCCCGGCGCTGGTGCGCGCACCCGTGGGCGGCTTGGTGATGGGCGCCGTGCTGTGGCTGCTTGCATCGCTCGGCATCGGCATTCTCGGCGGCATCGTCGGCGGATTGTTCATGCTGCTGCCGGCAGGTTCGGGTCGATCCATCGGCGGCGGCGGCTGGGGCGGCTTCGGCGGCTGGGGTGGCGGCGGATTTGGCGGGCGCGGCGGCGGTTTCGGCGGCGGCGGCTTCAGCGGGGGCGGTGGCAGTTTCGGTGGCGGTGGCGCTTCGGGGAGTTGGTGACATGCCTACGCGCACGCAACGCATCATGGCGAATCTGTTCGAGGGTTGGTTCCAGTTGCCTCGCCGTTTTCCGCCTGAACTGCTGGACGACATGACCGCTGCGATCGCCGATGGCGAACACACGCATCTGGGCGAATTGCGCTTTGCCATTGAGTCGCGCCTTCCCCTGTCGGCCGTATGGGCTGGCCTGGACGCTGGCATGCGCGCACGGCAGGTTTTTGGCCAGTTGGGTGTATGGGACACCGAACACAACTGCGGCGTGCTGATCTACGTGCTGATGGCCGAACATCGCATCGAGATCGTGGCCGATCGCGGTATTGCCCGGCGCGTGCAGCCGGAAGAATGGGGCGCGATCTGCCGCGGCATGCTCGACGATTTTGCCGCCGGGCATTGGCGCGCGGGCACCTTGCAAGGCATCACCCAGGTGCACGCGCTACTCGCAAAACATTTTCCGAGTCATGGCCGGCCACGGCCGGATGAGCTGCCGGATCGGCCGGTGTTGCTTTGACGGGATCGGCGGTCAACCGACACGCGCTCAATTCGTAGCGAAACACGGCGATGTGGCGGGATTTTGCGCGACGCCGCCTTTGACCCGTCCTCTGCTGGAAATGGTCACTGTCAGCAAGCGTTCGCGGTCGCCCTTCACGCAAAAGGAAAGCGACTGCCAGGTGTTTGACGCGCTGCCGTCAGGGCTGAACCATATGTACTTCTGTTTGTTGCTGACGATGACTAGCGTGTCGCGGTATTTCCTGCCGATATAGCGCGGCGACCCGAGCAACTGGCCGTCCTTGTCGACGTCGGCCTTTCCGATCAGCCAGCCTTGGCTCCATGCATCGTCGTCGCTGCAACGTAGGCCATCCCGGCTTGGGCAAAAGATGATGCGCACCTGTTCGTTCACGGCGAGATTGCGCGCGTGCTGCAAGGCGGCGATATAGTCGCCTTGCGCGGCGCGCAGCTCGTGCGTCTCCAGCATCCGGTGCAATGCCGGCACCGCGATCGCCACCAGCACGGCCAGCACCGCCAGTGCGATGATCTGCTCGGCCAGCCCAAAGCCCTTCCTGTCTCTTCGCTTCATTCAGGCCATGCTAGGCGCCATTCCTGTGGTGCCAACCGACGAAGGGGAGGGACGCTGTAAGACCCTGCTGACAACTCGTGTCAGCACCCTGCATTTAAAATGGCCCGGAGCGCCCGCAAGTGATGCCCATGACCGATCGCGACCGTTTCGAACTCGTTTCCCAGTACCAGCCCTCCGGCGATCAGCCCGAGGCCATCAAGCGCCTGGTTGAGGGCTTCGAGTCCGGCGTGGCCGGGCAGACGCTGCTGGGTGTGACCGGCTCCGGCAAGACCTTCACCATCGCCAACGTGGTGGCGCAAGTGCAGCGCCCCACCATCGTGCTGGCGCCAAACAAGACGCTGGCCGCGCAGCTCTACGGCGAGTTCAAGGAGTTTTTCCCGCACAACGCGGTGGAGTACTTCGTCAGCTATTACGACTACTACCAGCCGGAAGCGTACGTGGTGGCGTCCGATACCTATATCGAGAAAGACGCCTCGATCAACGAACACATCGAGCAGATGCGCCTGGCCGCGACCAAAGCGTTGCTCTCGCGCAAGGATTCGCTGATCGTCGCCACCGTTTCGGCGATCTACGGCCTGGGCGATCCGGAGGACTATCTTTCGCTGCGCCTGATCCTCGCGCGCGGTGAGCGCATCGACCAGCGCGCATTGATCCGCCAGCTCACCGAGCTGCAATACACGCGCAACGAGATGGAATTGAAGCGCGGCACGTATCGCGTGCGCGGTGAGGTCATCGACGTGTTTCCGGCCGAATCGGAAACCGAAGCGCTGCGCATCGAGCTGTTCGACGGCGAGGTGGAGAATCTTTCGCTGTTCGATCCGCTCACCGGCGAAACCATCCGCAAAGTGCCGCGCTACACCGTGTATCCGCGTACGCATTACGCCAGTACGCGCGAAAGCGTGCTGAACGCGATCGAGACCATCAAGATCGAGCTGAAGGAACGTCTGGACTTTCTGTACAAGGAAAACCGGCTGGTGGAAGCGCAGCGCCTGGATCAGCGTACGCGCTTCGACATCGAGATGATGGCCGAGGTCGGTTACTGCCAGGGCATCGAAAACTATTCGCGCCATCTCACGCGCCGTGCACCAGGCGAGCCGCCGCCCACGCTGTTCGACTACCTGCCGCCGGATGCCTTGCTGGTGGTCGACGAATCACATGTCACCATGCCCCAGCTCGGTGCGATGTACAAAGGCGACCGCTCGCGCAAGGAAACGCTGGTGGAATTCGGCTTTCGTCTACCCTCGGCGATGGACAACCGCCCGCTGCGCTTCGAGGAATTCGAGCGCCGCGCGCCACGCACGATCTACGTATCCGCCACGCCACGCGCCTACGAGCTGGAAAAGTCCGGCGACGCCGTGGTGGAGCTGGTCGTGCGCCCCACCGGCCTGGTCGATCCGGAAGTGGAGGTGCGGCCGGTCCGTACCCAGGTCGACGATCTGCTCAGCGAAGCCAAGAAGCGCATCGCCATGGGGGACCGCGTGCTGGTCACTACGCTGACCAAGCGCATGGCGGAAAATCTCACCGAATACCTCAGCGAGCACGACATAAAGGTGCGTTACCTGCACTCGGACATCGAAACAGTGGAGCGCGTCGAGATCATCCGCGACCTGCGCCTGGGCGAGTTCGACGTGCTGGTCGGTATCAACCTGCTGCGCGAGGGCCTGGACATGCCCGAGGTGTCGCTGGTGGCCATTCTCGACGCTGACAAGGAAGGCTTCCTGCGCTCCACCGGCTCGCTGATCCAGACCATCGGTCGCGCCGCGCGCAACCTGCGCGGCAGGGCGATTCTCTACGCCGACGAAATCACCCGCTCCATGCAAGCGGCGATGGACGAAACCAACCGGCGCCGCGAAAAGCAGGTGGCCTGGAACCTGGCGCACGGCATCACGCCGCAATCCGTGGTGCGCCGCATCGCCGACATCATGGAAGGCGCGCGCAGCGAGGTGCCGGGCCGGGCGCGGGGCAAGGCCGCGCGCGGCCGCGCCGCCGCCGTGGCCGAGCAGGCCGCCGACTACGCCAGCCTGGGTGCCGAACAGGCCGCCGCGATGATCAAGCGGCTGGAGGCCGACATGCGCAAGCACGCAGAAAACCTGGAATTCGAAGAGGCGGCCCGGTTGCGCGACCGCATCCACCAGCTGCGCGAGCAGGCTTTACGCTGATGGGGCGCTTCCGGTATGCTACGCGGCTCGCACGCCCGCCAGGGCGTGCCTGCGGGCGGTTAGCTCAGCGGTAGAGCACTTCCTTGACATGGAAGGGGTCACAAGTTCGATCCTTGTACCGCCCACCAATTCGTCTCATGGCAACGGCGCGACCTTCGGATCGCGCCGTTGCTTTTTCTGCGGTGCGCGTATCTTCATGTCCACCCGGGACGGGCCAGGCGATTTTCGGCGGTAGATCTGTTGCCCCCATACGGCGTATCCATGTGCCTTCGCGCGCGCCTGTGGTGTCTGTTTGACATGTATCGAGATTCGTCCCAATCCCATCCTGCCGCCGCTATCTTCATGCCCGAACCAGCGTTGCACTGCGAGGCGGTTCCGATGTGTAAATCCTCGATCTTTCTTTGCCAGCCTTCGTGGCTGGCATTTTTTGGGTGAGCGGGCACGTTTTCGCTTTTCGGAGCGCATTGGCATTCGCCTGTAGTACTAATCTGACAACTTGTCGGGCTTTTCCCTGATTTCTTGCGGTTTCTTTCCGATGCACTCTGTAGCTGCCGGCCGGCCATTCCTCTGCGCGACCGGTGGTTAGCAACCCCTGAGCTTCATCGCCCCCTAGAGATGAAGCTTCTGGCCCCCGAAAGGGGGCCTTTCTATTTCTGACTCCAGCCCTCGCAGCCTTGCAGGTCGATGCGGGGCGGTTGAGATTTGAGTTGGGATTGCTGACGCCAACTGGCAAGTCGCGATCTACCGCGCATGGAAAGACGTGAAGGCGGCATGGCCGCCTGCCCGATACCGTGAAGATACCGTGAGCGCCGCTGTGGTGGCTTGTTTGTGCCGCAGTGCATGGATCTTTGACATTTCACTTGGATTTTTAGTACCGATCCTATGTCCTCGCCGTATGGAGCTTCTTAAGATTCCTACATCCAAGAAGGGAACAACCTGACAACAGATGCCAGCGCAATGAGGGCGTCGCAGGAGCAAGGAAGCCATCCGTGGGAATCATCCATCACTTGAGGACACGAGCATGCGCATTGCCATTCTCGAAGACACCGTAAAGCAGGCCTATACCGTCTCCAGCTGGTTGAATCAGGCAGGCTATGAATGCGTGATGCGCCATGATGGCGATAGTTTCGTAGGCATGCTCGAGCAGGAACCGGCCGACATGTTGCTGCTGGATTGGGACGTGCCCGGCAAGTGCGGTATCGAGGTATTGAAGTGGGCGCGTGCTACGCGTGCTCATGGTGAAGTGCCGATCATCATGCTGACTCAGCATGATGACGAAAGCAGCATCGTGCAGGGCCTGGATGCTGGCGCCGACGATTACATGGTGAAGCCGGCCCGTGAGCAGGAACTGGTCGCCCGTATTCGGGCACAGATGCGCAAGTATTACCCGGAAAACCTGCGCGAAAGAAAGATCAAGTTAGGCCGCTATACATTGGATGCTGACGCACGCAGCGTGCTGGTGGATGGTGTGGACGGCCAGAAAGTGGTGAATTTGCCGGAGCGCGAATTCGCGCTCGCCATGCACTTCTTCCGCCATGTCGGCTGTGTGGTGACCAAAGGGGAGTTGAGCGAAAAAATCTGGGGCGAGAGCGATCCCAAATACGACGCGACCCTGGCCACCTACGTCAGCAAGCTGCGCCATGCACTGCAGCTTCGTTCCAAGAATGGAATGCTGATTTCCACCGTATACAACCATGGTTATCGCCTGGAAGAACTGCTGCAGCCGGGGCGGCGGCAGGCGGTAGCACGCGGTATGCGCGCATCTGCCCCGCGGACCACGTCGATGTTCTGAGTCATCGGTCTCGTCGTCGGAGTGACAACCCCGGCATTAGAAGTACGCAACAGCCGCAACACCGAACAGGGAGCGCCAGATGTTGTCGAGCACGGCCAACATACGACGCTTTTCCCGCACCACTTGGGCGCGCATCTTCTTTATCGGCATTCTGCTCCTGCTGGCTGTTTTCAGCTGGCATCCAATGGGGGCTTCGATGTCCGGTGCTTTCGATAAAGTCTGGTTCGATACCGCATCGCGGCTATTCGCGCATCCCAGCTCCGGCCAGGTGGCGGTGGTGCTGATCGACGGCAAGACCTGGAGCGAATCCGGCGCGCAGGACGTATCGGCTCGCACCAGCACCTTGCTGCAACGCCTCGATCGGGCCGCAAGCATCGTCCTCGACGAGCCCCTCGGCCGTGGCATGCACACAGACACCCTGGCTGCCGCCGTGGCGCGTAGCGGACGTGTTGTATTGCCGGTAGCCGGAGGCGATGCGAACCAGAAAATGGACATGCTGCCGCCCATGCTCGCCGCGGCGGCCGCAGGGCGCGGGCAGCGCCATGTCACGCTCGGGCACTACGGCGTGGTCACCGGCTTCGTGCCTTATCTATCTGCCAGGCTGGGCGATTATCCGAATATCGTGCTGGAAGCGATTCGTGTCGCCGGTGCAGAGCATGTGCATGCACAGTCGCATGCGCACCGGCGTTCCTATGCGCTATCGCTTTCACCTTCGCGGACGGATGCCGTGTTGGTGATGCTGGGTGACTCGCACCATCTGCCGCATTATTCGTTGGCCGATGTGCTGGACGGCCAGATACCCGCGGATGCGTTCGACGACCGTATCGTCTTCGTCGGTGATGCGCTGGGTGAGGATGCGGGCTTCCAGATTTCCTCGTTGAACATGGATGCCGTATCGCGCCCGCAACTGGATGCGCTGATGACCGACGCCGTGCTCAGCGGCAACATGGCGAGCGAGCTGCCCGGCCATATCGCCATTCCGATCTATCTGGCGATCGCCTTGGGGATGGTACTGACTTGCGCGCTGATTCCCGGACGTTGGATGCATGCCGCGGCATTGGGCTGGTTCGTGCTGATGTTCTTGTTGCCGATGCTGTTGTTGGCGACGTGCCATCGATGGTTCGGCCTGGGCTTGCTGCCGCTGGTGTGCGTTTTCATCTATACGCACTTTGCCTGGGAGCGCTTGCGCCGCACGCAGAATCTGCTGAAACGCGAGCTGGGCAAGCTGCGTGCGATCGCTTCGGCGATGAGTGTGGTGGAAGCTGCTGCGCCGATGCCGGCGCCATCCGGTCGTCGCAATGATCCGTTGCGCGAAGTGCGGCGGGTGCTGCGCGAAATTCGCACTCTGCAAAATACCTTCGTCAGCATGATCAATCAATTGCCGCATCCGGTATTCATGGTGCTCAACCAGAAAGTATCCGTGTGGAACGCAAAGGCTGCAGACATGCTGGCGGAACGTGCGGCGGGCCATGCCGGCGTATCGCTGGATGACGTGCAACGACTGGTAAGCGAGCATTGCCATGATGAAGCGAGCAATAGTGTGGAGGTTCGATTCGGCGGGCGGGAGCACATGTTGTTCCATGTGCCTTATGCCAGCGCGGATACCTCACTGCATCCCCGGGTGGAAGAGGGGCAGGCATCGTCCCTCGTCTGCCTCATCGATATCACCGGCATCAAGCAAGGCATCACGCACGATAAGCAGGCGTTGCGCCATATCGCCCACGACTTGCGCAGCCCACTTTCCACCATTCTTTCGCTGATCCAGGAACGGGCCGAAGGGAGACACCACGGCGTGCCGCATGATCGCGCCTTTCTGGAAGACTTGCGCCGGCAGGCAGATTACTCGCTGCGGGTGGCGAAGGATTTTCTGCAGCTCTCGCGTGCCGAGCAGATCCAGCGCGAACGTTATGCACCGGTGACCTTGCTGGATGTGGCCATGGAAGCCATGGATCAGCTGTGGCCGACGGCCGAGAACAAGGCGATCGAGCTGATCGGTCCGGAGTGCGATCTGGAGGACACGTTGGTCATGGGCAATCCGGACATGCTCATTCGCGCCTTGGTCAACGTGATCGACAACGCCCTCAAGTACTCGCCAGCCCATAGCGCGATCGTTGTGCGCCTGGTGGACGAGGGCGAGGATGGTTTGGTGCTGCATGTCATCGATCAGGGCATGGGTATTGCCGAACAAGACCTGCCACATTTGTTCGATCCTTTCTTTCAGGTCGGCGATAGAAAAGGCGAAGGGGACATGGGCGTGGGGCTAGGGTTGCCATTCGTGAAAACGGTGATCGAGCGGCATGGTGGCTCCATCACCGTCGCCAGCCAGCCAGGGCAGGGGACAGATTTCCGGATGGTCTTGCCGCGTGCGTAGCGGCTTTGAAATGTGCGTGTTGCTGCGTTCATTCGCCGCATCCGCTGACGCCCCCATCCAATCCACGTACCATCCCCACGTTATTTCCACTGCGCGGAGCCGCCATGACGTATCTGTGGATCAAAAGCCTGCATGTCGTCTTCGTGATGGCCTGGATCGCGGCGGTGTTCTATCTGCCGCGGATCCTGGTGAATATCGCCGAGGCGGGTGACGAACCGGCGGTAAAGGCGCGCCTTTGCCTGATGGGGCATCGGCTGTATCGCTTCGGCCACAACCTGTTCGGTATCGCTTTCCTGTTCGGCCTGGCCTTATGGCAAGGCTGGCGTGTCTTTCCGCATGCCTTGCCCAATGTCGCCGGTTCTTTGCACTGGATCGACGCCAAGCTCACGCTGGTGGCTTTGCTGCTGGTGTATTTCGTCTGGATGGGACGTTTGCTCAAGCGCAGCGAGAAAGGAGGGCCATTGCCTTCGGCACGCAGCTTGCGACTACTGAACGAGTTGCCGATCTTGCTGCTGCTGGGCGTGGTGTTCCTGGTGATCGCCAAACCGTTCTAGCCGACAGAGATGGCAGGCTGGGCGACGTCGCCTAACCCAGCCTGACAGGTGTCAAGCAAGACGATGGTATTGGCGATACCACGCCACGAACTTCGCCACGCCTTCCTCGATCGACGTATTCGGCGCATAGCCGACATCGCGCCGTAGCGCTGACACGTCCGCCCAGGTATCGGGCACATCGCCTGGCTGCATCGGCAGCAGGCGTTTCTCTACTGTGCGCCCCAGGTTCCGCTCCATCAGCTCGATGAAATGCAGCAGCGGCACGGGTTGGTCGTTGCCGATGTTGTACAGGCGGTATGGTGCGCTGGAAGTGCCTGGGTTCGGCAGCGTCGCGTCATAGGTCGGATCAGGCTGGGCGATGTGGTCGAGCGTGCGGATCACACCTTCGACAATGTCGTCGACGTAGGTGAAGTCGCGGCTGTGGTTGCCATGGTTGAACACGTCCAGCGGCTCGCCGCGCACGATGCGATCAGCGAACAGGATAGGCGACATGTCCGGCCGCCCCCACGGGCCGTAGACGGTAAAGAAGCGCAGGCCGGTGGTGGGCAGGTCGTACAGATGGCTGTAGGTATGCGCCATCAGTTCGTTGGCCTTCTTACTGGCGGCGTACAGACTTACCGGGTGGTCGACGGCGTCTTCCACCGCAAACGGCAGCTTGCGGTTGGCGCCATAGACGGAACTGGAAGAGGCGTAGACCAGGTGCTCTACCTTGTGATGGCGGCAAGCTTCCAGGATGTTGACGAAGCCGACCAGGTTGCTTTGTACATAGGCATGCGGGTTCTGCAGCGAATAACGCACGCCGGCCTGGGCCGCCAGGTTGACCACCCGCTGGGGCTGGAAATCGTGGAAGACCCGGTTCACGACCTCGGCATCGGCCAGGTCGCCGCGCAGATGCGTGTAGTTGGGATGCTCGGCAAAGCGCGCCAGGCGGGCTTCTTTCAGCGATGGATCGTAGTAATCGTTGTGATTGTCGATGCCGTGAACCTGATCGCCCCGAGCCAGCAGACGTTCCGTAAGGGCGGCGCCGATAAAGCCGGCCGAGCCGGTAACGAGTACACGCATTGCAATGTCCTTGAGGGTAGGAGCGTATTGTATAGCCCGGTCGCCGTCGCTGAATTGACACGGCCGCCGCGCTAAATTAGCGTTCGCTTCCCAACATCAGAGACAAGGTGGCCCGCGTCGAAGCGCCGGTCGAGTGTGCGACATGTCAACTACGAGTTCCCATCGCTGACCCCGCCACGCCTTGTGTTTATGCATAAAAAAGGGCGCGTGGCGCTCTTTATTTTTGCCCGCTGTCCAGGCGGGCGATGGCAAAGCCGGTCATTTCATGGCCGCAGTGTTCAAATTTAGGTGTCCCCATGATCGAAATCACGCTACCCGACGGCAGCAAACGCCCCTTCGACCATCCCGTTACGGTGCAGGACGTGGCTGCCTCCATCGGCGCCGGTCTGGCCAAGGCCACCCTGGCCGGCAAGGTGGACGGCAAGCTGGTGGATGCCAGCTTCGCCATCGACCACAATGCCAGCCTGGAAATCGTCACCGAGAAAAGCCCGGAGGCGCTGGAGATCCTGCGTCATTCCACGGCGCACTTGCTGGCTCAAGCTGTGCAGCGCCTGTTTCCCGGCGCGCAGGTGACGATCGGCCCGGTGATCGACAACGGCTTCTATTACGATTTTGCCTACGAGCGTCCCTTTACGCCCGACGATCTGGTCAAGATCGAAGCCGAGATGGAAAAGATCGTGAAGGAGCAACTGCCCGTCACGCGCAGCGTGAAATCGCGCGATGACGCCATCACATACTTTCGCGGCATCGGCGAGGCATACAAGGCCGAGATCATCGAAAGCATTCCTTCCAATGAAGAACTTTCGCTCTATACGCAGGGCGAATTCACCGATCTGTGCCGCGGCCCGCATGTACCGAACACAGGCAAGCTGCGCGCGTTCAAGCTGATGAAAGTGGCCGGCGCCTACTGGCGCGGCGATTCCAACAACGCGATGCTCACGCGCATCTACGGTACGGCGTGGTTGAACGACAAGGACCTGAAGGCCTACCTGCATCAGCTGGAAGAAGCCGAGAAGCGCGACCACCGCAAGATCGGCAAGGCGCTGGACCTGTTCCATCAGCAGGAAGAAGCGCCCGGCATGGTGTTCTGGCATCCCAACGGCTGGGCCATCTGGCAGGTGGTGGAGCAGTACGTGCGCGGCGTCTACCGCAAGAGCGGCTACCAGGAAGTGCGCGGTCCGCAGATCATGGATGTGAGCTTGTGGAAAAAATCCGGCCACTGGGACAATTACCAGGAAAACATGTTCTTTACCGAGTCGGAAAAGCGCACGTACGCGCTCAAGCCGATGAACTGTCCCGGCCATGTGCAGATCTACAACACCTCGCTACATAGCTACCGCGACCTGCCGGTGCGCTACGGCGAATTCGGCGGCTGTCATCGCAACGAGCCCTCCGGCGCCTTGCACGGCATCATGCGCGTGCGCGCCTTCACGCAGGACGATGGTCACATCTTCTGCACGGAAGAGCAGATTGAATCGGAGGTCACTGCGTTCCACCAGCAGGCCATGAAGGTGTACGCCGACTTCGGCTTCGAGGACATCGCCCTGAAGATCGCCATGCGCCCGGACAAGCGTCTGGGCAGCGACGAGGTGTGGGATCGCGCCGAAAATGCCCTGCGCGCCGCGCTGCGTGCGGCCGGCGTACAGTGGGAGGAGCTGCCGGGCGAGGGCGCTTTCTATGGCCCGAAGATCGAGTACCACATGAAGGACTCGATCGGCCGTGCCTGGCAGGTCGGCACCATGCAGGTGGATTTCATGATGCCGGAGCGCCTTGGCGCCGAATACGTCGACGAACATAGTCAACGGAAACATCCGGTTATGCTGCATCGGGCGATCGTGGGCTCGATGGAGCGCTTCATCGGCATCCTGATCGAGCACCATGCTGGTAATCTGCCGGCCTGGCTGGCGCCGGTGCAGGCGGTGGTCTTCAGCATCACTGACGCGCAGTCAGACTATGTCCGACAGGTCACGCAAACCCTTGTCGACAAAGGCTTCCGCGTACACGCCGATTTGCGCAACGAAAAGGTCGGCTATAAAATCCGCGAACATACGCTTCAGAAAGTGCCCTACCTGCTTGTGGTCGGCGATCGCGAAAAGGATTCGGGCGCTGTTTCCGTGCGTACACGTTCGGGCGAAGATCTTGGCAGCATGCCGCTGGCCGGCTTCATCGAACGTCTGGAGGCCGAAACGCGGCGCTGATTGATTGCCGCTCGGCCGAATTCAACATCTTCTGGAGGATAGTGGTATCGCCACCACCGAAACTAAGGGCAACCGTCGCAACCATGAAATCCGCGTGCCGCGCGTACGCGTGATCGGCCCGGATTCCGAGCAGCTCGGCATCCTCACTCGCGACGAGGCACTGCGCGCAGCCGAGGAAGCGGGGCTCGATCTGGTCGAGATCCAGCCCAACGGCGATCCGCCGGTCTGCCGCATCATGGACTACGGCAAGTTCAAGTTCGAAGCCCAGAAGAAGGCCCAGGCCGCCAAGAAGAAGCAAAAGCAGGTCGAGATCAAGGAAGTGAAGTTCCGTCCGGTCACGGACGTGGGCGACTACCAGATCAAGCTGCGCAACATGCTTCGCTTCCTCGAGGAAGGCGACAAGGTCAAGGTCACCATCCGCTTCCGCGGCCGCGAGATGTCCCACCAGGACCTGGGCCAGAACCTGGCCAGGAAAATCCAGGAAGACGTGGGCGAGAATGGCGTCGTCGAATCCTTTCCGCGCCTGGAAGGGCGCCAGATGGTGATGATGATCGGGCCGAAGAAGAAGTAAGCAGCAGCGAAATCCGGCCATGCCGTGACACCCTCTCCCCGCCGGGGAGAGGG
>Ga0335072_10011406_pt1 | contig 12731 bp, 15 predicted proteins | sample Lox_Sample_21_FD_206725 | JGI IMG/M metagenome (GOLD analysis project Ga0335072, IMG submission 206725) | Soil microbial communities from Loxahatchee National Wildlife Refuge, Florida, United States - Lox_Sample_2.1 | ecosystem: Environmental > Terrestrial > Soil > Wetlands | place: USA...
AAATGAACCCCGAGATTTCTGCCGTACCAATTCATATCACTTTTGCAGACGAACCATCAACTTCCAGTCGACGAATCTCCATTGAACAACCTAAACCACTTTATCTGGTAGTCACCCATCCGGACTTTGCAGATGACACCTCTTCAATGGCACCATCATCTCCTGGAGGCAGATCAGCTATAGCACCTTCTGCACCTGGTTCCCCGCTGCTAGCGCAAGAAGGCCCAATCGCCCATATCTCATCCTCCTCAAGAAACCCAGCCGATCTATTTCGCTCTCCTACTTATAGGTCGGTTGCGTCGTTACCGCCATATTCAAAAAATGATACAAACTATCACGATTTGGAGACTGGCCAGCGGAGGAAATCTAGATGGGTAATTACAGCTTATGGATGGAGGATTTGGGGGGCGATTGTATTTGTGATTATCATCGTCATTGTGACGATAGTCGTTGCATTAACGACAACTGGACAGAATGGAGGGCCGAACAGTTGATGATGTACTGTAAGTTTTTCAGATTGAGGCTTGAAGAATTTGGAGATATGCATCGATGGGGTATGCCTGGCGTCGGACAAAAGGAAATAGAATATTTATGCATGGGAGAAACGGATCATCTTCAATTCTGTCATTGAGTAATTTAAGGGAACTCAAAAGAGCGTCATTCTAAATCAAGTGATAACAGGCGCATGCAACCGAGACCCCAAGATCTGTACAGTTGGATGCATCACGTTCGGTATTCTGACTTTATCTTGCACCTGTGAAGCTACGATGTACGTATTCAGCTCTCTAGCAATTGAAGGACCAAAAAGGAGTGAAATACGATCCCTATACCATTGTAGTGGCAAAAGTTTTTGTAAGAGACTCACTCTGAAACAAAGTCAAAGCGCCGTCTATTTATATCACTGTCTTGAACGAGTCTAATGGCCGTGTTACACAGTTTCCGAGCATTGTCCGCTTACCTCGATTTACAATTAACCTTTTTTACTGGCATGCAGGTGACTTGAATTTCTGCCAATCAATCGGATCGCCACAAGCAATTGCAGAATTTATTGCAAGCGATCCAAGGCACACAGGTGTCTAAAAACAAGCCACGGTCGGACCCCTGAAAGAAAAAAGCAGTGCGGCGCAGCAGAACGCTTGGGGCATATTTAGTCCGGCTCCTGTCACCCTCTTCATTCGGCGGAACGGTCATCATGACAAGCGATAATGACCCACCCCCAGCATATAGGCCGAGATTGTCGGGGCTTCCAGGTAAAATCTGAAGACTGGTCCGCTCACTAATATTAGGTTATTTCGACGATAAACCGTCTATCTCTCTGACGGGAGTATTTCCGAGTAGCAGCGCCGACATTGCGACGCCTGCTCGTGGTCGTGGGGTTTCAGTACTGGAACTCCGAAATTTGGATGCGAGAAGGAGGTTCGGTCAATTCGGAAGCACGTTCGTAGAGCGAGAACGTATCAGACAAGCTCGTGCAATTGAAAAATCTCAGTCAATGATGGAGCTTCGAGAGACCGAGACAATGGAGAGACCTAAAATTTCTGAACGCTGCCGCGTTGCACGCGGTGTTGCAAAGATGTATAATGTATGTCCTTCACCTTCGCACTCACTAACTCTCATAGAGCTTGACGTGAATTGGTCCGCACAAACCATGGAACTCGTCAAGTGAAGATGGGGTCTAAGTGTTCTTTGTTGCAGAATATGAAAGTCATGACTTGAAAGTGCGTCAGTACACCAAATTTTATAGCATAACTATTTGCATTTGAACTTTAAGACTTTCTACCCAGACAGATAAGTCGATGCCGTTGATACTACATTCTTCTCCTTCTCTGCACATTCTCCCATTTTAAAATGCCCAGCCATAAAAGATTCTACCATCTATGTTGACCCAGTGTAACCTAACTCCATCCAAATTAACCAACACCTCAATTCCGATAAGATATATATTTCTGACCTATGTGTATGCGTTCTTTGTTAACGAATACCCGTCCAATCCAGCTCGATAACATCCTCAAACCACTAATGTTAGATCAATCGAAATCAAGAAACGTACCGGATGTGCAAGGACTTGAGACATAGTCGGGCGAGTCGTCAAATCTCTATCCAACATCTTACGAATAAGATCGATTGAATCTTCACTCATGACGAATGGTATTCTCAGATCCCGATCAACAATCTCATCAATCTAAAATGTTAATACCCAATAAAACCGGGGGACATACGTTGTAAAAGGGATTCTCTTTATAGATCATCGTGTATAGCAGAATTCCCGCAGCCCAAACATCTTGTGCTCGTCCTTCATATTTCTTCCCACCCAAGACTTCCGGAGAAGCGTAATCCAACGTCCCATGAAACGTATCAAAAGGTCCATCCTTAATGTACGCCGCACTTCCAAAGTCAATCACCTTGACACGTCCGCAAGTATCCAACACAACATTCTCATCTTTAATATCTCTATGAACGATGCCACAGACTGTATGTAGATGTTCTATTCCAGCACATGTTTGATGGAAAATGCTCTTTGCTTCCGTTTCGGTCATGGCGGTGTGAAGTTCAATCCAATCGAAGAGATCCGTTCCCGGGCGACCAAAGGGCGTCATTTCAACATAGTAATGTTTATCGTCTTCGAAGAAGGAGATCATTTCAACGAGGTTACGATGTCGTCGACTTTTAATGAAGTTTAGAATATGGATTTCGAGTGGTACTGTGCCAAGAACTCTATCCCGTGTCCAGGTGTCGACGAGGATACGAGCCTTGGTCACATATTTCATTATTGCAGTCTTCTAACATCAGTGACAACATTACCCGGGGAAAGTTACTCGTGAAGGATCGCGGCGGTAACGAACGAGTTTCACACTGCCATAAGCACCTTCACCCATTTCTTCAATGACTTCCCAAGCATCGATCCCAGTTGGTTCTGTCAGGACCGATGAACGTCTTCGTCGTGGTTCTTCAGGAGCGATCTCATCATCTGAAGAGAATGTATCGTCGGAAGTACCGAAGGGTTGAGGTTCGGGTTTCTTTAACTGAGGTTTAGGTTCGACAGGAGGTAAAGGTGTAAGGGGAGGAATATTTAGTCGAGGGCCAGAATATGTAATCCAAAGAGCGTAATAGATGTTATCCAAAACAGTTCCAGACTCAGATGTAGGTCGGACGACGCGCATCTGTACATCAACAACAACTTCTCCACCGTCTCGATGGACACCGCATAGGCCATGTGGTTTTATGAGTAGTCCGCCTGATAATAACCCTTCGCCAAGTACAGGTCCGGGGGTTGTACCGGGAGTCTCATCAGATTTTTCGCTAGAGTCGTCTCCAACTTTGTTGCTTGGCGTAGATTCTTCCGAATCATCCAAACTGAGAGCTCCGACCACCTCTCCCGTCTCAGATTCACTGGTCATTGTCGATCCAGTAGAAGAGGTACTTGGACTCATATCAACACCAGCAGCTTGTCTTAATTCCAACATCGCCTCCGCTCTTCGGAATGCATGTTCAGGTACCACTGTTCCTTCTTCAAGAATTAGTCCAGCCTGCTTATCTTCTTCAACGTCATCTTCCTCATCACTCACAGCAAACTCTCGTCTTAGTTTCTGCTGATTCTGTTCTTTAGCTAGGAAATGCACCAACCGCCGGAAATTCGGTAACACCTCTCCGATTTCCAAGCCACATAGATTCCTTCTTCCAAACAAAGTTGATGAGAATGCAGAGTTGGAGGATGTGATAGTCAAGGTTTTGGCATCCAAGACCAAAACACCGGCTATGTGCGGTAGATACGAAACTCTCAAATCTACTTTGCCATCCTCTTCAGAGTCTTCAGATGCGGGAACGTCCGTTTTCAGAACCTCGATGGTACAGGGAATCCAGCCTTGTCCTTCTGCACCGTCTTCGAAGTTTGCGCAGTAACGAGCTTTCCATGAGATCCTGCTCCATTCCAAGTGTCCCTTGTCATCTCTGTCAAGGAAGGGAAGAATATCGGAGATAGTCAGGTCGTCTATTTCGCGGCCAAAGATAGCGATGATTTGTCCATCACTAGCGATTACTTTTTCGGATTTGGGATTGATTGAGATTGTCGCGATAGCATTCGAAATTGGTTCAATAACCCAGATGAAAGCTTCTTTCTACACAATTAGTAAGAAATGATGATAGTAATATACCTTTTCTTTGACCCAAAGACTGGCTGCCATTGTTGCGGATTGACTTTGCTCCGCTCGGATCTTTCGCATACTGACGACTTCACCACACAACAACACCCGTTCTTTTGCCTCCTCTGTCGGTTTGGAGATATCTACTTGAACAGATTCCTGGGTAACGTTCTCAGTACTATCCATGGAGACCACGTCAGCCGGGATAACCCTTCCGACAAGTCGTTCTTGCAGCCATTCTCTTCTTCCACTGTCAAAGCAATCGATAATACTAACGCCTTTCTTGATATCCTGTTCACTCATTCCAAACTCCAAACAAGCAAGATCATTGGCATTCAGAATTTTCCAGGGTGCACAAGGTTCAGTTGAAAAGATAGCTTGCATGGTCGGGGCTAATCTTGTTGTTGTATGAACGGGAACAACTCCAGGAACCTGAGTCGGTGGAGGTATTAGACTCAACGATAGCCGTCGCTCGTTTTGAGGTGAGGTTGACGGACTCATTAATGGGGTGGTAGTGCTGATTGAAAACGGTCTAGTGACAGCATCGAATAATTTGGCCTGTAATCTGTAACTAGAGACGTCCGTGGGTGTTCTTTTTTTCCGAATAGGCATTGTCAAAGGTTCTGTTTCAAGGTTGTCAAAAGGGTTCTCGACGACAGATATAGGTGCTGTTGGAGGAGGAAGATTTGTTTCATCCCAATATTCGGGAATAAGGTTTGCTCGTTTTAGAGATTGCAAGACGTCTTCATCTCTAGCGATTTCCATGGGGAGAGGGTCGCTTGTAGTGGGGATGGTGATGGCTGGTTCTGCCCATGGTATTGTCGGTGCGCCTCCATGAAGTTTCTCTTTCATATAGTCGATACTTTTGCGAAGGATGCTTTGTCGTGATTCTAGGATTGCAGTTGGATCACGGGGTTGACTGAATGAGAAAGAATGCAAACTCTCGGAAGGGAACTTTGTCAAGTCCTCAGTGGAGGTGAGCATGTTGTGCGAGGCCGTGAGAGGATGAGGTTGATTAGGTTGGGTGGTAGATTGAGAAGTGTTAGGTTGGCCATCGACGAGGGAGGTGAGCGAGACTTGACTTGAGCGGATTCGACGGAGTCCAGATGTGAACGTGGTATCTGCAGAAAGCAGATTTGTCTGTGTGTTTCTATAGACATAGTTAGTCTTGACCGATAGATTCAGATGATTTCGCTTCTTTCGCGGTGGAGAAATGTATGGCATCAACACAAAATTTGATCAACTCTTGACAGCGCAAACAAGAGCACACGAACAAACAACACGTCACACGAAACGCAAGACGTGTTCGTGCGGGATTATTTGCGAGTGTGAGATGACTTGTGTGTGAAGACGCCAAACATCGGGGAGGGAAGTATAAAAACAGAACACACCCAAAAATATTTTTTTTGTGAATTTTATTTTTTGGTTGGGGGATAGATACCTTCTCCACTCGCCAAAGCCGATATTAAACTTGACGTGTCTCTCAGCATTCTCATCTCCTCTTGTCTCGAATGAAATCCTCTTGCCTTCTCCTACACAGATGGTGAGTAATTGTCGTTTTCATGTGAAAGAACGAGGAAGGGAGAGTGAGTCAAAGGTGACATACCTCCAGCACCTGATTGTCTTCTTGACGATGGTCGACTCTTACTTACAGTCGCCATTTGCGGGGAAGAACCGACCGCAGGACAAGGAGCAGTCGAGAGTACAGCGTGACTGTAGGCTGATTCTGGTCCGTTTCCAATTAACCCGGTCGAATGTTGATGGTTGTTAACTTTGGGTTGTTGATCGTGGTGGTTGATTGTGCTGCTATTTTCTGCAGGTGCACGGCCCCCGGCTGGCGAGGCAGTAGCCGCAGATGAGCCGCACTCTTTTCCCAATCCAATATTGACCAATGAGCACACTGGAACAGACATCCACGTAATGGCGTTTGCAAACATTTCGGTTTGATTAGCCAACGAAGTCACTGAGTAATATGTAATTCCGCTGAGGCCAAAAACTTCCAAGAGGGAAATGATCCCTGCTGAGATTAAATTCAAGACATGAATGAGAATGAGCTGTGGTGGTTGTAATGTCGCTGGGTATTGTTAAGGAATGATAGACGAAGAGACGCCTGTATTCTAAGTCAGCTGTCGTCAAGTCACCTCGCTATATTATATGGCAATATACCAGAAAACTCTATTCCATTGTACCAGTAATCGTCCGAGTTAAATTATGTCTTACCCACGTAATTCTGACAAAATCAATCCTAGATACTATCTAACTAGAAACGTGTCTACGTAGCACGGTGATAGTCAGTCTACCCTGTCACGTTAACCGTTGGCGATGCAGCTTCTGCAGCACAGAAACGGTCACGCGAGAGATCGTCTCTGTAATCTGGAATCTGGAATCTGCACCCCCGCGTCCATTTTTGGATATCTATATAGCTGGTGTTACAATCGCTTAGATTACGGAAAAGGAGTTAGATACTAAAGGCCATTGAGGCATAACGGATATATGGAGTAGAGCCCATCGCTACCATATTAGCCGGAGAAAACAGTCATATGCTCAAACTATTCATACTTTTTTCACATGCTCGATCGGTCGGCCGTGATGAGACCGAGATTCCGAGAATACTCAAGTCCCGCCAGCGCTGAGCTTAGGAGAATTAGAGGCCGGACAGTAGCGGCAAACTCCGTCCAAGGATACGCCGATGATGAGACAATCAACTTGAGATGACTCAGTACAAAGGTGTGATTGGCAAGCCATTCTCGGCCACTAAGGGGGCGCTAGGTTTTCAGCCCTGGATTTTTTGATGTCTTCGCATTGCAAATTTGCTTCGCAAACGTCTCTAAAGACAGGGCGGAATGTCGTATGTCTTTCTGGATGTACGAATAGGATCCTCATCGTCCAACCGTATCATCATAGAACTATTTGAAAAAGATGCTCCAGAAACATGTCTCTTCTTCAAATCAATCATCAATCATCCAAATGGCTACAAAGGAACTCGCTTCCACCGAGTCATTGAAGAATTCATGATCCAAGGCGGAGAAATCGATCTAGAAAATGACGATGCACCTGGTCCTGCTCCTGATGTAATGGAGAATGTAGATCATCCGGTTGATAAACCAGGACTTGTGGGTCTTGCTCGGAGTAGTGCTCGTGAGAATACTTCTCAATTCTTTATCACTTTGGTTGCTGCGGAACATTTGCAGGGTGTACATACGATCTTTGGACGAGTTGTCAAGGGACTTGAATGGGTGGATAAGATAAGTAAGGTGGAAGTTGATGATGTCGATAATCCTACTCCGGGGAACGAAGTTGTCATTGTCAGTTGTGGGGAATTACAGCCGAGAAAGACCGTAGATGAGCAGCCTGCAAGAACATATCCAGAAAGAAGTCATATTCGTTCGGAAAATGGACATGGGAGAAGAGAGGAAAGAAGCCGATCTCCGCGTGAAGAAAGAAGTTATAGACGCAGAAGTCGATCTCGAGAACGTCGATACAGCGACGTCCGACCACGAAGTCCACCTCCAGATGATGAGATTGCTACGTCTCCTCGAGAAGCACAAAGTCATCGCCACCACCATCGTCATCATCGACATCGCGATCAATCTCCCAGACAAGAAGAGGAGGCTGAAGATGCAAGAGATTATCGTAGACGTCAGTCTGATGCGGCTGAGGATGAGGAACCTACCCGAGATAAAACCCGATCGCACAAGAGATCTCGAGAAGACGGACCACCAACAGCCCCTCGTAATCATACGAACTATAAGGATTATAAGTGGATGCCAAGACATCGACAAGAGAATAGTTATGGGAGATTGGGATATGATGCGAGTATGGACGATGTACGGGAAGACGAATATCAACTGCGGGATGCAGAAAGAGAACGGGAAGGAGGAAGAAGAGTCGAACCAACGATCATATTTAAAGGAAGAGGAGTCATGAAATATCGGGACAGGAATTACTAAGTTTGGGAATGTACAGTGCATTCTTCTATTGTATATTACTCATTCACGCATTCCACTAGTAATGCCTTGAAATTGTACTATAAACCGTACCGAAATTTCGTTTGCCATTGAAGGCATGCGTTCTCTAAATAATCTAACACAGGGATAGGTCCCTTTGACTTTAAATACCACTCAAGAATATCCGAGACTTTGACACCGGAGACTTTCCCATATAGTCTCACCAAATTCCTCCATTAAATAGACCAAAACGCACCCCAGATATCCGGTTACCCAAAATAGTTTGAATCCCTTCGACGAATGCTTCCAATTTCATAATTTGACCTCTAATTCCTCTTCAACCCAACTCGGATCTCCGAAATGACTTGCAAAGCAGCCTTCGCACTTTCAGAAGTCTGCGCCAACCTCGCAAAAATTTCAGTAGCCCCATTCAAAGCATTATTAACTTCCTGCTCAGTAACCACATCATCATCCATAACTTGAGATACACTCAACACAAATAAAGCAGCAAGCAAAACTTGTTTGAGCGAGAACCAATCTATCACAGGCATCGAACGAACTAAAGCGACATGCCTGACAGCAATATCGATAGCTTTCTGAGCTCGTGAGGCAATGGATGATGGAATGGAATTTATATCGGGGACTTCGGAGAGAGTTAGTTGGTTAAGTACGTATTGCAGGAACGGTCTGTGTAGTAAGAGGTGGACTGATTCGAAGCCGACGTCGAGGGCAGATTTTATGGGGCCGGGACCGAGTTCGTTGGCTGGAGAATGCAGAGCATCACGCCTAGTATTAGAGATTGTCATCATGAAGTATGATACCATTCTTTCAGTTGGTTATCGAGGTCTTCTAGTCGTTGTGTTTCTTGTAGATTTGGATATTGAGATACATAAACGATACTCATTATATCGATTGCGCATCTCGTGAGACATAAATCGAATCGTGAGGCTTGTCGCTTGGCAGGCTCTACGTTTGGTCCATCATTTCTAGGCAGACTACACATCGTTAGCGGAAAGCCAAAAGATCCAGCGTACAATTCAGTAATCAGATCCAGACACGCTAGCCCCGAATCGGGGATAAATACATCAACCGTATATCTCGTCTCCATCTTGATGCATTCCCAGAAAATTCGTTTCTCAAGATCTGTGTAATCTCGATCTCGAGGTCTTGCGGCAGTATAATATAAGTAGGCATTGACAGAGGCATGATGGAATGATCGAGCTGCTCGTAGAGGTTGACATAGGAGATGCCAATACAATCCTTCCAAGAAATTCGCCTGTATGGCCATAGTATCTACCTTTTCAATTGCAAATCCCATCCGTCTCTTCGCTGCAGAATGGTATTCGGCCGAGTCATGTCCCCCAAGGATTGCTCCAATTGCCAATATATGCATAATCATAGCAGTTTCTCCGGTCCACGAAAGTCCATCTTCGTCCAACTGACTCTTAATCCTCTCCACACTTGCAACCTCAATAATGGGATGTAAAGGATGAATCCACGCAAAAAATAAATCAACCAGTTTTTGAATATGATCCTTATTCAGGTTCGGTAATCGAGAATCCGTTCGCACATCCATATTATCGACAATGATCTTTTTATAACCTCCGGGAATCAAATTTTTGACAAATGGTAACGACATGAAGTAATCCAAACTGGCCCACCGACCCTTCGGAACTTGAAAAATGGTTTCGCATACTCGAGGTTGAGAGGGTGTAAAGGTGGATTTCAGTAACTTTCCACCATTGGGGAATATAGGTTCGAGGTAGGATGTACTCTCTTGTATTCGAGCAATCACTTGGCTCTGGTCTGATAACGTTGTTTCTAGCTTGTTGAGCTTTTCGAGGAGAACCATGGAGGCTGCATCAAGTCTAGAACAATTAGTGACAATCCGGCCGAAAGGAAGGGTACACAGGGACAAATGGGGCTCCTTTGTAGACACAATCAATGCCGTGTTGAATACATGATCCACAACTTGGTCGCTCATTGTCGCATTTACTTTTCTTTGCTCGACAAGCTTCACAAGCCTGAAGCGCTCGTCTTCGAGTAGGAAATGCTTTGCCGTTCGTTTCGCCGTTCATTTCGCCGGCTTTTCGTTTTGCCGGGGCAAGCTGCATTGTTGGCGAGTTGCTGTCGGCAAGTCGTTTTACAGGGGGCGATGAGGTCCTATCGGCAGGATGAGATAGTTGGTAATGTGGAGAATAGACTTCCTCTCGACTATCGCGACGAGGGAGTGAATATGGGGAGGGAACAGGAATAGCCGATTCAGCCGGAAATTGAGACCGCGCAGAATCCGAGGAAACGGAATGATCTGGAGGCGATAACGAGCCTAAGCGTCGCATATCGCCATTTGTAGGATTCACCAGTCCGTTGATGTCCATGTTGGCTCTATGGAGTCGGCACAATGTTCATCCAAAGCTGCAGGCGAAAGTTTTGTAGAAAGAGGGGAAGGTAGTGCGGTCGGCGGACTGGTGGTTGGATGAAGGTCAAAGAATTTTTGAGTATTACAAACCGAAGCGCACACGGCGAATCTAATCCGATCAATCAATCAGGGGTAAGGTGATCCCAGGACAAGAAAGGAAAGGCGAGCGTTGAAAGGGATCTAGAAATTTAAGTGTCACTAATGGCTCGGTCAAAATAGACGCCGGCTTGAAGGCGCCATGATGAAAAAGCGGCAAAGGCTAAGCCTATATTATTTTTGCACCTTTACACATCGCTGACAATAAGGCCCAAGCACCCATACAACAGTGCCAAGCTACGTAATCAGACCTTGTAATCACCCCGGCGAGCTTCCGCGAGATGATAAAAGCAAAAGAAAATTGTGCGAGTGTTACACCTCGAAGCTGAGCAACAATCTTCTTGACTCTTCCATCGGACTGGGCATGCAAGCTCCATTCTTTGAAATCCTTTGCAATTGAGGAGTTGATATCTCATTTCGTTTTGGATCTGCTCCATCTGGCCGATTTAAAGTTCCTTCCTCCGAAATTGGCGCTGACTTCATCGCCTGCAAATGGCGGTGGCTTGCAGTTCCACGCTGAATAAGACTGACACCATCTTACCTCCCCACTCCAGTTCTGCACCAGATATTGCGATCATCCTTTTCCCTTTTAATTAATTCAAGAGATACCTAGAACTCTGATCACCGGAGGGTTGGAACCCTGAGTCCGGACTCCGAGTTAGATGCTTGATAGCAATGAGCACGGAAAAACTTCTCATGCTGCGCGCGATCTTTCCCCTTTTTGGAGACAATTATCTTTTCGGACGCCCCCCATGCGCAATGCTGCCGCCAGATATCAATGAATCATCCGGAGTCTGCCGTCCAATGGCCACTGTCGGTCAGTCGTGGCGACATCCGGTCCGAGTGCCTTACGGTGATTGCCCCCTGGTCATTGCTTTTTCGTTGAGTCTCCCTAGCAAATCCGTTAACGCCGATATATTGTTGACTATGCCCAGTCGGGGAAGTTCATCGGCGCGGTCCCGTGATTGGGCGGAAATCGCTCCCTTGTCTTTAAAGTTAACCCGCAAAAGGGGCTCTCAATACCGACTGCCGGTACCATTGCAAGCCGAGAATTGGCTCGTTCATTGCCGAGGGTGAGAAAATTCCCGTGGTGAGTCCTATTCAACTACTGAACTTTCAGTGAAGGATAGTATTCATCGTCATAGCTCATCAACCGAAGTTAAGATTACCTTAAACTCGTCACGGCAGCTATTCCCAACGCAAGATACGGTAACAAGATAAAATCTATCTTATTCCTTCTGGAACCACTTGTACCACCACTGCTTCCGTCCTTGTCGCTGCTTCCGCGACCGCCTCCAATCTGAGTACCCGACCGCCCCGCTCCGCCATTTGCCGGATTCGAAGGCTTGTACCCGTTGAATTTGATCATCTTATCCTTCACCTCGTTCCCGTCCTGATCAATAACGGAAAGCTTTGTTGCCCAGACCGACGGCATTATAAGTTTACCCGGAGAGTATAAACTGCTACTAATACCCTTTTTGATCAGATCTGCCGCCGGGCTATCAGGAAGATCATTGTCGCCATTGAGATTGGCATAAGTCTCAGCCGGCGGACACGTGGAAATCCTTGTCGTGGGAGGCGCGGAACCTTCCGGGACTGTCGTGATTGCATTGTATTGCGTTTGCAAAGTGATAAAGTCATTCAGAATGGTTGCCGAGTTTCCGTCGACTTGCACTAGTCCGTAGTTATTGGGCTCTTGGGTGAATTCGAAGGCTAGTCCCCCACTGAAGACACCTGTCATTTGGTCAGAGAATATTGCAGTGACTTCCTGGAATTTCCGGGGTAGGACTAGATTGCAACCAAATTCAGACTTGGGGATTAGTGCAATTTGGAAAGAAGCTATGTACGAAGAAGATGGGTTGGGAGTAATTTGAGTAATCGGCAGTGAGAATATCGTACGCACTTGAGCGGAACGTCTGTGTTCCGCACCCTATTCATGAGATCTTCAAGAGACGAAGGTACATTGGTATGTATTGACCCCATAGAAATCGATATGAACGTCCCCGCAGGTGAGATATGCCGGCAACTCGACTCGATACTGAAAATCAGAATTCACTCGACTTGGTCAACCTTGAGATCGTCAGCAGCGGAATAGCCTATGGGAATCGGCCTCGCTACATGAGCTGCGAT
>Ga0335072_10011408_pt1 | contig 12731 bp, 6 predicted proteins | sample Lox_Sample_21_FD_206725 | JGI IMG/M metagenome (GOLD analysis project Ga0335072, IMG submission 206725) | Soil microbial communities from Loxahatchee National Wildlife Refuge, Florida, United States - Lox_Sample_2.1 | ecosystem: Environmental > Terrestrial > Soil > Wetlands | place: USA: Florida...
GCCCTGGCGAGGACGTGAGCCACGAGGAACTGGGGCTCAGCGCCAGCGAGCGGGTCGCCCTGCAGCAGCAGATGATGCTGTTCTACACGGGCATCACGCGCCGGGCGGACAACATCCTCGCCGAGCAGAACGCCAACGTGTCGGCCACCCTGCCGCAACTCGACCTGCTCCGCGACCTCGCCGGGTTCGCTGTCAAGCGGCTGCGCAGCGGCGACCTGGACGCCATCGGGGCGGCGCTGCGGGAGAGCTGGGAAGCCAAGCGGAAGCTGGCCTCCGGCGTGTCGAACTCGCAAGTGGACGACGCGGTCACCCGGGCGCTCGATGCGGGCGCCTCAGGCGTGAAGCTGACCGGCGCGGGCGGCGGCGGCTTCCTCGTCGTCCTGTGTCCCATGGAGCGGCAGCGCGCCGTCCGCGAGAGCCTGGCCGACATGCGTGAACTGCCGATCAGGCTGGAGCGGTTCGGCTCACGCGTCGTGCTCAACGTCGCCCGCGACATCTGGAGCTGATCGCATGAAGCTGCTATGGCGGGGCGAGTGGATCGAGACCCCTGGCTACGAGGTTCCCGCCGACGGCGTCCTGATCAACGTCAGTGCCGCCGTGCCGCTGGTCACGCTGAAGAACGCCTCAGGCCGCCAGCAGCGCCGACCCGGCCGGAAGGTCGCGGTCTTCCTGTACACGGACGGCCCGCGGATCACCCTGCGCAAGGCGCGAACCAAGCGCGAGGAGCCGCGGTTCACTGGTGACTTCCGGGTGACGCTGGTGCTCGGCGACGCCTTCGGTTCAGGACGGCGCGTGGTGGCCCTGGCGGGCCGCGTGCCGCCCTGCGCGCAGCAGTTCGCCGTGCACCGCGACCTGGTCGTCGACGTCCCCGCGTCGTTCTCCGAAGACGACCTGCGAGCGGCCGCCGCCCGGCTGATCGGCCAGACGGACGCACTGACCAGGCATTGCCGCCAGAGTTACCTGTACTCCGCGACCCGGCCGCCCGCCGCGCTCGTCGAGCTGCTCACCCAGGCGCTGACGGCGGGCGGCACCCCTTCCGCGGTGCCGACGGTGCCCGCGGTGCCCGACGTCCTGCGGCCACCTGTGGCTGCCGGCGCTCCTGCCGACACGGTGCTGCCGCTGACGGCGCTGCCGCCGGTCGTGGCCAGCCTGCCGGTCGCCGTGCTCGGCGGCGGCGACTACACCCGCTCGGAGATCATCCCGGCGCTGCGGCGCGGCCACTTCCAGCTGTACGCCGTGGCGAACAGGGAACCGCAGATCGCCGCGATCGTCGGCAGAGACTACGGCTTCGCGCTGGCCACCACCGATTCCGAGCGGGCCATCGCCGAGCTGCCCGCACCCGGCCTCGTCGTGGTCGCGACCGCGCACGATTCGCACACGCAGCTGGCGTGCGCGGCGGTCAAGGCGGGACACCGCGTCTTCCTCGAGAAGCCGCCCACGGTCACGCCGGACGACGTGCAGCAGCTCGCCGCCGCGATGCGCGCCAACCCTGGCGCGATCGAGATCGGGTTCAACCGGCGCTACCATCCGCTGGTGCGCCGGGCGCGCGCCAGGCTGGCGCGGGAGTCCGGGCCGACGTCCATCTCGTGCGTGGTCAAGGAGCTGACCTTCGAGCCCGATCACTGGTACTTCTGGCCGAACCAGGGCACCAGGATCACCGGCAACCTGTGCCACTGGATCGACCTCGCGGTCTGCCTGATCGACGGCAGCCCGATGCCCGTCTCCATTACCCTGTCCCCCCGCCTGCCGGGCACGGAACCGGGCAGCGACGAGGAGCGGGTGCTGACGGTCACCTTCGAAGACGGCTCGCTGCTCACCGTTCTCGGCACCACCCGCGGCGACGACATCCGCGGCGTCCAGGAGCAGATGGACATCCGCCGGGGACACACCACCATCGCCATCGACGACCTGTGGAAGTACCGGGTCAGGTCCAACGGGATCGAACGTTACGGGCGCACCTTGTTCAGGGACAAGGCGCACACGGCCATGTACCGCGAGGGCCTGGGCCGGATCAGGGCCGGCCAGCCCGCCGCGTACCCGGTCCGCGACATGGTGGTCGTCTCGGCCATCCAGATCGCGGCGAGCGACCTCGCCAGAACCGACGAACGGACCGCGCCAGTGCCGGACTGGATCAGCCTCGCCGCCGAGGAGACCGCGTGAGCGCCGCCGGTCCGCACAACCACCTGCAAGCGATAAGCCGGAATGGGATGGTATCTCAGTGAAGGTTCTGGTCTCCGCGTTTCAGTGCGCCCCTGGGTACGGCGGGGAAATCGGGAACGGCTGGCTGTGGTCCACGTCGCTGGCGGATCTCGGGCACGAAGTGACGGTTCTGACGCACCCGGAATTCAAGGACCGGGTGCTGGCGGGCGGCCGGTCCGACATCGACTTCCACTTCGTGGAGAGCTACGAAATCCCCTTCCGGATGCCCGGCGGTATCGAAGGCTACGACGAGTACCGGCGCTGGCAGAACAACGCGTACAAGCACGCCGTCGGGCTGGGCCAGACCTGGGACGTGACGCACCACACCGGCTGGGGGTCGCTGCACCTAGGCAGCAGGCTCTGGCGGCTGCCGCAGCCGCTGGTGTACGGGCCAATCGGCGGCGGCCAGACCGCCCCGTCCAACTACCGGAGCTACTTCGGCCGCGAATGGACGGTCGAGCGGGCGCGCAGCCTCGCTACCGGGTCCCTGCTCAAGCTGAACGGCTGGACCAAGGAGACGCTCAGGAACGCGTCCGTCGTCTTGGTGACGAACTCAGCGACCGAGGCGGCCTGCCGGACTCTCGGTGCCAAGGACATCAGGTACTTCCTGGCTGACGGCCTGCCACAGGAGTACATCGGCACTGCCCGTCAGCGACCGACGGGGGTACCTGTCGTGCTCTGGGTGGGCAGGATGCTGGCCCGCAAGGCGCCAGAGCTCGCCGTCGAGGCGTTCGCCGAACTCCGCAAGACGATGGAGGCTCGCCTGGTCATGGCCGGCGACGGGCCGTTCCTGCCGCGCGTCGAGGCCACCGCGAAGCGACTCGGCCTCGAGGATGACGTCGAGCTGCTCGGCCGGGTTCCGTGGGTCGATCTCGCCGAGCGTTACGACACGTCCTCGCTGTTCCTCTTCTGCTCGCTGCGGGACTCCTCGAGCGGACAGTTCCTCGAGGCGCTCGGCAAGGGCTTGCCCGCCGTCACGCTCGACCTGCACGGCATCGGTGACGTCAAAGTGGGCCTGGCCGCCGAAAAGGTCCCGCTGCCGCAGCAGCCAGAGAAGCTGCCAGCGGAGCTGGCCGCCGCCATGCGCACCGTGCTGACCGGGGACGACTGGGCGGCACGCAGCGCGGCCGCCATCGAGTTCGCATCGGAGCACACGTTCCCGACCATGGCCGCGGCGGCGACGCAGATCTACCAGGAGGTCGCCGGCCGATGACCGTCCTGCCTTTCGTCGGAGTCCGCCCCCGCGCGACCCGGGCGCTCACGCGGCTGCCCGCGGCGGAGGCGAGTGAACGCCGGCTGAAGCGCATGGTCGGGCTGATCTGGGGCCTGCTCGTCCTCAACGTCCTGTCCTTCTCCACCGGCGTCTCGGTGATCCCGATCCCCGGGTCGATCGGAAAGGCCATCACCCAGGGCGCCCTGTCGCTGGCGGTGCTGCTGGCGCTGATGCTGAACCCGCGCGGCAAGTTCCGGCCGAACGTCTTTCTCCTGCTGCTGACCCTGCTCGCTCTCGAGACCGTGGTGACGGTGCTGACCGTAGGACCCGTGAAGGGCACCTGGTACCGCACGTTCCGGATGGTCGAGTTCGTCGCCGTGCTCTGGCTGCTGTCGCCCTACTGGAACCGGGCCGACATGCTCCTGGTGCGCTGCCACATGAAGGCCATGCTGTGGGTGGTCATCACCGTGGTACTGGGGCTCTTCATCGACCCTAACCGCACGCTGAACGGCGGCCGGATGCAGGACATCATCTGGCCCATCGCCTCGACCCAGGTGGCGCACTACGCGGCCGTGTCCATCGGGATCGCCGCCATCATGTGGTTCTGCGGCCAGCTGCGCGGCAAGGTCGCGCTCTGGTACGTGGTCGTGGCGACCGTCGTGCTGCTCCTGACGCACACCAGGACCGCCCTCGTCGCGATGCTCGTCGCGCTCTTGTTCAGCGGGCTGAGCCTGATCGCCACCCCCCGGGTCCGCCGGCTGTTCGGGGTGGTCGGCGCGGCCACCGTGGTGGGCTTCGCCGCCTTCTCCTCCGCGATCACGTCGTGGATGGCCAGGGGCGAGGGGACAACCCAGCTGACGAACCTCACAGGCCGGACGAACTTCTGGGGCCCGCTGCTCGCGTACCCGCGCACCACCTATCAGGAGATCTTCGGCTTCGGCCTGTCCAACGGCTCGTTCGACGGCCTCCCCGTCGACAGCAACTGGATCCTCTCCTACCAGGACCAGGGCCTGTTCGGCGTGGTCATGTGCGCGGCGATTCTCCTCTACGTGCTGATCCTTGCCTGCCTGCAGTCCCGCGGCATGCGCCGGGCGCTGGCCCTGTTCCTGGTGATCTACTGCATCGTGGCGTCCTTCACCGAGGACGGCATCACGAACCCCTCGACGTACATGCTCGACGTCACGGTGGCAGCGTCCCTCCTGCTCCCAGCCACCACCACCCGTCGCGAGGCCTAAGGCGCTCCCGGTCCACCCGTGGCCCGCACCCAGCCGGATGAATGTGACATTCAGCCGCCTATAACCGGCTCGCTGTCACATTCATCCGGTGCCATGGCACCTTTGCCGCCTGCGCCACCACTATCCGGGGCGAATGGCCGATCGTAGTGGTCACCGGCACCAGGCAATTTCATGGTCCGGCGACGCTTACACCGTGGCGTAGCCGAGGCTTTCGTCCGTTTTGTCTGCGCCGAGCAGGATGGCTGAGGTTAGGTCGGCGCCCGCGAAGCGGATCATCTCGCCCACGGCCTGGACCTTCGTCACCGAGGACTCCCCTGCCGTGACCACGGCCACCGCCTCGTCGGCCCACGTCTTGAGGTGAGCTGCGCCGGTGGCCGGGTTCACCGTCGCGAACGTGATGAAGAGGTCGGCTGCCGCCTGGACGTTCTGGATGCCGTTCATCGGGGTGCCGAGCGTCGGCGCGTGCAGCGGGCCGATCGGGGCGAGGTCGCCGCGGTCGGGGGTCACGAGGACCATGCGGGTCCCTTGCGCGTCCACCCCGCGGATGCCTGGGTCCTTCGTGCCGAAGAGCTCGCCGAGTGCGCCGCCGGCCAGGTCTGCCACGACGACGCGCTTGCCCTCCTTGGCGGTCGTGACCGCCAGTTCCCTGATCGCCTCGCTCATGAACTTCTTGCCGTCCACGGCCACGACGACGAGGCAGCCCGAGCCCTCGGAACCGCGCGGCACCGCGGCGCTCAGGTGCGCGGCTACCCGCTTCAGGTCGCCTTCGCGGTCCGCCTTGCGGGAGCGCTTGCCGCCCGATGCGACGCTGACCCGGACCGGGGCGCCGAGAGCCGCCGCGACGTCGTCGCGGCGGCGCAGCCGGTCGGAGAGGATCGCGCCGATGGCGACGATCAGCAGGCCGATCACCAGGCCGCCGAAGATGGCGCCGCCGCCGTATTCGATGCCGAACTTCTTCTTGCTGACGCCCTCGGCGGGAATGCCAGTGTCCAGGACGCTGCTGCCGGCGATGAGCTGGGCCGTGGTCGACCGCTCGGTGGCGTTGGCGCTCGCCACGTTCGACTCCAGTGACGCCAGGAAGGTCTGCGCGGTGGACAGGTCACTCTGCAGCCTGACCATCCTGCTGTCCGTCGACGACACGCCTTCGTCCCGCAGCTTCTTGATCTGGCTGTTGAGCTGGCTGATCTGCTGCTGCGTCTGCGTCACCTGCTGGTTCTGCGCGGCGGTGTTGGCGGATTCCTTCTCGAGTTCCGTCTGCGCTCGGTACTGGAGGAAGGTGGTCGCCAGCGTGTTGGTCTCGTTGTACGCCGCGTTCGGGTCCGCGGCGGTGGCGGTGAACGTCAGCAGGTTGTCGGCGGTGGTGCTGACGGTGACCGTGTAGGTCTTCAGGAAGGTGGGGACCGATTCGTGCAGGCCCAGCTTCTGCATGGCCTGCTGGGCCATCGTCGAGTCCACGGCCAGGATCGCGTCGGTCTGGATCGCGGTGGCCGCGTCCAGGTTGGGGTTCAGGGCCAGCTGGACCGTCGTCGTGTTGTTGTATGTCACCTTGTGGGTGGCGTACAGGCCGGCGGCGATGAGGATCCCGAGCACGGTTGTCAGCACCCAGATCTTTTTCCTGCGCTTCACCGCGGCGCCGATGTAGCCGAGGCTGACGACGCCCGCCTGGTCGTCGGCGGGTGGCGTGTTATCCACGACCGGGTAGTTGTCGTAGCCCCACAGGTCGGGCAGCCGCGACTCGATCCCCACCGGTCGCTCAGGCGACCGCACTACCGACAGTTCGCCGGTCGTCCCGACGGGGTGCTGGGCCGCGGGCTTGCCGGGGACCTCGACGGTCACCGCTGGCTCCGGGGCCGCGGGGCTGGCCGACTCTGCCGCCGTCCCCGTCCCGTTCACTGACGCCGCGGCCGGAAGCGCCGTCCCCTCAGGGCGAGAGGGCGTGCGATCCTTGGGGCCGGAGAACCGCGACTCCGCGAGGGGGGAGAAACGTGGCTCGTCAGCAGCCGGGGGCCGTGGTTCCTCGGGAGCGGAGTACGGGGTCTCCTTCGGACCGGAGTACCGGCTGCCCTCGGCGAACGAGCGCGGCTGCTCCCCGGGAGGCGAGTACCGGGGCTGCTCAGGAGCCGGGTACTGGCTCTCCTGAGGACTGGAGAACCGGCTCCCCTCGGCGAATGAGCGCCGCGTCTCTGCGGGCGCGGGGAAGTGCGGGTCATCGAGCGGAGAGTATTTGGTCTCCTTGGGGCCGGAGAACCGCGACTCCCCGGCGGGGGAAAACCGCGGTCCCTCCGGAGCGGAGTTCGGCGTCTCCTTGGGACCCGGATACCGGCTCCCCTCGGCGAACGAGCGCGGCGACTCCCCGGGAGCCGGGTACCGGGACTCGGCGGGAGGCGAGTAGGGCGTCTCCTGCGCACCGGAGTACCTGCTGCCCTCGGCGAACGAGCGCGACTGCTCCCCGAAGGGCTGGTACCGGGGCTCCTCAGGCGCCGGGTACGGCGTCTCCTTAGGGCCGGAGTACCGGCTCCCCGCGTCGAACGATGGCCGCGGCTCCCCGGGAGTCGGGTACTTCGGCTCGTCGAGCGCGGTGTACTTCGTCTCCTTGGGGCCGGAGTACCGCGACTCCTCACGAGGGGAGAAACGCGGCTCGTCGGCGGGCTTGGTCTCCTCGCGATCGCCCTCGGACGCGGGGAAGAATGCGGGCTTGGTGAAGAAGTCTGGACGGTCAGACATGGCCGGGTACTCGGGCCTGGCGAAGACGTCGGTGCTCGCGGGTGCGGCGGGCGGCTCAGGTTCGTCAGCGGCCTCCGGCTCGGGGATGGGCTCCGGGGGGAGGTCTGCCTTGCCGAAGAACGTGGGCCTCTTGAAGACGTCGGAGTACTCAGGCTTCGCGGGGTACTCAGGCTCGGCGGAGACGGCCGGCTTGAAGGAATCCTCCGGCTCCGCCGAGGACTCCGGCTCGAAGGAGTCGGTTGGCTCGAACGACGGGGTCGGCTCAAACGACCCGTTGTGCCCAAACGACCCGTTGGACTCGAAGGCCGCGCTGGGCTCGAAGCTGTTGAAGTTACCGAAGGAGTCCTCCGGCTCGGGTTCGAAGGCAGGCTCCGGCTCGAAAGCAGCCACAGGCCCAGGCTCCGGCTCCGGCTCGGCCGGGAAGTCACTCGATCCCAGCGAGAAGCCGGACGCCGACGGGAGTTCGATGTCCGGGCTCAGGAACCGGACCGACCCGGCGGAAAAGCTGCCGTTGTCCTCGAAGTCCGTGTCCTCGTAATCGGCCGTCTCCACTGAGCGGTTGCCCGGCTGACGCTCGTCGTTCACCGTCGCTCCTCCCTCATCGTCGCTACGACGGCGTTGCCTCGCGGCGCACGCGTCGTGCCGTTCATGCGCGTCGGCAGCACCCGCGGCTGCCTGCCCATAGCCGGAGCGAACCCGGTCGTCACGTCGTCAGGCTCCGGGTTCGCGACCATGATCCCCACGACGTTGCCGCCGGCATCGGCCGCCGAGGCGGCGACGCGTGCGAGCCGCTCGGGTGTCGCCACGCGCGGCGAGACCGCGAGCACGGTCGCGTGCGCACGCACCACTTCAGAAACCCGGGGAGCCGCGTCGTCAACGGCCATCACGATCACCGTCAGCACCGCCGGCGGCAGCGCGCCCTGGAGGTCAGCGTCGGACGCGGCGATGACCCGCAGGGTGTTCGCCTGGGCCGCCGACGCCGGCGACCAGGCGGCAGCCGCCGCGCGCAGCGTGGCGGTCGCTTCCCCTGGTGCCTGCGCGCACACGATCAGCGCCGTCGGGATGCCGAGCGACGACGCGAAGACCGCGAGCTGAGGGCCGACCGACAGCGCCGCAGAGTCGGTCGCCAGCGACGCCACCGCGATCGCCGTCCGGCCGGGGGCGCCGTTGCCGTTCGCCGAGCCGCCATAGCGGCCCGCGTCGTCGCTGGCCGACCGCAGCCGCGCCAGCGCGGTGCGCAGCGTCCACGCCTGTACCGCGTCCGGCTGGTACTGGGCCAGCAGCCGCAGCCAGGCCTGGGCGTCGCCCGGCTGGTCCGCCTCCACCGCGGCCAGCACCGGAACCCCGATGGAGTTCGCGATCTCGTCACGGGTACGCAGCCGCCGGTCGCCACGGTCCTTCCGCATCGCCACGATGAACCCGATGAGCAACCCCGCCACCAGGCCGATAGGGCCGTACAGGATGAACTCCTTGAATGCCCCGCTGCTGGTGGCCGTGCTGGCCGTCACGAAGACCCGTCCGTCCGTCGCGCCGACCGGGCTGTTGGCGGACCCGATGAAGGAAACGAAGCTGGCCGCGACGGCGTTCGCGTCGGCCTCTGCCTCTGCGGCTGTCTTGTCCGTGGCGTTGATCGAAATCACGTTGCCCGTGGAGTCGGTGACAGTGATCCCCTTGTGCAGGCCGGTCAGCGTCATCCCGTGGCCGATATGCGGCAGCGCCGCGCTCAGCACCGGGGCGCTCTCCGCGATGAGCGTGTCGGTCTGGATGTTCGGCTTCGGGGCCGGCAGGATGACCAGCGCCGAGCTCGTCTGCAGCGGCGGGTTCAGCATGGCGTACCCGACGCCGGCCACCAGACCCAGGAGCGCGAAGCCGCCGACGATGCCTTTGTAGCGGCGAACTATGCGCATCGACCGGCGCAAGTTCGGTTGCTGCTGAGTCATGGAGCCTCCGATTCCGCAAACGTCAAACGTGACACCAGGCGGCCACCTGACAGGGAGTGCCCCTGTCCGAGCAGCGTGACCGCGGGCACACGGTGGCCCAGACCCGCCGAGTACCAGCCGAGGATCGGCTCGGTCTCGCCGCGGTGCAGGCTCCACTCCAGGCCAGCCGGGAGTGTCAGCTCCGCGGAGCCGGGGGTCGCTGCATCCGGCCACGCCAGCGAGGCGACCCCGTCAGCCAGCGAAGCCGTCACCGAGGGCCCGAGGTGGAAGGCGACCCGCACGTCGTGCGGTCCGCCGGAGATCTCGTCAATGATCTCCACGACGCGAGCGGCGCCAACGGCGCGGTCGAGCCGCACCGAGCGCCGGTGCACCGCTGGCCGGTAGCCGTCGTGCTCGCCAGTCCACGAGGCCACGTCCCCATCGGAGACGACCGAGATCTCCCGGCCGGCCGCGTGCCGAAGCCACAGGAACGCGCCGCCGCGCACCGACTGCCACCGGCCGCCGACCTCGACCGTGTTGTGCCCGATCGTCGACTGGAAATACGACCGCCACGCGGGCTGACCGTGGTAGCAGTACGTCCCCGGGTCGGCGAGCACGTCGACACCGGCGTACCTGACCTCCACCGACAGCGCGTCGGCGTGCGCGTGCGCGGCGATGCTCAGGAACCCGTGCGGCCCGCCATCGCAGCGGCACCATATCTCCGGTGAGGAAGCCGCGCCCGTTCTGAGGATAGAAATGCCGGCATCCGCGAAACGGTCCTGGCGCGCTGACGGCCGGCCACTGACTTCCCTGCCGCCGCCCGCGAGCGCGCCAAGCAGCACCGGGCCCGCCTCCCGCGGCACCGCCGGCCACCACGGCAACCGCCCGAACATCCCGTTGCCCAGCGCCAGCAGCGCCGGCCAGCGGTTGTGCGCGGGCGCGTCGAGCAGCACGACGCGGCCCTCGTCGGAGTCGCCCTGGCGGGGCGGCTGGCCCAGGCAGTCGACCAGCGCGGCCATCGCGTCCGCCATCGAGCACAGCAGCCGCCACGTGTCGTCAGAGACAGGCGAGCCCGCGGCAGCGGCCTCAGCCGCGGCGAACACCCCGAGCTCGAAGACGAACCCGTGGTAGTCCGACGCCAGCTCGCGGTTGATCCCCGACGGGAACGTGTTCGACGCGAGCGAGCGAGCCAGCAAGGACGAAGACTCCCGACGCCACCGCTCGCTCTCGGGGAACCACGGGAAGGCGCAGCTCGCCGCCAGCTGCCCGGCCGCCTCGGCGATCAGGTGGTTGTTCGCCGACGACCCGCGGCTCTCGAACGCGGCGAGGTACTCCTGGTGCCAGCGGATCTGGCGGACCGTCGTTTCCGAGCCCTCGAACAGGGCGGCCACTCCCGGCCAGCTGTCGAGCAGCCGCCGGATCCAGGTGAGGTTGATCAGCCGGACGCCGAGCTCGATGCCACTCGTCCAGTTCACCCCGGACAGGAACGGGTTCTCCCGCAGCCACGACCGGAGCTGGTCCGCGACGCGCTGCGCGTACGCATCCTCGGCGGTGAGGAACCAGGCGGTCGCGAGCAGCGTCAGGTGCTGCAGCCTGTTGACCTCCCAGACCTGCTTGATGTTGCCGACCGCCGCCTCGTCGCGCTGGTTCAGCGAGAACGCGTAGGTCTCCGGCGAAGACCGATGACCCGTGACCGGGTCCCAGAACCAGTCCGGCTGGACCATGTCGGTCCGCACCGCGCCGAGCATCTCCCACTCGCCCTTGAGCAGCCGGTCCGCGTCCGCGACGATCGCGGCCCGTGCCGCCTCCGGTACCCGGGCGGCGAGCTCAGGCGGCAGGACGGACGTGAACCGGCGGCGGGTCAGCGCTTCCTTCTCCGTGAGCGGCGGAAGCGCGCCGACCGTACTAGGCAGCACCTGACGGGACCGCCAGGCGCGGCGCAGCGCCTGCTCACGGGTACGCCAGGCGATCTCGGCGGGTGACATCCGGCCGAGACGCCGGGCATACCAGGCGAGCCTGGACGTGCCGCCTCCGGTCACACTCGCTCCGGCCGCCCGCTCAGCAGGCTCTCGCCGACCGCGATCGTGGCCCGCGTGGTAGCGAGCAGCGAGTCGGCGCCGATCGGCATCGGGCCGCCGGTCCGCACCGCCTCGACGAACGCCTCCATCTCGGACCGCTGGCCCTTGTCCTGGCCGCCGCGCGCCTTCGTGGTGGACTTGCCGCGACCGCCCCAGACCGACGCGCTGCGGAAGTTGTCCAGCCGCGCGCTGCGCCCGCCGCCGGTCACGTCCATCGTCTCCTTCGGGAACCGCGCGTTGCCGCCGGTGAGGTACGCGATCGTGCCCGACGCGCTGTTGGCGAACCGGAAGGTGGCCTGCACGTCACCCTTCTCCTGCCCGCGTACCGCGTAGACCTCCGTGACCGGGCTGTCCGCCCACCAGCTGAGGGTGTCGATGAAGTGGCCGCCCTCGCCGGTGAACCGGGAGCCTTCGGCTTCCTCGTTGAGGTACCAGCTGTCCTTGGCGAGCGGGCCCGCGTTGACCAGGTAGCGGGTTGAGGCGGTGGGCGCGGATCCGCCGAAGCCCTTGCGCATCGAGCCGAGCAGCGGGGCGAACCGCCGGTTGAAGCCGACCATCAGCCGGTCGTTGCCGGTCTCGTTGATCGCCTCGGCGATCTGGTCGGTCTCTTCGCGGGTGAGCGCGAGCGGCTTCTCGACGAACACGGCCTTGCCGGTCGTCAGCGCGCGGCATACCAGCTTGGCGTGTGTCGCGTGCCTGGTCACGATGAAGATCGCGTCGAGCGACTCGTCGTCGAAGACGGAGTCGGCGTCGGTGGACGCCGTGGTGAAGCCGAACTTCTTCTGCGCGTTGACGGCGGACAGGGACTTGGTGGTCGCGACGTGCGCGAGCTCCGCCGCGGACAGCTTGGCGAGGTGCGGCAGCAGCATGGAGCTCGCGTAGTTGCCCGCTCCCACGAAGCCGATCGCTATCCGCTGGTTGCCCTTCCTATTTGTCCGAACGGCCGGTGTCTTCGCCCCGGGCAGCACCGTCTTCGTCGCCGGGGGCGGCGTGTCCTCGGCCGGCACCGGGTACTCGAGCAGCACGCCGATCGCCTTGAGCGTGCCGTCCTTGAGGTCGCCGTAGACCTTGGCCGCCTCGTCGAACGGGAAGACGCCGTCGATGAGCGTCGCGACGTCGAGTTCGTTGCGGGCGACCAGGCTGAGGAACGACTCGAGGTTCCGCTTCTCTGTCCACCGGACGTACCCGGCGGGGTAGTCGATGCCGTCGAGCTCGTAGCGGGTGTCGTACCGGCCAGGCCCGTAGGACCGGGAGAACCTGACGTCGAGTTCCTTCTCGTAGTAGGCGTTCCACGGCAGGTCGAGCTTCATCTTGCCGATGTCGACGATCCGCGCGCGGTCCCTGGCCAGCTTCACGGCCGCCT